>Ga0134128_10010733_pt1 | contig 10971 bp, 10 predicted proteins | sample KB31754_FD_96462 | JGI IMG/M metagenome (GOLD analysis project Ga0134128, IMG submission 96462) | Terrestrial soil microbial communities with excess Nitrogen fertilizer from Kellogg Biological Station, Michigan, USA - KB3-175-4 | ecosystem: Environmental > Terrestrial > Soil > Unclassified ...
AGTTCATAGCTAGGGAGTGTCATGCTTGTTTCCTCAATTCAGGTTGTAACCAAACTTTGTCATTCTTCAGGACTTCGAAAGTTCTCCTGGGTACCAGGCTGCGCCCTTTAAGGGCTTTAGCCGCCGAATACCCCAAAATGGAGCCGGCCATAATGAACACAAAACCTACAATTAGGAATGAATAGAACCAGGCATAGGGATTGCCTAAGAAAGCCACCGACACCAACCCTACGAGACAAAGCCCAAAAAATAAACCAGCCAGCGCAAAGAAGAGCGCCGCAATCACGGCCACAGGCAATGCTCCCTTAAAATGAGAAATGTTTTCCCTGATCTCGGTCCCCAACATTTCAATGCGGGTGTCAAAAAAATCTTTTAACTCGTTTTTGATTTCGTAAAGAATACTGACGATATTCCGCTGGTTGTTCACGGCCTCATTCATGATTTCACCTCGCACGGCTCGATCTCGCGGTTCTAAGCAATATGCCGGCTATGAATGCAACTCCGGCGATTCCTGCCATCGCTCGCATAGGATGGTCTTCCAAAAAGCTGCCAGTGCGTCCCCTCAGAAACGAAGCGAAGTCGCGCGCACGTTTCTTAAGCGCATCAAATCCAGTCAGAATCTGCGATTCGAAAGCGAGAACGGGCCCACTGCTCTGAGCATTCGAACCCCCCGCTGCTGTCACTTGTGGCCCCCCGGCCGCAGGAGCCTGGAGCGGGGTTGCTGTGTTGGTTCTCACTTCCTTCGGGCCCTCGGTTCCGATATTTTCAATCCTGCTGCTGGTTGCCATATTTGTACTCTCCGGCTATTTGGATGCGGGTTGTGCCTCTTCCTTCACTGCTCATTCCTTGACGGTCCCGTCCTTTACCGCCGATTTTTCGCTGGATGGACTGCTCAACCAGACCTGCTCAAAAGGCGCGAAGGCCTTCTCCGCGCCTAAATGAGCATTCAAGCCGCCATTTGAAGTACTCATGCAGCCGTTCGTATGTCGCGTACATTGGAGGCTGCCTGCCGCGGAGCGGTTCCAGACGATGCACCCCACATAGCTGCGAGCCAGCCCAGAAACAAAGCCACAAATCCCATCCATCCCAGCAGTGTCAACGTGCCGATGACGTAAGAACTGTGGACCCCTGTGGAGACGCCAGCGCCACCACTGAGTGCGGAGCCGCCGAGTGTGAAGAGAATCAGCGTGCCAACCACGGACAATCCAAACATCATCATGCCGTGGATCAACCCGTCATGACGGTTAGTGACCCCTGCGTACCGGCCCGTTTCCCGGCCAGCAACGTACATCGCGATTATTGTCAGAATAATGACCCAAATGCCCAACCCATAACTTTGACCTGTTACCGGTGCTGCTGCATTGGGATTGGCATTGCTGGCAAAAATTGCCAGTCCTAATGCTCCAAATACCGACCAGATCGCCATGAATGTAAAAGTTCCACCCCAAATGGCCCCCCAGTCAGTCCTGAGCCGTGTAGTGGGATAACTTTCGCTTCGATATGCAACGTCCGCCATTTCTCTACCTCCTTCAGGCAATGATCTTTCATGCGGTTCTAGTCAGTTAGATGGCATTGCTCACGACCCCGATGTCCCCATTGAGAGCTGGGCGGCTGTTCACCGCCTGGCTAACGTTGTAAATTTTGCATGGCTCGGGTGGCCAGAGTTGCCATCCAATACCATCGTATGCCGATACAACCAGGCGTATTTGGGAAGCTCCGATTGTGAGACAGCCAAGGCCGCTCAGTTATACGCAGAAAGCAGGAGTCGCCTTGCTGGTCACCTGGGTGGCCGGGCTGGTGGATACCCTCGGTTTTTTGATGCTTTCTGAAATCCTGACCGGCAACATGACCGGGAATAGCGTGCGGGTGGCGATTGCTTCAACCGACACGGATTGGAACACCGCCGCCCACCGTCTATGGCCTTTACTTATATTTGTCGCCGGGCTGGTGATCAGCGCATGTATTCACGAAATAGGGGTGCGGCGTGCCATTGCGCAGACCTCGGCCATCGTCTTCCTGCTGGAAGCGGGGTTGTTTTCCGGATTCATTGCTCTGTTCCCGGCGCATCACTTCGTGAGCTTCCGTCTTTTCTCGCCTTACTTCTATCCTGGAGTGGCTTTGCTTTCATTGGGCATGGGCCTGCAGAACGCGACTGTCACCCGGGTGGGGGCGCTCTCAGTGCGGACTACCCACGTGACCGGCACGATGACGGAGTTTGCCGAAGGCATTTCCCAATTTATTTTCTGGGCCTGGGACCGGCAGCAGCGGGGACGCGAAATTTTCCCCCTGGCGAAGAAGATCAAGTCATTCCGGGAGACTGTGCTGATGGCGGGATTATGGGCAGCGTTTTTTACGGGAGGGGTTTGTGCCGCACTCGCGGGCAAACGCTGGGGCGCGCTCGCGCTGGTACCCGCGATTGCGGCGTTGCTGTTGCTCTCCGGCATTGATATGGTCCGGCCGATTGCAGCGTCGCAGGAACATCCGCCGCAGGAGAACCACTGAACTATTTCTCTTGGAAGCCCTCAGCCGCCTATTCCTCGGCGTGCACAAGCGGAACATCCACCAGGTGTTCGCTCAAAAACCAAATCTGCATTTCGTGGGTGCGCAGAACATCGCTGACCACCATGTCATTGGTGCCGTCATCACCGAGCTTGTCGGCGCGCTCCGCCAATTCGCGGCACTGACGCACGATGATTTCATGCGCTTCCGACAGGCGCGAAATCTGCACCGGGGCTTCTTCCCGCCCTTTTGGCGGCCGCTCAATCTGAGTCAATTCGGCGACGTCGTGCGCCATGGCAATACTGAGGCCGCCCAGCATCTGAATTCTTTCCGCGATGGTATCCACCAGCTCTGCTTGTTCGCCGTAATGCTTGTCAAATAGCAAATGAAGCTGGTAAAAAGTGGGCCCGGAAACCTGCCAGTGCGACTTTTTGTATAGATCACGGAGGGTGATGGTGTCGGCCAGCAATTGGTTGAGGCGTTCGGTCATTTCCAGCCGGACAGGTTCTTCGAGGTCCAGAGGCAGTGCATGGCGCACGGTGCCGTATTCCTGGATTTCAGACGCCCGTTGATGAAGACGAGGTTGAGAGCTGACGCGGTGGTGATTGTTGGAATTTTTCCTGGGCATTCTGGTTCTCCTTAGTGTGTGACTATAAAAGTATAGTCTTCCGCATGTAGCCAGAATAACTTTTCATTTTTATGGTAGTGGTGCAGTTTGCGGTTAACCGACGATTCGACCACTGGTGTAAATTCTTTGTAGACGGCATCAGGTAAACTCGTCGCCGTCCGTGGGAGGGTAGCTGGAGATGGGCTGGCGAAAGGACTTCAATGCGTGGCTGACGCGTAAGCTCGGCTGGTACGGAGCCTTCATGGCGACCGCAGTCTGCCTTGTCATCCTTACCTGCGGGATCGCAGCGCTCGCACTGCAGACGGGACCGCGCGAACTTTTCATACCAGGGTTGCTGGCAATTGCCATGTTTGCAGCCGCTGGGCCATTCTTCTGGGTAGCAAATAAAGAACCAGGCCGCATCCGTATATGTCCAGCTCTAGCGGGAATGGCAATAGTTATGTTGTGTGGGACTCTGGCACTCTTCTATTCAGCCCTGCGTTTAGGGCTTATTGGAGCGGAGACATTCCATGCATACGTGGTGACCATCGCCGTCGCTGCCCCTTTCGTCATGGTCATCGCCTACTTCACGATTCGCTTCCAACTCAAGGGCAAAAAGGAACTGGTTTAGAAGTTAGCCTGCTTCCGGAAACTGCCCCATTACCATTTTTATTACAAACTATCTCCCACTTCGTCAGTCTAATTCCATAAACTTATAGATATAGATAATGTGCGTAATACTCAGTTCCGCTCCGGAGCGACTATGAAAAAACTTTGGATCCTGTGCCTGTTTATGGTGGGTGCCACGCTTTGCATTGCGCAACGTCTGCCGGGGATTGCCACGCCAGAACATTACCAGTTGAAGCTCACTCCGGATTTCAGCAATAACACCTTTCGCGGAGAAGAGAAAATCGAAATCCGCATACTGAAGCCAACGACAAAAGTTGTGCTCAACTCAGCGGAGATTAAATTCCAAAATGTGAGCATCCGCAGCCGTGGAACCACCCAGACCGCGACCGTAACTCCGGACGAAAAAGATGAAATGGTTTCATTGAGCGTAGAAAAAGAACTCGCTGCCGGGCCGGCCACAATAGAAGTTAAATACGCGGGAATCCTTAACGACCAGTTGCGCGGATTTTATCTTGGCCACGACGAAAAGGGAGAGAAATACGCGGTTACGCAATTTGAGGCCACCGACGCCCGCCGCGCTTTTCCATCATTCGACGAGCCGGATTACAAAGCCACCTTTAATCTGACGGTCACCGCGCCGAAAGACATGATTGTGCTCTCTAACAGCAAAACCGTTTCCGATGCGCCGGGGCCCGACGAGAACGAGCACACGGTCCATTTCGCCACCACTCCCAAAATGTCTTCGTATCTTCTTGCCGTGGCGGTGGGGCATTTTGAATCCATCGCAGGCTCGGCGGACGGCATCCCCATCCGGGTATGGACAACCCCCGGAAAGAAAGAACTCGGCCATTTCGCGCTCGATGTTGCCGAGCACGCCATGCAGTACTACAACCAATATTTTGGAATTAAATATCCCTACGGAAAACTTGACCTGATCGGTCTCCCGGACTTTTCCGCTGGGGCGATGGAGAATACCGCCTGCATCACCTTCCGTGACGTGCTTCTCCTACTGAATGAAAAAAGCGCGTCGCTCGATGACAAAAAAGAAGTCGCCAGCGTTATCACCCACGAAATGGCGCACCAGTGGTTTGGCGACCTCGTCACCATGAAATGGTGGGACGATGTCTGGCTCAACGAAGGTTTTGCTACATGGATGTCGAGCAAGCCCATTGAAGCGTGGAAACCTGAATGGCAAATCTCACTCGATGATGTGCAATCCACGGCCCGTGCCATGGACGTGGATTCTCTGGTGAATACCCGGCCTATCCACCAGTCTGCCGAAACTCCGGGGCAAATTCTCGAGCTCTTCGACCTTGGCATCGCCTACGAGAAAACAGCCGCCGTGCTGAACATGCTGGAATCGTATTTAGGGCCGGAAACGTTCCGTGCAGGGGTGAATTTGTATTTGAAGCAACATGCCTATGGCAACGCCGTCGCTGGAGACTTCTGGAACGCGCAGGCGGCCGCTTCGCACAAACCTGTGGATAAGATCATGCCAACTTTCGTCGAGCAGCCGGGAGTGCCGCTGGTGAGCGCGACCTGGCAGTGCTCGGGAAAAACCGGAACAATCTCCCTAAGCCAGCAGCGCTACTTTTTCGACGCCGCAAAACTTGGATCCACCAGCCAGCTGTGGATGGTTCCGGTGTGTCTGAAAGACAATGCCAGCAAAAACCAACCATGTGAGCTGCTGACTCAAAAAACGCAGACCTTCACGCTGCCATCGTGTTCGCCGTGGGTTTACGCCAACGCAAATGCCAAGGGCTATTACCGCTCCGGGTACACGCCTGAGGAAAGCAAGGTGCTCGCCCGCAACGCGGAAAGTTCGCTCAATCCGGCCGAGCGTATGATGCTGCTTTCCGATACATGGGCCGCCGTGCGCGTGGGGCATGAAACCATTGGCGACTACCTGACGTTAGCGGAAGGATTGCAATCGGACCGGAACTGGGCGGTGATGGCCCAGCTTGCCCGGCAATTGACCTACATTGGCGACTATCTTGTGACCGGGAGCGACCGCCAGGCATATCAGCAGTGGGTCGCGCGGCTGCTCACTCCTGTGGCTGATGCCGTTGGCTGGACGCCCCAGCCCAATGAGACCGGCCACCAAAAAGAGCTTCGCGCAGTGTTGCTGGTTGCCCTCGGATACACCGCCCACGATCCCAAAGCCATCGCCACCGCGCAGCGTCTTGCGGAAGAAGCATTGCAGAATACCGATAGCGTGGACCGCGAGCTTGCCATGGCCGCGCTCCAGGTAGCCGCCGCGAACGACGATGGCAAACTTTACGACCAGGTGATGGCACATCTGCAAAATGCCAAAACGCCCGGCCTCTACGATCTTTACCTTCGCACGCTGGCCCGGTTCACTAAGCCCGAGCTCGTAGAAAAAACGTTGCAGTATGCGCTCTCTCCGGCGGTGCGCTCGCAGGATGCGCCATCGGTGATTGCCCGTGTTCTGCAAAATCCAGCAGCGGAAAAACAAGCGTGGAGCTTCGTTCAGTCACACTGGATGGAAATCAGCAATGAAGGCGGCCCATTCTCGAGTGGAATGATTGTGTCAGCGGCCGGCAAAGCATGCGATTCGAACATGCACGATGAGCTGCAAAACTTTTTCTCCACCCATAACGCGCCTGCGGCCGAGCGTACGCTCAAGCAATCGCTCGAACTCATCAACTATTGCGTTGACCTGAAGGCCCAGCAGGGCAGGCAGTTGACTTCCTGGTTGCAGCAACACCAGAGGGTTGCGGGAGAATGAAATCACATATTGAGCTTAGCTTGAGCTTATCCCGTAATTCCCAGCTTGCCTCGCATTTCCAGAGCCTGCTCATATACGGCGCGAAGTTTAATTTCGGCCGGCGCAGGTAGTTCTGGCGCTTTCAACGCCATCTCGCAGGAGAGCAGCATGGCGGTGACGTTGTCTTTCAGATGGTTCCGTAATGATTCTTCCGCGGCATGATGGGCCGCGACTGATTCTTTCTTTTTGCGCTGCAAGGCCGAGCGCAGTTCACGTACGACCCTCGGTGTGCTGCTGATGCCGAAATTGATGTACACCGGAATGGCCGCGCCGATGTGTTGCAGCATGACTTCGCTCTCGTCAGGTTCTGAATCGAGAAGCGCCTGATCAAAGACGACTGCGGAGTATTCCTGCGCGCGCAGCAGCACCGCTGCCTGCCGGAAGTTTCCCGCCACGTGCGCGGGTTCGTTGGTGGCCTCCTGCATGGCAGGAATGCACTCTTGGGCTTTAGACGAAGGGGTGATGAGTAGAATCATGCCGGATGTAAATGCAATTCTCCGGCCAGACTGCACTCATAGAAAACACACGCCTTATTGAGCATTTTTCAGCGCGCTCTTCCCATCATGGGAATTAGCTTCGGAAACCTGCTATTCCTGGGAAGCGTACTCCTTCAACTTGCGGTACAGTGTTGTCTTTCCAATGCCCAAAAGCCGCGCGGCCAGCAGTTTGTCTCCATTCAACTGCGAAATCGTGCTCAGGATGGTTTGCTTCTCCAATTCGGCCATCGGCACGATCTTGCTGGAGCTTTCTCCGTTGGTGGGCGCAGGCCCGATGCCATGAATGGAGCTGGGCAAATCGGCAATTTGAATTACGGGGCCGGTGCTCAAGGCGCATGCCCGTTCGAGGCAATTTTCCAGTTCGCGCACGTTGCCGGGCCAGTCGTAGGCCAGCATGATCTTCAGGGCCTCATCGCTCAGTTCGCGCTCCTGGTTCGAGTTGCGCGCCATCCGCTCCAGAAAATAAGCCGCCAGCAAGGGAATGTCCTGGCGCCGTTCACGGAGCGGCGGAATCCGCAGCGTGAGCACATTGAGCCGGAAATACAGATCGCGGCGGAATGTGCCCTGGGCCACAGCCTGTTCGAGGTCGCGATTGGTCGCGGCCAAAATTCTTACGTTGATGGGAATCCGCTTCGTGCTGCCGACGGGCCGGATTTCTTTTTCCTGAATGGCGCGGAGCAGTTTGGCCTGAAGATCCACTGGCATCTCGCCAATTTCGTCGAGAAAAACCGTGCCCCCTTCGGCGATGGCGAGTAGTCCGTCCTTTGACTGCATGGCACCGGTAAAAGCGCCTTTCACATAGCCAAACAATTCACTTTCGATCAGAGTTGGCACCAGAGAGCCGCAATCCACAGGTATAAATGGCTTGTCGCGGAACGGCCCGGAAAAATGGATGGAGCGGGCGACCATTTCCTTGCCGGTACCGCTCTCGCCCAAAACCAATACAGGATGGCTGCTGTGCGCGGCCTTGGCGATAATGCGGTAGAGCCGCTCCATTTCAGGCGCGCGGCCCACAATGCTGCCGAATCCCTGCTTTGATTTGATCTTTTCCCGCAGGATGCGATTTTCTGTTTTCAGCTTCAGGTGGTTGGCCACCCGGTCGAGCAACAGGCGCAGCTCATCCATGCTGAACGGCTTGGTCACATAATCGTAAGCGCCATTTTTCATGGCCTGCACGGCCGAGTGAACTGTCCCGTAGCCGGTGACCACAATCACCACGGCATCCGGACGCCGCGCTTTGATCTGGTGTAGCGCCTCGATCCCTCCCGCTCCGGGCAACTTCAGGTCGAGCAGCACCACATCAATGCCTTGGGGATCGAGCATGCGGTAGGCGTGCTCGGCGGAGTCTGCGACAAAGGTGTTAAACCCCAGCGTTTGCGCGACTTCTTTGCAAACATCGCGGATGGCGCGCTCGTCATCCACAATGATCAGGTTCAGGAAATTTGCTCCTTCAATTTGCGGAGGAGCAGGATGCGCATAGACCGCTGCTTCCATGGTGCTCATGAAAAGTGACCTCGCTTCGTGCAGTTATGAATTGGATTTTTATGAATTTGCGTTTTTAGGACTGCGGACATCTGGATTACAACCCGCGTGCCGCCTCCGGCCGCGCTTTCCACCTGAATGCTCCCGCCGTTTTGTTTGACTATGCTTCCGATTCCGGAGAGGCCCAGACCGTTCCCTTTTCCTTCAGCCTTTGTAGTGTAAAAAGGCTCGAATATGTGTTCCTGCGCGTCCGGGCTCATGCCGGTTCCGCTATCGGAGACGGACAAGGCTACGCTGCGGGCGGAATTTTTTGACGAACCACTCGTCTCCAGCAGCAGGTGCCCTCCTTCCGGCATGGCATCGCGCGCATTGAGCACCAGGTTCAAAAGGATTTGCTGCATCTGCACGGAAGTAAGCTTCACCGGTTCCAGTCCTTCCGCCAGCTTTGTTTCCAGCTGGATATGGGCCCCCGCCAGACGGCCCAGCATCTCCTGCATCTCCAGAATGACCGGGTTCCACGAGCATTCATCTTTTTCCGCTGCTTCCGGCCTTGCCATGGCCAGCAGTTGCCGCGTGAGCCGCGCTCCATTTTCTGCCGCGCGGCGGATTTGCAAAGCGTGCGCATGTTCCCGCGTGGAGCACGGCAGCTCGCTGGCCAGCAACTCGGAGTAAAGAAGCATGCCGGTAATCAGGTTATTGAAGTCATGGACCACGCTGCTGACTGCGCGGCCCAGGGAAACCAGCGAGTCCGATTTCGCCTCTACCTGCGCTTCCGTAGTGCGCCGCGCCGTGACTACGGAAACGTTTCGTTCAGGGATGGGAGAGATGGTCACAAATATCTGGGTCTTGTCGCGCCGCGTGCTGGTGAAGGTGAGCCTTTCCGCGGATTCTCCCAATCCCCCAGCTGTCGGATTGCGTTTGCGCCCTTCGAGGAATATTCCGGGAATGATTTCGGTAAGCAATCTTCCCTGGACACCATCCCAATCCGAAGAGGCAAATAATTTGGCAAATGCCGGATTGGAATAGACCACGCGCCCTTCTTTTGCCACCGCCAAGGCTTCCGGAGAAGCTTCCCGCACGGCGGCCAGCAATCCGGATTGGCCTAAGGCATCTGCGACCGGAAACTGGATGAGGGCGCTCATAATTCAGTAGTTCTCCGTCTGCAAAAGTCTTCGCGGCAATCCCAATGCTTTGTGAACATGCCCGCATTGGGAAGCAGGTTGTGTTCCAATGTGGAATCGGCCATAAATGGCGTATTCAATAACCGGAAATCGAAAAAATGGGACAAAGCTTCGATCTTTTTCCTTAATTGGGATTCGTTCTGGGAAAGTAACTATTTCCACTCCCTAATTGGGAAGTGTAGGGAATTAAGGCCGGCTTGCTAAGGTCAGCCGTCACATGAAATGTCCGTTCTACCCTGTTGAAAATATCTGTGAGCAATTCTGGATTTTGGACAAGATCGGATGAAATAAACGATGAACCAGACCCGATGAACCAAGCCCGATGAATATGGCTTGAATTGACGAGGGAGATCAACGAACAAGTTGAATCAAGGATCTCTGGCTCGATGCTCCGGCAAGATTGACGATGCCTGCCAACCGCGCAAATGCCTGTGCTGCGTATAACTTCACTATATTTCCACGCTTCTCCACAGCCTGTGCCGGGGCTGCACAGCTTCTGCACAGACGGCTTGCGGATTGGCCCTTGCGTCGAATGCATGTTCAGGTGCAAAGTCAAATTATGGAAATGGAGCTGGTCAAGGGTGCAGCTGCGGTTTGTCCTCTGTGCGATGGAACCGGATGGAAGCCTGTTGGGGAAAGTTCAAATGGAGTAAACACAGCCCGCCGCGTAGTCCGTTGCGACTGCCGGGCCCGCTCACGCCACGCGACATTGCTGGCATCGGCCCACATTCCAAAGAGGTATGAACACTGCGAACTCTCGAATTTTGAGTTTGATGGGCCTCATCGTGGATTGGCGGCGGCGCGCATGGCAGCCTGTAAATTCGTAGAAGAATATCCCCTTGATAACACCGGATTGCTCTTGATTGGCAGCATTGGAGTGGGGAAGACCCATTTGGCAGTGGGAATTATTAAGGAACTGATTGCCAATAAAGGGATTGCCTGCCTCTTTTGTGATTACCGCGAGCTGCTCAAACAGATACAGAATTCGTATAACGATTCGGTCAAGACCACTGAACTGGAAGTTTTGCGTCCCGTTTTCGATGCGGAAGTGCTTGTGCTCGATGAACTCGGCGCAGTGAAACCCACTGAATGGGTATGGGACACGGTAAGTCTTGTGCTGAACACGCGTTATAACAACAACCGCACAACCATCATCACGACAAACTTCAGGGACGGCGCTCCGGGAGCGTTGTCAGGCGCCCGCGCCGCCTCGCGGGAAGAGACGCTCGGCGACCGCATTGGAGAGCGCATGCGCTCCCGCCTGCATGAGATGTGCCGCATTATCAA
>Ga0134128_10010736_pt1 | contig 10969 bp, 7 predicted proteins | sample KB31754_FD_96462 | JGI IMG/M metagenome (GOLD analysis project Ga0134128, IMG submission 96462) | Terrestrial soil microbial communities with excess Nitrogen fertilizer from Kellogg Biological Station, Michigan, USA - KB3-175-4 | ecosystem: Environmental > Terrestrial > Soil > Unclassified ...
AGGTCTGGATCGACTGTCGCATTATCACGCGCGAAACCGCCGAAGTCGTCTTGTCGGCTGGGACCCGCTGAGGGCGTGCGGTTCGCGGTATTTTGCAGCGCGGGCATGGCTGACCAGATCGCTGGAGTAAGCAAGAGAGCAACCAGGCCAGCCCCAAGTATCGGCATGAGCACGCGCGGACTGATGGTGAGATGCGCGAGCAAGCGCGCGCTACTCAGCACCAGGGCCGCGAGCACACAAGGGATGGCTATCAGCGGGATGAGCCAGAGACCCCAGGCCGGATTGCTGGCAATGAAGTGGATCTGCTCCGCAGCGGTTGCCACGAGCACAATTGGCAGCAACCATCCACGCCAGTTCGCGCGCAGGTAATCCTGCCACATGACAACAATACCAATCCCAAAGAGCGCGCAGATAGCCGGAGCAAATGTCGTCATATAGTACGAGTGAAAGAAACCAGCGATACTGAAGAATGCTCCCATTGTGAGCAGCCAGGCGCCCCAGAGCAGCAGCGATTGTTGCTGGCGGTCCTTCTGGAAATGCAGACGACGTTGCCAGAGCAAAGCGAGCAAACCCAGCAGGGCGACGGGCAACAGCCAGGAGATTTGTCCGCCAAGTGATTGGTTAAAGAGACGCAATGGACCGGGCGCGTCGGTACCGAAGAGGTGTCCACCTGCTGGCCGTTCACCTGTCTGGCCATCGCTAGTTTCTGCTGAAGCATTCTTCATAGAGGGCGCGCGCGTACTGGTCGACGCGGTTTCGTCCGCATTATTTGTCGCGCTATGGTTGTTGCCAAAGCCGAAGTGTCCTAACAAGCGATCAACGCCATTATAGCCAAAAGCCAGGCCCACTTCCGAATTGTTCTGGCTTGAGCCAACATAGGGACGCTGAGAGGCAGGCGTCAGATCTACCACGATGGCCCAGGACAGGGAAACCGTCAGCAAGACCAGAATCGCGACAAGCAGTTGTCCACAGCGCAGCCAGAATGTGCGCGGCGCGGCCAGCAGATAGAGCAGACCAAAGGCCGGCACAACCAGATAGGCTTCCATCATTTTCACGTTGAAGCCCAGACCCACCAGCGCGGCGCTCAGTAGTAACCAGCGCCATTTACCCGTTTCAGCGGCCAGCAGGATCGCCCAGGCTCCCAACAACAACGTAAAAACAAGAGTACTATCAATGGTATTGTTACGTGCAGTCGCTACGCTCAGCGGGCTAAGTGCCAGGGCCAGGGCTGCCAGCAGACCGGCTGTAAACCCGAAATGGCGACGTACCAGGTAGAAGAGTACCAGGACCGCCAGCACGCCGGCCAGCGCCTGGGGCAAGAAGATGCTAAACGGTGTAAAGCCGAACAGCTTGACGCTGATCGTTTGCAACCAGAAGCCCAGCGGGGGCTTGTCAACGGTTACAAAGCCGCCCGGATCGTAAGAGACAAAGAAGAAGTTATGCAAACTATCGGCCATACTTCTCACTCCGGCTGCGTAGAAAAGATTGCCGAAGCCGTTGTGTCCCAACTGGTAAAAGTTCATAAAAATTGAGGTGAGTAGGACTGCGAGCAAGGCCAGGCGTTGCTGGAGCGTGATACCTGTTGGGCGCTTATCCTGCAATTGTGGCCGATCTGCCGTCATGGTTCCATCGGTGTTCATCATTCTGTTTTCTTTCTGTAATAGTTGCTCGTTTGATAGCTCTGGAGTTACTACAGGCGCCTGAGAGGAATGTTCCGCCAGGCGCCATTTGTTGGCGTAGAGAAAAAGCTCGCGAAACGCGCGCGCGATTACGCGCAGATTGGCCCCGGTGGCGCATCCACCCTGACGAGGCAAGTGGCGTACCCCAATCTCTTTGATTGTGCAACCTGAGCGTTTGAGCTTATAGAGCAGTTCGGCGTTAATCATAGCCCCGCGCGTTTCGAGAGGGTGATTGCGCAAGAAAGCAGTGTGCAGGATCTTGAAGGCGCAATCGATGTCTCGTATACGCACGCCCAACGCCAGGCGCACAACCTGCTTCCAGCCCCAGGCATTGAGTTTGCGCATCCACGTGTCCTGGCGTTCGATGCGATAGCCAATAACAGCGTCGTATTCATTAATGGAGGGCAACAACTTGCCGAGATCGTGGATATCGAATTGACCATCCGAATCCATAAAAAAGGTCAGGTCTTTGGTCGCGGCGGCAAAGCCATCAGCCAGAGTCGCACCATAACCCTGATTGCGCTCGTGAGTAACAACCCGAATGCGAGCATCGCTCTCGCTCAAAGCAGCAAGAATGGCCTCGGTGTGGTCAACGCTACCATCGTTGACCACGATCACCTCAAAATCTTCGACCCACTCCGTCAGTACATTCACTGCGTGCTCAACGGTTGCGGCGATAATCTGCTCCTCGTTGTAAGCAGGAAGCACAAGCGAGAGGCTATGTACAGTAATGTGTGGTGTAGTGCTGGTTTGCTCTGAATAATAATCAGATTCCATAAGATCGGCCTGTGCTGAGCGCGTCCCTCTTTGCTGAGATGGTAAAAAGTGGCCGGACGCACCGGGCGTCTCCTGAGAAGATTGCACGAAGACCCACAGGCGCATACCCAGATACGATACCAAAACTGTGCCGCCGATAGCCACAATTTTCGTAATATTGGTCCAGAGTGTTGGACTAAACTGGCTCGGATGCTGAATGCTATTGAGCAAGTAAAGGATAAGGTCGTTACAGACAATACCCGCCAGCGTGGTCACGGCAAAACGCGTCACCTCGCGTCTATTCGCGTGGCCATGACACCGGAAGGTCCAGTAGCGGTTCAGGAGAAAGCTGTTCAGCGAGCCCGTGGCATAAGCCAGAGAATTGGCGAGCAGCAACAGGGTGTTATTTTGCGCTGGCAGAAGCCAGAGCAGGCAATTGAGCGCTAGCAGATCGACTAGCGTATTGAGACAGCCGACCAGCCCAAAACGCAAGAATTGTCCAAATGTTCGGCTCCATTCTGCATGTTCGGCTCTATGTTCAGCTCTGCTGGGCAGGACATTAGCCTGTCCCGGCAGCGGTGTAGGCGTTGGGAGTTCTGCGGTTGGCATAACAAAGCAGGCTCTCTTTCTCTTCTTTTTTATAACAAGTAAATTGGTCCGTACGGTTATTTCCGCTTCACTACTTCCACTCTAGTCCTGAGATATAAAAAGCTTGTAAAATGCTTGTCAGAGAATTGTAAGTTTTCTTTAAATTGCATGCATTTCTATGTATATGTTTTCATCGCAATGAAGTATAATGAGCGGTAATGAACAACACATCTGGTTGTCATAGAAGCCTGATTTGTACGTGGAGGAGAAATAATGGTAGCTCGACCCGAAAAAATCCCGATGAGCGTTGAAGAGTACCTGGAACTAGACCGGAGCAGTTCCGATATACGATATGAATACGCTGATGGCTATGCCTACCTGATGAGCGGCGGCACTCCTCAGCACGCCCTGATTATTGGAAATTTCCAGGGCGAATTGAGCCGGCAGTTTCGGCAACGTCTCAATCGTTGTCGCGCATACCCTGCGGATGCCACAGTATGGCTCTCGGAGGAAATTTACGTTCATCCTGATGTGGTAGTCACCTGTGATGAGCACGATTTGGCTTCAACCGATAGTCTACGCTCTCCGCGTCTGGTCGTAGAAGTTTTATCGCCAAGCACTGAAAGACGAGATAGGAATGCCAAGTTTGATTGGTATCGTGCTTGTGGAAGTATCCAGGAAATTGTTTTTGTCAGGACTGAACGTCCGCTTGTGGAAATTTATAGAAGGCGACCCGACGGACAGTGGCTCCTCCAGATCTATGCTCCTGGAGGAAATGTGGAGCTAACCAGCGTAAACTTGCAGGTTCCAGTCAACACTATCTATGAGGAGGTCTCTTTTCCTGAAAATTCGTCTGACCATAAACTGCAATAAAACTGCTATCCATTATTCCAGCGCTGGTCCCCACGCGCTAATCCGTTCTGGGGTAATGATAATCACAGGCAATGTCTCCAATTGCATTGCGCGATACTGGACGTAGCGTTCGCGTACCAGGATCAATGCGTAAGGATGCAGAGGGTGAGCGGGTGAGATGATTTCGGCCTGCCCGTAGATCAGCACATAAGCAAGCTGCGACCAATCCTCAGAATACTGGTCGATAAGCAATGAGGCTTCGTGGCGAGCCTCGATATTGCGCACGCGCTTCAGTTTACGCGCGTCTACACTTTTTGGCTTTTCGTCCAGCGCGATGAAGAAGCGTTCTCCGTCACAGGCATAGCAAACGGGTATAGCGGTGGGATGGCCTGCCGCGTCGGAGGTGGCCAGGCGGCCAACGCGTTGTCTGTTGATAAAATGCATTTCTTGTTCCGTTAGTGTGGCACGGCTCGCGCTCATTATTCATTCTCTCCGCTGCAAAAACTCCGTTATTTCGTCGTGTACAATAGCGATATATGCTCTGTTTCTGGCAATCGATCCTCTGATGAAGTGGCTTGATTGACTAGATCACGGGTCTACCTCTGTTCTTGTGTTTGTCTCTGAAAGAGGCTATAAACCATTTTATCACTCATTTGCAGATGTGGCGCGGTCTATCTGTGCGAGCTATGAAAGGAAAAAGGAGGATTTCTATGGCTGAAACTACGATTAAACTCTACGGTACCAACTGGTGCAGCGATTGCAAACGCAGTAAAAAATTTCTAGGTGAGCAACGTGTTGCGTACGAATATGTCAATATTGAGGAAGATCTTGAGGGCCAGGCTTACGTTCAGCGCGTGCAAAATGGGGGCATGACCATTCCTACTATTCTCTTCGAGGATGGTAGCTTGCTTATCGAGCCGACAAACGCTGAACTGGCTACGAAACTGGGGCTGGAGACAAAGGCAAAATGCGATTTCTACGATTTGATCATTGTCGGTGGAGGTCCTACGGCTCTGACCACTGCTATTTACGCGGCACGCGATGGCTTTGATGTCCTGATCATCGAGCGCAGCGGCCTGGGTGGACAGGCCGGGATTACCGAGCGCCTGGACAATTATCCGGGCTTTCCCGAAGGCGTGAGCGGCGCTGAGTTTGCCGAGCGTGTCATTCAGCAGGCGAAGCGCTATGGTGTGGAACTGCTTTCGGCCCAAAATGTGATTGGTATTAGCAATGATGGCGTAGATCATTTCGTCGAGACCGAAACAGGCCAGAAACACCGCTGCCAGGCTGTTTTACTGGCCACTGGCTCGACCTACAAACGCCTGGGTGTGCCCGGTGAAGATGACTATATCGGCGCGGGCGTCCACTTTTGCGCTACCTGCGATGGTCCCTTCTACAAAGGCAGAGAGGTCGCTGTAATCGGTGGTGGCAATAGCGCGGTGGAAGAGACCGCCTTCCTGACGCGTTTCAGTCCTAAAGTCACCCTGCTCGTGCGTGGCTCCGAACTGAACGCCAACAAAGTCGCCGCTGACAAAGCGCGGGAATCACCAGAGATTGAGATCCGCTTCAACACAGAAGTTGTTGAGTTCAAAGGACAAAAAAATCACCTGGACACCGTTCTTCTCAAAGACCGCCAGAGCGGCGCGACCAGCGAGCTGAGCGTGCCGGGCGTCTTCGTGTTTGTTGGTCTTACACCTAACAGCCAGCCCTTCAAAGATTTCGTCAAGCTCGACAAGCAGGGCTTTATCATGACCGGCCTCGGCTTCCAGACCAGCACCCCAGGCGTCTTTGCCGCTGGCGATGTGCGCGCGGGCAGCACAAAGCAACTGGTCAGTGCAGCCGGTGAAGGGGCCGCCGCCGCGCTGGCCATCCGCGAATATCTACGTGGGCACGACGCGCGTAAAATGGAGGCAATGCTAGCACAAGCGGGATCGTAATTATACCCGTAGAGGGTGACTCTTTATTAGCCAGGTACTCTCTCACCGGGAAGCGGACGGCAAAGTCGGCTGATGATAGATACTGTGTTTATCTTCCAGCCATTGTCACCATCCTGAATCAGTGTCAAATACACAGGATTAGGACTCTGGGGCGGCGGCGCGTGAGGCGGAGGCGTGGGCGCGCCAAGCGGAATGGTACATTGCATGGTAATATCTACCTCAGCCTGATGATTCGTATCAGGCAAGCTTATTACCATGCAACGGCTGGCTCCTCGTAACGCGATCTGAAAATCCCCCAACGAATGTGTACGCTGATAACTGGCAGATAATTGCTGATACGCGGTCTGAAGATCAGATGGCGCTGAATTGAAGGCATCGCAAAACGTGCTCTCTACTTTATAGGATGTATCTACATTATTAGAAATAGTATGGCTAATAACTACGTAAAGAGCAAGGATAACTGAAAGGGCTGCTAAAGCGAGGGAGGAGGCAAGGATGTTTTTCCTCAATTTCGTAGCTTTGCGTGCGCGCAAAAAAGAAGGTGAGCGCGTGATGAGTTGCGCTGGAGCGACAGATGCAAAATCATCAGCAATGTTGCGCAGTTCCCTACTTACCAGTTCTGCGCTCTGGGGCCTTTTGCTCTCATCTAGCTCTAACATGGCAACAATTAATGTCCCAAGTTGCACTGGAGCCTCTGGAACAAGCGACTGAAGAGGCGGCAGATTAAAGGGGGTAGAAGCTGGTTCATAGCCTGTTAACAAATGATATAATGTCGCGCCCAGAGCGTAAATATCGGAGCGCGGGGTAGTCTGAGAAGAACCATATTGTTCGGGAGGCGCGTAGCCCGACGTTCCCTGATACGTCGTGTCAGCCCCCTGGCCAGCTTTAAAAGCACGCGCAATCCCGAAGTCAATCAGATAAATATACCCATCTACTGTACGCATGATATTCGATGGCTTGAGATCACGGAAAATAATTGGCGGACGATAGGTATGCAAATAATGCAGGACAGAGCAGAGTACAAGCCCAATCTCCACAACCTCTGCAACTTCCAGAGAACCTCCGCGCATACTAAGATAGGTTTCCAACGTCTGACCTTTGATAAAGCTCATCACCAGGTACCAGCGCTGCCCTTCCGCAAAATGATCGTAGATACCTGGCAGATGAGGATGCTGCAAACCGGCCAGCAAATGCGCCTCCTGCTGAAAGCGTTTGGCTGCCGCAAGCTTTTCCGCGAACGTGAGACCACTGGGTGTCATCTCTTTAATCGCAACCAGCCGATTACCAAGTTGTGTATCAGTGCCAATATAGACTGTCCCCATCCCTCCTTTTCCGACGGTATGCAATACACGATAGCGCTCTTTCAGCAGCTTGTTCGAGAGCACAGAAACAGTAGGAGCAGAAGTCAAAGCACTAAACGGCTTCCCACAAGCCAGGCAATGTGTCAGTTCTACAGGGTTGACCGTACTACAAAGGTCACAGACGAGAGAAAAAGACTCCATTCACGTTCTCCTGGGTACCTCTACCTCATGCATTAGGAATTTGATATATGCTGTCAAAAATCTTCTGATCAGGCATTTATATGCAAATCACACAAAAATTATAGAGTAAAGGAGCTTTTTATGCAAGCACTTATTGAGGCCAGCTCAAAGATCTAAAGCTCAATTGGAGAAAAAGATCGATGAGATCGATCTTTTTCTCCAATTGAGCTTTAGATCTTTGAGCTGGCCTCAATAAGTGCTTGCATGGCTATGCAGAAAAATGTATCACCCCTTGCTTTTGGGATCAGTTTAGAGTAATATAGTAGTAATGTTATAACATTTGTCAACAAAAAAAGGGAGACAGGAAGATATGTCTGAGCCAGCGCCGTACCGCCCGGCATCGAAAAACAGCCTGGTACCCATGCACTATCAGGTTCAACAGGACATGCGCGAGCGGATCATTACGGGCGTCTGGCCAGCGGGTCAGATGCTTCCAGGGGAGATGGAACTTTGCACGCTCTATGGGGTCAGTCGAACCACGATGCGCCAGGCAATCAGCGCCCTGGTGGATGAAGGCTTCATTGTGCGCGAGCGAGGTCGAGGCTCTTTTGTACGTAGCTCGATGGTTACAGCCGGAACGCGTGGGCTGACCTCATTCACGGGCGAACTCGCAACCCTGGGCCTGAAAGCAGGAGCACGTTTGTTGAGCAGGCAGGTCATCCCGGCTACTGCCGAACTCGCACAACGCCTGAGCGTTGCAGTCGAAACGCCCTTGATTGTTCTCAAACGCGTGCGCTACGCCAACGATAGTCCTATCGGCATTCAGGTAGCTCACCTGCCTCTGGCGCGTTTTCCAGACCTGGAGCATGTAGACCTGACTGATATCTCTCTCTATAGTTACCTTGAGGAACGCTATCACGTCATTGTCGCGGAAGCAGAAGAGGTCTTCCGCACCACGCTGATTACTGGCGAAGATGCCCGTATTCTGCATGTCCATGATGTTCAGTGTGGCTTCGCGGTAGAGCGGCTTACCTTTGATGGTAGCAGCGAGCCATTTGAATTTGTCACCTCTATTCTCCGAGGTGATCGTTATCAGGTGCAACTTTTCTTACGGGCAAGCAAGCGATCTGTCTAATCAGCAAAGTTGTTCTCGCGGGAAGGAGTTTCTTTTGACATCGTTCTCTTATATTACAGAAACAGTAGAGGTTCTTCAACATCTCCAGGAACAGGAAGGGACTCTGCGCAAGGTGATTGGGAAGGCAGCCGAGACTATTGCGAGCGGTCACTGGGTGCGCCTTTTTGGGAGTGGCCATTCGGTATTGCCTATTCAGGACTGCTTTCCACGCTACGGTGGGTACTCTGGCTTTTATCCGATTATGGACCCGCGTCTGATGTGGACTGCGGTAAGTGGTCCGGGTGGAGCTGAGGAACTGCTCTGGCTAGAGCGCCAGGAAAACTATATGAACGTTTTTCTGCGCCATAATCAGTGGGATGCAGAGGATATGCTCATCGTGGTCTCTCATGGTGGCCAGAACGCGGCCCCGGTAGAGGTTGCATTGGCTGGCAAAAAGGCAGGTCTGACTGTTGTAGCTTTGACCTCTGAGCAAAATCATCGCACCAAACCAGCCATCCATTCGAGCGGGAAAAAGATTGGCGATATTGCCGATTACACCATTTTCAACGGCGTCTCTTCTGAAGATGCTGTTGTGGAAGTACCTGGTGTTGCTGGCAAAGTGGGCGGGGTCTCCACCCTGGCATCCATCGCCGTGATCCAGATTCTCGTTTCAGAGACTGCTCTGGAACTATCGCGCCGGGGGTATCATGTGAAACCCTTTGCCGCGCCCAATGTCGAGGGTATCAGCCCACGGCATAATGAAGAAGTTTACGAGGAATATCGTCATCGTCTCAATGGCAGGTAAGGCTGGAAATTTCAGCCTGCCAGCAATGAGGAGGAACATGGACATGTCCCAAGTCATTAAAGCACGCAGACGCGTGTTAGCGCTCTTCTTCATCCTCCCCCTGGTCTTAATGGCCTGCGGAGGTACGAACAGCTCGTCATCCAGTAGTAAGGTTACGATCACCTATTTAACGCACTGGTCGGGCACACAGCTTGATCAGCTAAATCAGGCAGTCGCAACCTATGAGAAAAGCAATCCAAATGTTGTGATCAACGTGCATAACGTCCCCTTTGGCGATCTGCTTACCACAATCACCACGCAGGGCGGCAACGCTAATGGTCCAACAATCATGGGTATTTATAACCTCTGGCTGCCGCAACTGGCCCAAAACGGCTTGATCACGCCTGCTTCAGACGCTGATGCTCAGGGAATCCAACAGGCGTATTCATCAAGCGTGGTTTCAGCAGTACAGGTTGACGGGAAAACCTATGGCTATCCCAATGAAGTCGATCTCTACGCCCTGAACTATAACAAAGCTCTCTTCCAGGAGGCTGGCATTAGCACTCCTCCGACGACCTGGGCAGAGTTGAGCGCTGACGCGCAGAAGCTGACGAAGCACGACAGTTCTGGTAAAATCACACAGCAGGGCTTTGGGATTATCAATAGCTGGAACAGCGGCGTGGTCCATCCCTGGCTTTCGCTGGTAAACTCAGACGGTGGACAGCTTTTAAGCAGCGATCACAAGCCGCTGCTGACCAGCCCTGCCGCTGAGAGTACAACCAATCTCTACTCGGATCTCATATTTAAGGACAAAGTGACAGATCCGGCCATGAACCAGGCAAATGCCTCCACAACTGGCCCCTTCCTGGATAATTTCGCGAACGGCAAAACCGCGATGATTATTATGGCCAACTGGTGGGAGAGTGCGCTTCAATCCAGCATGGGCGACAAATTCAAGAATGTGGCAACCGCTCCCATTCCGGTTGGTCCCAATGGAGATGGGACAGCCCACAGCGTTTCCTATTCCTGGAGCACGGTTGTAAGCAAACACGCCAGTTCTGATCAGCAACAGGCAGCCTGGAACTTCTTGAAGTGGCTCAATGGCTCGCAGAGTGGCAAGAGCGACAGTTCAGCTATGGGAGATATCCTGATGGGTTCTGGCATTTTGCCGAGCAGCAACGCTGATTTGCAGGCTCACCAGAGCGAGCTGGCGTCTCCGTTCATTAAAACCTACGTGGATGAGCTAGCCCACAGCGTGCCCTTCCCCGTGGTCTTAGGCGGAGACGAGTTGACCACTGATCTACAAAAGTCGCTGGAGTCAGTGATGTTTGGTCAGAGTTCGGCGCAAAATGCGCTCTCTCAGGCTCAAAATACCATTGGCCAGGTGCTGAGCCAGTATTATAGTTAAGACTGAGCAAAGTAGCACAGGGTGGTAGAACCGCATTAAGTGGTGAAGATCGCAAGATTCGTGCTCAAATCCGCTTCATTCACAAGCGCGTTCACCACTTAATGTGGCTCTACCGCGCAGGGTGTTTGAGATGGTTGAGCTAAAATCAGCCATCTCAACGGAACAGCGATGCTCGCACTCGCATTGTTTTCTCGCACTCGCATTGTTTCTCTCGCACTCGCATTTTCTTTTTGATGGTGGTGCAAAACTGGTGCGAAGCACCAGTTTTGCACCACCATCAAAAAGAAAATGCGAGTGCGAGAAAACAATGCGAGTGCGAGAAAACAATGCGAGTGCGAGCATCGCTGTTCCGTTGAGATGGCTGATTTTC
>Ga0134128_10010737_pt1 | contig 10968 bp, 10 predicted proteins | sample KB31754_FD_96462 | JGI IMG/M metagenome (GOLD analysis project Ga0134128, IMG submission 96462) | Terrestrial soil microbial communities with excess Nitrogen fertilizer from Kellogg Biological Station, Michigan, USA - KB3-175-4 | ecosystem: Environmental > Terrestrial > Soil > Unclassified ...
ACGCGAGCCGATGATCGATCTCGCGCTCTGGCGGGCGCCGTTGATCGCGAGCGTCAATGCCAGCGCGCTCTTCGCCGGGGCGTCGATCATCGGCGTGACGTCGTTCGTGCCGATCTACGTGCAAGGCGTGCTCGGGCGCTCGGCGATCATCGCCGGCTTTGCGCTCACTGCGATGTCCGTCGGCTGGCCGCTCGCGTCAATGCTGTCGGGGCGCTTCCTGCGCGCGCTCGACGCGCGTGGCACGGTGCGGGTCGGCGGCGCCCTCCTCTTCGCCGGCGCGCTCGATCTCGCACTGATGCCGCCGGGCTCGGGCCCGGCATGGGTCGCGATCGGCTCCTTCATCATCGGTTTCGGCATGGGGCTTCTGAACACGACGTTCATCATTCTCATCCAGGGCAGCGTAGCCTGGACGCAGCGCGGCAGCGCGACCGCGTCCAGCATCTTCTCGCGCATGCTCGGCAGCACGTTCGGCGCGGCTGCGCTCGGCGCGGTGCTCAACACCAGCCTGCACGACCGTTTCGCCGGATCGGCCGGCGCGATCGAAGAGGTACGGCAGATGTTCGATAACGCTGCCGGCGGCACACTCGCGAGGACGCCGCACGCCGCGCTGCTCGACGCGCTCGGTGCGGCGCTCCAGCACGTCTTCCTGGCGCTGGCCGTGTTCGGCGCGCTGACGCTGATCGCTACGTGGTTCGTGCCGCAGCGGAAGATCTTTGCGCAAGCGTAGGAACAGCGCGCGGCGCAATCGGAATAGCGGGAAACGCTCAGCTATATCGCTTTTCCTGGTCGTCGTCGGCGTACCAGTCGAACGGCTCATCCGCGAGATTCACGATCACGTTTCTGATCTGGGTGTATTCCTCGTAAGCGACAAGACCGTTTTCGCGACCGATCCCGCTCATCTTGAATCCGCCCCACGGTGATGACGGATCGATGCGGTGATGATCGTTGATCCACGTGATGCCGCACTCGAGCGCTGCGGCGACGCGATGCGCGCGGACAAGATCGCGCGTCCAGACGCTGGTCGCCAAGCCGTACGGCGTTCCATTCGCGAGCGCGATCGCCTCGTCTTCGCTATCGAACGGCATGGCGCAGACAACCGGTCCAAAGATCTCTTCCTGCGCGATCCGCATCGTGTTCGCCACGTTCGTGAACACCGTCGGCAGGTAGTAATAGCCCACATCGAAGGATGGCCCTTCCGGCCGACGTCCACCGGCGGCCAGTGTCGCGCCCTCGTCGATGCCGATCCGCACGTATTGCGCGACGAGGTCGCGTTGCTTCGCCGAGATCAGCGGGCCCATCTGCGTTCGCGGATCGCGCGGGTCGCCGATCCGGATGGCGTTGGTGCGCCGCACGAGCTCGCTCACCACCTGATCGTGAATCGAGCGGTGCACCAGCAAGCGCGCGCCCTGGATGCAGGTCTGGCCGCTGGCGATGAACGCCGCGAAGAGCGTCCCGGCGACGCCGCGCTCGATGCCGATGTCGGCAAACACGATGACCGCCGCCTTGCCGCCGAGCTCGGCTGCCACCCGCGTCAGGTTGCGTCCCGCAATCGACGCCACCGCCTTGCCCGTCGGCGTGCCGCCGGTGAGGTCGATCTTGCGGATCTTCGGATGTGCGGCGAGTGCTGCGCCTGCCGTTGTGCCGAACCCCGGCACCACGTTGTAGACGCCGTCGGGAATCCCGGCCTCCTGGAGTACCTCGCCGAGCATCAGCGCGGTAATGGGCGCGTGCTCGCTCGGCTTCACGACCATCGTGTTTCCCGCGGCCATCGACGGCGCGACCTTCTTGGTCAGGATCAGCAGCGGATGATTCCAGGGTGTGATGTGACCGACGACGCCGAGCGGCACGCGCCTCGTGTAGTTGAGGTAGTTCCCGCCGAACGGCGGCACGGTGTCTTCATGCGTTCGCGCGACTGCACCGAAATAGCGGAACCACTCCGGCAGTCGCGCAAGCTGCGCCGACATTTCGCGCCGCGGCCGGCCGATCTGATCGATTTCGATCTCGATGAGTTGCGGAATCCGCTGCGCAAGCACCTCCGCGACGCGATGCATGAGGTCGCCTCGTTCGGCGCCCGACAACGCGGACCATGATGGAAGCGCGCGCTCGGCGGCAGCAACGGCAGCGTCGATGTCGGCCGCGTCGCCCTCGGCGACTTCGCCGACGATCGTGCGATCCTTCGGATTTTGGACGGTCAGAACCTTGCCGGAGTGGGAAGGCCGATAATGACCGTCGATGAAGAGGCCCCAAGACCGATTATCGAGAACTGCCTTCATCGCTGCCTTTTCAGAAGATGCCCACATCACATCAAAACAGGCTCAGGTATGCGCCTCGCGCTTGTGACCGGCGGTTCCCGCTACAGCAGCCACCGCAATATGCCGCATTCTTGAGCTTCCGACGCTGGAGCACGGCGCGCGCTACGATGCACGCGACCATGTAGCCTAATCCTACAATCAACAGGCGCTGCAATGAACGTACACCATGAACCTCGGCCTTGACACCCTGCGCGCCGCGGTCATCGGCATCGACCTGCACCGCGGCCACCTCGATCCGTCGGTCGCGACGATGCCGCTCGATGGCGCCGCCGCGCAGCGCATCGTTGCGGCGAACCGGCGGCTGTTCGACGCGTGCCGCGCAGCCGGCATCCCGATCGTGCATCTTGTGACCCGCTATCGCGACCGCGAGGAAATCCGCGCCAACCCGTTCTGGCGAACGCGCGCAGAGAATCCCGACAACCCGCGCAGGAACGTGCTCGAGCATAACCTGACGCACCTGCCCGGCTGCACGATCATGCCAAGGCTGCACGACGCGTGCGACTGGGTGGTCGATACCAAGAAGCGCTACGACTGCTTCGTGGGAACCGATCTCGATTTCCTGCTGAGGTCGCACGGCATCAACGCGCTGATCGTCACCGGCGTCAACACCAATAGCTGCGTGCTCTCGACGGTGGCGGCCGCCTGCTCGAAGGATTACGCGGTGCTGGTGGCGAGCGACTGCGTCGACACGATGGACGGGCCTGTGCTGCACGACGCTGCGCTGGCGTGCATCCGCACGGCGTTCGGCTTCGTGATGACCGCGGACGAAATCCTGGCGCTGCCCGAGCTTGCTGCACGCCGCAGCGCCGATGACCGTAGATGACGGAGCAGAACATGCTGCCACGTGAACGCGTTGCCTACAGTCCCATCGTCGAGCGCCCGCCGCTTGCTCTTCCCAACGGCGCGCGCATCGCCGTCTGGACGATCGTCAACCTCGAAGTCTGGGACATCTCGCGGCCGATGGCGCGGCAGGTGATTCCCGCACCCACCGGGCAGGTGCTGCTGCCCGATGTGCCCAATTGGACCTGGCACGAATACGGGATGCGTGTCGGCTTCTGGCGCTTCAAGGCGCTCTATGATCGGCTTGGCATTCGTCCCACGCTGTCGATCAACGCGCGCGTGTGCCTCGACTATCCGCAGGTCGCCGCGGCGTGCCGTGACGCGGGCTGGGAGTTCATGGGACATGCATTCGAGCAGATGCCAATTCAGAAGGTCGACGACCAGAAGGCGATGATCGAGCGCTCGCTCGATACGATCGAACAGTTCACCGGCAAGCGCCCGGTTGGCTGGCTCGGTCCGGGGCTCACGCAGACCTATGAGACGCCCGAGCTTCTCGCCGCCGCCGGTATCAAATATGTCGGCGACTGGGTATACGACGACGAGCCCACGACGATCCATACCGCGAACGGGCCGCTCGTCACGCTCCCGTACAGCGTGGAGCTGAACGACATCCCGATGATGATCGTGCAGCACCATGAATCGGCGTACTTCGAGCAGCGCTGCATCGACATGTTCGATCGCCTGCACGCGGAAGGCGCTGCTCGCGCCAAGGTCATGGCGATCGCCGTCCATCCGTACATCAGCGGCCAGCCGCATCGCATCAGATACCTCGAGGCCGTGTACGATTACATCGGCCGCCACGAAGGCGTCGTGCACTGGAACGGCGAGCAGATCCTCGAGTGGTATTCGCACAGCAAGTAGGGTCAGGCATGGGTCAGACACGACTTTCATCCCACATCGTGGCGAAAAGAACGTCCGAAGAAAGTCGTATCTGACCTGTGCTGCCGACCGAGCGACTCAGCTATTCCCCGATCGTCGCTCGTGCGCCGTTGCGGCTGCCGGGTGGCGCCCGCATCGCGTTCTGGGTGATCGTCAACGTCGAGGAATGGGACATCCACCAGAAGATGCCGCGCACGGTGCTGACACCGCCGGCCGGTGGGACGCCGGCGCCCGACATCCCCAACTGGACGTGGCACGAGTACGGCAACCGGGTCGGCTTCTGGCGCCTTCTCGAGGTTCTCGACCGCTTCGGCATCAAGGCCGCGCTCGCGATCAACGGCGCCTGCATCAGCACCTACGCGCCGATCGCTGAAGCCGCGCATAGCCGCGGCTGGGAGTTCATCGGCCACGGCTACACGCAGAAGAACATGCAGAAGGTCGACAATGAGCGGCAGGCGATTCGCGACACCACCGCGGCGATCACGCGGTTCACCGGCAAGCGGCCGCGAGGCTGGCTCGGACCCGGACTCACCGAAACCTGGGAGACGCCCGACATCCTGCACGAGGAAGGCTACGACTACGTGTGCGACTGGGTGCTCGACGACCAGCCGGTTTCGTTGAAGACGCGCGGCGGCAGCATCGTCAACCTCCCGTACACGCAGGAATGCAACGACGTCGCGATGATGCTCATCCAGCATCACACAGCGAGCGAGTACTGCGAGCGCGCGATCGATCAGTTCGAGCAACTCTACGAGGACGCACGCGATTCGGCGCGCGTCATGGCGCTGGTCGTTCATCCGTACATCATGGGCGCGCCGCATCGTCTGAAGCACTTCCGCCGCGTTTTCGAGAAACTTCACGGGCGCGACGGCGTCCTGTTCTGGACCGGCGAACAGATTCTCGACTGGCATCTGACGCCGCCCACCAACGGAACTCCCACGCGCGATTGACGCAACGAGGTCGTTGACATGTCGATGACCGTCTTCCAGGCGTTGAATGGCGCGACGTTCGCGGCGCTGCTCTTCATCGTCGCGAGCGGCTTCACGCTGATTTTCGGGCTGATGCGCATCGTCAATCTCGCGCACGGCGCGCTGTACCTCATGGGCGGGTACATCGGCCTCGTGATTGCAAGCCGCAGCGGCAGCTTCATGCTTGCGCTCGCCGGCGCAGCGATCGCGATCGCCGCCATCGGATTTCTGACCTATACCGTGCTGCTGCGCTTCGTCAGCGGCAACGTGCTGCGGCAGGTCCTGCTCACGCTGGGTCTCGCACTGGTCCTGGACGATCTGGCGCTGGTGATCTGGGGTGGCGATGCGTTTACCGTTCAGGTGCCGGAAGCGCTGCGCGGGCCTTTTCGGCTCGGCGTGATGGCGTATCCGAAATATCGGCTGTTCCTGTTGCTGTTCAGCGTGTGCGTTTTCATCGGCCTGTGGCTGCTATTGCGCTACACGCGGCTCGGTGCCTTGATCCGCGCCGGCGTGGACGACGCCGAGATGGTCGACGCGATGGGCATCGACATCCGGCACGTCTTCATCTATACGTTCATGCTGGGCGCGGCGCTGGCCGGCATTGGCGGTGTGATGGGAGGGGCGTTTCTCACGCTTTATCCGACGGCCGACTCCGACATCCTGGTGTACAGCCTCGCCGTGGTGATCATCGGCGGGCGCGGCAGTCTTCCCGGCACGGCGATCGGCAGCCTCCTCGTCGGCATGCTCGCAACGTTTGGCCAGGTATGGTTTCCCGAGCTCGCCTATTTCGTGATCTTCGGACCGATGGCGCTGTTGCTCGCGTTTCGTCCGCTCGGCTTGTTCGGCCGCGCGGCATGAAGCCCGCCCGCGCAATGACGTCGCCAGCACGGACTGGCATCGCGCTCGCCTGCCTGGCGCTGCTGGCGGCCGTGCCGTTCGTGATCCCCGGCTACAAGACGAGCCTCGTCGTCGAGATGCTGATCTTCGCCACGCTCGCAATGTCGATCGATCTTCTCGCCGGCTTCGCCGGACGCGTGTCGCTTTGCCACGGCGCGATTTTCGGGATCGCCACTTACGTCGTGCTCTACCATGTGACGGTCGCCGGCGGCTCGCCTTGGATCGGCGTGCTGCTCGGCGTCGCTGCGGCGACGGCGGCGGCGGTGATCTTCGCCCTGCTCGCCATTCGGACGTCGGGTGTCTATTTCCTGCTGCTCACGCTCGCGCTGGGCATGATCGTATGGGGCATGTGCTTTCGGTGGACATCGGTGACCGGCGGCGAAAACGGCCTGCGCGGCGTCGTGGTGCCGGCATGGCTGGCGCCGCCGACGGTGTTCTATTTCTTCGTCCTGATCGTGACGAGCCTCATGACCTTTCTGATGTGGCGCTTCGCACACTCCCCGTTCGGCCTCACGCTCCAGGGCATTCGCGAAAGCGACTCGCGCATGCGCGCGCTCGGCTACAACGTGCCGCTGCACCTCTTCGTCGCGTTCACCGTCTCGGGATTCTTTGCCGGCCTCGCCGGCGCCCTGTATGCGTTCTTCAACAGCTTCGTCAGCCCGTCGACCGTGGCGCTTGCGCAGTCCGTCGAAGGCTTGCTCATGGTGATCGTCGGCGGCGTGGGCACGCTGTTCGGAGGACTGGTCGGCGCGGCGGTCATCATCGCGCTGGAGAATATCGTCAGCTTCTATACCGAGCGCTGGCCGATGGTGCTCGGACTGATGTTCATCGTCACGATGATTTTTGCGCCCGAAGGGCTGCTGGGCCGGGGACGCGCCTTGCTCGCGCAACGGCGTGATCGCAATGCGTCTTGATCACTTCAACGAGAGGATTTCCGCATGGACCGCCGCAAATTCCTGACGTCCGCCAGTGCCGCTGTCGCAGCGAACGCAGTCGCTCCGCTGCTCCCGTCCGCGTCCGCGCAAAGCGGTCCGATCCGCATTGGACTGCTCGCCCCGCTCACCGGCGTCGTCGCGTCCGGCGGCAAGGAAATGGTGGAGGGCTTCAACCTGTTCTGGGACCAGCACGGACGCAAGATCGCCGGCCGCGAGATCGAGATCACCGTCGAGGACGACGCGAGCAATCCCGATACCGCGCTGCAGAAGGCGCGCCGCCTCGTCGAGCAGCGCAACGTGCAGATGCTCGTCGGCGATCTCCTCGCGAACACCGGCCTCGCCGTCGCCGAGTACGTCAAGAGTAACGGCGTGCCGTACTTCATCCCGATCATCGCCGCCGACGATCTCACGCAGCGCAAGCGCATCCCCAACGTCATCCGCATCGCCGGCTATTCGGCGAGCCAGATGCCGCGCCCGCTCGCCGACTACGCGTATCACAAGAAGAACTATCGCAAGCTCGTCACGATCTCGCAGGACTACACGTTCGGCTACGAGCAATGCGGCGGCTTTTGCCAGACGTTCACCGAGCTCGGCGGGAGCGTGGTGCAGCAATTCTGGCAGCCGCTCAACACTGCCGATTTCAGCCCGTACTTGGCACAGATCCAGAGCCTCAATCCCGACGTCGTCTATGCGATGGAAACCGGTGCCGATGCCAATCGCTTCATTCAGCAGTACGCCAATTTCGGATTGAAGGGCAAGATTCCGATGCTGGGCGCGATGAACCTCACCGACCAGTCGGTCATCCGCACGCTCGGCCCCGAGTGCGAGGGCATCATCTCGTCGGCGCAGTTCTGCGAAGGCAGCGACGCACCGGCGACAAAGAAATTCGTTGCCGAGTACGAGAAGGCTTTCAACAAGCTGCCGTCGCTTTACGGCTTTTCGATGTATTCGGGCGCGATGTGGATGGCCGCGGGCATGACCGCGGTCGACGGCAACGTCGAGGACCGGCCGAAATTCCTCGACGCGATCCGCAAGGTGGTGCTCAACGATTCGCCGCTCGGCCGTCCGGTGCGACTCGACATGTACGGCAATCCGATCTACGACGTCTATATCCGGCAAGTGAAGCGGCGTCCCGACGGCAAGTCCTGGAACGTGCCGCTCGAGACGGTTCCCAACGTCTCGCAGTTCTGGAAATACGATCCAGAGACCTACATGAAACAACCGTCGTACAGCCGCACGTTTCAAGGCATCAAGAAATCCTGAGCGTGAAGGTCGCGCGAGGTTCGCGTAGTCAATCGTGCGCTGATCGCTGATGTCCGACCCGTTGCTGGGGCTTGAAGACGTTCGCGTCAGCTTCGGTGCGCTGCACGCCGTCGACGGCATTTCGCTTCGCGTGCAGGAAGGCGAGCGCCGCGCGATCATCGGCCCGAACGGCGCCGGCAAGACGACGCTGTTCAACGCGATCGCCGGAGAGGCGCCGGTCTCGGGCGGCGTCGTACGCTTTGCGGGACGCGACGTGACGCGCCTGCGCACGCATCGGAGGGCGGCGCTCGGCATGGGCCGCACGTACCAGATCACCAATCTGTTCGGCGGCCTGACCGTCGAGGAGAACGTGCGGCTTGCCGTGCGCAGCCTGAGCGCACGCAAGTTCTCGCTGCTGGGTAGCGGTACGCCCAAGGGCGCGGAAGCGCAGCGTGTCGAGGAGGCGTTGAGCGCGGGCGGCCTTGGCGTTCGCCGCGCCGATCTGACGCGCACGCTTTCGTATGGAGAGCAGCGGCAACTCGAGTTCGCGCTCGCGCTGGCGGGCAAGCCGACGCTGCTGCTGCTCGACGAGCCCGCAGCCGGCCTGTCGGCCGCGGAGCGCCGCGTCATGGCCGCAACGATCGGCGCGCTGCCGCGAACGTTGACGCTGGTGCTGATCGAGCACGACATCGATCTCGCGCTGAGTCTCGTCGATCACGTCACGTGCATGCACAACGGCAGGCTGCTCGTCGAGGGAACGCCGGACGAAATCCGCGCCAATGAACGCGTGCAGGAGGTTTACCTGGGCAGGCCACACGATGCTTGAGATCACCGGCCTGCACGCATCGTACGGCGATGCGCCGGTGCTGCGCGGCGTGTCGATGCGCGTTGCGAAGGGCCGCGTGGTGGCGCTGCTCGGGCGCAACGGCATGGGCAAGACGACGCTGATCCGCGCGATCATGGGCATGGCGCCGCCGCGCATCCTGAATGGCAGCGTCGTATTCCACGGTGAGGAACTGCGCGGCTTGCGCCCGCATCAGATCGCGCAGCGCCGCATCGGCCTCGTGCCGCAAGGGCGACGTCTCTTCGCGTCCCTCACCGTCACCGAACATCTGACGATGCTCGGCAGGAAGGCGCGCAGCACTTCGGGTTGGAACCTCGCCCACCTGTTCGAGCTCTTTCCCGCGCTCGCGGAGCGCAAGCGTCATCGCGGGCACGAGCTTTCGGGCGGCGAGCGGCAAATGCTCGCGGTTGCACGCGCGCTGACGCAAAACCCCGACCTGCTTCTGATGGACGAGCCCTCCGAGGGTCTCGCGCCGGTGATGGTGCAGCATCTCGAGCGCATCGTGCGCGAGCTGCGGCAGCTCGGATACGCGATCCTGCTGGTGGAGCAGAATCTGTATAGCGCGCTGGCCGTGGCCGACGACGCGTACATCCTCGAAACGGGCAGCATCGTGCATCACGGCCCGGTCGATGTCCTGCGCAACGATCGCGCGACTTTGCATCGCTTTCTGGGAATCTGAATGGCTGTCATCGACATGCACACGCACACCTTCAGCGTCGAAGCCGACGCGCTGGTGAAAGGTCGCTACGATCCTACGACGATTCCGTACCAGCGCGACATGGGGGCGGACTCGAAGCTCACCGACGCGGTCGAGATGAAGCGGATCGCCCCCAAGTTTCGCAGCCTCGAGTTGCGGCTCGGAGACATGGCCGCCATGCGCGTCGATATGCAGGTGGTGATTCCCGCGCCCGGCCAGCAGCATTACTGGGCCGAGCCCGAGTTGAACATCGCACTCTCGCGCGCGCAGAACGATCACGTGGCGAAGATGGTTGCGCCGATGCCCGACCGGTTCGCGGGCATGGGCACGCTGCCGATGCGCGATGCCGCGGCTGCGGTGGACGAGGCGACGCGATGCGTGAACGAGCTCGGGCTGCGCGGCTTCCAGATCGACTCGCATGTCAACGACCTCGAGCTTTCGCATCGCAGCTTCGATCCGCTCTACGCACGGCTGTCCGCGCTGAGGGCGCCGCTGTTCATTCACCCGCTCGGGTTTTCGCACGGCTTTCGATTCAGCGAGTTCTTCATGGTGAACGCGGTTGGCCAGCCGCTCGAGGAAGCGCTGGCGCTCTCGCATCTCATCTTCGGCGGCGTGCTCGACCGCTTTCCCGATCTGCGCGTGTGCATCGCGCATGGCGGCGGCTACTTCCCGTACTACGTGGGGAGAATGGACCACGCGTGGCATGTCCGCCCCGAAGTCCGCAAGCTCACCCCTGAGCCGGCGTCGGCGTATCTGAAGCGCCTCTGGTTCGACACCTGCGTATTTCGCGCCGATACGTTGCAAACACTGATCGAGCTGGCCGGCGTCGAGCATGTGATGCTTGGCAGCGACTATCCATTCGACATGGCCGATGGCGATCCGCTCGGCATCGTCGATCGGAGCGCGGGACTCTCGGCCGACGAGCGCGCGCTGATCGCCGGCGGCAATGCGCGGCAGTTCTTCGCTCTCGGCTGAAGCAGCACCGAGGCGCAGGCGGCGTCGCGCTGGTTGATCGTAGAATTGTCGTTTGCATTCCGGAGCGCTCACCATGACCATCCCCGAGACGATGCAGCAGATCGCGATCACGCAACCGGGTCCGCCGGACGTGATGCAAATCTCGCAAGCGCCAGTGCCGCAACCGGATGCGGACGATGTGCTGATCGAAGTCGCGTATGCCGGTGTCAACCGGCCCGATTGCGCGCAGCGCGCAGGCACCTATCCGCCGCCGCCCGGCGCCTCTCCGATTCTCGGGCTCGAAGTCGCCGGGCGCATCGTCGCGCGTGGCGCGAGCGTCACGCAGTGGAACGCCGGCGAACAAGTGTGCGCGCTGACGCCGGGCGGGGGTTACGCGCAG
>Ga0134128_10010738_pt1 | contig 10968 bp, 7 predicted proteins | sample KB31754_FD_96462 | JGI IMG/M metagenome (GOLD analysis project Ga0134128, IMG submission 96462) | Terrestrial soil microbial communities with excess Nitrogen fertilizer from Kellogg Biological Station, Michigan, USA - KB3-175-4 | ecosystem: Environmental > Terrestrial > Soil > Unclassified ...
CCCTATGGCAAATTAGTCGATTTGGCAATTTTTGAGAATAGGCCGTATCCTCCTATTTCTAAAATTGAAATTAAGCGGGGGAAAGACCGGCTCACGATTGCACCTGAAGCACTTATTGTGGAAGACAACCATCTCGCTCTTCGGACAGAACATTTGCCCATTCTGCCTTATGATCATAAAGATTTTTATTTAGCTGAAGATCTGCTCGACAAACAAGTGATTGATACTGATGGACGACGTTTAGTGCGGGTCAATGATGTTTTACTTGAGAAAAATGGTGAGCTAAAAGTGGTCGGGATTGATATTGGCTTTGCTGGAATTCTCAGGCGGTTGGGCCTTGGGGTCCTTACCGGCGCAACAACAATTCTTCCTTGGAAAGCAATTGAAGCCTTTGACTACCAAACAGGAACAGTGAGAATAAAACTGAAACAAAGCAGTCTCAATACGCTTCATCCAGCAGATATTGCAGATATTTTGGAAGAAGTCGGAACAAAAGAGAGACTTGGTATTGTCGAAGCACTCAATCCAAAACAGGCAGCCAAGGCAATTGAAGAAGCTGATGAAGAGACGCAGATTGCAATTCTTGAAAATTTAAACCCAGACCGCATTAAAGATGTGGTGAATAAAATGAAACTTTCAGAAATTGCTGATGTTTTTAGGGATCTTAATCCGATGAGTGCAAAAGAAGTCCAAACAGCATTGGGTGATGAAAAAATTCAAAAAATAAAAAAACTTCTTTCCTTCTCAGATAATGTTGCAGGAGGACTCATGCATCCAACTTTTTTTGAAGAAAACGGAGAAATGACAGTCAAGGAAGTTTTGAATGACATGGAGATTATGAGAAATGTTCCTGAAACTGTTGTTGTGACAGCTAGTGAAAATAAAATAATTGGTATTGTTAACAGTAAAGATCTTCTTATTACTGATAGGCTAGCCATGATTCAAGACATTGTTAGTGAGAGGAAATTTGTTTATGCTCATACGCCACTGACTGATATTATTGGTCTATTTGCTCAATATAATCTCCGGATTTTACCTGTTGTTGATTCAGAAAAAAAGCCTATCGGCATTATTCTTATAGATGACATTATGGGAATCATTGCACAGGAGAATGAACGGAATGAAGAACTTTAAAGCATTATTTTTCCGTATTTTACCTTTACTGGCTATTATCGGGCCTGGAATTATTTCAGGATCTGTTGATAATGATGCAGGAGGAATCGCCACCTATTCTATTGCTGGTGCACAGTTTGGGACATCTCTTTTGTGGATATTACTTTTAACAACCTTTTTCCTTGCTATAACGCAAGAAATTGGAGCTCGTATGGGGCTTGTTACTGGAAAGGGTCTTGCGTCTCTTATCCGCGAGAAATTTGGCGTAAGATGGACTACATTTATTATGTTCGTGCTTCTCATTGCAAATTTAGGGACAATTGCTGCTGAATTTGCCGGTATTGCAGCTGCTCTCCAAATCTTCCATGTCAGCAAGCTTATTTCTGTACCGCTTATCGGTGTGCTTATTTTTTTCCTTGTTACCAAATGGAGTTTCAAAAAACTTGAAAAAATATTCTTGATCGTTTCAGGATTTTATTTAGTCTATGTCATCTCTGCAGTCCTTGCTCATCCTAATTGGACAACCAGTATCCAAAGCCTTGTGGTCCCCCATTTGGAGTGGAGTAAAGCATATATTCTCACTGCAATTGCCGTTATCGGAACAACTATTACACCTTGGGGACAATTCTTTATTCAAGATTATGTTGTAGACAAAAAGTTAACACAAGACGACTTAAAGGTCGAACGAGGTGACGTTTTTTTTGGATCTTTTATAACTAATTTTATTTCATTCTTTATCATTGTTGCTTGTGCGGCAACCCTTTTTGCTCACAATATTCCAATTACCGGGGCACAAGATGCAGCTATCGCACTCCAGCCGCTTGCAGGGCCTTTCGCATCTCTTCTCTTCGCATTTGGGCTTTTAAATGCTTCTATCTTTGGGGCAGCACTTGTCCCTATTTCGACGTCTTATGTGGTCACTGAAGCATTCGGTTTTGAATCAGGACTTAATTTCAGTTTTGGAGAAGCACCGGAATTTTACGGATTATTCGCTTTCCTTTTAATCATTGGAGGGCTTTTAGTTTTGTTACCTTTTATTCCCCTTCTTACTATTCTTTTTGTCAGCCAAGCTATCAATGCAATACTGCTTCTTCCTATTCTTGTTTTCCTCTTTATATTATCTAATGATAAAAAACTTCTTAATGGGTATTCCAATGGGAAGATCATTAATATTGTTGTTATTGCAACCCTTCTTCTTATTGCTGTTGCAGCAGTAGCCTACGTTGTTTCTCAGTTTATTGTATAAGTTTATCAATCTTTGCTGCCATAATAAAATCATTTTCAGACAACCCCCCAACAGCATGTGTAAATAAATCCAATTGCACTTTATTGTAAAAGATATATGTATCAGGATGATGTCCTTCTTTTTCAGCAATAGCTGCTACCTCATTAACAAAATGTATTGCTTGTTGAAAATTCTCAAAACCAAACTGACGACGTAACTTATGATTACCATCCTTGAGAAGTAGCCAGTGGGGGACCTCCTTTTTATAGGTATTTTCTTCATCATCAGAAAGTGGGGGCATTCCACCTTCACAAGGAACACAGTGTTTTTGAACAAAGCTCATATGCATACATTATACAACAATTTTAACGTCAAACCCATTTTTATCGATACTTATTTATTGGCTTCTTACACAATACAGGTATGCTTCTTATGTTCCAACCTTAGACTTAAGCATATTCTTCTGCTCCAGTGTGTCTGTCTCTCGTCCAAATTATGAGAAAAATTTCTATTGTTATCCCGACATATAATGAGGAGGCAAATATTTTACCTCTTGTTGAGCGTATCGATACAACTCTTAAACTAAGAAATATACCATATGAGATTATTTTTGTGGATGATCATTCGACAGATCAAACACAAGCAATTATCTCACGTATTCTTCCTCTCTATCCTGTCTCCCTTCATGTAAAGAAAGGTGAAAAAGGAAAAGCATTCTCACTCCTTGAAGGATTTACTTATGCAAAATGGAACTTCATTTGCATGATTGATGCTGATCTACAATATCCTCCCGAAGCTATACCGGAAATGATTGAGAAACTTGATTTTGCAGATATTATTGTTGCTAATAGAAATTGGCAAACAACACCACAACTACGGTACTTTTTAAGCAGGATTCAGACCGCACTTTTTAATGGGTTACTGCATGGAATATCCTGTGATGTTCAATCGGGATTAAAAGTATTCAAAAAAGAAATTATTGAAAGAATTCCCATCCACCCAAGTGAATGGACTTTTGACTTAGAATTTTTACTAAGAGCTAACGAAGCAGGATATACCCTTGATACACTACCTATTCCTTTTTATAAAAGAGAGTTTGGAAATTCAAAAATTGCTGTTGGGAAAGCTTCTTTACAAATTGCATATGCTGCTATAAAGTTGAAATTTTCCAGACCAGCTATCATTCCATTTCATCCTATTAATGGTTTTAAAAAAGGAAAAGGGTTCCATTATAAAGGCAGAGAATTTTTGCATCACTCAGACTTGCCTGTTGAAGAGATGGCATTCTTTACAGTATCCTCCCAACAAAAAATTGTGCTGTTTTTTCTAAGCATGTTATTTATTGGCGGGCTTGTTATCAATTGGCACATAACAATCATATCTATTTTTGCATTGCTGACTTTTTTTTATTTCATTGATTTACTGTTTAATTTTTCCCTTGTTTTTCGCAATTTTTCCCATCAAGCTGAAATTACCATACAAGATACCGATTTCACAGATCGAAGTGATTGGCCAAGATATACAATTTTTTGCCCGCTCTATAAAGAGGCAGCGGTACTTCCTCAATTTGTGAAAGCAATCCAAAATCTTGATTATCCTCAAGACAAATTACAAATACTTCTTCTGTTGGAAGAGAATGACGCAGAAACATTAGAAATGATTAGCACGATAGAACTCCCTAATTTATTTGAGATAATTATCATTCCTCATTCATCACCAAAAACAAAACCTAAGGCTCTTAATTATGGTCTTTCATTTGCTACAGGTGAATATGCAGTTATCTATGACGCAGAGGATATCCCGGATGCAAAACAATTAAAAAAGGCTATCGTGGCATTTGAAAGAAGTCCTTCGACTATTGGATGTATACAAGCAAAACTAAATTTTTATAATCCTCATCAAAATCTTTTAACAAAATTATTTACAGCTGAATATTCTCTTTGGTTTGACTTAATTCTTACCGGCCTTCAATCACTGAATGCTCCTCTCCCTCTTGGAGGAACTTCCAATCATTTTCGAACAAAAGATCTTATTCGTCTAAGAGGTTGGGATTCATTCAATGTTACTGAAGATTGTGATTTAGGACTCAGGCTGTCTAAACAAGGATACCAAACGGCAATTGTTAATTCTACAACTTACGAAGAGGCAAACAGTAATATCAAGAATTGGTTTTATCAAAGAGGCAGATGGATTAAGGGATATATGCAAAGCTATCTTGTTCATATGAGAAATCCTCAACAATTTTATCAAGACCAAAATGGTATTAATTTTATATACTTCCAACTTGTGATTGGAGGGAAAATTCTTTCATTATTTGTCAATCCTCTGCTCTGGAGTATAACGATAATTTACTTTGTATTTCGCTCGTTTGCTGGTAATTTTATTCAGTCATTTTTCCCGCCTGAAATATTTTATATTGGTGTTTTTACTTTGGTCTTTGGTAACTTTATTTATCTCTATTCCTATATGATCGCTGCGGTAAAAAGAGAACAGTATAGTGTTACAAAATACACATTTTTTGTTCCGTTATATTGGCTTTTCATGAGCCTTTCGGCCTGGTCTGCACTCTATACAATGATTTTTAAACCCCATTATTGGGCTAAAACAACTCATGGGCTTCATTTAAAACATCAGCCAAAATTGGTGGCTGGAAATGGTTTTAGTACAGGTACACCCACACCTATTTCCTCTGCTATCTAATAGTATGAAAGATTTTCTCAACAAACATGACATTGCATTATTAGTTCTACTTACATCCATCCTTTCGATTGTTGCTACGCTTTACTGCTACTTCCATGGCACCATCCTTAATTATGGAGACGCAGAATCACATATTAACATTGCCAAGAGAGTTGTTAGCAGTCTTACTCCCGGTCTTGCGCAGCTCGGAGGAATCTGGCTCCCGCTTCCTCATCTTCTTATGATCCCATTTGTTTATTTTGATCCTCTATGGAGAACTGGTCTTGCAGGATCGATTATAGGAGGCATTTCCTATGTCATTAGTGCTGCGTATATCTATAAACTAGTCAATCTGCTTCTGGGAAAGCGGCCAACAGCGCTTGTTGCCTACGCCGTATTTGTTCTGAATCCAAATATTCTCTATCTCCAATCTACCCCAATGAGCGAACTTCCTCTTATCGCGTTCTTTATTTTGTCTACGTATTACTTTATTCTTTTTATCAAAAATGACTCGAATCTAGCCTATCTTCTCTCTGCTGCTTTTTTTGGATTTTGTGCCACTCTTTCTCGGTATGATGGGTGGTTTCTGGTCGGGTTTGAGATGATTGCACTGATTATTTTTTTTATAAGAAAAAAGGTGTCATATAAACCGATTGAGGGAAAAACAATTCTCTTTTCAACACTTGCATTCTTTGGTATTGCGTTATGGTTTTTATGGGATTTTTTAATTCTTGGCAATCCATTTTATTTTAGTGACAGCCCATTTTCAGCAAAAGCACAACAACAGGAATGGTTAGTAAAAGGACAACTTCCCTCCTACAAAAATGCTCTCTCTTCCTTCTTATATTATCTTGTTACTTCTTGGCATATTGTTGGTTTTTTTATTTTTCTTTTTGCTCTTTTGGGGGTATGTATTTTTTGGTTTGACAAAACCGTGAGGCATAAATTCCTCCTGTTTCTTCTTCTTTTTGTCCCATTCTTATTTTACTTTACGGCACTTTTCCTAGGCCAGGCTGTTATATTTATTCCAGACTTAACTCCTCCTTCATATCCTTGGCATTTATTTAATGTTCGATATGGAGTCATGATGATTCCATTTGCAGCCGTTTTTTTCTCCTATTTTTTCCATTATTTACATAAATATTTTAAATATGTTCTCCTTAGTTTTTTTATTGTAGAGTTACTATTATTTAGTATAGGGAAAGAGCAAGTCCTTACCTTTGATGATGGACAATACGGGCTTTCTGCCTCAAAAAATATCGATGCTACAGGATGGATGATTCATCACTATACAGGTGGACTCGTCTTATTGGATGATTATGCAAGAACCCTGAGCATTATTAAAAGTGGTCTACCGATTAATAAAGTAATTTATATAGGAAATAAACCTTATTGGGAAAACTCGCTGAGAAATCCTCAAAAGTATGCAACATGGGTTATTTTGCAACGGAATGATGCGGTCTGGCAAGCCCTCTTCGCAACGCCTATTCAACAGAAAAAACTGTATGCGTATTATAAAAAAGTCTATACATCTCCTGAAATACTTATATTCAAATTAAACAACAAAGCCTCTCTTTTAGTAAAAAATTAAATACACTTCAAGGTTTTTATCTTTCTCAACTATTACACATCTTTTCATCTGGTCTTAATGTCCCTTAGTAGTCTAGTTACATGAAGGAGAGGGGGTGATTCACATGATAAGAATTGCAATTTTTGCGTTTTCTCTACTTTTCGGAGCATTCTTCCTAACCCAAGTGGCATTAGGGCAAACAGCAACGCCAACACCGACAACAACATCACCAAGTCCAACAACAGTTGTTCCTTCAAGTGCACCGGCAACTGGTTTTGGTTACTAAAACGGAGAAGATAAACTGAGGATGAATGTGCTTGCCTCGGTTTATCTTTCTCCACTCGTGTGGTAGTATTTTAGGACTCAACATATGCAAAAGATTGTGGTTCTTATTTTTCTTTCCGTTGCAATTGCTGTAGGTATTTTTTTGGGTTTTTCTGTGCATAATAAAAGTGCTTCCCTTACGCAGCAAACTTTAAAAACCGTTATTTCTTCCCAACCGCTTCCCTCACCAACTCCAGCTGTCGGTATTCCGGAAACATTTTCTATTCCATCACTTCATGTTACTGCTCAGATTGAACAAGTTGCTATGGACAGTCAGGGAAGGATGGATGTTCCAAAAAATGTTTTTGATGTTGCATGGTATGACCTAGGAGTTAAGCCAGGAGAAAAAGGCAGTGCAGTCATTGATGGGCACTATGACACTCAAACAGGAGCTCCGGCAGTATTCTATGACATAGCGCAATTAAAGAGCGGAGATACAATTATTATTACTGACAATAATGGAAAATCCTATACGTTTACCGTAACCCTTAATACAAATTATCCTTATGACCAATTACCTCTACAGAAAATTTTTGCAACGAATGATAGACCAAGACTTAACCTGATAACGTGTAGCGGGGTTTGGGATAAACAACAACATAATTATTCAACCCGAGATGTTGTGTATGCAGAAGAAGAATAACGAAGAATCTGCATTATTTTATCAAGCAGTAATGACATAACAATACTACTACCAATGACAAGAACTAATTCCACTGGAATTGTTAACAATGAATATTTTTGCTGGAGTGTCATAATCAAATCAAGAAAAATAAAATGAATAAAAAACAAAGAATAGGATTTTTGACTTACATACATATATAGCCATTGAGGGATAAAACTAACTATTTTTATACTAAAGAGAAATAATACCCCTGTTCCAGATAGAGCAAAAGAAAGATAATAAAGATTAGGTGGATATTTGTTATCGGAAAAATTAACTGAACGAGAAAGATGCGGCCAAAGAGGAAACAATAGTAAGAAAAGTATCCCACTCAATATGCTCAGAAATATAAAAAGCTTTTTATAAGATGTATTTTTAAAAACAAAAGAAAATAACCCGACAATAAAAATAAGGGACCATGGTATCCACATGAGGAGTTTATACATGCTATATGGAAAAAGAAAAATTGTGTGAATAATAAGGAAAATACTTGCTAACCCAATATACCACTTCATCGCTCTTCTCCTATAAAGAAAGAAAAGAATCGGAGTAAGTAGTGTCATCTCCAGAAAAAGAAGTGGTAACCAATTTGTATTAATCCCCCCGTAGAGTAAGAGGGAACCTATGACAAAAGATACTGATGGATGCATGCCAAAGTGAGTAAATACTGATGGGAAAATAAGGAACAACAGAAAATGAACAATAAAGTAAATATAAAATGGGAGAAGCATTCTGATAGTCCTCTTTTTATACCATTTAAAGACACTTTTTAAAGAAACTAATCTATCAAAATAATGTGCATGGACATAACCAGAACAAAAAACAAAAGCAGCAACAACAAATTGGAGGAAATTCCAGAAAAGAAGAGCTATTGGACTACTCAGATGGAATGACAAGGTATGGATTATCATCACACCAATAATTGATACAGCCCTCACAAGATCTATATATGAATATCTTTCTGTCTTCATGACTCAACGATTTTTTTACCTTTCAGTTTCTCAGGGAGAAATGATTCATGCTTTATTGGACCCACATAATCTTTCCCCCAGGAATAATTTTCTCCATACCCCAATTCTTTCATGAGTTTTGTTGGAGCATTTCTTAAGTGGAGGGGGATTGGTTCATTAGGAAATGCTTGGTATAATTCTTTTGCTTTCTCCAGAGCATTCGCAACCATTCGAGACTTCGGCGCTTTTGCTAAATACAGGGCAACGTAAGACAACGTAAGCTGACATTCTGGCATACCAATTTTCTGTACTGATTCATAGGCCTCATTTGCCTGAATAAGTGCTCCCCTATCTGCTAAGCCAACATCCTCCGAAGCGAAAATAATAAGACGTCTTGCAATAAATAAAGGGTCTTCACCATTTTCAAGCATTCTCACCAAATAATAGAGCGCAGCATCTGCGTCTGACCCGCGAAGGGACTTAATAAACGCACTAATAGTATTGTAATGTTCTTCTCCATTTTTATCATAAAGACTGACTGATTTCTTTTGAAAAATTTCTTCAATAATTTCTCGTGTTATTTCTTTACCCTTATACTGGGTTGCTGCAACTTCTAACGCATTAAGAAGCGAACGAGCATCTCCACCTGATAAAAGCATTAAAGCATTTTGTCCATCAAGTGAAATAGTTTTCTTATAGTTCCCTAAACCATTTTCAGTGTCTGTTAAGGCTTTTTGAATAAGTTGTTCTAAATCTTTTTTTTCTAAAGGATGGAAAGTAAAAACACGAGAGCGAGACAGCAGTGCATTATTTATTTCAAATGAGGGATTTTCGGTCGTGGCACCAATAAGAGTGATCAATCCGCTCTCTACCTGCGGCAAAAGAGTGTCTTGTTGCGCTTTATTCCACCGATGAATTTCGTCAATAAAAAGGATTGTTTTTTTCTTCTGTTTCTCATTTTCAACAGCAATGGTAATAATCTTCTTCAGGTCATCTTTACCTGCTGTGACGGCCGAAAGAACATGAAAATCTGCGTTGGATTCTTTGGCAATAATGTGAGCCAGAGTGGTCTTACCACTTCCGGGAGGACCCCAAAAAAGAAGAGAGAAAAGCTTGTTCTGCTCAATCATGCTTCTAAGAATTTTCCCTTGCCCCACAAGATGAGATTGACCTAAAAATTCTGAGAGCGTTTGGGGACGAAGGCGGAATGCCAGATTCATGAGCTTATTGTAGCATATGCTCTTTCCTTCTTATGAAGAATATCAGAGAGCCTTCCTGCAACAATTGCACAAACAGCACTTGTCCATCCAAAGCCTTCCTGATCCCCATACTGATACGTTCCACCATTCTCTCCTGTCAGACCATCAAGCTTCTCTGGCAGCGTACCATGCTTTTGGAAGAAGGAAGCATAAGCTCGGAGCATTCTTTCTATAACAGCTTTTGCTTCCTTATCCTTCCCATAATTTAAGAGGCCATCAACAACAAAATACTCAGCTGGCGCCCAAATATTCGGATAATCCCATTGTTTTTCTGCAAATATCTCGTCAATTGCAGGAATAAAACGTCTATGTTTTGGAGAGCGACCAAAGGCAACCCGTGTTTTGAAGTTTACCCACCGTTCAGACATGCTTGTTGACTGGGAAGCGATAAAGAGACCATATTCTGACACAAAACGTGGGAGATTTTTCGTAATTTTCTCTGCTTGTTCTGGAGTTGCTATATTGACCCAAAGAGGCATAAAGGTATCAAGGGAAGGATATGCAGTATCCAGCTTCCCAGGCTGCCTTCTCCTATCATACATACGGTCAAAATACATTCCTTTCTTTTCATCCCAAAACGTATCATTAATTTCTTGTTTGCGCTTTTCTGCTTTTTGATCCCATGCTTCTGCCTCAGCAGTATTGTCTAGCTCCCGGGCAGCATAGGCAAAGTCTTTCTCATACTTATACAACGCACAATTTAAGCCAAGCGGCACTTTTCCTTGAGCCTGCCCTGCCCATTGACGAGAATCATCATGACCCGTTCCAGCAGCGGCAGGATAGTGCTCGTTTTCAACGTCCGTTCCAACTGAGCGAATCAATAAAGAATGCTCGCTAATTCTGTGTGAAGGACGTTTTATTCCTTTTATATCTAATTCTTGCTGTGTGGATATCCAAACATCTTGATATTCTCTCTTTGCAAACTCAATTTTTTGAGCAAGCCAATCCTTGTCTTGTGTAGCTTTGTAAACATCTGTTACCATTCCACTAAGAAAAGGTATTTGCGTCCTATTAAGAATAGGCATTCCTGTTGCGTTGGGTATATAGCCTAATCTATCAAACATATATTCAAAATTATCAATATGGTTCTTCGCCAGCTGTATATTTTCAGAAGATCCAGAAGCAAGAAGCGCTTTATTAATAAAATACATGTCCCAATAAAATTGTTGATTCCCCCATTGATC
>Ga0134128_10010739_pt1 | contig 10966 bp, 10 predicted proteins | sample KB31754_FD_96462 | JGI IMG/M metagenome (GOLD analysis project Ga0134128, IMG submission 96462) | Terrestrial soil microbial communities with excess Nitrogen fertilizer from Kellogg Biological Station, Michigan, USA - KB3-175-4 | ecosystem: Environmental > Terrestrial > Soil > Unclassified ...
GATCAACTCGCGCATGGCCGCCGAGGGCCACCGCCCGCTGTGCCAGGACACCGGCATCGTCACCGTGTTCCTGAAGATCGGCATGGGCGTGCGCTGGGACGACGCCACCATGGGCGTGGAGGAGATGGTCAACGAGGGCGTGCGCCGCGCCTACAACCACCCGGACAACAAGCTGCGCGCCAGCGTGCTGGCCGACCCGGCCGGCCGTCGCCTCAACACGAAGGACAACACGCCGGCGGTGGTGAACGTGTCGGTGGCGCCGGGCGACACCGTGGAGGTGATCGTGGCCGCCAAGGGCGGCGGTTCGGAGGCGAAGTCGAAGTTCGTGATGCTGAACCCCTCCGACTCCATCGTGGACTGGGTGCTGAAGACCGTGCCGACCATGGGCGCCGGCTGGTGCCCGCCGGGCATGCTCGGCATCGGCATCGGCGGCACCGCGGAGAAGGCGATGCTGCTGGCGAAGGAGTCGCTGATGGAACACATCGACATCCAGGAGCTGATCGCGCGGGGCCCCGGCAACCGCGTCGAGGAACTGCGCATCGAGCTGTACGAGAAGGTCAACGCGCTGGGCATCGGTGCGCAAGGCCTGGGCGGCCTCACCACCGTGCTCGACGTGAAGATCAAGGACTACCCCACCCACGCGGCGAACCTGCCGGTGGCGATGATCCCGAACTGCGCCGCCACCCGCCACGCGCACTTCACCCTGGACGGCTCCGGCCCGGCGACGCTGGAACCGCCTTCGCTGGAGGACTGGCCGAAGCTCACCTACAACCCGCAGAACGCGCGCCGGGTGAACCTCGACACCGTCACCGAGGAAGAAGTCGCCAGCTTCAGGCCGGGTGAGGTGCTGCTGCTCAACGGCAAGCTGCTCACCGGCCGCGACGCCGCGCACAAGCGCATGGTGGGGATGCTCGACAAGGGCGAAAAGCTGCCGGTCGATTTCAAGGGGCGTTTCATCTACTACGTGGGCCCGGTCGACCCGGTGCGCGAGGAAGTGGTCGGCCCCGCCGGCCCCACCACCGCCACCCGCATGGACAAGTTCACCGAACAGGTACTGGCGCAGACCGGCCTGCTCGGCATGGTCGGCAAGGCGGAGCGCGGCCCGGCGGCGATCGAGGCGATCAAGAAGCACCGCTCCGTCTACCTGATGGCGGTGGGCGGCGCGGCCTACCTCGTGTCCAAGGCGATCAAGGCCTCGAAGGTGCTGGCCTTCGAGGACCTCGGCATGGAAGCGATCTACGAGTTCGAGGTGAAGGACATGCCGGTGACCGTGGCGGTGGACAGCGCCGGCACCTCGGTGCACCAGACCGGGCCGAAGGAGTGGCAGGCGCGGATCGGCAAGATCCCCGTCGTCGTCCAGTAAACGGGTGGTCGCGACATCGGCAAAAAGGCCCTGCATGGCAGGGCCTTTTTGCTTGCCGTAGCCCGTTGGCGCGGTACAGACTAGGTAGTCATATGCGCCGCTTCCTGTGGTACGCGGCCGTGGCTGCCGGCGGCTATCGCGCTGAAGAAGGGCTATGTCCGGACATGCCACAACGGCAAATATGAAGGATTCGTGGCGTCGGAACATATTGCCGAGGCCGAGGCCTGTTTCGAGAAGTGGTATGGCGCTGACGTGATGGCCTGGCTTGATCAGTTCCACATGCGGAAGACTGAAGAGCTGGAGTTGTTGACGACCGTGGACATGGCCGTGGAAGACCTGCGGCGCGAGGACAAGTCGATCAGCGTGGGGGCGGTGAAGCAGTTGATCCACGACCATCCCGACTGGAAGCCGAAGCTTGATCGGCCGGCCTTTTCCGACACCAGCATTGCTGGTGCTCTGACGGAATGCCAAACACTGTTCGCAACCTAGGTGCGGGTGCAATCATCGTGCTGGACGGCGAGTGGAAGCTGCGTCGCACGCTGACGGTCATCGTTCGCCGCTACCCAGTCGATTTCAAACTGACCTGAGCCTGAGGCCACGCAGGATGAACAGCCGTTACGACACTGCTGGAGACCAAGGCACGTTCGAGCCAGGCTCCGGCGATCGGGTACTGCGCAACAAGCTCGGCGTGACCTCTCCCGACGAGATGGACGAGATCGAGTTGGATCTGTTGGCTCAGATCTATCAGGCCGTGCTGGTGGAGGATTTGCCCGATCGAACCTTGCGTGTGGCGGATCTGATGACCTGGCACCGCCGCTGGCTGGGCAACGTGTATGGCTGGGCCGGCAGGGAACGCTCGGTGAACATGGGCAAGGGCGGTTTCCACTTTGCCGCGGCGGCGCAAATCCCGCGCCTGTTGACGGTGTTCGAGCGTGACTGCCTGGCGCGCTTCACACCATGCCATGGCCTCGTTGGTGCCGCGCTGGCCGAGGCGGTGGCCGTAACCCATGTGGAATTCATCCTGATTCACCCGTTTCGCGAGGGCAACGGTCGCCTGTCGCGCCTGCTGGCCGACGTCATGGTGGTCCAGGCGGGACACGAGCCGCTGGATTACAGCGTGTGGGATGCAGACAAACCGGCCTATTTCGGAGCGATCCATGCCGGCATGGCCGGGGACCATGCGCCGATGCAACGGCTGGTTGAGGTCGTGTTGGCTGGTTGAGCGTAGAGCGCGAGTCAGCCCGCGAGCGCAACCTTGCGTGGCCTGGAATGCTTGCTGAGCAGCAAGTTCTCGATCTGCTGCACGCTCTTGCCTGTCTCGATGGCGGTTGAGCTGGCCACGGCACGGACAATGGCCTCGTGGCTGGGCACCTTGGTGGTGCGACGCGGCTTGACTGCGGCGGTGGGCTTGGCAGGCTTCATGAGATTCATTATAACGGATCGTACCGGGAGCAAATGGCCGTTTGGCGGCCTGAGTTCCCTTCTGGATACACGGGCAGGGAATGAGCGACATCAGCAAGTAGGAGCGCGCGACCCAGAACCGCGTCGTCGCGATGTTCCGTGACGAGCTGGGCTACGACTACCTCGGTGACTGGAGCGACCGCGCGAACAATCGCCAGGTCGAGGACAGCCTGCTGACGGACTGGCTGACCCGTCGCGGCTACCGCCGGGCGCAGATCGGCATCGCCCTGCACAAGTTGCACACCGAGGCCAACAACCCCACCCGTACCCTGTACGAGAACAACCACGCGGTGTACCAGCTGCTGCGTTACGGCGTGCCGGTGCAGACCGAGGCCGGGCGACCGCACGAGACCGTCCAGTTCATCGACTGGGGCGACGCGGCGGCCAACGACTTCGTCATCGCCGAGGAAGTCACCTTGCGCGGCGGCTTCGAACGGCGGCCCGACCTGGTGCTCTACATCAACGGCATCGCCTTGGCGGTGATCGAGTTGAAGAACAGCCGGGTCAGCATCGGCGACGGCATCCGCCAGTTGCTGTCCAACCAGCAGCCGGCTTTTAACGCGTGGTTCTTCAGCACGGTGCAGTTCGTGTTTGCCGGCAGCGATGCGGAAGGCCTGCAGTACGGCACCATTGCCACGCCGGAGAAGTACTTCCTGAAGTGGAAGGAGGACGAGACCGACGACAGCCGCTACAAGTTGGACAAGTATCTGCTGAAGATCTGCGGCAAGGGTCAGGCAGCAGCAAAAGAAACTGCGTGCGCAGATGCGTGAAACGCCGCGCGAGTACCTGGAGCGCGAGAGCCATTATGTCTGGGGGCGACGTTATCTGCTGCGCATTGTCGAGCGCGACGTTCCGCCATCGATCGAGCTGACGCATCGACATCTCAGGCTGCAGGTTCGCCCCGGTGCCGATGCGGCGAAGCGCGAGGTTCTGCTGGCCGATTGGTATCGCGCCCAGCTGAAACAGGCCGTGCCGGCACTGCTCGCCAAGTGGGAGCCGATCATCGGTGTGCGCGCCGAGCGCCTCTACGTGCAGCACATGAAAACCAAGTGGGGCAGTTGCAACATCGCAGCACGCAATATCCGGCTGAATACCGAGCTGGCGAAGAAGCCGCCGGAGTGCCTCGAATACATCGTGGTGCACGAACTGGTTCACCTGCGCGAACCGACCCACAACGCGCGTTTCGTGGCCTTGATGGATTGCTGGATGCCGCACTGGCGCGACTGTCGCGACATGCTGAACCGGTTGCCGGTGCGCAACGAGCATTGGGGCTACTAGCGAGCCCGTGCACATGCCGTCCTGAGCCGTGCGGCGGGCGTTCCGGGAGGCATTCGGGCTGGTCTGGACGTCCAAACCCATGTTTCGCAAAATCATTTGCAAATGATTTGTCGCAGCGCAACACTGGCGGGAATGCATTCCCCGCAACCATGGCCCGATCGACCGTGACCTCGAACGCCCCCGCGCCGCTGCCTGCGGACGCCCCCTGGATCGTGATGAAGTTCGGCGGCACCAGTGTCGCCACCCTGCCGCGCTGGCAGAACATCCGTGAGCTGGTCGCCAGCCGCCGTGCCGAAGGCGCGCGCGTGCTGGTGGTCGTGTCCGCGCTCACCGGCATCACCGACGCGCTGAAACAGCTGTGCGGCGAGGGCGACCAGGGCAAACGCAGGGCGGCGGCCGGCGCGATCGCGCAACGCCACTACGACCTGCTCGCGCACATGCAGCTGCCGTTGCCGGCCACGCTGGGCGCGCGGCTGGACGAGCTGGCGGCGCTGGCCGCGGAAGGCCCGGCGCGGCTGGGCGAGCTGGCCTGGTCGGCGCTGGTGCAGGCGCACGGCGAGCTGATGTACAGCGCGCTGGGCGCAGCCTTCCTCAGCGAGAGCGGCCTGCCCACGCGCTGGCTGGACGCGCGCGACTGCCTCGTCGCGGCCGCGCTGCCGAACCAAAACGAGCGCACCCGCCTGCTGTCGGCGATGGTCGAGGCCCGGCCCGATCCGGCGTTGAACGCGCGCCTCGCCGCGCTCGGCGAGGTGTTCATCACCCAGGGCTTCATCGCCCGCGAGCCCATCCTGGACAAGAACGGGGGCCGCACGGTGCTGCTGGGCCGCGGCGGCTCGGACACCTCGGCCTCCTACTTCGGTGCGCTGCTGAAGGCGGCGCGGGTGGAGATCTGGACCGACGTGGCCGGCATGTTCACCGCCAACCCGCGCCAGGTGCCGGGCGCGCGCCTGCTGCAGAAGCTGGACTACGAGGAGGCGCAGGAAATCGCCTCCACCGGCGCCAAGGTGCTGCACCCACGCTGCCTGTCGCCGCTGCGCGAGCCGCGCGTGCCGCTGCTGGTGAAGGACACCAACCGTCCCGAGCTGGAAGGCACGGTGATCGGCCCCGAGGTGCGCGACCACGCGCCGTCGGTGAAGGCGATCAGCGCGCGCAAGGGCATCACCCTGGTGTCGATGGAATCGGTGGGCATGTGGCAGCAGGTCGGCTTCCTCGCCGACGTGTTCACGCACTTCAAGCAGCACGGCCTGTCGGTGGACCTGATCGGCTCGGCCGAGACCAACGTCACCGTGTCGCTCGATCCCACCGAGAACCTGCTGGACTCCGACGCGATCGCCGCGCTGGCCGGCGACCTCGCCAAGGTGTGCCGGGTCAAGGTGATCGCGCCTTGCGCCGCGATCACCCTGGTCGGCCGCGGCATGCGTTCGATGCTGCACACGCTGTCCAGCGTGCTGGCCGAGTTCGACCAGCTGCGCGTGCACCTGATCTCGCAGTCGTCGAACAACCTCAACCTCACCTTCGTGGTGGACGAGGACGTGGTGGACGACCTGCTGCCGCACCTGCATGAACTCCTGATCGCCGCCGGCGCGCTGCGCACCGACGACAGCGTGCTGTTCGGCCCCAGCTGGCAGGCGCTGTACGGCAGCGGCGAGGCGCAGGCGCAGCCCTCGTGGTGGCGCGACGGCGAGCGGCAACGCCTGCTGGCCATCGCCGCCGAGGCCACGCCGCGTTACGTCTACCACCTGCCCACCGTGCGCGCGCAGGCGCGCGAACTGAAGTCGCTGGCGGCGGTGGACCGGCTGCACTACGCGGTGAAGGCGAACACGCATCCGGCGATCCTGCGCGCGCTGGCCGCGGAAGGCTTCGCCTTCGAATGCGTGTCGCCGGGCGAGCTGGAAGCGGTGTCGGCGGCGGTGCCGGAAAGCGTGCCGCTGCTGTTCACGCCGAACTTCGCTTCGCGCGAGGACTTCGCACGCGGCCTCGCCACGCGCGCCACCATCACGCTGGACGCGATGCATCCGATCGAGCACTGGGGCGAGCTGTTCCGCGGCCGCGAGATCGCGCTACGCGTGGATCTCGGCCGCGGCCTCGGCCACCACGAGAAGGTGCGCACCGGCGGCAGCGGCAGCAAGTTCGGCCTGCCGCTGGAGCAGCTCGACGCCTTCCTGCGGCAGGCCGACGCGCACGGCGTCACCGTACGCGGCCTGCATGCGCACCTCGGTTCGGGCGTGCTCGATGCGAAGCACTGGGGCGAGGTGCTCAGCCAGCTCGCCAGCCTTGCCGAGCGCATCGGCAGCATCGCCTTCCTCAACATCGGCGGAGGCCTCGGCGTGCCCTCGCACCCCGGCGAGGCCAAGCTCGACATCGCCGCGCTGGACAAGGTGCTGCGCGAGGTGAAGGCCGCCTACCCGCATTACCAGCTGTGGATGGAGCCGGGCCGCTACCTCGTCGCCGACGCCGGCGTGCTGTTGGCGCGCGTCACCCAGACCAAGGGCAAGGGCAGCTGGCGCTACCTCGGCGTGGACACCGGCATGAACAGCCTGATCCGCCCCGCGCTGTACGACGCCTGGCACGAGATCGCCAACCTCAGCCGCCTAGACGAACCGGCCACCGGCTTGTTCCAGGTGGTCGGCCCGATCTGCGAGAGCGGCGACGTGCTGGGCAGCGACCGCCGCCTGCCGGAACCGCAGGAAGGCGACGTGATCCTGATCGCCCAGGCCGGCGCCTACGGCAAGGTGATGTCCTCGCCGTACAACTTGCGTGGCGAGACTGAGGAAGTCGTGATCGATTGACCCGCTTGTCTCCCTCTCCCCTTTGGGGGGAGAGGGTTGGGGTGAGGGGGCGGGGCTCGCGAAAGGGCGACCAACAAAGCGGAGGTTTCAAGGATGAAACGCATGAACGTGGATCGAGCACGCAGTCTGCGAGCTGACTCGACCGATGCCGAGCAACTGCTATGGTCTCGACTGCGAAACCGGCGCCTGTCGGGCTGGAAGTTCCGCCGCCAGCACGAGATCGACCGCTGCATCGCCGACTTCGCCTGTCCGGATGCGGCGCTGATCGTGGAGCCGGACGGCAGCCAGCATGACGAACAACGGGCATATGACCAAGCGCGCACGCGCAAGCTGGAAACCATGGGCTACCGCGTGCTGCGTTTCTGGGACAATGACGTACTGGCAAACATTGATGGCGTGTTGGAGGTGATTCTGGAGGCTTTGGCAAGCCCCGACCCCTCACCCCAACCCTCTCCCCGGCGGGGAGAGGGAGCATGCGATGGAGACTGAGGCGTGACGACGATCCACAACCCCCGCCTGACCCAGGTGTTCCGCTTTCTGCACGCCCACTACGCCGACGGCGTGGCCGAGCTGGCGTATGCCTTCGACGACGGCGAGCCGCTGGTGGAGCGCATCCGCTTCCCGCATGCGCCGGCCTTGCCGCGCGAGCGGCAGGCCGCGTTTGACGCGGCGCTGAAGCTGCTGCACTTGGTCGCCGGCGTGAGCTACTACAAGGCCGGCGTGCCGCCGAAGATCGAGCTGGCCGACGGCCCGCTGGACGACGCCACCGCCGACCTGCTCGATGCGCTCTACCTGCACGGCCTGGCCGAGTTCGCCTACCGCAACGGCCTCGACCTGCGCGGACGGATCGCTTTCCCGCGTGGTACTGCAGCAGCAGCGCCGGCGCCGATGCTGGGCCTGCCGCACCGCACCCTCGTCCCCATCGGCGGCGGCAAGGATTCGCTGGTGGCGGTCGAGGCGATCAAGGCCATCGGCGGCGACGCCACCGCGGCATGGGTGGGCAACTCCGCGCTGATCGCCGCCTGCGCCGAACGCACCGGCCTGCCCACGCTGAACATCCAGCGCGAGCTGGCGCCGGAACTGTTCGAGCTCAACCAGCGCGGCGCGTGGAACGGGCACATTCCGGTCACCGCGGTGAACTCGGTGATCCTCGCCATGGCCGCGATCCTGTACGGCCACGACTCCATCGCCTTCGCGAACGAACGCTCCGCCTCCGCCGCCACGCTGGAGTACGAAGGCCAGCAGGTGAACCACCAGTGGAGCAAGGGCTACGCGTTCGAGGCGCTGCTGGGCGACTGGCTGCACACGCACGTGGCGGCCGACCTCGACTATTGCTCGCTGCTGCGGCCGTTCTCGGAACTCGCGATCACCCGCGCGTTCGCGAAGCTCACGCCGTACTTCGACGCGTTCTCCAGCTGCAACCGCAACTTCAGGCTGCTCGGACCCAAGCCCGCCGACCGCTGGTGCGGGCAGTGCCCGAAGTGCCACTTCGTGTTCCTCGCGCTGGCGCCGTTCCTGCCCAAGCCGCGCCTGCTGTCGATTTTCGGCCGCAACCTGCTGGACGACGAGACGCAGGCGGCCGGTTTCGACGCGCTGCTGGAGTACCAGGACCACAAGCCGTTCGAGTGCGTGGGCGAGGGTGCCGAGGCGCGCGCGGCGATGTACGCGCTGAGCCGGCGGCCGGAGTGGCAGGAGGACGCGCTGGTGGCGCGCTTCCGCGACGAGATCCTGCCCCAGCTCGACCCGGCGCAGCTCGCGCTGGAGCCATGGCTGCGGCCGTCCGGCGAGCATCGCGTGCCGGCCCGCCTGCTGCCGGCGTTCAAGGCGATCGATGCATGAACGCCTGTAGGAGCGCACCCTGTGCGCGATCGCCTTGCGCTTCGATCAAGGCAAAAAGCCATCGCGCACAGGGTGCGCTCCTACGGGTGAGGCATGTCCATGCGCAGCGCTGATCTGGCGGGCAGGCGCGTCGCGGTCTGGGGCTTCGGCCGTGAGGGCCGCGCGGCGATCCGGGCGATCCGTGCGCGGCTGCCGCAGCTGCCGCTGGCGCTGTACTGCAGCGAAGGCGAGGCCGCCGCCGCGCGCGAGTTCGATCCCGCGCTCACCGTCTACGGCCACGAGCCCGACGCGGTGGCGCTGTCCGCCTACGACGTGGTGGTGAAGTCGCCGGGCATCTCGATCTACAAGCCGGCGATCATCACTGCGCAGGCGCAGGGCACGCTGTTCACTTCCGGCACCGCGCTGTGGTTCGCGGAGCGTCCGGACGCCCGCGTCGTTGCCGTCACCGGCACGAAGGGCAAGAGCACCACCACCGCCCTCGTCGCGCACCTGGCGCGCGCGCTGGGCGTGCGCACCGCGCTGGCCGGCAACATCGGCCTGCCGCTGCTGGAGCTGCAGGGCCAGTCGGCCGACCTGTGGGCCATCGAACTCTCCAGCTTCCAGACCGGCGAGGCGGGTCCGCTGGAGCTGGGCGTGGTCACCAGCCTGTACGAGGAACATCTCGACTGGCACGGCTCGCGCGAACGCTACGTGGCCGACAAGCTGAAGCTCGCCGATGCGGCGCGCTCGCTGCTGGTCAACGCCATGCAGCCCGCATTGCTGGAACGCGTGCAGCGGCATCCGCGCCTGCTGCGCTTCGGCCATGAGGCGGGCTGGCACGTGGCCGACGGCCACATCCGTCGCGGCGCGCAGGCGGTGTTCCCGCTCGCGGGCATGGCTGCGCCGGGCGTGCACAACGCGCTCAACGCCTGCGCCGCGCTCGCCTCGCTCGCCGACCTGGGCATGGACGCGCTGGCCGCGGCGCCCGCGCTGGCGACCTTCCGCCCGCTGCCGCACCGCCTGCAGCCGCTGGGCACGCATGACGGCCTGGCCTGGATCAACGACTCCATCAGCACCACGCCGCAGGCCACGCTGGCCGCGCTGGACAGCCTCGCCGGGCGCGAGGTCACGGTGATCGTGGGCGGCCACGACCGCGGCCTCGACTGGTCGGATTTCGTGCGGGCCGCGAAGGATCGCGTCGACCTGCGCATCGTGGCGCAAGGCGCCAACGGCCCGCGCATCGCGCAGGCGCTGCGCGCCGCCAAGGCCATCGTGCCGCTGGGCGAGGCCGAGGATTTCGCCGACGCGGTGGCGATGGCGCGCACCGTGACGCCTGCGGGCGGCGTGGTGCTGCTCTCGCCCGGTGCGCCCAGCTTCGACCAGTTCAAGGATTACGCCGAACGCGGCCGCCGGTTCGCCGAACTGGCCGGCTTCGACGGCGCGGCCATCGCGGGCATCGAGGGTCTCGGGGTGGCATAACGATCTTGCCGGGTCGCGGACCCGCACCGCACCACGAGGCGCCAGCGCAACGTTTTCGAGGAGGTATTGCCGTGATCCAACGCATCGAACCCGGCCCGCGCATGTCCGAGGCCTGCATCCACGGCGGCGTGGTCTATCTGGCGGGGCAGGTGCCCGAGGCCGCGGGCGCCGACATCGAAACCCAGACCCGCGAGGTGCTGGCGGCGATCGACGCGCTGCTGGCGCAGGCGGGCAGCGACAAGACGCGCATCCTGCGCGCGCAGATCTTCCTGGCCGACATCGCGGACTTCGCGGGCATGAACCGCGCGTGGGATGCCTGGGTGACAACGGGCCAGGCGCCGGCGCGCGCCACCGTGGAAGCGCGGCTGGCCGATCCGGCGTGGAAGGTCGAGATCGTGGTCACGGCCGCGCTGCAGCCGTAGCCGCCGCTGCGGCTCACGCGCCGGATTCGCGCTCCTTGCGCAGGCCGGGATCCTCTTCCACGTCGAGGGGCCAGAACGGCCGCAGCTCGATGCTGCCGAAGCGGGCCATCGGGTGGCGCGACGCGATGGCGATCGCCTCGTCGAGGCTGGCGCAATCCAGCAGGTCGAAGCCGGCGATCCATTCCTTCGATTCGGCGAACGGGCCGTCGCTGAGCAGTGTCCTGCCGGCGCGTACGCGCACGGTCGTCGCGTGGGTCGGTGGCCGCAGCCGGTCGCCGGTGATCCGCACGCCCTTCGCCGTCGTGTCGGCCACCCATTCGGCGATGTTGTCCTCCGCGGGGACGTAGGGTTCGGCC
>Ga0134128_10010743_pt1 | contig 10965 bp, 12 predicted proteins | sample KB31754_FD_96462 | JGI IMG/M metagenome (GOLD analysis project Ga0134128, IMG submission 96462) | Terrestrial soil microbial communities with excess Nitrogen fertilizer from Kellogg Biological Station, Michigan, USA - KB3-175-4 | ecosystem: Environmental > Terrestrial > Soil > Unclassified ...
GCTTCGTCGTCGTAGATATCGAATACGGTGTAGAGCTTGGTGAGCTGCAGCACGTCCTTCACCTTCTTGGTCAGCCCGAGCAGCTTCACGCTGGCGCCCTGGTTCTTGGCGGTTGTGAAGGCGCTCACCAGTTCGCCCAGTCCCGAGCTATCGATGTAGTTCACATCGCTCATGTTGAGCAGAATGTTGCGAGACCCCTTGCTGATCAGGTCACGAACGGCTTCGCGCAACTGCACACTGCCCTCGCCCAGGGTAATCCGCCCGCTGAGGTCCAGAACGGTTACGCCGTCCACTTCACGGGAAGCAATAGTTAGTGCCACGGAAATTCCTCCTTGTTTCAGCTACTAAGGTTATCGCACTCGCATGGCGAAACCGCGAACGCGCCCGTGCCAACCATACCCAACCACGGAAAAGTTGCAGGAGGCCCATTCAGTTCGCGGCCCGTGCCGTGCTTCAGGTCATTTCGCCGGATGGCGCCAGGTGTTTTACCAGCGTCAGCTCGGTTCCAGGATGCAGTTGACGAAAGTGTACCTCATCCATCATGGAGCGGATGAGGAAGATGCCGCGGCCGGTGCCGCGAAGCAGGTTTTCCGGATCGCGTGGATCGGGAAGTTGTTCGGGGTCCACTCCGCGGCCCTCATCCGTGATGATAAAGACCAGGTCCTTGCCGGTGTTCTGGTACGAGAAGGAGATGTGCTTGTCGGGGTCGTACTCGTTGCCGTGCAGCACGGCGTTGACGGCGGCTTCGCGGACGGCCATGGTGACATGGAAGCTGGCGTCCTCGTCCAACCCGGCTTCGCCGGCGAGTTTCTCCGCCATGGCTTCCACCTCGCTGACGCTGTCCATTGTGGAGTTGAGGCGGATGGTGTGCCGTCCTTCGATCGGTTCGCTCAACAGTTCGTCCCCGCAAATTTGACCGCGAACCAGGTTCGCTCGCGACGTGTGCGCTTCAGGAATCCTGACGGAAGTTTCTTAGCTTGAACCGTTTGTGTCAAGGCGGGCCGCCGGCACGTGCGCATTTTGGCTTTCCGGTGTCTAAACCATACAAGAGGGAATGTGACCATGGCTCGTTGCGCGATAGCGATCCTGTCGATTGCGGTTTTTTGCGTTCCCGGTGTGGCGCAGCCAAAAGCAGAAAAGGCCCACAGCCTCGCCAGACTCGAATTGAGCATGGAGATCGCCACGACGAACGATGACGGTTATCCGTCGTCGCTTCGCGTCACCGTGACGAACGTTGGTGGAGTCCCGGTTGACATGCCGGTTCTGAAGCAAGAGTGTTCGCCGGATAACGGCTTGAGGATCCAAACGACCTGGGTTCCCGATGAACCAACCAATCACGGGTTCGGAAGCGGGTGGGGTTGTGGAATGGGCGATACGGGCACGCTGCTCCAGCGCGTTGAGCACGCGTGGGTGCGGCTGCGGCCGGGCGAGTCCATGACGAACACGGAGCGGCTGACATGGAGCAATGGCGGCGAGAATGTGCCGGGCACCGTGGAGTACTGGGTGGAGTACACGCCTCCGTCCGCGACACCCGCCGAGGTTGAGGGCCTGTTCCAGGAGGGCTACGTCATTCCGACCGAGAAACTCACGACAGAGCATGCGTCCTTTCATGTTCGTTAAGACGGGCTGACGGGATTAACAGGCGACAATTCAGAGCATCTATCGCCACGGCTAAACACCTTGCTGAAAAGCTCATTTTTCGCACCGCGAGCTTGGCAGGGGCTGAAGCCCAGCTCAATGAAAAGTGCAGATTATCAGCCGGGCTGAAGCCGTGCCCTTGTTACAAGGCCCCATGCGCGGCATTTTTCAGCACGGTGACACAAAGCCTCATGCGCGGGATTTTTCAGCAAGCTGTTGAACCGTCTACACTCATCGCATGCCGCCGCGCGCCACATCTCGCGTAAGCCTCACCGCCTTGCTGGGCACGCCGGTGACGGATGCGCAGGGGCATCTTCGCGGGCGCCTCAAGGACATTGCCGTGGCCACCGGCCCTGAGGCGGGCAGGGTCGCAGGGCTGGTGCTGAAAACACGTTCCGGGTTGTGCATCGTGCCTTCGCAAGAGGTGATGGAGACTCCCGCCGGCACTTTGGAACTGCGCACTCCGAACGCGCTGATGCCGCTCAAGGACGATGGCAATTTCATCTACCTGCAGCAGGATCTCGTAGACCGCCAGATCATCGACGTCCACGGCCGCAAAGTAGTGCGTGTTAACGATGTTGAGCTGGAGTGGATGGGGCACGGCTCAGTGCACTTGCTGCGCGTCGCCGAAGTGGAAGTCGGCCTGCGCGGCGCCGTCCGGCGCGTGTTCAAAGGAATGCTGCCGAGGACTCGTATCGAGAGCCTTTCGGCCCGATTCACGCCCAAGGTGATTCCCTGGCAGTTCGTCGATTTGATCGAGGTGGATCCCGCGCGGCGGGTCAAGCTGCGCATTGAATACGAGCGGTTGGCCGACATGCATCCATCCGACCTGGCGGACATTCTGGAAGAGCTTTCGCCGGCCGAGCGCGAGGCGGTGTTCGAGTCCCTCGATGAAGAAGTAGCAGCGGACACACTCGAAGAGGTGGAACCGCGGCTGCAGAAGGCGCTGCTGGAAAAGCTCGACGAGGAAAAAATCGCCGACATCATGGAAGAGATGGATCCGGGAGCAGCGGCCGATCTGCTCGCGGAACTCCCCGAAGAGCGGTCCGACGCCATCCTCGAGGAAATGGAGCCCGAAGAGCGGCAGGAAGTGGAAGAGCTGCTCGAGTTCGACGAGAAGTCGGCAGCGGGCAGCATGACTACGGAATTTGTCGCGGTTATCGGGAACGGCACCGTCGCGGATGCCGTGCAGGCGCTGCGGGCGTTCGATGGCGATCCGGAGTCGGTCACGGAGGTTTACCTTCTTGACGAAAAGCGCGTCCTGAAGGGGGCGGTGCCACTCGCGCGGCTGGTGATGGCCCAGCCGGAATCGCGCCTGGCCGTGCTTACCGAGCCGCGTGTGCTCTCGTGCCCGGCAGACCTGAACCAGATGGAACTCGCCGAGCTCTTCGACAAGTACAACCTGCATGCGCTGCCGGTGGTCGATTCGCAGGGGCGTATGGTGGGTCTTGTTCAGGCCGATCACGTGATCAGCTTCCTGCGGGAAAGACTGTAGCCGATTCCGCCGGCGGGAACCTGAGCGGAATACCTACCGCTCGCATCACCGCGCGCCTTCGCGGACTGCGATATCATCCGTGGCGGTCCCGATAGAACTCGAGAAATGCGTTCGCCTGCGCTGAGGCCGGCGGATGCGGAAGGCATGCGTCATGGAAGCAACAACGGCCCGGGTGGACGCGGAAGTTTCAGGCGGCGTCGGTACTTTGACCCTCAACTCTCCCAGCAAGCGGAATGCGCTGAGCGCGGCACTGATTCACGACCTGTGCTCGGGTCTCGACGAAATGGCAAACCAGCAGGTTCGCGTGGTGGTGCTGCGCGCGCCCGCCGGCTCAACAGTATTTTCCGCCGGACACGACGTTCGCGAGCTGCCCGCGCATGGGCGCGACCCGCTTACCTATGACGATCCGCTGCGGCGCGCCGTGCGCAGCGTCGAACTGTTTCCCGCTCCGGTCATCGCCATGGCTGAAGGCAGCGTGTGGGGAGGTGCGTGCGAGCTGGTGATGGGCTGCGACCTCATCGTGGCGGCGGACGACTGCACGTTCGCCATGACCGTGGGCAGAATGGGCGTGCCCTACAACATCTCCGGCGTGCAGAATCTGCTCAACACCTGCGGTATGCCGCTGTGCAAGGAAATGCTGTTCACCGGTCGCAGTGTCCCGGTGCAGCGCCTGGTCGATCAGGGCATCGTGAGCCACGCGGTTCCGCGGACGCGGCTGGAGAACGTGACCCACACGATTGCGGAACAGATCGCGAAAAACTCTCCATTGGTAATCAGCTTGCTCAAGGAGGAGCTGCGGCTGCTTTCGGCATCGCACAATTTGGGACCGGAGACCTTTGAGCGTGTGCAGGCCATGCGGCGGCGCATTTACGACAGCGCCGATTACGAAGAGGGGATCCGGTCGTTTTTCGAGAAGCGCAGCCCCCTATTCCAAGGGAAATGACGGCAAGCGGCGCACTTTCTCCGCGAGTGCGGGCTCGGGTCCCGGAAATCGGTCTGCCCTGGTCAACCTATACCCTGGCCTCGCATCCACTTAATCAGGAGGTGGTCCGACAGTGGACGCAAGAAGCCGCTTTCGCAACCGAATCCTTTCCCGGCTTTCGGCCGAGCATAGCGCTGTGCTTTCGCAGCTCCAGCCGGTCGATCTCCCGCTGGGCAAGGTGCTGCGCGAGCCGGGCAGCGAAGATAAGCTGGTCTATTTTGTTGAAGTAGGCATGGCGTCCGCCACTGCTCTTTCGCGCCAGGGAGCCTCGATCGAGGTGGGAGTGATCGGGCGCGACGGGGTGGTGGGGATCGGTTCGATCCTGGGGCATCCCGGCATGCCGCACCACACCATGATGCAGGTGGGAGGCAATGGGTACAGCATACCCACTGAGTTGTTCCGAGCCGAGTTTGTGAAGAATGGGCCGGTGATGCAGGCCGTGCACGATTTCATTTACGCGCAACTGGCCCAGGCGGCGCAGACTGCCCTTTGCAATCGGCTGCATGCCACCGGGCCGCGGCTTGCCCGCTGGCTGCTCGCTACTTCAGACATTGTGGAATCGAACAGCCTCGACTTAACCCAGGAGTTCCTGGCTCAGATGATCGGCGCCGAGCGATCGAGTGCGACCATTGCCGCGGGAACCCTGAAACGCGCGGGCATGATCGACTACCGACGCGGGCATGTCGAAATTGTCAACCGGCCCATGCTGGAAGACGCCGCCTGCGAGTGTTATCACATGCTGCGCGAAGAATATGCGAGAATTTTCGGCAAATAGGAGTCCAGTGTGGGCAAACCCACAGATGTAGATGGACCTGCACCTGTAAGAAAGAGACTGTAGCAGATATTACAGGTGCCTATGTCAATCTATGGAGTCCCTTCCCGGCGTTATTTCCCCAATTCCACGGTTCACATACTCCAGATCAGCGACGATCCGAATCTGGCCGCGACCCGTCTGCTCGTACTGCAGGCCGCCGGGTTCAAGGTTGAGCACCGGTTCAGTTCCCTGGCACGGACCTCGGGGCCGCTTCGGTCGTTCCAGGTCATCGTTCTTTGCCAATCTCTCGATCCGAAGATTGCGGCGGAACTATCGCGCCGCATCTGTGCGGAGGCACCGGACGCCAGGATCCTTCGCATGCGGGACGGCTATCCCGATCACGTGTTCGCCGATCTGTCGGTGGCGGCTCCCGTGGAGCCACGGGATCTGGTCAAGGTAGTGCAGCGGCTGGCTGAGACGCCCGGGAAATTGGGCGATTGAGGCGCGAGGCGGATTCTGCTCCTGAAAAAGGAATCGCCGCCTTTCGAGAGGCGGCGAAATCAAATTGAGCTCTGGCCCGAGTTCTATGAGTTCAGAAGCATTTCAAAAAAGGCCCTTGCGAAGATCGCGGCAAGTGGTCCCAGCGCCGGTTAAAAACGGTCCCAGGAGCCCATCCGGCTATGTGTCGCTTCTTCAGGGGTCTCCGCTCTGCGGCGAAGTTTCTCCGGACGGATCGGACTCTCTTACGAGGGGCCCATGGGTTAACAGAAAGCCGATCTGTTTTCCGGGAGCGAAAACATCATATCTCCGAATCAAGGGCTGAAACGTGACGGCCGTCACAGGCCTTTGGTCATGCCGGCGCGTGGTCCGGCCGACTCCAGCAACCCACCCCGAGCCATTGCCGGCCGCGCTCCTCAGTGCTCGTGTTTGCCCGGCCGCAGCATCAGGTCGCGCAGCGCTTCGCGGGGGTCCTTGCCTTTTTCCAGGATAAGTTCCATCTGCTCGGCGATTGGCATTTCGATGCGGTGCTGCCGGGCCAGGCCGAGAGCAGCGCGCGTCGTGAGAACGCCTTCCGCCACCTTCCCGCCGAGCGAAGCGAGCACCTCAGCGAGCTTGCGTCCCTTGCCCAGTTCCATGCCCACCGTGCGGTTTCGGCTCAGGTCGCCGGTGCAGGTGAGCACCAGGTCGCCAACCCCCGACAGCCCGGCAAGCGTCTCTCTGCGACCGCCGCAGGCTACCGCGAGGCGCGTGATTTCGGCAATGCCCCTGGTCATGAGCGCGGCAGTGGAGTTGTAGCCGAGTCCAATCCCGGCCGTCACGCCCGCGGCGATGGCGATGACGTTCTTGAGCGCGCCGCCAAGTTCCACCCCGATGACGTCAGACGAGGTGTAGAGGCGAAGTGTCTCTGACGATGCCTCCCTCTGCACCAGGGCGGCAACCGCGTGGTCGTCGAAGGCGACGGTGATGGCGGTGGGCTGGCCCTCAGCCACTTCCTTGGCGAAGCTGGGGCCGCTCAGCGCGCCAATGGGGAGCGTGAGCCCGGCCTCAGCCACTGACGAGGCAATGACCTGGGTCATGCGCAGGAAGGTGGCGTTCTCCACGCCCTTGGTGGCGCTGACGAGAATCTGGTCCGAGTGCATGCGCGCGCGTAGGCGGGCCATGGTGGGGCGCAGAAACTCCGATGGAATGACCGAGAACAGAATATCCGCGGCGCCGATTGCCTTGTCAGCGGCGGTAACAGAAATGGACTCCGGCAGCTTGAACCCGGGCAGGAACTGAACGTTTTCCCGCGCCTTGTCGATCTCCCGGGCGAGCTCGGGCGTGTGGGCCCATAGCGTCACGGCGCGGCCGTTGCGAGCCAGGGAAAGAGCGATGGCGGTTCCCCAGGCCCCGGCGCCGAGAACCACAATTCGTGGTGAAATGGGCAATACGGTCATGCGGCCTTGGGCGCTCCGAACCGGTGTTCCGTGCCGGCCAGCAGGCGGCGAATGTTGGGATGGTGCTTGAGGATAATGAGCAGCGCCACTGTGATCTGAACGGCAATGAAGAATGCAGGCCGCGGCCCGGACACCGTGAACCACGCGAACACAGGAAACGCGGCAGCTCCCAGAATCGACGCGAGCGACACGTAACGCGTGAGCGCCAGAATGATGGCGAACACTGTGATCGCCGCCAATGCGGCCAGCGGAGCAGCCACCAGGAATACTCCAAAGCCGGTGGCCACGCCTTTTCCGCCGCGGAAGCGCAGCCAGAGGGGGAACATGTGACCGAGAACGGCGAACAGCGCGGCCAGCGCTTCCACGCTGCGCTGTGGTACGCCGGGCAAAAGCGGAGCGGCCATCCACGCCCCCAGCGCCACGGCGAGCGAGCCCTTGATTGCGTCCAGAACGAATGTTGCCGCGCCCAGGCCCTTGCCGCCCGAGCGCAGCACATTCGTAGCACCGATGTTGCCGCTGCCCACCTTGCGGATGTCCTGCTTGCGGACGAGGAGCACCAGTAGAAAGCCCACCGGGATGGAGCCGAGAAGATAAGCGAGCAGCGCAACCCAGACACTGGAAAGGGGCATCACTCACCGAGTTTAGCAGGTGATCGGCAGCCCAGTTGCGTGTCGGCAGCCTGCGGAATCAACTCAGAAACGCTCGTCGGCCGAGGGGCCATAGAGTGCAGGAACCGCAGCTTCGTTCAGCCGCAGATACACCGTGAGCTGTCCCCGATGGTGCGCCAGATGGCTGAATACCGAGTCCGAGATCATGAGATAGCGCGGCTGCTTTGAGACCACCTGGCCGTGCATCTTGAAGGCCCAAGGCGTGAGCAGATGCTCGTCGCTTGTGGACTCGAGCGCGCGCCGCGCGTCGGCCACCGCCGCATCGTGCGCGGCGAGCAGGTCGGCCTGGCTCGCGCTAACCTTGGTGCGAAATCCCTCAGACGCAGGGTCGTCGAGGTTGAGCTCGTCGCGGTCGATCATGAGGGCGATCCATCCGGGCATGGTGCCGACGAGTGCGGCGAGATAGCCGAGTTCCATCGAGCGCTCGTGCGGCTTGAATCCGCTCTGCGGGTCGGCGACGCGGGCGATGGTTTTGCGGGTCTGGGCGGCTTCACGGTCGAGCTGAGCGAGCAGATAGGTCTTCAGTTCCATGGGTCTTTCCTCCTCGGGAAGTTTTGTTGGAGTGCGATCAGGCAGGTTGTGCGGCTAACTCATAGAACTTCGAGCTGTCGCCATGCTTGTAGAGGGAGTACCACGCGTCCAGAGTGGAGGGCGCGTAGAGGTGGAGAAGGCTCGCGATCTCGCGGGCAAACTCAATCGGCGCAAGGCCTGATGCGGTAATGACGTTGCCGTCGGTAATCGCAGGCACGTCGCGATAGAGAGGTTTGCCCCGATAACCGCTGGCGGCCAGGTAAGCGGAATCGTTGCTCGTGTGCAGGCGGTTATCGAGCAGCCCAATTCGCGCAAGGGCGAGCGTAGCCGCACAGATCGCCGCGACGGGCACACCTGCCAGGATGAATGCATGTGCGCGTTCGAGAGCTTCGAGGTTGCCGCCGGCTTCCCACGCGTCTCCGCCGGGAAGAATCAACATGCTGCTTTCGGCAGGGCAGACTTCATCGATGGTCATATCGGGCATGATTCGCACGCCGCCCATCGTTCGAATGGGCGCAAGGCTGCGGGCGGCTGTCTTGATGCCATATCGGCCGGGAATCTCCTGGAACCGCGGGTGATTGATGCAGGCGACGGCGAACGCTGCTTCCCAATCCGCCATGCCTTCGAAAACGAACAGATGCACAGGGGAGTTCTTCATGGTTTCCTCTCGTCAGAAACAAGAATGCGGCAACATATATGACACAGAATGTCATAATTGATGAAAGACCATGAAAAAGTGATGAGCGAGGGCGAACTTTCCCATGAAGGCTGACCGCTTGCTGTCGGTATTAATGCTGCTGCAGGCGCGGGGACGCGCCACCGAACGGGAGTTGGCGGAGCGGCTGGAGGTATCGCAGCGCACGATTCACCGTGACCTGGAATCGCTAAGCGCGTCGGGTGTGCCGGTGCTGGCGCTACGCGGAGCCGCCGGCGGGTGGGAGCTCGCAAAGGGCTGGCGCACGCAGGTTCCCGGATTGAATGCCCCCGAACTGCAGGCGCTTTTGCTGGCGCAGCCGCGGGCGCTTGGGCACCCGAGGCTGGCGGCCTCGGCACAAAGCGCGATGGACAAGTTGCTGGCGTCGCTTCCTGGCGCGATGCAGCAGCAGGCGGCGGCAATGCGCGAGCGGCTGCACGTTGACCCGCGCGGTTGGTGGGATGTGGGGGAGGATTTCTCCGCGCTGCAGACGGTGCAGGACGCGGTGGCGAACCAGCGAAGCCTGACGTTCGAATACGTCAAGGCGGATGGAAAAGCGAGTGTGCGGACCGTCGATCCGCTGGGATTGGTGGCGAAGGGATCGACGTGGTACCTGGTGGCGCAGACTGCGGCTGGCATGCGGACCTTTCGCGTGTCGCGCATTACGAATGCGACGGTGCTGGCGATGGGGTTCGAACGGCCGGCGCGGTTCGATCTTGCGGCCCATTGGGCAAGGTCCATCGCGGAGATCGAACGGCGGCAGGGAAGCTTTCCAGTTGTGCTCGGGTTAACTCCGGAGGCTGCGCAAAGATTACGTACGCACGTCCGCATCGGGGTGTGCGATAGACGGGCGACTGGATCACAGGTTCCAAGCGGTTGGGAAGTGATCCGCGCCGATTTCGATGACGAGTCTCAGGCACGCTTTGTCGTGATGGGACTGAGCACGAGGGCGGTGGTGATCGGGCCGGCGGAGTTTCGCCGCCACATTGCCGATGAGGTGAGGGCGATGGCACTCCGGGCCGGCGATACAGCAGCGGACTGAAGCGGCTTTCAACCCGATCAATCGACCATGATCTCGCCCGGCAGGATTGGGCGCGTGCGCGGCAGCGATCCGCGCCACGCCGCCACGCCCATGGTGGCCAGTGCGCCCGCATACACAACCAGCTTGATTGCGCTTCCTGTGCGCGTCACGGCGAGCGCGGCCGGCATGGTCTTCCACAAAACCAGAAGCAGCGTTTGGCCGGTGACAACGGCCCAGACGGAGCCGTAGAAATAGCGGCGCTCCGTGCCTTCGCCTTTTGTGGAGCGGCCCACACGCGGCAGCTTTCCGGCGGCGCCAAGCGCCAGGATCAAAATGCAGAGCGGAAAATACACGTCGTGGTAGAGCTGCTTCATCGTCCACACGCCCGTAACGGTGGCAATCACAAGCCCCGCAAGATTCAGCAGCGCGAAATTGAGAACGGCGTTCCACGCGAAGGTGTAGCACACCTTGCGATAGAGCGGATTCCGCTTGTCCTCGTCAAAGCGAAGGATGTAGGGCGCCGTCTCCACGCCGGGCATCTGGCCAAACAGGCCGGCGATGCCGGTGCCGCAAAGCACCAGCGCGAGCCAGATGGAGTTGGCCGTGCTGAACCCTTTCGCGAACAGGCTGAAGGTGAGCGGCCCGGGCGCGAGGAAGAACACCCATATCCAGATGGGCCAATGAAGAAAGCGGTAATACGTCTTGTTGCGTGTGCGCATTTTGCGTGCATCCGCGTATTCAACCCTGCCGCTGTATCGCATGGGCAAAGTCTTGAAGAGGGCGAGCGCGGGCGTCAACGGCGCGATGGGCGAAAATGGATGGGGGAATCCGCACTCCAATGCCGCATAAGGACTGAACGACCCTATCCATGTTTTCGCCTCTGGCCGCGCATATTGTTCTCATCGCCATCGTGCTCGTCAGCGTTGCGCTCATGCTGGTGCGCCCGCGGCGCATTGCCGAGGCCTACTGGATATGCGGCGGCGCCGCGCTCCTGGTCGCACTGCGGCTGATCTCGCTGCCGCTTGCGGGCAAAGCGATCGCCGAAGGAACGGACGTCTACCTGTTCCTCACCGGCATGATGCTGCTTTCGGAACTGGCGCGCATGTTCGGCGTGTTCGACTGGGTCGCCTCGCTTGCCGTCGAGCACGCGCGCGGCTCGAGCGTGCGCCTGTTCACGCTGATTTATGCAGCGGGAGCGGTTGTGACCGCGCTGATGTCGAATGACGCGACCGCCGTGGTGCTCAC
>Ga0134128_10010744_pt1 | contig 10965 bp, 8 predicted proteins | sample KB31754_FD_96462 | JGI IMG/M metagenome (GOLD analysis project Ga0134128, IMG submission 96462) | Terrestrial soil microbial communities with excess Nitrogen fertilizer from Kellogg Biological Station, Michigan, USA - KB3-175-4 | ecosystem: Environmental > Terrestrial > Soil > Unclassified ...
GGCCAGGATCGCGGCCATCAACAGGTATTCCGCGGCCAGTTCCAGCCGCATCACGTCCCGCATCAGCTCGATGTAGGTCATGTATTGCCGGGTGATCTCGGCAACCGGGATGTCCAGGATGTCCAGGTTCTGTCGGCGGATCAGGTACAGCAGAAGGTCCAGCGGTCCCTCGAATGCCTCCAGGATGACCTCGAGAGCGTCCGGCGGGATGTACAGATCCTGCGGCATCTGCAACATCGGTTCGCCGCGCACGATGGCCAGCGGCATTTCCTGCTGTTGCGGCACCGACGCAAAGGCATCGGGCGTGGCATCGATCTGGCTGGGCTGCTCGACGACGGGTTCAGTACTCATCAAGGCCTGTCATGGCGCCGCGTTCAACGGCTGGCAGTAGGTTCAACGTGGGTCAAGGCTGTTCAACATGTGCAGGCACAACGTGCATGTCCGTGCTCGGGATATCCGCGCTCGAACGCGGCGTTGAGGCGGCGTTCCCGGGTGTCGCGTTCCTGTGCATCTCCAATACCGAGGCGCTGTCGGCGCCATCGTCACGACGGGCATGATGAAGCCACGGGCTGTGGGTTCGGTCAGGCGGGTCGTCAGCGACCATTGCGCACCTGCTGCGGGTTGTCGGCCACGGCAACGGTGCAAGTCAGTGGGTGAACAACTTCACGCCGCTGGCTCTTTCACTGGTTGGTCTGAGTACTTCGGTGGGCAACCGTGGAGTGCCGGGCGGATCGGCGGCAAACGTGTTCCACGGAACCACGCGTGGTCGAAGAGTAATGGCAAGCCGGCAACAAGTCCAGTCAGAAAGGGGGATTGTCTTGTGGGGACCTGGATTGGACAAGCACCCTCGACAAGGTTCATGTCGAGGGGCGCCACAGGCACAATAGGGAGTCCTGCCGTGAAACGAGCGGGGTCATGAGCTTGTGGCGGCGCGTGACCCAATGTGACGCTTTGGGACAGGAGGGAGTCGGAGAAAATGCAGGATGGCGCGGGCAGTAACGCTGGAACGCACGACGTCGAGTCGTTTCAGCGGATGCCGCTTTGGCATGCAACCCGGTCTGTTGCGGGCGGAGTGGCGTGGGCAACGTCCGGTTCAATGGCATGGCAATTGCTTTGATTGGATCGTTGAGTCGGTTGCACTGCATTGCGGGTTCCCTGAAGGTGTGGGCGAATACCCAGGGCGTTGGCGGACGATGCGGCAGAAGAGATTCGGCGGATTCTTGAATACGGCGTCCTTGCCAAAAGCAGGCGCGAACGCAAATAGGCGGTACGGCTGATGGCGATCGACAAACAGGGAAATGGCGATGGTGTGCCGGAAAAGCTGCGGCCGGCGCGCATGCAGATCGAGACGACGGTGCTGATGAGCCGTCACGGCGAATCGCATCCCACCGAGCTGGTGGACATTTCGGCGACCGGCGCGTTGCTGCGGCGCCCGCTGGGCTGGTCGGGCGAGCCGGGGCAGAGCTGGGTGCTCGACATGATCTTCGGCCACAACCTGCACATCCACCTGGAAGCTACGGTGGCGCGCATTTCCGACCATCACATCGGCTTTTCCTATAGCCGCATTCCCGAAGACAAGCAGGTGCCGCTGTGGAACCTGCTGGGTGGCTACGCCGACATCCTCGAGTACTGGAAGGACGGCTGACGGGCGCCTGAGGGGGTCCGTCGACACTCACGCACAAACGCCCGCATGATCCATGCGGGCGTTTTGTTTGCACATCTGGGGTCAGGCGGCGGGTTTCTTTTCGTCGCGCAGTTCGCGTCGCAGGATCTTGCCCACGTTGCTCTTCGGCAGCTCGTTGCGGAACTCGATGTGGCGGGGCCGCTTGTAGCCGGTCAGGCGGTCGTGGCAGAACTGCTTCAGGTCCTCGACGGTAAGGTTCGGATCCTTGCGCACCACGAACAGCTTCACCACTTCGCCGGAATGTTCATCCGGCACGCCGACCGCGGCGACCTCGAGCACGCCCGGGTGTTCCATCACCACGTCCTCGACTTCGTTCGGATAGACGTTGAACCCGGACACCAGGATCATGTCCTTCTTGCGGTCCACGATGTAGAAATAGCCCTTTTCGTCCATCCTGGCGATGTCGCCGGTATGCAGCCAACCGTCGCTGCCGAGTACCTTGGCGGTCTCCTCGGGCCGCTGCCAGTATCCCCTCATCACCTGTGGGCCATGCACCATCAATTCGCCGACTTCGCCGAGCGGCAGCGGCTGCCCATCCTCCGACCAGATGGCGACGTCGGTGGAAGGTACCGGCAGGCCGATCGAGCCGTTGTATTCCTTCAGGTCCAGCGGATTGATGCACACGGCCGGCGACGTTTCGGTGAGCCCGTAGGCTTCGGCCAGGGTGCAACCGGTGACCTTCTTCCAGCGCTCGGCCACGGCGCGCTGTACGGCCATGCCACCGCCCAGTGTCATGTGCAGACGCGAGAAGTCGAGGTCCGCGAAGCCCGGTGTGTTGAGCAGGCCGTTGAACAGGGTGTTGACGCCGGTCAGCGCGGTGAAGCCGGAGGCTTTCAGTTCCTTGACGAAGCCGGGCATGTCGCGCGGATTGGTGATCAGCCAGTTCAGGCCGCCCAGGCGCGTGAACACCAGGCCGTTCGCCGTCAACGAGAAGATGTGATAGAGCGGCAGCGCGGTGATGATGACTTCCTCGCCCACCTTGGTGCTGGCGCTGATCCATGCATCCGCCTGCAGCATGTTCGCGACCATGTTGCCGTGGGTGAGCATCGCGCCCTTGGCCACGCCGGTGGTGCCGCCGGTGTATTGCAGAAAGGCGAGGTCGTCGTGGGCAAGTGCCACCGGCGGCAGCGGATGTGCCGCGCCCTGCGCCAGTGCATCGAGAAAGCGCACCGCCTGGGGCAGGTTGAATGCCGGCACCATCTTCTTGATGTGCTTGAGCGCGAAGTTGATCAGCGCTCCCTTGGGGAAACCCAGCATGTCGCCGAGGCCGGTGGTGACGATGTGCTGCACCGAGGTTTCCGCCACGACCTGCTGCAGGGTCGCAGCGAAATTGTCGAGCACGACGATCGCCTTGGCGCCGGAATCCTGCAGTTGGTGCCTGAGCTCGCGCGCGGTGTACAACGGGTTGGTGTTGACCACCACCAGGCCGGCACGCAAGGCGCCGAACAAGGCGATCGGATACTGCATGACGTTCGGCATCATGATCGCGATGCGGTCACCCTTGCCGAGTTTGAGCACCCCGGTGACGTAGCCGGCGAACTGGCGACTCATGTCGTCGATCTGGCCATAGCTGAGCTTGCGGCCGAAATTGGCAAAAGCCGGCTTGTCGCGAAAGCGCCCGAATGCTTCTTCCAGCACGGCCGGCACCGACGCATATCTGTCGACGTCGACCTGTTCGGCCACGCCTGCCGGATAATTCGCCAGCCACGGACGCTCGTTGCTCATGCTCAAGTCCCCTGCTTCATGATGGATCGTGTTCGTTGCCAGGCTGTGGCCATGGTTGCGGTTTCATCGCACCCATGCGTTAAACCATTGGAGCATACGCTCGCGTACAGCGGCAAGCTGCAAACCACGAGGTCACGAGATGATGGGAACGACAAAATTCATGTGCCTGCTGTTCGTGGTGACCATGCTGCTGCTGGGTGTGTCGGCCTGTCGGCACACGCCGGACGAGGAGCAGGTGCGCCAGGCAATTGCCGCGGTGTCCAAGGGGGCCGAGTCCGGTTCCGCGGGCGATGTAGTAGCGCCGCTCAGCAAGGATTTCGACGGCAACGCGGGGGAGCTGGATCGCCGCTCGCTGGGCAACATGGTGCGCCTCGTCGCGTTGCGTGGCGAACATGTCGGGGTGACCACGGGGCCGGTGACCATCGAACATCGCGGTGCGCGGATCGTCGCCACGTTCACGGTCGGGCTGAGCAGCGGCAGCGGTGGATTGCTGCCCGGGCGGCTTGGCATCTACCAGGTCGAATCGGCTTGGCGGCATGACGATGGCGAATGGCTCTGCTATTCGGCGACCTGGAAGCGCGCGACATCCTCACCGGACGATTGAGCAAGAAAAAGGCCGCCCCGGCGGGGCGGCCTTGATCGTCCTTGCAGTACAGCGCCGGAACCTCAGGCTGCTTTCTTGCCGGCCAGCTGACGCAGCACGTACTGCAGGATGCCGCCGTGACGATAGAAGTCGCGTTCCTTCGGCGTGAGCAACATCACGTTGACGGTGAACTCCTTCTTGCCGCCGTCCTCGGCGGTGGCCGTCACCCTGGCTTCCTTCGCATTGCCGTTGTCGAGGCCGCTGATGTCGAAACGCTCGTTGCCGGTCAGGCCGAGTGACTTGGCGTTTTCGCCGTTCCTGAACGTGCACGGCAGCACGCCCATGCCGACCAGGTTGGAGCGGTGGATGCGCTCGAAGCTTTCCGCGATGACCGCCTTGACGCCCAGCAGCAGGGTGCCCTTGGCAGCCCAGTCGCGCGACGAACCGGTGCCGTACTCCTTGCCGGCGAGCACGACCAGCGGAGTCTTTTCCTGCTTGTACTTCATCGCCGCGTCGTAGATCGCCATCTGCTCGCCCGACGGCACGTGACGGGTGAAGCCGCCTTCGACGCCGTCCAGCATCTGGTTCTTGATGCGGATGTTGGCGAAGGTGCCACGCACCATCACGTCGTCGTTGCCCCGGCGCGAGCCGTAGGAGTTGAAATCGACCGGCTTCACCCCGCGCTCCATCAGGAACCGTCCGGCCGGGGAATCCTTCTTGATGGAGCCGGCCGGGGAGATGTGATCGGTGGTGATCGAGTCGCCGAACAGGCCGAGGCAGCGCGCACCGTGGATGTCCTCGACCTTGTCCAGTGCCATTGTCATGCCGTCGAAGTAGGGCGGGTTCTTGATATAGGTGGAGTCCTTGTCCCAGGCATACAGCTCGCCGTCGGGCGACGCGATCGCGTTCCAGCGCTCGTCGCCCTTGAACACGTCGGCGTAGTTCTTCTCGAACATTTCCGAAGTCACCGCGCCGGCCATCAAGTCGCTGATCTCCTTGTTGGATGGCCAGATGTCCTTGAGGAAGACGTCCTTTCCTTCCCGGTCACGCCCGAGTGGCTGGGTGGTCAGGTCGATATCGAGCGAGCCGGCCAGGGCATAGGCGACCACCAGCGGCGGCGAGGCCAGGTAGTTCATCTTCACTTCGGCATGCACGCGGCCCTCGAAGTTGCGGTTGCCCGAGATCACCGCACCGACGGTGAGGTCGCCGTCGCTGATCGCCTTGCTGATCTCCTGCGGCAACGGACCGGAGTTGCCGATGCAGGTGGTGCAGCCGTAGCCGACCAGGTAGAAGCCGAGCTTGTCCAGTTCGGTCAGCAGGCCGGTTTTTTCCAGGTAATCGGTGACTACCTTGGAGCCGGGCGCCAGCGAGGTCTTGACCCATGGCTTGGCCTTGAGTCCCCGGGCGGCCGCCTTTTTCGCCAGCAGGCCGGCCCCCAGCATCACGGCGGGGTTGGAGGTATTGGTGCACGACGTGATCGCGGCGATCACCACCGAGCCATCATGGACGTCGAATTCCTCGCCGTTGCGCAGCACGTGCTGGCCCGGCGATTTCGCGCTTTTTTCGCGGCCGACCGCGGTACCACCGCCCTCATTGGCGAAACGCGCTTCGGCGCCATTGCGATTGACAGTGGTCGCGTCGACATTCTCGTTGTAGTTCTGCTTCACGTCGGTGAGCAGCACCCGGTCCTGCGGACGCTTCGGGCCAGCCATCGACGGTTTGACGTCGGCCAGGTCCAGCTCCAGCGTGGCGCTGAAGTCGGCGTGCGCGGTGTTTTCGTCGTGCCACAGGCCCTGGGCCTTGGCATAGGCCTCGACCAGGGCGACCTGATGTTCGCTGCGGCCGGACAGGCGCAGGTACTTCAGCGACTCCGCGTCGACCGGGAAGATGCCGCAGGTGGCGCCGTACTCGGGCGCCATGTTGCCGATCGTGGCACGATCGGCCAGCGGCAGGTGCTGCAGGCCCGGGCCGAAGAATTCGACGAACTTGCCGACGACACCTTGCTTGCGCAGCATCTGCGTCACGGTCAGCACCAGGTCGGTGGCGGTGGCGCCTTCCGGCAGCTTGCCGGAGAGCCTGAAACCAACTACCTGCGGAATCAGCATGGAGGAGGGCTGGCCCAGCATCGCCGCTTCCGCCTCGATGCCGCCCACGCCCCAGCCAAGCACACCCAGGCCGTTGATCATGGTGGTATGCGAATCGGTACCGAACACGGTGTCGGGGTAAGCCCACAGCTGGCCGTCGACGTCGTTGGCCATCACCACGCGACCGAGATGCTCCAGGTTGACCTGGTGCACGATGCCGGTGCGTGGCGGCACCACCTTGAAGTCGGCCAGCGCTTTCTGGCCCCAGCGCAGGAAGCTGTAGCGGGCCTGGTTGCGCTCGAACTCGATCGCGACGTTTTTCTCCAGCGCATCCGCGCTGCCGAACACGTCGACCTGCACCGAGTGGTCGATCACCAGTTCCGCCGGCGACAGCGGGTTGATCAGCTTCGGGTCCCCGCCGAGCACCTTCATCGCGTCGCGCATCGCGGCCAGGTCGACCACGCAAGGCACGCCGGTGAAATCCTGCAGCAGCACGCGTGCCGGCATGAAGGAAATCTCGGTGTCCGGCTCCTTCTTCGCGTCCCAGTTCGCGACCGCCTCGATTTCCTTCGAGGTGACGTCGATGCCGTCTTCGTGGCGCAGCAGGTTTTCCAGCAGGATCTTCATCGAGTACGGCAGCCGCTTCAGGTCGAAGCGCTGGCCCAGCTTGGTCAGGCTGGCATAGGCGTAGCGCTTGCCGTTGACTTCGAGCGTATCGCGTACGGAAAAGGTGTCTTTCATGGTGCTGCTCCTGGCTGAACCCTGCGGCTGGGATGAATGACGAGCGTGTGGTGGAATCACCAACCCGGCAAAAGCGGAATTATCGCTCAAACACCGTGTGCCCGGCGTGGAGCGGGCGGGGCGCCAGGTCGAACGCCTGCCGGACCGCCATGCCGGTTAGACTGCGCTCGCACCGCCTGCCCGCCGTGCGCCAGACAGCATGCCCGTGATCCCCGCCGCAGACAAACGCCTTTGACGACATGCAGCGTTCGATGATTTCGACCCACCTCGCCGCCGTCTCGCTGCGCGACCTCGCGCTGGTGCAGGCCGTGCATCGCCAGGGCAGTTTCAACAGCGCCGCACGTGCCATGCACATCAGCCCGTCCGGGCTGTCGCACCAGGTGCAGAAGGTCGAGCAGGCGCTGGGTGCACCGCTATTCGAACGGGGTGGCCGCCGCGTGGTGCCCACGGCGGGCGGCCAGCGCCTGCTGCAGCAGATCGATGCGGTACTGGCTGCCGCCGAACACCTGCAGCAGCTTGCCCGCGCCGGCGAGGTGGCCTTCGGTGGTGCGTTGCGGCTGGGGCTGCCGGCCTCGCTCGGGCCTTATCTCCTGCCACACCTGATCGAACCGTTTCCGCAGCATTTCGCCGGTGCCCGCCTCGGTATCTCCGAAGGCAAGCCGCGTGGCCTGCTGCGCCGATTGCACGAGGGTGAACTGGACGCGGTACTGGCGCCTCCGGCGGCAAGCGTCAGCGGGATTGCCTCGCGTCCGCTGTTCTTCGAGCCGTGGGAGCTGATGCTGCGCACCGACCATCCTCTGGCCGGCCGACGCAGCATCGGGCTGGACCAACTCGATCCGGCCGATGCTACCCTGATGGCGGAAAGCCATGCCGACGGACTGGACGGCAACGAACACGGCCATGTGCAGGACGTCAGCCTGGAGAGCCTGGCGGCCCTGGTCAGCCTGCGTGGCGGCTATGCGCTGGTTCCAGCGCTCGCGCACGACCGACTGGCTTCGATGCCCGGCATCGTGCTGGCGAAGCTCAAGGGGCAGGCGAGTGGTCGCGAGATCGCGCTGTACTGGCGCGATGCCTCGCCATGGCACGAGGATCTGCAGGCGTTCGCCGAACTGTTGCGCAAGCTGGCGCGGCAGCGCCCTGGGCTGCGCGTGCCCGGCGGCAAGGGCTGAACAGTCGCGCGTGATCCCCGGCTTGTCGTGGGCCTGTCATGTCAGCTGCATGTCGCGCGCGGCGGCCTCGTAGCGACCGATCACGTCATCGACCCCGATCAGGTCCATCACCCCGGACTTCTCGATCTTGCTGCCCCAGGGAATCGCGCTGGCTGGCTTGCCGAGGTATTTGCGGGCCGCCGCATCGTACTTGTCCACGCACCATCGGCGGTCGGAGTAGGGGCCGGAGCGATCCGGGTTGCTGGCGGCGTGCAGGCCGAGCACGCGCATGCCGACGCTGTTGGCCATGTGCATCGGGCCCGAGTCGGGACTCAGCAACAGTTGCGCGCGCGTGAACATCGCCATCAGTTTCTTCAGCGTGTCCTTGCCGGTGAGGTCGAGTGGCTGGCGTCGACAGGCCGCCAGTACCGCGTCGGCCATCGCGCGCTCGGTCACTGACGGACCGCCGATCAACACCACCCGCCAGCCGCGCGCGGCGACATGCTCCATCACTGCGGCATAGCGTTCGGGTCGCCAGTTGCGCAATGCGTGGCTGGACGTCGGGCTGACCAGCAAGGTGGGCGTGTCGCCGGGCAGTTGTTCGGCGGCCCAGGCATCTGCCTCGTCGGGAATGGGGATGTCCCAGCGCACGGTCGTCTGCTTCAAGCCCAGCGGTTCGCAGAAGCTGCCGATCGCGTCGAGCACATGTTCACCGTTGCGCGCGGGAATGCGTTCGTTGACGACCAGGCCGTGCAGATCCCTGGCACGGGCGTGGTCGTAGCCGATGCGGCGATCGGCGCTTATGCCCAGGCTCAGCAAGTTCGAACGCATCGCCACCTGCATCTGCAGCAGGGCGTCGAAGCGTCGCCCGCGCAGGGCCGCATGCACCGCGCGCATGCCACTCCATCCGGCCGCCTTGTCGAAGGTGACGAATTCCACGCCGGGCAGGTCGCCGACCAGCTTGCGCTCGAGTCTGCCGACGATCCAGGTCAGCGACATCTGCGGCCACGCCTGTTGCAGGGTGCGCAGCAGCGGCACGACATGGGTGACGTCACCGATGGCGGAGGTGCGCAGCAGGCAGATTGAGGAAGGATGAGACATGGGCCTGGGTTAGAATCCGTGGTCGGTCACCAGGCATGATGATGCAAGAACGCATGCAGCAAGACGCCCGAGGCGCGATTCTGTGCGACGCGGCGGCGTCGCCACAAGTCGAGCAGGACTGGTTTGCGCCGGATTACTGGCGTGAGCGCAATGCCTTGCGCGCGCAGGCCGGTGGTCGTGGCGGCGTGGCGATCATCGAAAGCCCGCTCGGCGATTGCGTGTTGCGCCACTATCGGCGTGGCGGCCTGGTCAAGGCGCTGATGGGCGATCGCTATGTCTGGACGGGTGCAAGCAGGACCCGGCCGTTCATGGAGTTCCGGCTGCTTGCCGAAATCACCCGGCTGGGCCTCCCCGGTCCACTACCTGTCGGGGCCCGCTACCGCCGGCATGGGCTGTTCTATCGCGCCGACCTGATCACCCGTCGCATCGCCGACGCGCGGACTCTCGCCGACTGCCTGGCCATGGGATGCCTCGATGGCGAACTGGCCGGCGACGTCGGGGCGGTAATCGGACGCTTCCACCGTGCCGGCATCTGGCATGCGGATCTGAACGCACACAATGTCCTGGTGTCGCCGCCTGGTTTGCATCTGATCGACTTCGATCGCGGCCGGCAGCGCAAACCGGCGCCCGTGTGGCAGCGAGCCAACCTGCAACGCCTGCGTCGATCGTTGCTCAAGCTCGGCGCCGCCGGCGAAGGCGAGGCAGCGTTCGAAAGCAGGATCTGGCAACCACTGCTGCATCGCTATGAGCGCACACTGACGTCATGAACTGGTCTCTGCATTTTCTCGGCGTAGGCGCGGCACATGCCTCGGCCCTCGGTTCGTCATCGGTGGTGCTGGAGCATGACGGCCAGCCGGTCCTGCTGGTCGACTGCGGCCCGGATACGCTCGACCGCCATGTGGCGGCGTATGGCGCGCTGCCGTCTGCCTTGTTCATCACGCATACGCACATGGATCATGTGGCCGGGCTGGAGCAGCTGTTTTTCAAGCTGTGGTTCGACCCCGATCGCCGCGGCAGCACCCGATTGTTTGCCCACGCGGCGCTGATTCCCTGGTTGCAGGCGAGGGTAGCCGACTACCCCGGCGCGCTCGCGGAAGGTGGCGTCAATTTCTGGGAGGCATTCCGCCTGGTGCCATGCACGCGCGGTTTCTGGCTGGACGGTTTCTGGTTCGACATCTTCGCCACCCGGCACCACGCACCAGGCACATCCTACGGACTGGCCCTGGAAGGAAGTTTCGCGTTTACCGGCGACACCCGGCCGATTCCCGAAACGCTTGCGCGATACAGTGGTGGCGACATGCTGATCGCCCACGATTGCAGCCTGATCGGCAACCCCTCACATACCGGCATCGACGACATCGAGCGTGAATACCCCGACAGCCTGCGCGCGCAACTGCAGCTGTATCACTACGGCAGCACCGCCGATGGCGCTGCACTGGCTGCGCGCGGCTACCGCGTTGCCACCTTGGGCGAGCGCGTCGCGCTGACAGCCCCTTCGGTACCGCGCCTTGATGCCGGTTGAGTCCGGCATGGTTTGCTTGCCTGTATCCAAGGCTGCAGCTATCCTTCCGCTTCTTTGTCGGGCAGCGACTTCCCGGCAAAGGCGGTATCACCCATGCGGAGAGGGGCCCGAGTGGTTGATCCGGGGTGGTCTGGAACTGTGCACAGGGTAAAACCTGTGACGGGTTCGGCAAATTTGTCTGGAACAAATTTGGACAGCCGCAGGCTGGCCCCGAACCTCAGTGAGGGGTAAGGCTCAGGAGGAGCCGAACAATTCCGCTCGGTGGCCGCGGTGCGAAAGAGTTATACGGAGAGGTGTCCGAGTGGTTGAAGGAGCACGCCTGGAAAGTGTGTATAGGGTAAAACCTATCGCGGGTTCGAATCCCGCTCTCTCCGCCA
>Ga0134128_10010745_pt1 | contig 10965 bp, 10 predicted proteins | sample KB31754_FD_96462 | JGI IMG/M metagenome (GOLD analysis project Ga0134128, IMG submission 96462) | Terrestrial soil microbial communities with excess Nitrogen fertilizer from Kellogg Biological Station, Michigan, USA - KB3-175-4 | ecosystem: Environmental > Terrestrial > Soil > Unclassified ...
AAGACGGTACTCTGCAGCATAGAGGCTGCGCGTTTGAGCGTCTGCCGGAATTTGCCGACTGGGTTTTTGCGATACATCCCGACAAGGGGCGGCGCGTCACATTGCCGGAGTCCCATGGCGCTGCTCTCGCGGTCACCGGAGCGTGCATGGTCATGACGCGAGAATTGGCGCTTCAGCTTGGCGGGTTCGACGAAGGCTATGTCATCGGCGACTTCGAAGATGCCGACTTGTGTCTGCGCGCCGGGGAGTTGGGCCTGTCTTGTCTTGTCGACTACCGCGCACAACTCTATCACTTGGAGCGTCAATCGCAGGGGCAATCGCAGCCATGGCGCATGAATCTAACTCTCTATAATGCTTGGCGCTTTCAGCAGAGGTGGCGGGACCATGAATTTTGAGTCGTCTGTGACGCTCGCGCCCGGGGCGATCAGACCTGGTTTCGGCGTCCGCCAGCGCGTTCTGGTTCTCACCCATTCGCATCCAAAAATCACCCGGGGAGGCGCGGAGATTGCTGCGGGTTCGCTCGTGCGAGCATTGCGCGCTAGTGGCGAAGTCGAAGCGTTCTTGCTCGGTTGCTCATCCAAACCGGAGACGGAACGGCTTGGGCTGAGCCTTACCCAACCGTTCGCGGAGCAGGATTTTGTCTATCAGGCTCCGAGTTCTTTCGACCATTTCAAATTTGCCAACCGCGACGCTAAGTTTCCGAAAATACTTCTGGACCTCCTGGACGAAATCAAGCCGGATATCGTTCATTTTCATCACTACACGGTCTTCGGCGTCGAAGCGTTCGCGATCATCAAGCGCAATCGGCCCGAGGCCAAGATCGTCTTGACGTTGCACGAGTTTCTTGCGATTTGCCTCAATCATGGGCAAATGGTGAAGACTAAGTCGTTGCAGCTATGCGATGCCGAAAGTCCGATGGCGTGTAGTCGATGCTTTCCCGAGCTTGGCCCGCGCGATTTTTTCCTGCGCAAGGCGTATATCCGCACTTTCCTTGACTACGTGGATCTATTCATCTCGCCGAGCCAATTTCTCGCCGACCGCTATATCGAGTGGGGTCTGCCGAGGGATAAGCTGATCGTGTTGGAAAATGTGCCGCCCGAACTGGAAGCGCGTCCCGCGCCGACTGAACGCTCCCAAGCGCAGGTTCGAGTGCGTCCTGTTCCAAGCGTCAAGTGGAGCGCAGGCCGCCGACGGCCTATCCGAATTGGACTTTTCGGACAATTGTCGCCGCTGAAGGGTATTAAGGTATTGCTCGACGCGGCCAAGGAACTGGCAGCGAACAAGATCGAAAATGTGCGGATTGAGATTTTCGGCGACTATTCGAGCCAACCGTTGGAATTTCAAAAGGCGGTGATCGACGCGTTGGGGGAGGTATCTGCGAACGTGCGATTTCACGGCCCCTACGACAATTCCAAGGTGCACCGCCTCATGCGCGCCGTGGACGCCGTCCTCGTGCCTTCGATCTGGTGGGAGAATTCGCCGGTCGTTATTCAGGAGGCGCTGACGAACAGGCGGCCGGTAATTTGCTCCGACATCGGCGGCATGGCGGAAGCCGTGCGGCCCGGTCTCGACGGCCTCTGGTTTTCGGTTGGCGACAGTATGAGCCTGGCCGAGGTGTTGATGGAAGTATCGCGTTCGCCGGAGATTTTGACAAGTCTCGAAGCGACCTTGCGGCGACCTCGCCCGGTCGAAGCGGTCGCGCGCGCGCATATGGAGGCGTATAGAGCGATCGGGGCGCCGAAGTAGCGGGGTACAGAACCGCCCCGGTTCTCGGGGTAGATTCCAGCAAACGATAAGTGGCGTGCTGCCGGATTTGTCGTGGTTGCTGCGTAGTGGTTGGGACGGTGGCCGGGCATAGCCGACCGTAGGTCCAACCCTACGCGGCAAGGAGATTTTCATCTCGCTGCCGCGAGTGGCGTCCGTTGGAAGCAAGCCTCGTCCGAGGCGCGCCGGGCCGCCGAACTGTCTTTCTCATGTTCGCTCCCGATGCGCGGTCATTCTCGCCGCCGCCAAGCCTCGCCGCCGCCAAGCAAAAAATCCACTTCTCGCGCTGTCCACTCTTCCAAGGCCAGCCCTGTTTTCGGCGGAGCTGCGTAAGAATTAAGCATACTTAGACTGTCACACGGTCGACATCTATCGACGATAATAGAAGGATCTAGGAATTCTGGCTTTTATCGGGGTGAATTCATGCATACGTCGCCGCGGTTCATCGATGAGGACGTCTCCGCGGCAGGGTTGGAACTATTTGCAACTATACGGGTTAGAATTATTAACTATGACGGATACAACGCAGGTAAAGCGAGACGAGTTGCCGATAAGACCAAATTGGATGGCTTTCTAGCAGAATTAACGACGGAAATTGCGGCAACTTGGCATTGCGAGTGTATATCCACCGTCTGTTCAGAGCGCCCTCTCACCTTCGTGGATGCTACGGTACCAGTGTCATTTGGCATTGGGTCGCCCCGATCGGAAACGGAGGGAATAAACAAAGAATCGGCTGCTGAGATGCAATTTAAAAATTCCGAAGGCGCCTGCGTATCGGAGGAAAATAACATGGAACTATGGATAAAGAGGCGGCAGCTTGAATTGACGAGGGGCTCACCAATAGAGTGGTTTCAGAATTTCTCGAATCGCAAGAGTTTACAATATTATCGTCCGATTCCCACATGACGCGGCGATGCTTAGCCTCTGGCATCCTTTATAGACTGCGCGCCGAGATCGTCGCCTGGCCCAGCGTCATCGATCAATTGTTACTTGGCGAGTTGCCGTAAATCACTCCGGCCCATCACCGCATGGAGTCAGCGATTTCCGCCCTTAGCAAGGGAGCGGGCAATTGCCCCCAGTGCGCACCGAATCACAACTGGTTGGAGTTCGCGTCTCGCCGGAGACGTTTTCACCTTGAGGGCCGCCAGCGGGCGCCTGGGGGCACAAACCTTGCGAGGCTGCTCTGCCGTCAAGGCGCCCGCGATTTCAATAGCTTAGCTTGCTTCTGAAACTCAGATTTGGTGCGGCTTTGGCACGCTCTCAAGGCGGGTCGTCGTAGTTTGTCGCGACGGGCAATGTCCGACCGGTATTTCTTTTTCGCGCTTGCCCGAGAGTATAATATGGCATCGCGTCGCTATCCCGAAGCTTGGGGCCGGTTGCGATTCTTCATCGAGCCGCTATGGTGTCGATGCTGGCGAGAACGAAGCAATAGCGACAACAGTTGAGGCGAAGAACGGGTCGGCTTCAGAGGTTTGCGTATTTTTCTGCAACGGACGAGAGGTGTCGGGAATGATTGAAGGGTCTGTGGATCTGTTGACGGCGGAAAAAGCAATCGGCTGGCTTAGCGATCGAAAATCGAATGAGAAATTCGAAGTTGTAGCGACTTTGAGTGGGCGAGTTATCGGGGAAGGCCCGGCGAATTTGTCCCGGCCCGATCTAAAAGAGGTTGGATATGGCGATGGAATGTGCGGATTTGACATCGCCTTCTACGAGAAGCTCCCCGCAAGCGACCTCGCCTCGGTAATTGTGAGTCCACGGGAGTCCACACTGATGATTCCCAGATCGACAATGGATTCCTACATCGACTTCATCAACTCTCTAACAAGGAATTACCCCAAAGCCGGGCGCAGCCGAACGGTCTACGGAGGTCTGTGGACGGATCGTACGGACGCAATGCATGTGCTCGCCGGTCGCGTGAAAACGGGAAGCTGCGACCGTGCGCTGTTGCAGGAGATGCGCGCGTTCATCTCCGACGGCGTCGTTCAGACCGAGATGGAGTCCCATCAAACGATTCCACCCACGGCGCTCTCGATCCTCGCCGACGCTTCGTCGAACGCTTCGGACCTCAAGGACGCAGTCCTGGCGCTGGCGCCTTGCTGCCTCAACGCCCACGTCGCCAATCTGCTGAAGACAATCTTCGACGACGTCCCCGTCCTTTATCGGCCGACCCTGCTCACGGACGCGGAGCGGCCGTTCGGCCAGGCGAGCGCGTGCGAGCGGTTCAGTTCGCCGGCGGAAGTCGCGGTCTGCTATTTTCCCGGCGAGGGCGAAGGCGCCCGATTGGACTATGTGCTCGACAGTCACGAATTGTCGGAATTCGGAGCCGACGGCGCATCCCGCTGGACAACGCTCGGCGCGGCCTCGCTGCCGATCGTGACGGCGGGCTCGCAGAGCCCGGTGCGTCGCCTGGAGATCAGACGGGGCCTATGCCTCTGCGTGGCCCCCGGCCTAATCCACCGAGTCGTGGCGCCCGCAGGCGCTACCGTCGTAAGAGCATTATTCTCGCCAAAACGCACAACCCCCCTTAGGTTCCTGTCAGACGCTGCGGGGTGGGTCGATGTCGACGTAGGATCGGGCTTCAGCGCCCGCTTGTGACCGAGGCGGGGAGAGAGTGCTTCCATGGCAAAGCTAGTAGTGGTGGGCGCGGTGACCGCCTTTACGAAGCTAATTTCATGCCGTCGGAGTTTAGCGGCGCGTGATTTGTGAACTTAATGTCATGGGTTGGCGACGTGCCTTTATTTGGAAATGTGGGGCTGACCCGGCGGGGATTCTTTTCAGCAATTGCTCTTGCGCCATTGGCGAGCCCAAGGGGCTTCGCCGCGGTCGCTCCACAGCCATACATCTCGCTCGCTGACTTCGGTCTGTCGCCGGGGGACGCTGGGAAGGCCGACGCTGAATCCGCATTTCGAGCCGCGCTGACTCGCCTTCCCAAGTCCGGCGGCGTGATTTCGGTTCCACCGGGTCGTTGGTCTTTCGCCCGCACCGAGGGGGTGGCGATTCCGATCGGGGACCGCGCCAACGTCACAATCGAGGGTCATGGAGCGACGCTGTTGTTTCGCGGCGCGGCACGGCCTTTCGCGTTCAGAAATTGCGTGTCTCCCATATTGCGCGGCCTGACAATCGATTGGCTAAGGCCCCCGTTTTCCCAGGGTGAAGTCATCGCCGTTACCAGTGATCGCCGAAGCGTTGACATTAGAATCCAAGCGGCGTTTCCGGTGGACGGTTCCGAACAAGTCGTTGCATTGCAGACAATGGAGCCGAAAACCGGCCTGACCGCTCTGCACGGCGTCGATGCATTCAACGCATTCTCACAGGTGCGGTTGGTCCGGGAGCAAGTTCTGCGTATTGCGCTCACCCGCCCCCTTGCGCTGAAACCGGGAGATTTTGTGGTATTGCGTCACCAAATTCATCTTCCCGGGCTGCTTCACTTTGTCCGCTGCACCAATCTCCTGGTAGAGGATGTGGCGCTCCGTTGCGGGGCGGGAATGGGCGTGGTAGCGGAAGGTTGCGACGGCGCGCAGTTGCGTCGCATGAACATCGCGCCGCCACCGCAATCCGCCAACGTTATGACATTGACCCACGACGGCGCCCATTTTGCGGCCTGTCGCGGCGCGATTAATCTGGACGATTGTCACATGGAAGGAATGGGAGACGATGGCGTTAACGTCCATGCAAACTATCATGTTGTGACAGAGCGAATTGACAAACGAACGCTGAAAGTGAGTGCCCCCAGGAGCTCGATATACAGCGCGTCATCGGCAGCGCCGAGCGGTGATTGTTTCCAAATCTTGGGGCCGCGCTACGACAAAATAGTTGAGGCCGTGGTCGACTCGGTGAAAACGGGGCCAGACGAGGCCATTTTACGATTTCGGACCGATTTGCCGGTCGGAATTAGTGTGGGCGACCTAACTCTTGATGCCGAAGCACAAAGTGTAGCGAAGATTTCAAATTGTCGATTTCACGGCAATAGAGGGCGCGGGGTGCTGACACACGTCAACACGGTAATCGCGGGTTGTTCATTCGCAGGCCAGTCCGGTCCAGTAATTTTGCTCTCGGTAGAACCCTTTTTTAGAGAAGCGCCTACGATTGAGAACATCCTTTTTCGAGACAATGACGTGTCAGACCCTTGCCGTGTGTTCGGTGCGGGGGCTATAGTCGTTGAAGCCAAGATAGCGGGTGGGGCCGATGATTACCTCAAGGTTAACCGGAATGTCGCAATTGTTGAGAACCGATTTGCGGATATACGCGGTCCGGTGGTGGCGGCCTCCTCAATTGCTGGGCTTTCGATTACGCGAAATCGTCTCACAAACGGAGCCAACCCCGCTGTCGTCCTGAATTATACCAATGCAGTGAAAATTGAGGGAAACATCGCGACGCCGCCTGGCGAGTTTGGTGTAGCTCAATTATCCGCTCCAGAGGAACCTCGGATAAAGAATAATGACCGTCCTAACCAACGATAGACAAGACATTGAAGTGCTCTGTTTTTCAGCCGTTTGTACATGGTGTGGATGTAGACGTTTGGAATGTCTGATTATCTGATATCTAGCGTTTTACCGAAAATGCGGTCTATCCTTGGTTCGCGCTCTCGAAATAGTAAAGGTGCGCAATACGATGGCGAATTCAAATTCTAACGAGAAGGCAACGACCGTGGAGGCTGTAGCGGATCTGAAGAGGTCACTGTTAAGCTTGATTGAGTCCTCTCTTTCTCAACAGTATATAAGCAAATCATCTCTGAACGAAATACCGACTGGAAATCGATATCAGTCCGTTCAATTGGGTGAAGCTGTACGCGTCGGTTTCAGGGCAGATCGATCGGTTCTGTTTGATATGTTCGATTTTACCGGCCGATCTGTGCTTGATTGCGGATGTAATTTGGGCGAACTTAGTCGTCTCTCAAGAAAAAGAAACGCGTTGCTGGTGGATGGGTACGAATATGACGACTATTTTGTAAATATCGGCCGGCTCATAAATTCGTATAATGATGTAACGAGAGTCTCTCTGTACCAGAAAGACCTGACAAACCCCGCTAATTTTGTGAACGAGTACGACGTCACGCTTGCTTTCTCTGTCTTCCCGTACGTTCTTCCAGTGATAGATTCGTTAGCTCCAAAAGTGAAGGAAGCTTTTATACTGGAAACGCATGACGTAAAATCGAATTTAGTAGATACGTATATTGCGCCCATCCAAAAGCACTTCAAATACTACACGTTTCTCGATATAACGGACCACAGCGCTGGTCAAGGCAGTCGGGCCGTGCTGATGTTCGCGCGTAAGCCCGAGGTGCTAACGTATCGTCACGGATTAGTGAAATCGACCGTCAATATAGCTTCTTCGCGGTTCGATTACCTGAATTCGATAGCCGCCAAAGTTGGCGCCGTTACGCTCCCCACAACAGCAAGCGTTCAGGATTTTCTGGGCTTGGCGTCACGTTGGGCCGAACTATCCGACGATCACGAGAAGTTAATTTCTGGTGTCTCGTATTGGATGTCTATGGTCAAAGGTTATGCGGAGTTCAAGGAAGCAGGAGTAGTATCCTCCGATAATACATATTTGAAATGCCTAAAAAATGCCTTAGCAAATGAGAAATTTGATCCTGTGTTAAGTGGCGCATTAAAAACCGAAGATCAAATCATAAGCCGCGCGACGATGCGATTCAAAGACGTCGATATTCTAGCAAAAGGACAGGCCTCGGCTTTGGGCTTGGACGCGATAAGAGTGCTCATTCCATTTGGCGATACAGGAAAGCACCACATCGTTCATGGAGAAACTGGAAAAACGCTGAAGGTCAGAACCTTGGATGGGTACCATCGCATTTTTTGGGCGTGGCTGTTCGGTGTCCAGAAATTGCCCGCAGTCTATCATTTCGAGTGATTGTATGCCGGGACCCGTCGAGGATGCGGGGTAGTCCTTGCGTTTTGGCGGATTTGAAGTCGCCCTAAGCGGTGCTTCGGGGCGCATCTCTGACGACGAGAGAACAGGCGGGGCTGAGCGCGCTGCCGTGTGACGGGCTTGTGAGGAGCACCGGGTCGCACGTCGGGCTAATTCGGTGGCGCTGACGGACAAGGGCTGGCGCCGCCAAAAAATTCCCCGACCCTTCTGATCGACGATGACATGGTCCGCGAATGACGCGATCTTGGCAATTGTCCGATTTACAGACTGTCCTGTCTGCAATCGAGTACCCAGCATACGCTATCGAAAGGCTATTCAGGTCGTCGATGACGTCAATATCGAGGCTTGGTTTAACAAGGCTGGTTGCATCATACGTCGCGCACAGCGACGCCTGCTATTTGGCCGAGCATGTCAGCACCGATGACGTCTGTTTCAAACGGTAATACGGCTTTTTTCGCAAGTAGTTCCGAGAAATATCGAATAAACTCCGTTGGCTTAGCAAGCATATTCTGATCCAAATCGAACAGGTTGTAACGCCACCATTTCAATTGGGAGATAGCGTGAATAGTGTCAAGTTCAAATCGGAGCCGGATTATTTTTGCGGGCGACCCACCAACGATAGCGTATGGTGGAATATCGGACAGAACAACAGATTGTGCAGCGATGATTGCGCCATCGCCAATATGCACCCCGGCACGGAGAAAGACGCCGTAGCCAATCCAAACGTCATTTCCAATGGTCGTGACGCCCCGCATGCTGGCAAAGTGCTTCTCGACCTTTCGGCTCTTGCTGCCCGTCACGGCCTCCCAATTGTGGATGTTGGGGACATAACCTACCATCGATGACGTGATCCAATCAATGGGATGCTCGTCCCATCCGGTCTGCACGCCGCCGGAAATGGAGCAGTACCGCCCTATCCGGACGTTCCTTAGCCGGCCCCCGAAGCTTGCGCTGAACGCGCCCATCGAAAATGGCAAATCATGAAATATCGAGCCCTGGACGACGCAAGGCCGCTCAACGCTAAAATCTGCTGCGAAGCGGCGAGGGGAACGGAAATCCAAGGTCAAGCCGGCCTGAGCCAGGCGAGCAGGCGATCCTTCGTCGAATTCCACTAATTTCGTCAAATTCTTCCTCCGAAAGCGTCAACGAGCGCACCGTCGCGGCGCTTAATGCGCGCCCTCAAAATTTGCGCCAATATCTTCGAGCCCTTGAAATGCACAAATTACCTCAAATCCTGTGGTTACAAACCCGGTACAGGGTAATCGAATTCTGCGCCAATGTATCTTAGACATAGCTTCGGATATCTCTGAGAAGACAGCACTTAGATCTACCGCCCGCAAGTTCCCATATGAGTTCTACGAGAGTCTAAATTTTTTGGAAGCGGGTTAAAAATCGCCGCCTGCCCGCTTGTCGTTCAACCGACGCATCGCGCACTTGCGCGACGGGGTGCTGTCGCGCATCAGGCGATTCCTGACGTCAGGTCCCTACTCGCTTCCGTCGAGCGATATGATTGCGAGCAAGGCCCTGTCCGACGTATTTTCAGGATGGGCGGAATGGGGAAACGCGTTTACTCGCGTCCTCCATGATACGCCATGCTGGGGGTTGCCGAGCGGCGTATTGCAAAAAATAGAGGAGAAACAGAAACTCGATTGAGGCACTGGTCGGAGTGAGAGAGGTTATGTTTCCGCTTAATCTCAATGACTTAGGCTAAAGTGGGTCTGAAATGCTCCCCTATGTATTCCGGGGCGCTCCGGGCGCATAGACCCACGGATTTGCAGACGGCGTGCAGTCGGAGCCTGTGCTGACGGCGACGCCGGAATGAGCAAAGGGAAAGAAAACAGGCCGGCCAGGGCTGCAACCCCCGACCGGCCGTGAACAGTGACACCTTCTGGAGCGTCAGGGCCGTCATGGACCGGCACAGCGCCGAAACAACGAGAAACGCCATGTTGAACCGGCAGATAGACGAGAACCTCGCCCCGGAAGTCGGTCGGCGGACGACACACGACGGGGAGGGTCCTGAGGCGGCTTTGCAGGACAATGTCCCAGTCCTATGTAAAAGAACTACCTATCATCCTTGTCCCGCGTCATCCCCGTCCCGGAAGCCGAGACCCCGCTCGATGGGGTCCACTCCCTCATCGCGTCGCACCCGAAGGGATACGAAAAGAGGAAGGCAAAATGCCTCGCCCTCTGCGACCTTGTGGAGCGGGGGAACAGCCGATGATGGAGCTTCGCCGCCGCTTTCCAGAGGCGGCCAACTCGCACCGCGCGATGCTCCAGCGGCGGGATACGGACGGGGCTGCGGCGGCTGGTCCTAGAGGCTGCCGGGGCGCCAATAAACGCCGCCGATGACGCGATCTGTCTCTGCTCGCACGCTTGGTGCGTGAACCCGCAACACCTTACGCGCAGCAACGCAGACGAACGGCGGGCTTTCGACCGGAGCGGATGGATCGACCTCGGCACCCTGTGGGCTACGAGGCAACTCCTTGCGGAACAGGTGTTCACCGAAAATGATATGGCGAATGACCTGAACGTCTCGGCTGCGCTGCTGCGAAACGCGATCAGCCGACTGCAGACTGCGAAATCGAGCGTACATATTCGGTCTTTGCAATTAATTGCGTGACAGTCGCAGAGAAAGCCAAGCCGTTAATCGCGAGGGCATGACGGCCATCCCCAGAGGATAAGGTCGGCGCTGGCCAAGACCCGGTAGCCGATGACTGCGCGTCTACAGCCCTCGGCTGACGCCCTTGTGAAGCTATCTTGGCCTGCGTCCAGTTGACGCACACCAGGCTCCTCGTGCTATGTCGAGCGCATGGGGAAGCGAACTCCTCATGAGGCGACAGCTGAAGTATCGCGCCCATTTTTCACCAAGGGCGCATCATGTCGTCGATCAACGCCATCTCTGTCGAAAAGCTCGTCCGCCTCGTCGGCGTCCCTCGAAGTCCTGCGCTTCTCGACGTGAGGACGGACGAAGACTTCCGAGCCGACCCGCGACTGATCCCCGGCTCGATACGTCGTTCTCATCAAAACGTTGCTGACTGGGCGTCGGCCTATGCCGGACAGAGTGTGGTCGTACTTTGCCGGGAAGGCCACGGCGTCAGCGAAGGCGTCGCGGCATGGCTGCGAGAGGCAGGCGCGGCCTCAGCGGAGATTTTGACCGGGGGCTATGCGGCCTGGGCCGCCGCTGACCTGCCCCTCGTTCCCCAGGACAAGCTGCCGCCTCGCGACGCCGAAGGACGCACCGTCTGGGTCACACGCGCCCGGCCCAAGGTTGACCGCATCGCCTGCCCCTGGCTCATCCGCCGCTTCGTCGAT
>Ga0134128_10010747_pt1 | contig 10961 bp, 14 predicted proteins | sample KB31754_FD_96462 | JGI IMG/M metagenome (GOLD analysis project Ga0134128, IMG submission 96462) | Terrestrial soil microbial communities with excess Nitrogen fertilizer from Kellogg Biological Station, Michigan, USA - KB3-175-4 | ecosystem: Environmental > Terrestrial > Soil > Unclassified ...
GCGGACGTCACCAGAAAGCGGGGCATCTACTCCTACGTGCTCGATGGACAGGAGAGGCACCTCAACATCAGGGCGTTCAGTCCCAACATGAGGCGCGAGGCATACGAGCGACAGAAGGGCTTGTGCGCCAGTAAGACCCGTTGCCTCACCGCCGGAAACACCGACGGCATGAGAGTCTTCGACATCACGGAGATGGAGGCCGACCACATCACTCCGTGGCACGCAGGTGGGAAGACCGAGGCAGACAACTGCAAGATGCTCTGCAAGGTGTGCAACCGTCAGAAGGGCGGCATCTAGGCGACGGCGGCTACCCCGGCGCGACTATGACCAGCGCCTGCGGTCTACAGCGATGGACGGGCCGAGAGCATCGCGGCGAGTTCGCAGTGTCGCTGCTGACCACGCCACTTGAGGCGGCTCTTGCGCGCCCCACCAGGGAAGGCGTCTTGCTCGACACCGGCTCGGCGACGTCGGAATGCGCGGAGCTTGTGCGCGTCAGAGCAGTACGAGCGGCGAGCCGACGGGAGAACAGCGCCGCAGTGGAGGCAGGTCGGCTGCGGGTTCAGTTCCATGCCGGATCGGCGCTCGGGCCGACCGTACGCTCGACGATCCGGCCCTGCTGGTCGTAGACGCCACGGAGTGCGAACGAGCCGAAGAGGACGACCCGTTCGAGCCGCCTGCCGGGCAGGAGCGAGTAGCCGGTAGTGGGAGACGAGTACACGAAAGTCGGCTGACCGTCCGAGGAGAACACCGCTTCGGGCTCGCCCGCGACGGGATCGGACTCCCAGTCGTGGCCGCGCCGCACTAGCGCCGCCCGCGCGATGAGCTTGACGTCGAGCAGGTCGCTCGCGTTTCGTCTCGCTTGCTGCTCGCCGTCGATCATCCTTCGAGGGTACGCGGCCGACAGGACACTTCCGTAACGCGATCCGAGCGCAGCCGTTTCGCGATAGAAGCCGAATCGACCTGTGCGGGTCGCACGATGGATGGAGGACGTGACCTTGCCATCGAAAGGAAGCTGATGCTCGCCGACCCGGTCTTTTCTGGACTCCGTTCCGCCTTCGAGGCAAAGCGCGCCGACGCGCAGGAGGCATGGGCTGTGTTCGAAGCCGCCAAGGACCAGGCGGTCGCGTCCGGCGTCGATCTACAGAAGGACGCGAAGGCCGTGAAGCGGCTGGACGACCTGCACACGGCGTACAGGACGGTCGCTGTCGAGGCGAACGACCTGCAGGAGCGCATGCTGCGCGCCATCGACGGCAAGTCCGTCTCACTTCCCGGCGAAGCGAGCCGGGATGGGATGAAGAGCCTCGGGGCGGAGTTCCTGAAGCGGCTGGGTGCGGGCGCTGCGGGTCTGAAGGCGCTCGACGGCACCACGGGCGGCACGATGATCCCGCCGTTCTTCGATCCGCAGATCCGGCTGCTCCCGCAGCGGCAGCTGTTCGTCCGCTCGTTGCTCCCGGTACGGATCGCCGACGGTGACAAGGTGTGGCTGCTAAGACAGACGGTCGCTCAGCAGAACGCCGAGCCCGTCGCTCCGCACGGGATCAAGCCGACCTCCGTCTACACGATCGAGCGGATCGAGGAGCCCGTCCGGGTGATCGCCCACGTCAGCGAGGCACTCGACCGTTCGCTCCTGATCGACTTCGAGCAGTTGACCGAGTTCATCGACCAGCAGCTCCGGCTAGGAGTGCTGCTCGCCGAGGAGAGCCAAATCATCAACGGTGACGGCACCGGAGTGAACATGACCGGCATCCTCAACACGGCGGGCATCCAGACGCAGGCGCGCGGCGCCGACGCGCAGGTGGACGCGATCTACAAGGGGATCACGAAAATCCGGGAGCAGTTCATGGAGCCCGATGCGGTGGTGCTGAACCCGGCGGATTGGCAGACGATCCGGCTGTCGAAGGACGCGAACGCGAACTACCTCGCTGGCCAGGTGATCCAGGCCGACCCTGACCGGCTCTGGGGCAAGCAGATCATCACTTCGACGGTGCTGGCACAGGGCACCGGGCTCGTGGGCGCGTTCGCCATCGGTGCGAGCGTCTACGACCGCGAGCAGGCCCGCATCACTTTCACCGAGCAGGGACTCTCCGATGTCGCGGGCGAGGAGATGTTCACCAAGAACGAGATCCGCTTCCGTGGCGAGGAACGGATCGCCTTCGGGGTCGAACGTCCCGCCGCCTTCTGCGAAGTCACCGGGCTCTAGGACGTGGGCCTCTGGCCCGCCACCCTGCTGGGGGCACGCCGATCCGCGTCCATCGGCGGCGCGTCCCCAGCGGGAACCTTCCAGGCTGAGCTTCACCAGCACGAAGACGACCGGCACGGCCACATCGTCGCCGCCGCGCGAACTCCGACCCGTTCGCTGCTCCCGATCGGCTGGCGAGTGGAGGACGTGCTTGGCTCCGGCGACGGCTTCGTCCCGCTCGCAGAAGCCGCAGAGACGATGGGGCTCAATGTGGAGAAGGTTGTGGAAATGGTGCGGGCAGGACTCCTTGAAGCGAACGGTCAACGGGTCAGACCGGCCGTCGTGAGCGTCCTCACCGTGAAGGACGCGCGGTGAAGAGCGGAGACACACGTTGCGAGCGCTGCAAGGAGCCGGTCGAGGTCATCCGCCTCGGCCCCTCAGCGCCATCAGTCTGCGCCGCGTGCGCACCATCCCGCACGCCGACGACCGTCAAAACCACTGGCACGCTGTCCGAGAACTGGCAGCCCTAGCCTTACGCCATGTCTAGCCCGCTCGCCGCCGGAGGACTCATCCTCGACATCGCAGGTGCCCTGGCTCTCGCGTCCGCGTTCGCGTTCAAGCGGCCGGGCGACATTGCGGCAGAGGCGGGAACCTACTGGGACTTCAATGCGCCCTTGCTGCTCAGCATCGCGAAGCAGACAGCGGACGCCTGGGTCGGTGCCGCCTTACTAATGCTCGGCTTCGCCGGTCAGTTCGATTCGGCGCTTGGATCGCACAGTCTTTCGTTCAGCGTCACCGTGCCCCTGGCGATCGCAATAGATCTCGTGGCGTTGGCGGGCCTGTATCGCGGGCTCCGACCATGGAACGTCCGACGGCTCATCGAGTCACTCCTCGCGGGACAAGACGTCGCGAAATGGCACACGAGCATCATCTGGCTCAGCCGCGCCCAAGGCCGCGAGATCGAGGACGGCGAGCCCCCACAAGACCTCGGTCGGTGGCTCCTGGGCTCCACGCGCTGGGAACGGCTCACGGCGGTCCATGACCTTTCGCCCGAACTCACCGAGCCGTACCAACGCGCGAAGGGATAGGGGCGCTGTTCGTGACGAGAGAGAGGGAAACCCTGACCACCGGCACCGTTCTGCGCCCTCGAAACGGGCCTCAAATATCCACACGGCGTCACCTACCCACTCGCTGTCGTGACTGACAACATGCGCGAGCCCATAGAGGCTCATCCGGGGAGGTTCCTCCAGGGAGCCTCTATGCGAACTGACGTTCGCCTGCCGTCGGTGCCGGGCGAGCCAACGTCCGAGGACTGGGAGGTGCTCCTAGAGGACATCGACTTGGACGGCCTGATTGCGTCAATGACGGTCGAATGCGCGGGCGGCTGCGGGGCGAGCTTCGTCCCCCGCTCGCGTTCCCAGCGGACGTGCGGGTCGAGCCGCTGCCGGATGCGGCTGCTGCGGGCACGGCGAACCGACCGAAGTCAGGATCCGCCTAGCCAGCGTTGAACCCGTGCGCGCAGGCGTCCAGTGCGGCGTTCTTCTCGGCAGTGCTGAAACTATTGCCCGCGACGTAGGTAGCGATCGTCACGGCGACGTGATGCTGGCTCCACCCGTCCTGCGCCCACCGTTTGCACCGCGCGTAGATCGTGTCCGTGGTATCGCCGTTCGCCAACTGCTGAACAGTCGGCGGCGGGCTCGGCTTCGCCTCGACGCGGAAGACGACCACGCCAATGAAGACAAGGCCGAACAGGACGAACGCGGACATAACGAGGTTGACTGCCTTACCCATTTGCGACCTCCTCGGGATTAGCTAGCCGCTTTGGTTCTGGCCTAGTTGGCCTAGTCCCTCAAGGATCGGCGGAGTGGAGACCGTCCTTGAGCGCTTCGGGGCAAACGTCCGCGCGGCGCGTCACGCGCGCGGCTGGACGCAGGAGGATCTGGCTGAGGAGGCGGGCCTCGCGGTCGTCCAGATCTCGCGGATCGAGCGGGGAGCGCGCGAGATCCGGCTCACGACACTCCTCCGCCTGCTCAGCGCTCTCGACGTGACTCCGACGAAGCTCCTACGCGGCCTCTACTGAACTCGCCAACCAAAGACGACCTGTTGCCCAGATAGGGTCGGAAACGCGGCTCTGTAGCGGGAGCCTCGGACACTGACACGCGGAGGCTCGGGCGACCGGGCCTTCGCTGTTTTGAGGGCGTCGTCCGATCCCGGCGATAGCCTCCTCGACCAGTCAGTCCGCCCGCTACATCGAGCGCTGTGCGCTCAGGAGGATCCGCACTGATCTAGCCCGTTCCCGGCGCGCGCCATATATCCGCGCCGCCGAAGCCCGGCAGTGAAGCAGGTGCCGGGATGCCGTGGACGCTTCCGGCTTCCCCCGTATTCCCGTTCAGCGGCTTCGGCCGCTGATCGAGCGCTGGCTCCGAGCCGGGGACGGCACGCGGACGCTTCGCGAGCTTGAGGCGGCCTGCGCGGTCAACGAGCGACTCCTCGGCGCGATCATGCGCGGCGAGCGCGAGCACACGACTTTCCGGGTCGCGGATCAGATCATTACGCGCGGCCTCGGCGGCCCGTGGCTCTGGCTGCTGCCTCCGCCGGACGGGCTGGGCGACCTGTATCTCGGCGACAGCAACGACATCGGGGAGGCCGCGTAGATGCCCGTTTTTGGCCTAGACAAGCCGTTTCTCTGCTCCTACGGTTCGTCTATCCAGCAAACGCCCCGGCAGCGCAGGAACGCCCCGGGGCCGACACCAGGAGGTAGATCCTGATGCCAGGCGAGCATAGCTCCGTCGCGCCGCCGCGCCTCGTCGTCGCCTATCTGCGCGTTAGTACCGGGGCGCAGGACATCTCGCGGCAGGTCACCGTCAGCGAGTGGGCGGCCGAGCTTTTCCCCGGACACGAGATCCGGGTTATCGAGGAGCACGGTGTCAGCGCCTTCAAGCACTCTGTCTTCGACCGACCGCGCGGGCGCGAGATGTGCGGGCTGATCGAGGCGGGGGAGGTCGAGGCCGTCTGCGTCGATGCGCAGGACAGGCTGTCTCGCGGCGACGATCTCGAGTGGGTCTCCTTCCGCGCTCTATGCGAGACGAAAGGGACGCGCATCGTTGTCGACCGGCGTGAACTCGCCACCGACCTCGGGGGGCGGCTGGAGGGCTACTTGAAGGCGCTGCTAGCCGAACAGGAGTCCGTCGAGAAGGGGCACCGAATCAAGGGCAAGCTTGCGATGGTCGTACGCGAGGGCCTGTACCTCGGATCGCGGCGACCCTACGGCTGGAGCTTCGCGGGTAAGGGCAAGGAACGGCGGCTCATTCTCAACGCAGTCGAGGCGAGCAACGTTCGCCTCATGGCTGAGTGGTACGAGCGCCGGAGTGGTGACGCCGAGATCGCCCGGCGGCTCAACGAGCGTGGAGTCCTTTCGCCACTCGGCGGCCTCTGGGAGAAATCGCAGATCCGGAACCTTCTTACGTCGCCCCTGTACGCGGGCCTGATTCGTGTCCGTGCGACCGGTGAGACGTTCCCCGGGCAGCACGAGGCGATCATCGAGCCAGAACGCTGGCAGCGGCTCCAAGAGATACGCGCCGCGAGGCGCGGAAAGGGCCGGAGGCCCGAGGGCGGACACATCTTCACAGGCGGCATCATCCGGTGCCCAGAGTGCCGCTCGGCGCTCCGGGCGCGGACAACCCCGGCCGGATACGCCTACTACCAATGCACCGGCCGCTGGAGCAAGGATCGTCCGGTCGAGTGCGATCAGACGAACATCAACGCCCGGCATCTAGAGGAGGCGATCCTCGGGTACATCGCCCGGTTGACGTTCGACCCGGAGGCGACGCGCCGTCAGATTGAAGATGCTGCCGCCAGCGAGCACGGACGAGCGGCGAAGCTGATTGCGGAGGCGGAGCGGTGCATCGCAGCCATCGAGCGGAAGCGCGCCCGTGTCGAAGCCGATTACCTCGACGGGAGCCTCACCGCGCAGTTGTGGGAATCCGCGTCGTCTCGCCTGGACGAGGAGGCCCGGCAGGCTGCTGCACACGCCGCCGAGCTACACGAGGCAGCAGCCGCCGTCGAGCAAGAGGCGCACGACATCGACGCGCAGCGCGAGGTCGTAGACCGCCTCCACGCCCTTCAGCAGGTCATCGGAGGCGACCGCGACAACCGCGAGCAGATCGAGGCGATCCGCGAGGCGATCCACGCCACGTTCGAGCGGATCTACCTCGCGCCCGGCCCAAACGAGGAACTGGTCGTCATCCCGGTTCCTCGCCACGACGCGATCACCACCGAGTCCGGTGAGTTCGAGATTGAGCTACGCGGCGGCGAGATCTTCCGCTCAACCGCCGTCTCCGTCCGGCAGCAGCCGCTCCCGGACGCCCTGAAAACAAGGGCGAGACAAGCCTCGTGATCTCCCCCGGCACCGCAAAGACCTCGCGTCCCTCCTCGAGCGCGAGATCGGCCGTGATGAGGGCGCCGCTGCGCTCGCGCGCCTCGACAACGACGGTCGCCGCCGACAGGCCGGCGACGAGACGGTTGCGGGCCGGGAAGCGCCACGGCGCCGGCTCGACCCCAGGGGCGTACTCCGAGACGATCAGACCGGCGTCTGCGACCCTGCCTGCAAGCTCGGCATGCGCGGCCGGATAGTCGCGGTCTATGCCGCAGCCGAGAACCGCAACCGTCGCTCCACCCGCCTCGAGCGCGCCGCGATGCGCCTCGGCGTCGATGCCGCGCGCGAGACCGCTCACGACGACGAGTCCCGCAGCCGCGAGCTCTCGTCCCAGGCTGCGTCCGACCGAGGCGCCGTACCCCGAGCACGCGCGGGCGCCGACGATCGCGACGGCGGGGCGCGACAGGATCTCCGGCTTCGCACCGCCGCGCAGGAAGAGCCCCGCCGGCGGATCGTGGATCGCCCCCAGGAGCGGCGGGAAGTCCGGCGAGGACCGCGGCAGGAAGCGATGTCCCGCCGTCGCGAGCCGCTCGACATAGGCGCGGCTGTCGAAGCGCCGCTCGAAGGCACGCCAGCGCTCGCCGCGCGGCGGCCGGACGAGGTGCGTTCCCGTCTCGGAGGCGAAGACGGCGAGCGCGAGCTCAGACATTCGCGAGCTCGTCAGGGGAGCGATACGAAAGAGCCTCCGCCACGTGCTCGGCCCGCACCGAGTCGGACTCGGAGAGCGCGGCGATCGTGCGCGCCACTCGACCGACGCGCGCGTATCCCCGGCCGGAGAGGTGGAGGCGGTCGGCGGCGCGGCGCAGCAGCGCGTCGGCCTCCTCGTCGCGCGAAGGGGGTTTCGTCGCGAGCCGCTCTCGGGCGGTCTCCACGCGCGCGGCGACGACGGCGGAGCCTTCGCTCGGGGCGGCCGCGAGCTCGTCGCCGCGCACGCGCGGCATCGCAAGTACGAGGTCGAAGCGGTCGAGCAGCGCGCGGGAGAGCTTGTCCCGGTACCGGGCGAGTCGCTGGGCCGAGCAGCTGCACTGCGCGGCGGGGTCGCCGCGGCCGCCGCAAGGACAGAGGTTCATGGTCGCGACGAGCATGAACCGGGCCGGGAAGACGACGCGGCCGGCGGCGCGCGAGACCGCGACGAAGCCGTCCTCGAGCGGTTGGCGCAGCGCCTCGAGCGCTGGCCGCTGGAACTCCGCCAGCTCGTCGAGGAGGAGCACCCCGCGATGGGCGAGGCTCGCCTCTCCGGGCCGCAGGTTCGGTCCGCCGCCGACGATCGCCGCGGTCGACGCGCTGTGGTGCGGCGCGCGAAAGGGCGGGCTCGAGACGAGCGGCTGCTCGCGGTCGACGAGCCCCGCGACCGAGTGGATCCGCGTCACCTCGAGCGCGGCGTCGGAGTCGAGCGACGGCAGGATCCCGGGCAGCCGGCGGGCGAGCATCGTCTTCCCCGTCCCCGGTGGGCCGCCGAGAAGGACGTTGTGGCCGCCCGCCGCCGCGAGCTCGAGGGCGCGTCGAGCCCGTTCCTGGCCGCGGACGTCCGCCAGGTCGGGCCCACCGGCGGCGCCGTGGCCGTTCGGGGCGGCGAGCGGCTGCTCGGGGTCGAGCTCGAGCTCTCTTCACAGGTACGCGACCGCCTCTGCCAGATGCCGGACCGGGATCACCGCCACGCCTGCGAGCGCCGCCTCGCGGGCGGAGTCGGCCGGGCAGAGGAGCCGCTCGACGCCGAGCCGTCGCGCACCTTCGGCCACGGCGAGGACGCCGCCGACGCGGCGCAGGCGACCGTCGAGCGCCAGCTCTCCCACTGCGGCGGTGCGCTCGAGCGCGCTCCGCGGCAGCTGCTGCGACGCGGCAAGCAGGGCGAGCGCGATCGGCAGGTCGAAGCCGGAGCCCTCCTTCCGCAGCTCGGCCGGAGCGAGGTTGACCGTGATGCGCCCCTGCGGGAAGGTCAGCTCGGCGGCGGAGATCCCACTTCTGACACGCTCACGCGCCTCCTGGCAGGCGCGGTCCGCGAGGCCGACGATCGCGAAGCCGGGGATGCCGTCGCGGACGTGCGCCTCGACGTCGACGCGACGTGGCTCGAGGCCGACGAGAGCATGCGTGACCGCGCGTGCCAGCACGGCTCGAGGCTACGGCCGGATTCGTGACGGGCAGCCGGCAGGTTCGTCAATTCTTCGCTACGGCCACTCGGCCCGTGCCCATGCTTCCCGCACGCGCTGCGCAAGCACCGCTCGCTCTTCGCTCGAGACGATCGGGACCTCCTCGAGCGGCGGGAATGGTGCGTCCGCCGCCTTCGGGATCACGTGGAAGTGCACGTGCGGGACGGTCTGGAACGCGCCGAGGCCGTTGTGCTGCTGCACGAGGATCGCCTCCGGATCGAACGCGGCCGCGACGGCTCGCGCAACCCGCGACACTGCCTGCCCGAGCAGGGCGGCCTCGTCGGCGCTCAGGTCGAGGATCGTCTCCACGTGCCGCTTCGGGAGGACGAGCACGTGCCCGTCCATGCCGCCCAGCGGAGCAGGCGCCATGATGATGTAGAGCTGCTCGTCCTCGTGGACGACAGCGGGCTCTCCGTGCCACGGGTAGCGGCCGGCGAAGTTCTCGCAGATCGAGCACGGATGGCTGTCGGGCACGTCGATCGGCATCAATCGACCCGCGCCGATCGTAGTGCCCGTTGCGCCTCCAGGCCCTCCAGGTTCCGATCCTCCGGGAGTACTCTGGTCGCGTGGGTTTCCTCAGATGGCTCTATCGCCTGCCGCGCCGCATCAACCGCTCGCTCGACTCCACCGCAGCGGCGACGAACGTCGGATCGCCGGGGATGCTGACGTCCGACGTGAGCGCGATGGGCGCCAAGGTGGTGATGGGCGAGGTCGCCGAGGCGACGTCGAGCGAGACCGAAGGAGCGAGCTCGACCGCCGACGACGCCGACCGGGCGGACGGCCCGAGCGGCTCGTAGGGCTCGCGCGACTAACCCGCGCGAGCGACGAGGACGTCTTCGAAGTACTCGCCGGCGCGCCGGCCCGTGCGCCGGTTGACGTGCCTCCGCAGCCGCGCCTCGAGCCGTAGGCCGGCGCGCGCGAGGATCTCCGGGTAGAGGTCGCGCCGGTCGTTGACGACGACGAGAACCGGAGCGTCCGGGCGTAGCGTGGCCGCCGCGCCCGCGAGCGCGGCGGCGATCCCGGCGCGGTAGGCCTCGAGGGCCGCGAGCGACGTTCCCGACGCGGCGGCTCCGATCTCCCGTTCCCGCCGGTCGCCGAGCCCGAGCAGCTCGTAGGCGTAGCGGTGCTGCTCGTGGTAGTCGATCAGCCCCGGGTACGGCGGGGACGTGAGGATCCCGTCGTACGGTCCCGCGAGCCCGACCTCGCGCGCGTCCCCGTGCAGCACGGTCGCCTCCCGGTCGAGGTCGCGCACGCCGGCGAACGCCTCGATCCGGGCCAGCGTGTCGAGCGTGTAGCGGCGGAGGAAGCCGGCCGCCGACTCGACCGGCCGGCACTCGCGCCGATGCTTGTGACACCAGTACTCCTCGAGCTGGGGCGCCTTGGGCGCCTCGAGGTCGAAATGAGCGGCGCGCCGCGCCGACCGTGCCGCGCGCGACAGGATCACGCACAGGACGTCGCGATGCCGGAAGTCCGGGATCAGCTCCCGGAACCCGAGCAGCTCGGCGACCGCCCGCGACGCGTACCACTCGCGGAGGTACCCACTCGGCCGGGCGCCGCGCTGCGGCAGCGACTCGACTCGGCCCGCCACGTCCCGCAGCTCCTCCCCCAGCTCGGCAAGGTTGTACGGAGCCGTCTTGACGCGCGTCAGGAGGCAGTTGAAGGCCGCGATGTCCACCCCCGTCGCGTCGAGCCCCGACTCGAGCGCCTGCACGAGCGTCGTCCCCGAGCCGGCGAACGGATCGAGGACGTGGTCGCCGCGCGCGAGGTATCGCTCGAGGAGGATCTCGACGAGCTGCGGGATGAACTTGCCGTGGTACGGGTGGAGCCGGTGGACGTGCTTCGTGCGGACGCGTTCGGGCAGCTCGGCCTCCGACCACGAGAGGTCGAGATCGAGGGTCGCGTACAGGTCCTCCTGCGTGACCGCCACGCAGGGGATTTCGGCACCGGCGTCAGAACGCCTGCGGAAGCCGCTGGACCCGGCCGTCGCGCACGGCGATCACGTCGAAGCCGACCGCGAGCCTTCCAAGCTCGGGCCGCGCTCCGAGCCAGGCCTGGGCCGCGCGGCGCAGCCGCTGCCGCTTCTCGGCCGTGACCATCTCGAGCGGGTCGCCGAAGCGCGGCCCGGACTTCGACTTCACCTCACAGACCACGAGCGAACGACCGCGCCGCGCGATCACATCCAGCTCGTAGCCGGCAATCC
>Ga0134128_10010749_pt1 | contig 10960 bp, 8 predicted proteins | sample KB31754_FD_96462 | JGI IMG/M metagenome (GOLD analysis project Ga0134128, IMG submission 96462) | Terrestrial soil microbial communities with excess Nitrogen fertilizer from Kellogg Biological Station, Michigan, USA - KB3-175-4 | ecosystem: Environmental > Terrestrial > Soil > Unclassified ...
ATCACCACCAGCGCGGTCATCACCTTGGTGATGCTGGCTATCGGCCGTCGGCCGTAGAGGTCCCGGCTCCACAGCCGCCGCCCGGTGCTGGAGTCGACCAGGTCCCCGGCCGCCGCGATCACCCCCACCGGCCCGGCCACGGGCCGGTCGGCGGCCCTGGCCGCCGGCACCCCAGCGACCGTCAGCAAACCGGTCCCGAGCAGCACCACTGCCAACGCGATCGCCAGCGCCAGCGTCGCCAGCCGCGAGCCTGCCACCCTCACCGGGCGAACACCGAGGTGAAGTCGCGATTGGCCAGGTAGTAGTAGCGCGTGGCGGGCTGTACCTCATTGGGCAGCAGCGCCACCGGGGTCGGATCGCCGGGATGATGACCCAGTTTGTAGTACATGAAGTCGGTCCAGTCGGGGTTGATGTCCAGCTCCATGGCGGTCACGCAGCCGGCCCGCCGCAGCAGCCCGGCCAGGGTCCTGGCATCCAGGGCCGGGCCGTAGGCGAAGATGATCCGGCCGTCGGCGGTGACCCCGACCCCGGACCGCCAGACGTAGTAGGCGCCCCCGAGGGTGGCGCCCCAGTTGCTCTGGACGTCGGTGTTGACCGAGGCCGGGATCCGGCCGCCAGAGATGATCAGCTTGAGGTTCTGCCGGACGCCCTCGACGTCGCGGGTCAGGTGCAGGCCCCGGCCCCAGACCCCGATGCGCAGGCTGCCGTCGCGGTCGTAGACCATCGACGCGGCCCCCTTGACCAGCGCCCCGCGCCGGGTGCCGTTGAGCCAGAAGCCGCCCCCGGCCGAGGCGATCTTGAACCCGCCGTTGAACGTGGCCACCAGGCCGCGCCGGCGGCCGGGCCCGATGACCGGCTGGACGCCGCCGTAGCGGCCCGGCCCCGGGTCCTCCGCCCCCGGCCGCAGCTCGAACCGCAGCAGGTGCGTGTTCATCGACACGACCGCGTCCACGTACGAGGTGTGGATCTTGTCGGGCCGCAGGTAGGTGGCGTACACCGCGGGCACGCCGCCGACCTCGTAGAGCACCCGCCACTGGCCCTCGCCGCGCAGCGGCCGGCCGGCCGGGGAGGACAGCCGGGCCTCGAACCCCGGCCGCACCTTGTGCCGGGCCGGCCCGCCACCGGCTCCACCGCCACCGGCACCGGCTCCACCGCCACCGCCATTGCCGCCAGCGGCCACCTGGCGCTTGCCGGGCGCCCGCCCGCGGCGCGGCCAGATCCGCATGCCGTCATCCTGGGACAGACCGGGCTAACCGCGCAAGGGTAGGTGGGGCGGCCTATTCCGCTACCAGCCGGTCGGCAGCGGCATGCCTTCGGTGTAGCCGGCCGCGCCCTGGATCCCGACCACCGCGCGCTCGTGCAGGCCGTCCAGGGTGGCGGCACCCGCGTAGGTGCAGGCGCTGCGCAGCCCGGCGGTGACCGCGTCGATCAGGTCCTCCACGCCGGGCCGCTGCGGGTCCAGGTACATCCGGGAGGTCGAGATGCCCTCCTCGAACAGTTCCTTGCGGGCCCGCTCGAAGGCCGAGTCGGCCGCCGTGCGCAGCCGCACCGCGCGGGCCGAGGCCATGCCGAAGCTCTCCTTGTACCGGCGGCCGTCGGCGTCGCGGAACACGTCGCCCGGCGACTCGCAGGTGCCCGCGAACCAGGAGCCGATCATCACACTGGCCGCCCCGGCAGCCAGCGCCAGCGCCACGTCGCGCGGGTACCGCACGCCGCCGTCGGCCCAGACGTGCCCGCCCAGCCGCCGGGCCTCGGCCGCGCACTCCAGCACCGCGCTGAACTGCGGTCGGCCGACCCCGGTCATCATCCGGGTGGTGCACATGGCCCCCGGCCCGACGCCCACCTTCACGATGTCGGCGCCCGCCTCGATCAGGTCGGCCGCGCCCTCGGCGGTGACCACGTTCCCGGCCGCCACCGGCACCGCCGGGGTCAGCTCGCGGACCGCGCGCAGCGCGTGCAGCATCTTGTCCTGGTGCCCGTGCGCGGTGTCCACCACCAGCACGTCGGCGCCCGCGTCCAGCAGCAGCTTGGCCTTGGCCTGCACGTCGCCGTTGATGCCCAGCGCGGCCCCGACGCGCAGCCGCCCGCGGGCGTCCACGGCGGGCTGGTACAGCGTGGCCCGCAGCGCGCCGGTCCGGGTCAGGATGCCTACGCAGCGCCCGTGCTCGTCCACCACCGGGGCCAGCCGGTGGCGGCCGCCGTGCAGCAGCCCGAATGCCCGCTCCGGGTCTGTCCCGGCCGGCAGCGTCAGCGGGTCCGCCGACATCACGTGGCTGAGCTGGGTGAACCGGTCCACGCCGTCGCAGTCGGCCTCGGTGACCACGCCCACCGGACGGTCGTCGTCGTCGACCACGATGACCGCGCCGTGGGCTCGCTTGGGCAGCAGGCTCAGCGCGTGCCCGGTGGTGTCGGACGGGCGCAGCGTGAGCGGGGTGTCGTGGACCAGGTCGCGGGCCTTGACCCAGGCGATGACCTCGGCCACCACGTCGGCCGGGATGTCCTGGGGCAGGATCACCATGCCGCCCCGCCGGGCCACCGTCTCGGCCATCCGGCGCCCGGCCACCGCGGTCATGTTGGCCACGACGACCGGGATCGTGGTGCCGCTGCCGTCCTTGGTGGCCAGGCTGACGTCGAGCCGGGAGCCGACCGCCGAGCGGTTCGGGGTCAGGAAGACGTCGGAATAGGTCAGGTCATGGGCTGGCGGGCTGAGAAATCGCACGTCATCCAGTCTGCCTCATAAACCGCCGGATAAATCGGCCCCATCGAGGCCGGGCTCAGGACGGGGTTACGACGAGGTTACGACGAGGCGAAGGCGGCGTAGATGATCGAGCTGAGCCGGTCCATCATCTCGTCCCTGGGCAGCCGGACCTCCACGCTGAACAGGAAGTTCACCCGTTCCAGCATCATCAGGCAGGCCACCGCGGTGAGCTCGGCGTGCTCGGTCATGGTCCCGTCCCCTGACGCCCCCGCCCCCGCGGTCATGCCCTGGGTGATGGCCTCGGCCAGCCGGAACAGCTGTTGCAGCCCGTCTCCGTAGACCTCCTCGCCGACCACGTCGGCCTGGGTCAGGATGCGCAGCACCGCCGCGTGCGCGGCGTAGACGTCGCAGAACTTCCTGGTCCACTTGCGCAGCGCGGTCAAGCCCGAGTCGTTCCTGGTCACCACGGGGAACTCGTCCGTTATGACCTGCATGTCGTCAAGCGCGTCCCGCAGCAGCGTCTTGAACAGGTCGTCCTTGTTGGAGAAGTACAGGTAAAAGGTGCCGTGCGAGATGTTCGCCCGGCGTACCACGTCGTCGACCCGGACCGCCTGAAAGCCGTTCTCGTCGAACTCGGCCAGGCCGGCCTCGAGCAGCTTGCGTACCGTGCGCTGGCCCTGGCGGCCCAGTTCGCGACCCTGCGCCGGGGCGCCGCCGCCCAGCGAGGGCCGCCGGGGCCGCGTCGATGCGAGAGCAGGCCCGGCCGGCCGTGCCGCCGGTGCTGGCTTTCCTGGTCCGGCGCTCCCTGGCCTCCCCGGAACCTGCCCGCCTTCCCTAGTCATGCAGCGAGCGTAGTCTGCCGGCCCGTCGCCCGTCATAAACGCCCCACGTTCGGGCCGCCTTCAGCCGACCATCAGCCCAGCACCTGGTCCAGGTAATCGTTCCCGAACCGGTGCTCGGGGTCGACGGACTCGCGCAGCGCGACGAAGTCCGAGAAACGCGGGTAAGCGCGGGCAAAGTACTCCGCCGTCTTGGTGTGCATCTTGCCCCAGTGCGGCCGCCCGCCCGCGGCCACCATGACCTCCTCCACGTCGCCGAAGTACCCCTGGTGCGGGAGCTGGCGCGGTACGTGGATGGCGATGTAGGCCGAGTCCCGGCCGTGGGCCGTGGACAGCCAGACGTCGTCGCCCGGCGTGACCCGGACCTCGATCGGGAAGCTGATCCGCCAGTCCCGGCGCCGGAACAGGTCCCGCACCTCGCCCAGGACGTCGGCCAGCGCCGACCGGGGCACCGCGTACTCCTCTTCCTTGAACCGCACCCGGCGCGGGCTGGTGAACACCTTGTAGGCGGCGTCGGTGTAGGTCCGCGCGCCCAGCGCCCTGGCCGCCACCCCGTTCACGGCCGGGATGGCGGCGGGCAGGTACCGGCACAGCCCGCAGGTCACGCCGAACACGGTGTTGGACAGGAACTCGTCGTCCATCAGGAACCGCCACCGCGACAGCGGCCTGGCCGGGCCCGGTGTCCGGTTGTTCCGCTTGGTCAGGCAGCCCTCGGTGTGCGGGAACCAGTAGAACTCGAAGTGCTCGTTCTCGGCCGTGAGCTCGTCCAGCCGGCCCAGCACCTCGTCCCAGGACATCGGCTCCTCCCGCGCCTGGAGCAGGAACGCGGGCACGACCCGGAAGGTCACCGCGGTCACGATCCCGAGCCCGCCGAGTCCGACCCTGGCCGCCTGGAACAGATCGGAAAACGGTCCTCCGTCGTCTTCGGCAGTGCAATTCACCGTCCTCCCGTCGGCCAGGACTAGTTCAAGGCCGGCTATCTGCGAGGCCATCCCGCCCACGTCGCGGCCGGTTCCGTGAGTGCCGGTCTGCACCGCGCCGGCCACCGTCTGCACCTGGATGTCGCCCATGTTGGCCAGCGACAGGCCGTGGTCAAGCAGCGCGGCGTTGAGCACGTGCAGGGGGCATCCGGCCTCGACGGTGACCAGCCCCGCCTCGGGGTCCACCGACCGGATGGCGGTCAGCCGCCCCGGCCGCAGCAGCACCCCGTCGGTCGCCGCCGCCGGCGTGAACGAGTGCCCGCTGCCGGTCATCCGGATCCGCAGGCCATCCTGCGCCGCCCGCGTGACCTCGGCCGCGACCTCGTCCGCGGACCCCGGCGTGACCTGCCGGACGGGATGGGCGGTGACGTTGCCGGCCCAGTTCCGCCAGGCCGGGCCGGCCGCCCTGGCGATCTCAGGAGCTGAGCTGCGCGGCCTGATCATCGCCCTATTGTGCCGCCCGTGGCGCCGGTTTGCGCCGCCTCCCGTGCCGGCCCGGCCGGCCCGGCGCGCAGCCGGCCGATCCCGGCCACGATGATCAGCGCCGCGACCACCCCGCAACAGGCCGAGAACACATAGCCCCACCGGGCCCCGCCCGCGTCCACGATGCGCCCGGCGATGGCCGAGCCGGCCGCCACCCCGAAGCCGATGCCCGACGACAGCCAGGTCATGCCCTCGGTCCGGCGGCTCGGCAGGGCCTGCCGCTCGATCAGGCCGAAGCCCGCGATCAGCGTCGGCGCGATGGTCAGGCCGGAGAAGAAGATGACCACGTCCAGCGGCAGCAGCCCCGGCAGCGACCAGAAGGTGGCCACCGCGGCCACCGTCATGCACAGCGTGATCGCGAACCGGCGCTCCAGGGGCGCCCGCCAGTTGCGCGAGCCGTACCAGATGCCGCCGGTGGCGCTGCCCAGCGCGTAGGTGCCCAGGATGAATCCGGCCAGCGGCTTGTGCCCGTGCTCCTGGGCGAACGCCACCGTGCTCAGGTCGATGGTGGCGAACATCGAGCCCAGGAACACGAACGCCGGGGCCATGGTGATCAGCCCGGCCGCGGGCAGCCGGCTCTGCCCGGCCAGGCGGACCACGCGGGCCGGGTGGGCGGGCGGCTCGGTGCCGGTCTGCTGGGCCAGGGCCAGGCAGCCGCCCAGGCACAGCACCGCGGCGGTGATCACGCCCGCGGCCGGCTGGACCTCGGTGGCCAGCAGCGTGACCACGGCCGGCCCGACGACGAAGATCATCTCGTCGACGACCGACTCCAGCGCGTAGGCGGTGGCCAGCCGCTGCGGGGAGTCGGCGAGCAGGACGCTCCACCGGGTCCGGACCATGGAGCCCAGCGACGGCATCGAGGCGCCCGCCAGGGCGCCGGTGACCAGCAGGACGGCCAGCGGGGCGCGCGCCTGCGCGGCGGCCACGAACCCGGCCACGGCGGCGGCGAAGATCACGGCCTGCGGCCGCAGCACCCGCTGCTGGCCGAGCCGGTCGGCCAGCCGGGCCAGCAGCGGGGCGGTGATGCCGTAGCCCACCGAGCCGGCCGCGGCCACGCCGCCGGCCAGGCCGTAGCGGCCGGTCATGGCGGCGATGAGCAGCAGGCTGCCGAGGCCGAACATGGCCATCGGGAAGCGGCCGATCGCGCCCGCTACGCAGAACCTCAGCGCCCCGGGGATGCGCAGCACGGTCAGGTAGCCACTGCGCGCGTCAGGATCGCCCCGGCCCGGGTCGCCTTCCTTAATCGTGAAAGTTTGTGAATTCTGCCCGTCGCAGTTCTCCTGTTCGCCGATCCCGGCGCAAACGTCCGTCATGTGCGGCAGTGACCTCCCCTTGGACGGTATCGGCCATGGCAAGCTGTTTACCTGCGGTTGGATCCCCGAGGCTTGGCCAGCCCGGCGTCCCCGGTTACTGTGGACGAGTCATGGGACGCATAGCCCGGCGCGAGCGCGCCGCCGCCGCGCCCGGTACGCGCCTACCCCGAGCCATCCAGCCCCCCGTCGCCGCCGTGCGCCGGCTGCATGCCCGCATCCCCGGGCCGGGCTGGGCCAAGAACGCGGCCGCGGTGTCGGCCGCGGCGGTGGTCGTCGTGGGCGGGCTGAGCCTGGGCGGGCTCAACCTGGGCGTCGGGCAGGCCGGGGCCACGGACCACGGCCGGCTGTCGGCCCAGTACCCGGTGCCGCCGGGCGGCGTGCAGCCCAGCGCCGCGTCCTCGAGCAGCCAGGCCGTCTTCCAGGGTGCCCAGGCCAGGGCGTTCCGCCGGATCATCCTGCCGGACCTGCTGATCGTCGCGCCGGGCGGCCTGAGCCGGAGCCAGATTGCCCGGCTGCGCCGGATCGCCGGGGTGCGCAACTCGATCTCCTTCGACGGCGCGCAGATCACCGCGGGCGGCCGCTCGGTCAACGTGATCGGCGTCGACCCAGCCACGTTCCGGTCCTGGGTGCCGCTGCGCACGGCCTCGGACCAGCCCTTCTGGACCGCGCTGAACAGCGGCGACTTCGTCGCGGCCACGTCCACCGCGCGGCGGCTGAAGCTCCAGCCCGGCGCCACCTACCAGCTGTGGGGCTCGACCGCCCGGGCGGTCGGCTACGGCTCGGCGGCCCGGCTCCGGCTCAACGGCGTGGACCTGGTCGTCAACCAGGCCGTGTCGCGCAAGCTCGGCCTGGTCCACCAGGTGGCGGCGCTGCTCAGCGCGCCCGGCGTGAACATGGGCACGCTGCAGAAGGAGGTCACCGCGATCGTCGGGCACGGCGTCCGGATGGAGAGCCTGCGCAGCCAGCAGCTGCCGGTCACCGGCAGCGGCGGCAGCGGACTGCCGACCACGTACCTGCAGCTGTTCAAGGAGTCGGCGACCCGGTACTGCCCCGGCCTGTCGTGGACCGTGCTGGCCGCCATCGGCCAGATCGAGAGCGCCGACGGCCAGAACGAGGGGCCGTCCAGCGCGGGCGCGCTGGGCCCGATGCAGTTCGAGCCCAGCACCTGGGCCCAGTGGGGGATCGACGGCTTCGGCCAGACCGGGCCGCCCAACATCATGAACCCCTACGACGCGGTCCCGTCGGCGGCCCGCCTGCTGTGCGCGGACGGCGCGGCCAAGGGCGGCCAGTCGCTCTACAACGCCATCTTTGACTACAACCACGCCGACTGGTACGTCCGCGAAGTCCTCGGCCTGGCGGCGGGTTACGCCAACAACTACAGCTAAGACCCGGCCCGGCTCGGTCGGCGGCTGCTGGTTGGATGGAGAACATGGCGGACTATGACGCACTGCTGGTCGTTTCCTTTGGCGGGCCGGAGGGGCCGGATGACGTCTTGCCGTTCCTGCGGAATGTGACGGCGGGGCGGAACGTGCCGGACAGCCGGCTGGAGCAGGTGGCCCAGCACTACTACCAGTTCGGCGGGGTCAGCCCGATCAACCAGCAGTGCCGGGACCTGATCCTGGCCGTGCAGAAGGACTTTGAGGCGGCGGGCGTCGGCCTGCCGGTGTACTGGGGCAACCGTAACTGGGACCCGTTGCTGGCCGACACCCTGACTGACATGGCCGCCGACGGGGTCGGGCGGGCGCTGGCCTTCGTGACCTCGGCCTACAGCTCGTACTCCTCGTGCCGGCAGTACCTCGACGACATCGAGCGGGCCCGGCTGGCGGCCGGCCCCGGCGCCCCAATGGTGGACAAGATCTGGCCCTACTACGGCCATCCGGCCTTCGCCGACTGCTTCACGACCGCGGCCGGGGCGGCGCTGGAGTCGCTGCCTGCCGAGCTGCGGACCGACGCCGACCTGGTGTTCACCGCGCACAGCATCCCGGAGTCCATGGCCGAGCGCAGCGGCCCGGCCGGCGGCGCCTACCCGGCCCAGCTGGCCGAGGTGGCCGGGCGGGTCGCGGCCGGGCTGGGCCGCCAGCGCTGGCGGCTGGCCTACTCCAGCCGCAGCGGGCCGCCGTCGCAGCCGTGGCTGGTCCCGGACGTGAACGACTGCCTGGCCGAGCTGGCCGCGGCCGGCTCGCGGGCCGTGGTCGTGGTGCCCATCGGATTCGTGTCCGACCACATGGAGGTCAAGTTCGACCTGGACATCGAGGCGGCCCAGACGGCCGAGCGGCTCGGGCTGGCGTTCGCCAGGGCGGCCACGCCCGGCACGAGCCCGCGGTTCGTCGCCATGATCACCGACCTGGTCCGGCAGTGGCAGGCTGGCCCGCCGGCTCCGCCGGGCCCGGGCTTTTGCGCGGATGGCTGCTGTGTCCCCGCCGCGCGCCCAGGGACGGCTCAGTGAGCGCGCCCGCCGCGGCCGGATCCGACCTCGACCCCGAGGAGCTGGCCGACCTGGCCCGCGCCGTGGCCACCGAGGCCGGCGAGCTGCTGCTGTCCCGGCACGGCCAGGCCGCGGTGGTGCAGACCAAGTCCAGCCCCACCGACGTGGTGACGGAGATGGACACCGCCGCCGAGGCCCTCATCCGGCGCCGGATCCTGGCCGCCCGGCCCGGCGACGCCATCCTGGGAGAAGAAGGCGGCCAGGTCGGCGCCGGTGCCGCCGTCCGGTGGGTCGTGGATCCCCTGGACGGCACCGTCAACTACCTGTACGGGCTGAGCGACTGGGCCGTGAGCATCGCCGCCGAGGTGGACGGCCAGGTGGTGGCCGGGGCCGTCAGCGTGCCCCTGCACCGCAGCCTGTTCAGCGCCGCCCTCGGCGGCGGGGCCTGGCTGTCGTCGGGCTGGCGCGAGGGCCCGCAGCGGCTGGCCTGCACCACCGGGGTCGCGCTGGCCGACGCGCTGGTCGGCACCGGGTTCGGCTACGAGGCCGGCCGGCGCGCGGTGCAGGGCCAGGTGGTGGCGGCCGTGCTGCCGCACGTCCGCGACATCCGCCGGGCCGGCGCCGCCGCCGTGGACCTGTGCTCGCTGGCCGCGGGCCGGCTGGACGCCTTCTACGAGCGCGGCCTGCACGAGTGGGACTTCGCCGCCGGCGGCCTCATCGCCCGCGAGGCCGGCGCCGAGGTGGCCGGCCTGCACGCCCGCCCGCCCAGCGAGTCGATGACCCTGGCCGCCGGTCCCGGCCTGTTCGCGGACCTCCACGACCTGCTGGCCGCCCAGAACCCCGAGCGCGACACCTGACCCCGGCGGCCGGTCAGGTCTTGGTGAGCGTGCCGCTGGCGACCGGGCCGGTCTTGCCCCGGAAGGTGAACTTGAGCGCGCCGTCCGGCGCCGTGGTCAGCGTCACCGTGCCGTCGGCGCAGGTGTGCCGGCCCGAGGTGATGCCCTGGTCCAGGGTCAGCGTGCCGGTGGTGACCGAATCCGGGCTGAGCTGGCCCGTGCAGGAGAACGACGCGTTGGAGTAGGCCACGCTGCCGTTGGCCACGCCGGGCGGCAGCCGGAGCCGGACCTTGAACTCGTCGGGCGGGTTGACCTGGCGGGCCTGGCCGGTCCACAACCCCGAGAAGACGGCCGGGACGGTGACCCCTGGCGGGGGCGAGCTCGGGCTACGGCTCGGGGACGCCGGGCTGGTCGAGGCGGCCGGGGGACTGGTGCGGTCCCGGGCCTGGCCGCCCGGGCTGGCCGAGCCGACCACCTGCACGATCACGAACACGACCACGGCCAGGACCACGATCCCGGCCACGACGGCCGGTACCAGGCCCCGGCGGCGCGGAGGCGGTGCCCCGGCCGCCCGGCGCCGGGCGGCCGGATCCGTCCGCCCGGCGGCGTGGCCGCCGCTGGCCGGCCCGCGGCCCGCTCCGCCCGGCGCCCCGCCACCACGGGCGGCGCCCGGTGGCGTCGGGTCCGCGGCGGGCAGGTCGGCCGCCCTGGCCGCCATCGCGGCCCGGCGCGCCCCCTCGGGCAGCGCCTGCTCGGCCGGCAGCGTGCCGCCGAGCAGGTCCAGCACGATCGAGCGGGCCGACGGCCGCAGGGCCGGGTCCCCGGACAGGCACTCGGCCACGCCGTCGCGCAGGTGGACCGGCAGCGTGTCCAGGTCCGCGTAGGTGGCCGGAGGCCGGCCGATGGCCGCGAACACCATCGTCTGGGCCCAGGCCAGCATGTCGGCCGACGGCGTGGCCGTGCCGTAGGGCGGGGTGATGCCGTACTCGATCAGCCGCGGACCGGCCGCGCTGAGGACCACGTACTCGGGACCGAAATTGCCGTGCACCAGCCCGGCCTGGTGCACCGAGGCCAGCCCGGTCGCACTGCCGATGGCCAGCGCCTCCAGCTCCAGGCCGGGGAACGGGCCGTCATCGGACACGATTTCCAGCAGCGACCGCCCGGCCACGTACTCGCTGACCAGGAACGCGTGGTCATCCTCCACGCCCGCATCGACGATCCGGGCGGCGCAGTACGGCGCCACCCTGGCCGCCGAGCTGGCCTCGGCCGCGAACCGGTCGCGCTCGGCCGGGTCCCTGGTCCAGCCGCCGAGCAGCAGGCGCACTACCACTTCCGTGCCATCCACGGAGCTAGCTACGAATACCGGTCCAGTTCCGGGCATGCCCG
>Ga0134128_10010750_pt1 | contig 10959 bp, 14 predicted proteins | sample KB31754_FD_96462 | JGI IMG/M metagenome (GOLD analysis project Ga0134128, IMG submission 96462) | Terrestrial soil microbial communities with excess Nitrogen fertilizer from Kellogg Biological Station, Michigan, USA - KB3-175-4 | ecosystem: Environmental > Terrestrial > Soil > Unclassified ...
AATGGCCGCCGCTACAACCGCGAGACGCTCGAAGTGCTCTATCGCGGCAAGTCGATCGCCGAGATCCTCGAGCTCACCGTCGACCAGGCGCTGCCGCTCATCGATAACTTCCCGCCCATCGCGGCGAAGCTGCGCACGCTCCAGGACGTCGGCCTCGGCTACATCAAGCTCGGCCAGTCCGCCACGACGCTCTCGGGCGGCGAGGCGCAGCGCGTGAAGCTCTCGCGCGAGCTCGCGCGGCGCGGCACGGGGCGCACGCTCTACATCCTCGACGAGCCGACGACCGGCCTGCACTTCGAAGACGTCCGGAAGCTGCTCGACGTGCTCGGCAAGCTCGTCGACCAGGGCAACACGGTCGTGGTCATCGAGCACAACCTCGACGTCGTCAAGACCGCGGACTGGCTCATCGATTTGGGGCCCGAAGGCGGCGCGGGTGGGGGCAAGGTGGTGGCGGCCGGTACCCCCGAGGCCGTCGTGCGCTCGGCGCACTCGGCGACCGGGCCGTTTCTTGGCGCGGCCCTGTCGGGATCGCCGGCGGCGTCGGAGGCGTCATAAAGCTGTCACGCAACTGGAGTTAACAGTCGTCTGTGGCCGGGAGGCCACAAGCTTTTTTGACAGTTGTGGTTTCTTTGACACTGTTCGACTCCAGATCGGCGCCTCCCGGAGGCCTCCTCTTGTAACCAAGTCGTTTTCCCCCTGCAAGTTACATTTATTGAGCGAGTTCTGTTGCACTTGGCAATCCGATTGCTTAACCTTGGCGCGGCTAGATACTGATGTCCGCCCAACGCACCCTTCGCCGAGTAATGCCATGCGCCGGTATCGGCCTGCATTCCGGAAAAAAGGTGACGTTGACCCTGAAGCCGGCGCCGATCGACCACGGGATCCGGTTCTGCCGGGTCGACCTTGGTGGTATCGAAATTCCGGCACACGTTTCACATTTGTCGGGGCTGCCTCAACTCCAGACCGTGCTCGTCAACGACGAGCATGCTGAGGCCTCGGTTGAGACGGTCGAGCACCTGCTGTCCGCCCTCCGGAGCCTGGGCGTCGACAACGCCATCATCGAATTGAACCACCCCGAGGTGCCGATCATGGACGGCAGCTCGGCGCCCTGGGTGTACCTCATCCAGGACGCGGGCGTGAAGGAACAGTCGGCGCCGCGGCGCGTCATCGAGATGCTCCGCCCGATTCAGGTGCAGCAGGGCGACAAGCGCATCGCGCTCTATCCGTCGGATCGCTTCAAGGTCAGCTACACGATCAGCTTCGACCATCCGATGCTGCGTCATCAGCAGAAGACGGTGGACCTCGACGAGCAGGCCTTCGTCGACGACATCGCGCCCGCGCGGACGTTCGGGTTCCTGAAGGAAGTCGAAATGCTGCGCCAGCGCGGGCTCGCGCTCGGCGGCTCGCTCGAGAACGCGGTCGTCCTCGGCGAGACGGGCGTGCTCAATCCGCTGCGCTTCGAGGACGAGTTCGTCCGCCACAAGATTCTGGATGTCGTCGGCGACCTCGCGCTCGTCGGCCATCCGATCATCGGCCACCTGGTCGTGCACCGCGGCGGCCATGCGCTCCACACGGCCCTTGCGGCCGAGTTGCTTCGTCAGACCGACGCCTGGCAGTTCGTCGAAGCCGGCGCGCCGGCAGCCGCTCCGGCCCGCATCCGCGGCCGCGTCGCGGCGACGCAAAGCGTGGCGCACTAGGGAAGTCTCAAGCCTTAAGTCTTAAGTCTCAAGGCCTCGAGAGACGCATCCCCATCAGACAGTAGTTCGCCGCGTCAAGACTTGAGCCTTAAGGCTTAAGCCTGCCCTTAGTCCTCCCTCGCCCCTCTCGCCTTCCTGACGACGCGCTCGAGCTTCTGGTTCTCGTACCTCAGGTACGTGATGCCGAGGCTTTCCTTGAGGTACATCCGCAGCTCGTCCGCGGTCATCTCGTTCACGAGGCTGGTCAGCTCGTGTTCGACGTCTTCGAACGAGTAGTCCAGCTCGCGCTGCCGCACCAGTGCCCGCCGAATCGCCTCGACGACGGCGATGACGTCGCCGTCGAGCTCGACCTGGGTGCCTGCCGGGGTGGTGATCGTCCGCATGGCTAGCCTCCGAAGCTGGCGAGGGCCGTGGCCTCGTCGGGATGGACCTCGAGGAAGTTCTGCGCGCCCGTCATGGTCAGCATCGTCTCGACGCGTTTCTGGACTCCGGCCAGCTTGAACGCGCCGCCGCTCGCCGACGCCTGGCGATAGAGGTCCATCAGGCAGCCGATCGTCGCGCTGTCGACGTAGTTGACCGGCGTCAGGTCCACGAGAATGCGGTTCTCGCCCTGGCCGAGGTGGGTCGCGACCATCGCCGCGAAATCGCCGAGGATCGGGAACGTGAGTCGGGGCTCGTTGACCCGCATCACGACCACGCCGCCGGCGCGAGATGTCGTCACGTTCATTCGTGTCCTCCGTGTGATCCCGACGGGCCCGGGTCGTCAAGGGCGCCGGGCGGCGCGGGGTGTGGGACGCGCGCCTGAAGCCTCTTCAGCTGGCGCGCCAGCTCGAGGCGCCCGCGGTTGATCCGCGACTTCACCGTGCCCTCGGGCAGACCGAGCTGGTCGGCGATTTCCTGATACGAGAACTCCTGCAAGTCGCGCAGGACGACGGCCTGGCGCAGCGTCGGCGGCAGCTCGGCGAGCGCAAGCCGGATGAGATGCTTCAGGTCGATCTGCTCCAGCTCGCCGTGCGGCCCGCGCTCGCGCGACACGGGCACGAGCTCCGACGCGTCGACGTCGCGCGCCATCGTCTCGCGCTCCTTGCGGACGCTGCGGTAGTGGTCGATGCAGAGATTCCGGCTGATGCTGATGAGCCAGGTCTGGAAGTTGGCCCGCCGGTCGAAGGTCTTCAGGGCCTTGAAGATCTTGAGAAAGATGTCCTGGGTGAGGTCCTCGGCCTCGTCGTGGCGGCCGACGAACTTGTAGGCGAGGTTGAAGACCTTGCGCCAGTGCTGGCGGACGATCTGCTCCCAGGCGACCTGATCGCCGCCGAGGCAGCGCTCGATGAGCAGGTCCATCGCCGTGGTGGCGTCGACGTTGGGATCGGCGGCCATGGGCGACCCGACGATCATAGCAGCACCGCTACAATGTTCGGTTGGATGGCAGGCTTCGAACGGAACGATGGATCGGGCGAGCTGGCGTGCGACGGCGTGTCGCTGGCGGCGATCGCGCGTGTGGCGGGGACGCCGCTGCACGTCTACAGTGCGGCCGTGCTGGCGGAGCGCTACCGCCGGCTGGACGCGGCGCTCGCCGGGTATCCGCATCGGCTGCACTACGCCATCAAAGCCAACTCGACGCTGGCCGTGGTGCGCGCCCTGCGCGCGCTCGGCGCGCGCGCGGATGCCAACTCGATCGGCGAAATCGAAGTCGCCCGCCGCGCGGCCTACGCGCCCGAGGACGTCGTCTTCACCGGCGTGGGCAAGACGCCCGACGAAATTCGCCGCGCGGTCGGCGCGGGGCTGCACGCGATCAACGTCGAATCGCCGGGCGAGCTGGATCGCATCCGGGCCGCGGCGGCCGCGCTCGGCCGCCCCGCGCGGGTCGCGATTCGACTGAACCCCAACGTCGATGCCGGCACCCATCCCAGTATCACGACGGGTTTGCCCGAGACGAAGTTCGGTGTCTCGTTCGACGAGGCGCGCCCGATGATTCGGCGCGCGACGGGCGATCCGCACGTGCGCGTCGTGGGTCTGCACGCGCACATCGGGTCGCAGATCTCGAGCGCCGATCCGCTGCGGCGCGTGGCCGAGCGGGTGTCGGCCTTCGCCGCCGACCTCCTTCGGGAGGGCGTGCCCTTGGAGCACCTCGATCTCGGCGGCGGCCTGGGTGTTGCGTATCAGCCAGGGCAGGCCGTGCTGTCCGAGGCCGACTACGCCGCCGCGATCATTCCTGCCGTCCGCGAGACGGGGCTCACGCTGGTGCTCGAGCCCGGGCGCTGGCTCGTCGCGCCCGCCGGCGTGCTTCTCGCGTCGGTCGTCGACCTGAAGCGGAAGGCCGGCGGCGGCTGGTTCGTCGTCGTCGATGCCGGGATGACCGATCTGATTCGGCCGGCGCTCTACGGCGCGTGGCATGACATCGAGCCGGTCCGGCCGCGGCAGGGAGAAACGATGCTGGCCGACGTCGTCGGGCCGGTGTGCGAGACGAGCGACACGATTGGCGCGGACCGGCAACTGCCGGCGCTGGAGATCGGCGACCTCGTCGCGATCCGCGACACCGGCGCCTACGGCGCAGTGATGGCATCGAATTACAATCGCAGGCCGATAGCGGCGGAAGTGCTGGTCGACGCGGCGGTGCCGAATGGCTGGTCCGTGGTTCGGCGGCGGCAGATGATCGAGGAAATGCTTCAGTGGGATGCGTGACAGGTATGGCAGGCCATCATTTCGGACTTACGGCCAGCCCGAGCGAGCGGAAGCGAGCGAGGCGGCGGAGCGGAGCGGGGCACTGGGGCCCCCGCGAGCGACGCCGTAAGGGGGTCCGTGGGGGCGAAGCCCCCCGGAAAAATAATGCTCATCGCGTTTGAGGGGCTCGACCAGAGCGGGAAAGAGACACAGGCGCGGCATCTGCGCGCGCGGCTTGAGGCCGACGGGCGCAAGGTGCATGCGGTTTCGTTTCCGGACTACCAGACGCCGATCGGCCGCGAGATCCGCGCGGCGCTCGCCGGCGAGCGCGACTTCGGCCCCGACGTGATGCAGCTGCTCTACGTCGCGAATCGCTTCGAGTACAAGCCGCGCCTCGACGCCTGGCTCGCCGCCGGCGCCGTCGTCGTCTGCGACCGGTACCGCGCGTCGAGCGTCGCGTACGGCGAGTCGCAGGGGCTCGACGCGGCGTGGCTCGAGGACATCCAGAAGCAGCTGCCGCCGGCCGCCATCACCGTGCTGCTCGACATCGCGCCCGAGACCGCCGTCGCGCGCAAGGGCCAGGGCCGCGACCGCTATGAGCGCGACCTTCCGTTGCTCGGCCGCGTGCGCGACAGCTACAAGCGTCAGGCGGCAGCGCAGGGCTGGATCGTGATCGACGGCGAAGGCGCGCGCGACGCCGTCACGGCCGCTGTCGAGCAGGCCGTGCTGCCGCGGGTTGGCATTCCGGGAGCGTAGGCTCCCGGTACGATTCCGGGAGCCTACGCTCCCGGAATGCCAACGCCCGGCCGACACCGCGTCAAGGCGCGGGCCGCGGTTAGCGCGCGCACCTCCGCGGCGCCGGCCGCGATCAGCACGCGCGCGCAGGCGTCCACCGTCGCGCCCGTCGTCAGCACGTCATCCACGATCACGAGCGTGGCGCCCTCCAGGCCCCTGGCTGACGGGCGCCACGGCACGCCGGCGCGCGCCAGAGCGGCGGCGGTCCACGAGACGCCATACGCGCCAGCGACATTGGCCGCGCGCGCCTCGGCGCCGAGGCCGGCCTGCGGCGGCCCATGCCGCCGCCGGCGCAGCACGGGCCACACCGGGGCGCCAAGCTGGCGCGCGAGGTCGTCCGACTGATTGAAGCCGCGCGACGCCGCGCGGCGGCGCGAGAGGGGCACGGGGACGACGGCTGTCGCGCCGCGAAGAACGTCGCCGCCGGCCTCGCGCATCAGCCGACCGAGAGGCGCGGCGAGCGCCCGGCACCCGTCGTACTTGAAGGCGTGCACGATGCGTCGAAGCGCGCCGTCATAGATCCCGGCGCTGCGAAGGATGCTGAGACACGGTGGCGCGCGCCGGCATCGAGCGCAGAGGTCCTGCGCCAGGGCCGCAATCGGCGGCAGTGCGTCGCCACAACGCCGGCACAACGGCGGCGTCAGGTGCGTCACCGATCCCCAGCACGCGCCGCACACCGGACCTCGGAGCGGCTCGTCGAGCGCACTCTGGCACGCAGGGCACACGGGCGCGAGCAGAATTCGGAGAACGGTGTTGCTGACACGCGCGACCATGCCGGCCGCGCCGCAATCCTCAGGCCACCGGAATCGCGCGCGATCCGCGGAGTTCGCGATTCGGCGTCGCAGCTATTGCAAAATGACTTCGGAAGTCATTTCGCAGAAACGGCCACGCGCTTCGCGTCGCCCCACAACCGCTCGAGGTCGTAGAGCACGCGCGTCGTCGGCGTGAAGATGTGGACGATGAAGTCGAAGTAGTCGAGGAGGATCCACTCGGCGTTGGTGTAGCCCTCGACGAGGGCGGGGCGCTGGCCGATCTTCTTCAGCGCCTCCTCGATGCCGTCGGAGATCGCCTGCATCTGCCGGGCGTTGTTGCCCGTGCAGATGACGAACGCATCGGTGAACGCCAGGCCGGCGCGCAAGTCCAGGACGATGAGATCCTCGGCCTTCTTGTCGAGGGCGGCGGCGACGGCGACCTTGATGTCGGGCGAGAGGCGGGCGGCGGGCTTCTTCCGGGGACGGCGCTCAGGCTTGTTCGACGTAGAGGCCATGCTTCTCGATGTACTCCTCGACCGCGGCCGGGACGAGCCCGCCGATGTCTTCGCGCGCCGCCAGCCGCCGCCGGATGTCCGTCGAGGACACTGGGGCCGTGGGCGCGTCCACTAACAAGATACCCGGAGTCGCCGGCAGGCGCGTGCCGCCGGCCGCCGGCGCGTCGATCATCCTCGACGCGCCGGCTGGCGCGTCGATCATCCTCGACGCGCCGGCTGGCGCGTCGATCATCCGCACCGCGAGCGACGGCAGCGTGAACCGGAGCGCCGGCGCCGGCCGATCGGGCCGCGACACGACGGCCATGTGACACCGGTCCAGGATGGCGGGGAAGTCCTTCCAGCTGGGAATGTCCTGAAACGCATCGGCCCCCGTGATGAGGACGCACGCCCGCGTGTCCACGCCGGAGGCCGCGAGCCGATCGAGCGTGGCCGACGTGTAGGACGGCCCGCCGCCGCGCATCTCGAGGTCCGACAGCGCGAAGCGCGGCGCCGCGGCGATGGCGAGCGCCGCCATCGCGAATCGATGCGCCGCCGACGCCCGCGGCTTCGACCGGTGCGGCGGCTGCTCGGCGGGCACGAAGTAGACGCGGTCGAGGTCGAGCGCGTGCTGCGCGGCGCGCGCCACGTCGAGGTGGCCGACGTGGATCGGATCGAACGTGCCGCCGTAGTAGCCGACGCGCATCAGGCCGCGGGCGCGAGCCCTCGCGCGACTTCGCGCCACATCGCTTCGAGGAGCGCCGGCATCCCCTCGCCCGTGACGGCCGAGATGGGGAACACGTCGAGGCCGATCGCCTGAACGTGGCGCCGCAGCCGATCGAGCCGCTCGGGCTCGTCCATCGCGTCGATCTTGTTGGCCGCGACCAGTCGCGGCTTGTCGCGAAGCGCCAGCGCCGTTTCGTCGCCGCTCCCGGCGAAGCGCGCGAGCTCGTTCGTGATGACGTCGAAGTCGTGCGCGGGATCGCGACCCGACGCCGACGAGACGTCGATGACGTGCACCAGCACCTGCGTCCGCTCGAGATGTGCCAGAAACCGCGTGCCCAGCCCGTGGCCTTCGTGCGCGCCTTCAATCAGACCTGGCACGTCGGCGACGACGAAGCTGCGATCGTCGCTGAGCTGGACGACGCCCAGATTCGGCGTCAGCGTCGTGAAGGGATAGTCCGCGATCTTGGGCTTCGCGGACGAGATGCGCGCGATGAGCGTGCTCTTGCCGGCGTTCGGATAGCCAACGAGGCCGACGTTGGCGACGAGCTTCAGCCGCAGGTGGAGCGTCCGCTCCTCGCCGGGTTGACCGGGCTCGGTCCGCCGCGGCGCGCGATTCGTCGATGTCGCGAAGGCGGCGTTCCCGCGCCCGCCCCGCCCGCCGCGCGCGACGAGCGCGCGCTCGCCGACGGTCGCGAGATCGGCCACGGGCAGCAGCTCACCGTGGCTGTGCTCGTAGATGACGGTGCCGGGCGGCACTTCGAGGATCAAGTCGTGTCCGTCCTTGCCGGTGCAGTTCGATCCTTCCCCGTGGGCGCCGCGCTCGCCTTTGAACTCCGGGTGGAAGCGATAGGTGACGAGCGTGTTCTGGTGAAGGCTCGCGACGAGATAGATCGATCCGCCGCGTCCGCCGTCGCCGCCGCTGGGGCCGCCGCGCGGGACGTACTTTTCACGGCGGAAGGCCATGCAGCCGTTGCCGCCGTTACCCGCCTGGACGTGAAGGTCGACTTCGTCGATGAACACAAGGAAGCCTTAAGGCTTAAGTCTCAAGGCTTAAGGCCTGGCAGCGAACCAGCAGGGAATTCTCGAGACGGCGTATCAGGCCTTGAGACTTAAGCCTTGAGCCCTAAGCCTTCTGCGGCTCCGGCTCGATGCTAATCACCCGGCCGTGCGCGCCGTGGTCCGAGAACTTCACGCGGCCGGTGACCTTGGCGAACAGCGTGTCGTCCTTGCCGCGGCCGACGTTGAGGCCCGGCCTGAACCGGCGGCCGCGCTGGCGCACGAGAATCGATCCGCCCGGCACGAGGTTGCCGTCGAAGCGCTTGACGCCCAGCCGCTGCGAGTTGCTGTCGCGGCCGTTGCGTGAGCTGCCCTGTCCCTTTTTATGAGCCATGATCCGACGCTCCTACGCGTTGATGCTCTTGACGCGCACGCGCGTCTGAATCGTCCGGTGGCCGCGCGTCTTGCGGTACTGCTTGCGGCGCTTCGTCTTGAAGACCCGGATCTTCTCGCCCTTGGTTTCGGCCTCGACGACGCCCGTCACAGTGGCGCCCGCCACGTACGGCGTGCCCGCGAGGACCACGCCCCCGTCCTGCTCGACGAGCAGCACGCGATCGAACGTCACTTCCGCGCCGGGCTCGGCCGCTAGCCGATCCACCACCACGACCACGCCGGGCTGCACTTTTTCCTGCCGTCCGCCGGCCTCGACAATCGCGAACATCGCTTTGACTCCCGAATTCTGCCCGGGGCAGCCCTCAGGCCGCGCGCACGGGGGCCCGTCCAGGCCCGCTAGGAACCCTCAAGGGTAGCACGAGTGCGCGCTCTTCGGAAACCGCGGCTTCGTTCGGCGCTACTTGAGGAGCACCCGGGTGCCTTTGATTTTCTGGGTGCTGAGCGTGTTCAGGAAGCTCGGGACGATCTTGTCCATCAGCTCGAAATACGACGACAGCGGCGGCGTCGAAAGGGCCGACGAGTAGGACACGTCCTGGTGGTACGTCTCGGAGTAGAGCTGCGTGCCCGTCCGGCTGTCGATGAAGATGAACGTCGGGTCGATGGCAAAGCCCTTCTTGTCGACGAACTGCCGGCCTTCCGTGTAGGTCGTCTGGCCGGTCTGGGCGTTCTGGATCGGCTGCACCGTCGACTGCATGCCGCTCGTCGCGGTCTCGCTGAAGAGAATCGACCCGGTGACGATGAGCGGGCTCTGATACTGCTCGCCGAGGTGGCGCCAGTACTGCTGCCACGAGTCGTCGGTGAGCTGATCCGCGTACATCTTCAGCTGCTTCTGATCCTTGATGAGCGGATCGTTGGCGTTCGACGGCGGCTGCAGGAGCGGCGGCTGGCCGGAGGCCGCACGGCGCTTGTCGATTTCACTCGTGAGCGACAGCGGATCCGTGTCAACGACCTTGAGGTCCGACTTCGTCCGCAGCTGGCTCTTGAGGAGCCGCACGGTTTCGGTGTTCGTGTCCACCGCCTTCGACCCGCCCTCGACGAAGCCGACAACGAGGACGCGCTGGAACGGCGTGACGTCGATCTTGGATTGGAGCGGCGTCTCGATCTGGACGTCGTAGTAGCTGAGGCAGGCCGCCGCCGTGACGGCGAGCACGCCGCTAGCGACCGCTGCGAGCGTGTTGGCGGTCATAAATCTCGAAGAAGGCCGCATAGTTCTGCCGGATGTACTCGTTGTCTTTGTCGATCTTCAGCGCCCGGTCGTACGCCGAACGCGCCTCGTCGAACTTGCCCATTTGTTCGTAACCGATGGCCAGGTCATTCCAGGCCTCGGCGTAGTTGGGGTCGAGCTCGGTCGCCTTCTGCCAGCGGAACAGGGCTTCTTTCCAGAGGCCCTTCTGCGCGACCTTGATGCCGAACGCCACTTCGGCCTTCGCGTCATCCCGGCGATCCGCCGCGAGCGGCACGGCCACCGCCAGCATGACGGCCACGAGCAACGCACGTCGCATACGGCTCACCACCTGATCACTATAGCGCGTTCGTTTGACGCCGACGATCCGAAGCTGAACCGCCCGTCCCAGGGCCTGCTGCGGAAATTGCAAGGTTGCTGCCGCTCGTGACTCGGCAGGAATTGCTCCCTTTCCTGTCGTTTTGACGATACACGGCCTCTTCTGGCTGGCATCCGGAGTGCACGAGTGTGCTCCAGAGTGGACCATCCCCAGCCCTCGTCGATCCCCGCGGACATCGCGCTCGAGACCGCAGTCGCCCTGGCGGAGGTCAAGCCCCCCGGCGATACGCGCATCGCAAGCGCGTTCTGGGACGCGCTCCGCCACGCGGAGCCGGAGCTCTTACAGGACGCTGCGCGCACGGACGGGATTCTGGAAGCCGCGGCGGCCTCGCTCGGCGCGCCTGCCGACGCGCTGCGGCGCCTCGTCGACGCGGCGCGGCCGCGGGCCCGCGCGTCGATGGCCCGCGCGCGTCTCCGCGGCTTGACGCCCGTCCCCTGGTACGACGCCGCCTATCCGCCGCGCCTCGCCGCGATTCCAGACCCGCCCGTCCTCCTCTGGACGCGCGGCGTCGTCTCTTCGCTCGGCGCGCCCGCGGTGGCGATCGTCGGATCGCGCCGCGCGACGCCGACCGGCCTCGCGACCGCGCGGCGTCTGGCAGGGGAGCTGGCCGACGCCGGGCTCGCGGTCGTGAGCGGCCTGGCGCGCGGCGTAGACGGGGCCGCGCACGCTGGAGCGCTCGGCGCAGGCGGCGTGTCCATCGGGGTGCTGGGATGCGGCGCGGACCGCATCTATCCGCCTGAACACCAGGCGCTCGCGGCCGACCTCCTGGCACGCGGGGCCATCGTCAGCGAGTTCTCGCCCGGCACGCCGCCGCTTCCGCCGCACT
>Ga0134128_10010751_pt1 | contig 10958 bp, 11 predicted proteins | sample KB31754_FD_96462 | JGI IMG/M metagenome (GOLD analysis project Ga0134128, IMG submission 96462) | Terrestrial soil microbial communities with excess Nitrogen fertilizer from Kellogg Biological Station, Michigan, USA - KB3-175-4 | ecosystem: Environmental > Terrestrial > Soil > Unclassified ...
CGTGGCCCTGGCCGCCCTGGTCGCCCGGCCGCTCGCCGTGGCGCTCCGCAGGCGCGGTCATGCGGCCGCAGGCCGGGCACCGATACCGATTTCCGAATCATCGCGCTTATGCTCGGATTATCCTTGCGGAGCTGGAATGTCAGACCCACGGCGTAGCGTTTGACCCATGGACTTCCCCAAGCGTCTTCCCGGTCGCCGCAGCCGTCCCGAGTGCCCCGGCGACGCGCGGGAGGCCGACGAGCAGGACCGAGACCCAGAGCTCGCGGCCTACATGAGCTGGGTGGCGAGCACGGTCGGCGAGCACGGCTGGGCGATCTCCGGCAGGCACGGCGACCGTGCGGCCCCGCCGTGGGCGTACAGCGTCGGCATGTGGCTGTCGTGCCAGGCGCCGGAACTCGTGGTGTGCGGGCTGCCGGTGGAGATCGCCGCGGCGCTCATCAACGCGATCGGCGCGCGGATCGCCGACGGCGAGCGCTTCGGGCCAGGTGACGTGGTCGACGACATCTTCCCGCCGGGCCCCCTCCCGCCGGATGACGCGCGCGCCGGGCACCCGGCAGGGCGGGCCATCCGCGGTGTCGTTCCCCAGGGGGATCGCCGCACCGCGCTGCTGACGTTCCGCCCGGTGGAGATCGACTGGCGGGCGCCCGGCCGCCTGCTCGCCATCTCCGACACCTTCTACGGCATGGTCCGGCCGCCGTACCTGCAGGTCGTCTGGTCCGACGGGAACAGGCGCTTCCCCTGGGAGCCTGGATTCCACGCCGGTTTCCGCGGGCTGCAGCCGCTGCTGTGGCTCCCCCGCGACGACAACCCGCCCTCGGCATGGACCCGCCTGAACCAGCTGGCCTGAGCGGCACGGGATAAGCGCGGTCCCGCGGTAAGGAGCCACCCTTCGGTTCTCGATCTCGAGGAACCGGTACGGCTTCGCCTTCCCACAGCGGATCTCTTGGTTCCCTAGCTAGGCGTTTCTAAGCCGACGCGGACCGCTGACTGAGTGCGCGTGGCGCCCGGCGGGCTCGGCGCGAGCGGCGGTTCAGCTGCCGCCGTCGTGTCGTCGACGTGACCGTGCGCGGCGCCGGACGAGGCGGCGCCGCGCTCGGGCGGGCTGGTCAGACGTTTCTCGCGTAGCTGCGGAAGGTGGTTACCGAGATCGCGACCGCGAGCACGGCCAAGGCGAGCAGGCCGCCGCCGCGGACCGCGATGGCCGCCCAGTCCTGGCTGGCGGACAGGGCGTCGCGGCCGACCTGCACCTCCCAGTTGAGCGGGTTGCGCGAGGCGATCGCCTGCATCCAGCCGGGCAGGAAACCCGGCTGCATGAAGGCGGTGGACAGGAACATCAGCGGCAGCATGAAAAACGTGTAGACGCCGATGATCGCCTCCCGTGAGCGCAGCAGCATGCCGGTCATGTTGGACAGGGCGCCCCAGAAGATGCCCACCAGGATCGCCGCCGCGGTCAGCGCCGCGATGCCGAGCGCGCCGCCCGGGTAGCGAACTCCCCCGGCGTAGCCGAGCACCACGATGATCAGGGTCTGGATCGTGGTGCTCACCGCCTGCTCCACGACCGAGGCGTTCATGATCGCCAGGCGGCTTGCCGGGGTGACGAGAAAGCGGTTGAGAGTTCCCCTGTCGATTTCCTCGATCATCGCCATGCCGGCCCACATGTTGCCGGACATGGCGTTCATCGCCACCACGCCGGGGACCAGGTAGGCGAGGAACGAGCCCTGGTAGGCGAAGCCGGGGATGTCGGTGACCCGGTGGAACAGCTCGCCGAACAGGAACAGCCAGATCGCCGGCTGCACCACGCTGAAGACGAGGACGAACGGCTGGCGGATCAGCGCACGCAGCTTGCGTCCTGTCAGGTACCAGGTGTCGGAGACCACGGCGGGTGCCGGAGTAAGCCCAACCCGTTCCGGACTGACGGTTGTGGTAGTCATCGTCCCGCTGCCTCCGTCACTCGCGTCGCGTCGCTGTACCGGCGTCCCGCGTAGCGCAGGTACACCTCGTCCAGGGAGTCGGTCCCCAGGTCCCGCTTGAGTTCCGCCGGGTCGCCCTCGGCGACTACCCTGCCCCGGTCCACGATGGCGAGCCGGCCGGCCAGCCTGTCCGCCTCGTCGAGGTAATGCGTGGTGAGCAGCACCGTGACCTGGTCCACCGCGGCAAGCGCGGTGATCTCCTGCCACATCGCGGCGCGTGACTCGGGGTCGAGCCCGGTGGTCGGTTCGTCGAGGAACAGCACCGCGGGCCGGTGCATCAGGCCGAGCGCCACGTCGAGGCGGCGCTGCATGCCGCCGGAGTAGGTGCGGACGAACCGGCCGGCCGCGTCGGTGAGCCGGAAGCGCTCGAGCAGTTCCTCGGCGCGGGCCTTCGCGGTCCTGCCGGGCATGCCGTACAGGTGCCCCTGCAGGACCAGGTTCTCCCTGCCGGTGGCTCCGGGATCGGCGCCAGAGCGCTGCGCCACCACCCCGATGACCCGCCGGGCCTGGGCCGGTGACGTGCGCACGTCAATGCCCTCCACGGTGGCCGTGCCCTCGTCGGGTGTGGCGAGCGTGGTGAGGATCTTGACGGTGGTGGTCTTGCCTGCGCCGTTCGGGCCGACGACGGCGAAGATGGCGCCGCGGGCGACGCTCAGCGTCAGCCCGTCCAGTGCCGTGATCCGGGTCTTGCCCGGGCCTGGATAGCTCTTGACGAGGCCCTGGGCCTCGATGGCATGCATGCTGAGAACACTCCTCGGTACACGCGCGCCCTCTTGCGATGGCGGTTCTTGCCATCGGGCGCGCACCGGGGGTACGGGGTCGCCCCCCGGGCGGTTACTGAACTGGTGATTCGTGGCAGTTCCGCGAGGAGGGACCCGGCATACAATCGTGTTGGGCCTCGATGCCGCCGGTTTCCCGCCCTGCGCGGAGCTGGTGGTGAGGTTTGCGACCTCGGTTCGCGGTGTTGCAGCACCGTGGACCGGGGTCGTTCGCTATGACATGTCGCGGCTGCCGGTGGCCGGCTGCCCGGGTTCTTCGTCCCACCCCCTCTTCGCGAGCTCGTCGAGTTCCGCGAACTCGGGCGACGGCTCGCCTTTCTCGTGCAGGTACCGCCAGGCGTCCATGCCGCTGATGGTTCCCGCGACCAGCTCGCCGAGCAGCCCGCGCAGCCAGTCCGCCTGGGCCTGCCGCATGGCGAGCTGGTATTCGCTCTCCACGAGCAGGACCCGGGGCAGGCGCTGGGTCCATAGCCTGAGATCCGCCTGGTGCCTGGCGTTCTCCTCGTCGAGGGTGGCGAGCCGCGTGGTGAGCAGCCCGATCACCTCATGGGGCGGGAGTATCCCTGCCTCGGACAGCGCCGCGACGAAACCGCCGCGCTCGTCTTCCGGCACGGAGAGCAGCTCGCCGAGCCAGTCCCGCAGCTCGGCCCGGCCGGCTTCGGTGATCTGATACGTGGTGCGCTCGGGCTGGCGCCCCTCGCGCTCGGTGGCCGTCGCCTCGATGAACCCGTGCTTCTCCAGGTTCTGCACGACGGTGTAGAGCGAACCCCAGTTGATCTTGAAGCTCTGCTCCTTGCCGCGCACCCGGAGCATCTGGGCCATCTCGTACGGGTACGTGGGCTGCTGCGCGAGCAGGGACAGCAGCGACAGCGCCAGCAGGTTGCCCACCTTGCGCCGCTTAGCCACCGGCCCGCCCTCCAGGTCAGACTCTTATATGCTCGCACCCAAGTACTCGTAGACGAGTATAGGTCGGGCCGTGCTGGACATTCAAGATCTATCGCGATTCTTTTGCCCGCCGGGCCGGTGAGGTTACGAGGGGCTTGGGCGGAGTGCGGTCGGGGTGGTGGGATCGGTGGCGAAGGGGAGGCGGAAAAGAGTCAGCCGCACCCGTTATGGATGCGGCTGATGAGTACTTTTGGTGTTCGCGACGGTCAGCCGAAGAAGACCTCGGCCTCGGCGTAGCGCTCGACGGGGACCAGCTTGAGTTCCCTGGTGGCTTCGATGAGGGGGACGCGGACGATCTCGGTTCCGCGCAGCGCCACCATGTTGCCGAAGTCCTCGTCGTGCACGGCTTCGATCGCGTGCAGGCCGAAGCGGGTGGCGAGTACCCGGTCGAACCCGGTGGGCGTGCCGCCGCGCTGGATGTGCCCGAGCACCGTGCAGCGGGCCTCCTTGCCCGTGCGCTTCTCGATCTGGTCGGCCAGGTACTGGCCGACGCCGCCGAGCCGCACGTGACCGAAGGCGTCGAGCCGGCCGCTTTGCAGCGTCGCCTCCTCGTGCTGCGGGTGCGCGCCCTCGGCGACCACCACGATCGGCGCGTACCGGGTCTGGAAGCTGTGCTCCACGTAGGAGATCACCTTGTCGATGTCGAACGGCCGCTCGGGGATGAGGATGACGTTGGCACCGCCCGCCAGTCCCGCGTGCAGCGCGATCCAGCCGGCGTGGCGGCCCATGACCTCGACGATCAGCACCCGGTGATGGCTTTCCGCCGTGGTGTGCAGGCGGTCGATCGCCTCCATGGCGATGTTCACCGCCGTGTCGAAGCCGAACGTGTAATCGGTGGCACCGAGGTCGTTGTCGATGGTCTTGGGCACGCCGACGACGGGAATGCCCGCGTCGTTCAGCCGCGCCGCGGCACCGAGCGTGTCTTCGCCGCCGATCACCAGCAGGGCGTCGGCGCCGAGGCCCGCCATGTTGTCCTTGATGCGGTCGATGCCGGTGCGGCCCGTGCCGTCGTCCTTGAACGGGTTGGTCCGCGACGAGCCGAGTATGGTCCCGCCGCGCGGCAGGATGCCGCGCACGGCCGCGACGTCGAGCGGCATCGTGTCCGCCTCGAGCGGCCCGCGCCAGCCGTCGCGGAAGCCGAGAAACTCGATGCCGTAATCCTGCGTTCCGCGTCGCACCACGGCGCGGATAACCGCGTTAAGACCGGGGCAGTCGCCGCCTCCGGTAAGGACTCCCACTCGCATGGGGCAAAGCCTAGCGTTCCGCGCGGGTCTTGCGATGGCTCATGAAGAAAGGCCCGCGCCGCAATCGTGCGCATCGATGATTACGAATCCGGCTCGGGCCGCGCCGCCTGCAGCCGCTCCTTCGCCGCCTTGGCATAGATGTTGACGTATTCCTGGCCGGACAGCCGCCCGATTTCGGCCATGATCTCGTCGGTGACCGCGCGCAGCGCCTCGCGGTCGGTCTCCCTGCCGTAATACCTGGAGAACTCCATCGGCTTACCGAAGATCACGCCTGGCCGGATGCCGAACTTCGGGTTGCGCGACCCCGGCGGCAGGAACTCGAACGTGTGCATCATCGCGCACGGTACGACGGGCGCGCGGGACTCAAGGGCGAGACGGGCCACGCCGGTGCGGCCGCGGTAGAGGCGGCCGTCGGGCGACCTGGTGCCCTCCGGGTAGATGCCAAGCACGTTGCCGCCCGCCAGCACCCGCAGGCCCGAGCGGAGTGCCCGCTCGCTGGCCTCGCCGCCGGTCCTGTCGATCGGAATCTGGCCGACTCCGCCGAAGAACGCCCGGCTCGCCAGTCCCTTGATGCCCTTGCCTGTGAAGTACTCGGCCTTGGCGAGGAACACCACCTTGCGCGGCAGCGGCTCCGCGCCGAAGAAGTGGTCGGCGAACGACAGGTGGTTGCTCGCGAGGATGACGGGGCCGTGCCGCGGCAGGTTCTTGCGGCCACGCGACCAGGACCGGAACACCAGCTTCAGCGCGATGCCCAGCGTGTACTTAACTACCCAGTAGAACACGGATACATCGTCGCACGTCGCGGCAAAACTATGGGACGATGCAAGGGTGTCGTCTTTTACACCGGGGCCAGTGCCGGGGCCCGCGGCAGCGTCGGCGCCCTTCGCCGCCGACGGCGGGCCGGTCGGAGTCCTGGTCCTGCACGGGTTCACCGGATCGCCGCAGACCGTGCGGCCGTGGGCGGAACACCTCGCCGCGGCAGGGCTCACCGTCCGGGCGCCGCTGCTCGCCGGGCATGGCGCCAGCTGGCGCGAACTGTCAGGCACCGGCTGGACCGACTGGTTCGCCTCCGCCGAGCAGGCATTCGCGGAGCTCGCAGCGCGGTGCGAGCAGGTGTTCGTGGCGGGGATCTCGATGGGCGGGTGCCTGGCCTTCCGGCTCGCGGAAACCAGGCGCGAGGCGGTCAGCGGCCTGGTGGTGGTCAACCCGTCGCTTGCGGGCGACAACCCGCTGATCCCGCTCACCCCGGTGCTGAAGTACCTGATCAGGTCGATACCCTCCATCGGCGGCGACATCAAGAAGCCGGGGACGCAGGAGAGCGCGGCGAAGAAGACGCCCGTCGCGTCCGTGTCGACGCTGCCCAAGATGTGGAGGACCACGGTGGCCGGGCTCGCCTCGGTCACACAGCCGGTTCTCGTCTACCGGTCCACGGTCGACCACGTGGTGGGACCGGCCAGCATGAAGGTTCTGACCAGCGCGCTTCCCGGCGCGGAGGTTCGACTGCTCGCCGACAGCTACCATGTGGCAACGCTTGACAATGACGCGCCCGAGATCTTCGATGGCACTCTGGCTTTCGTGCAGAAGCACAGCATCGAGCGGCAGAACGGGTAAGACTACAGGTGAAAGGTGCCGACGGGACCGGGAAGGCCCCGCCGCCTAGGTTAGGGGTACAAGGGGCGGTCCCCGTGAGTCAGAGGGAAACGGCAAACGTGACAGGGGAACCCCGTGGCTGACGGGGACGTACCAGGCGGAACCGGCGCAGGCGGCGGGGCTGGCGGCGACGGCGACGAGGCGGTCTGGCTGGACCTGGTCGCCCGATTCGACGCGCCTGCGCCTGCTGATGCCGACCCGCCCTGGCCGGACAGGGAGGACCTGGCTGGCCCGGTCCGCGTCACTCCGGCCATGCCGCCTGGCGTGCCGCCCACTGCCCCCGAGGCGGCTCCGCGGGAGCCACCAACCAATCCCACCGGACTGCCCGGCCTGCCGGTGCACGGCGGCCAGCCAGGGATGTCAGATCCGCCCACGATGCCGGACCAGCCCCAACCCGGTCAGGCACGGCCGGATCAGGTACTGCCTGGCGAGGCTATCCCTGGCCGGGCATGGCCGGGTCTCGGCGGCGGCAGCGGGCCGCGGGACGTCGCGCCTGTGGACGATCGCGCGAGCGAGCACTACACTCCGCCCGTCCCGCCGCCACTGCCCCGGCTCGACCCGGCGACCAAGCTGGCGTGGCTGGCGCTATTCGGCGGGCCGCTCTACCTGCTCGTCGCCACCGCCACCGGCACTCCCATCTCCGGGCTCGCCGCCTTCCTCGCGGTCGCCGCCTTCGTGGGCGGGTTCATCGTCCTCGTGCTGCGGATGGACAACGGCCGGCCACCCGATTCCGGATCCGACGATGACGGCGCCGTGGTCTGAGTCCCGGTGACTGGCGTGGTCCTGCCCGTCCGCTTGTGTGCCGCCGGGCGCCTGCTCCTGCTCCTGCGCGGCGGACCAGGGATCCGCCGACGTCCGCTCCGCCGACGTCCGCTCCGCCGACGTCCGCTCCGCCGTCGTGCGCTCCGCCGTCGTGCGCTGGCCGGCCGGAGGACGCGTCGCTGACTTCATCGCCGCGTCGAACAGGCTGAAGGCGTCCCTGGTCAGCCCCGCCAGGGTGTCGCTCACCCCGGCGAGCTGCCCGCCAAGGCTGGCGCCCGACGGCGCCCCCGCCCCGCCCGACTCCCGGTACCTGCGGGCTGCCCGGCAGACCGGGCACCACTGGCACTCCGGCGGCTCGGTGGGGTCTTCGGTGGTCGCGGTCTCCCAGACGTCGGCGCGCTTAGCGCCGCCGCCCATCGTCGACCGCACCCGCCTGGCCACGTCCCTGCCGAGGCTCCTGGCCCCCGCCTTCATCAGCCACCGCTGGAAATCGCCAATCGGGTCGCTTCCCGGCTCAGTGCTCATATAGGCAGGGTAACTCGCCGGCCCGGGTGCATCGCGTCATAGCTCAACGACATACGGCGTCCGTGTGGCGCGGAAGTGCCCCACGTTGACGCACTCGGTCCTGCCGACCCTCACCCGGCGGGCGAGCGGGTTGTGCACGTGACCGAAAAACGCGTACCTGGGCTGCGTGCGGCGGATCAGGTCGAGCAGTGCGGTCGAGCCAGTCTCCAGGCGGCGCGCCTGCACGTCGTAGAGGAGTTCAGGTACCGCAGGAGGTATGTGCGTGCACAGCACGTCCACCGCCCCGACCAGGTTCAGCTTGGCGGCGAAATCGGATTCCGGCACCTCGTTCGGAGTTCTGTAGGGAGAGATCAGCCCGGCACCGACGAATCCGAACGTGACTCCGCCGACCACCGCCGCGCCCCCGTCGATGATCGAGTGACCCGGCTTGCGGTAGACGTCCCACATGGCCGGGATGTCGACGTTGCCATAGGTGAGGTAGGCGGGCTCGGCAAGGGCGCCGAACAGCGCCGCGTACTGCTTCCTGATCGCGTGTTCGGTCAGGCTGCGCATGTCGGCGCCGCGCTCCTGCGTCAGCCGCGCGGCGATGCCCGCGGTGAGCTGCCGCGCCTCGTCGAACCGCCGCGCCGTGCGCAGGTCGATGTACTCCCTGGCGTGCTCCGCCCCGTAAAGCTCGGCGAAGATGCCCTGCGTGTAGTCCGCGTAGTCGAGAAAAAGCAGCAAATCACCCAGGCAGATCAGCATGTCCGCGCCGTCACCCGCCACCGCGAGCGCGTCGGCGGTGCCGTGCACGTCGCTGACTACATGGACCTTCATGCGATAAACATAGACTCGGGTCAGTTCGCTGAGAACGGAGAAGTCGTTGCGCGAGTACAGCATTCCTGCCCTTGCGGAGATACCGTCGTCGGCAACCGCGGCGGATGTGGTCAGCCGCCGCGCGGCTGAGCAGCCGGGTGCGGTCATGCTGCGCCGCAAGACGGCGGCCGGCGCCTGGCAGGATGTCACCGCGAGCCAGTTCAGGGACGAGGTGAACGCGCTCGCCAGGGGATTCGTCGCCGCGGGGATCGCGGCGGGCGACCGGGTCGCCCTGATGTCACACACCAGGTACGAGTGGACGCTGATCGACTACGCTCTGTGGACCGCCGGCGCGATCGTGGTGCCGATCTACGAGACATCCTCGGCCGAGCAGGCCGAGTGGATCCTGGCCAACTCCGAGGCGCGCGCGGTCATCGCGGAGAACGACCGCTTCGCCGGGCTGATCTCCGCGGCGCGCGACCGGCTGCCCGCCCTCGAGCACCGGTGGCTGCTCGAGGCCGACCTGCCGTCGCTGGTCAGCGGCGGCGAAGGCGTCTCCGCCGAGGATCTCACCGCCCGCACACGGTCCAGGTCCGCCTCGGACATCGCCACCGTGATCTACACCTCAGGCACCACCGGGCGGCCCAAGGGCTGCGAGCTGACCCACGAGAACCTGCTGTCCGCGGTCAGGAACGCCTTCATGGGACCGCTCGCCACGATCCACGCGGCGGGCACCGCCTCCACGCTGCTGTTCCTGCCGCTCGCGCACGTCTTCGCCCGGGTCATCGAGGTGGGCACCCTGGAGGCGGGCATCGTGCTCGGGCACACCCCCGACATGGCGAGCCTGCTGCCCGACCTGGCGTCCTTCCAGCCCACGTTCGTGCTCGCCGTGCCGCGTGTGTTCGAGAAGGTGCACAGCGGCGCCGAGGCGAAGGCGATCGCCGACGGCAAGGGCACGATCTTCGGGCGGGCCGCGCGGGTCGCCGTCCGCTACAGCGAGTCGCTCGACTCCCCCGGAGGCGCCGGCCTTGGCCTGCGGGCGCAGCACGCCCTGTTCGACCGGCTCGTCTACGGCAAGCTCCGCGCGGCGCTTGGCGGCAAGGCCGAATGGGCGATCTCCGGCGGCGCGGCGCTCGCGCCGCGGCTCGGGCATTTCTTCCGCGGTATCGGCGTGTCCATCCTCGAGGGCTACGGGCTGACAGAGACCACGGCGCCGGTGTCGGTGAACCGGCCCGACCGGCAGAAGATCGGCACCGTCGGGCAGCCGCTGCCTGGCGTCGCGGTAAAGATCGGCGACGACGGCGAGATCCTGGTCCGCGGCAAGTCCATCTTCCCCGCGTACTGGCGCGACGATACCGCGACCAAGGACGCGTTCACCGCCGACGGCTGGTATGCCACCGGGGACATCGGCGAGCTTGACGAAGAGGGCTACCTGACCATCACCGGCAGGAAGAAGGAGATGATCGTCACCGCGGGCGGCAAGAACGTCGCGCCGGCGGTGCTCGAGGACCGGATGCGGATGCACGCGCTGATCTCGCAGTGCATGGTGGTCGGCGACGGGCGCCCGTTCGTGGGGGTGCTCGTGACGATCGATCCCGAGGCGTTCGGCCCGTGGAAGGAGCGGCTCGGCAAGCCGGCCGCCGCCTCCGTCGCGGACCTGCGCGACGACCCGGACCTGAACGCCGAGGTCCAGGCCGCGGTCGACGACGCGAACAAGGCGGTCTCCCGGGCGGAGTCGATCAGGAAGTTCCGCATACTCGACGGGGACTTCACCCAGGAGCAGGGGCACCTGTCCGCCAAGCTCGGCATCAAGCGCGCGGTGCTCGCCAAGGAGTTCGCCGCCGACATCGAGGCGCTGTACGCGTAGGCGGCGCGGTTTCCGCGCCGCCTACTACGGCAACCACAAGTCTTTAACCTCAACCACAGCGCGGGGGGCGCCGCGCCCTTTGCGGCGTCCTCCCGTGGGGAGGCGACGGAGGGGCGAAGCCCTTCCGCGCGCGGGGGGTGCAGGGGGGTCGTCCCCCCTGCGACTTACTCATCAATAAGACTGCGCAGGCGGGCGGCGATGAGGTCCTAGTTCCAGTCGCGGTCCACCGAGGCGCGGCCCTTGTCGCCCATCGCCTTCGCGCCTGCCGGGTCGGTCAGCAGGGCGATCAGCCGGCTGGAAAGCGCGCCGGTGTCGCGGCCGCCTACCACGTAGCCGGTCTCGCCGTCAAGGATGGCGTCGGGTGCGCCGCCTGAGTCGCCGCCGACGACCGGCAGGCCCGTCGCGGACGCCTCCAGGTACA
>Ga0134128_10010752_pt1 | contig 10957 bp, 9 predicted proteins | sample KB31754_FD_96462 | JGI IMG/M metagenome (GOLD analysis project Ga0134128, IMG submission 96462) | Terrestrial soil microbial communities with excess Nitrogen fertilizer from Kellogg Biological Station, Michigan, USA - KB3-175-4 | ecosystem: Environmental > Terrestrial > Soil > Unclassified ...
ATACGGCTACTCCAGACCAAGACCGTATGACGCGGTTCTAGCAGCGGCGGCTTAAAAAAGTGCTTCCGAGACCTCAACGGATTGCTAACGACAATGTCGCCGGAGGCTGAAACGCCCCGGCCACCAAGACTTTTCGGAGATGAACGTTTTTCCGTTAACGGCTTAAGCCGCGGACAGGCGGGTCAATAGTCGCCGGTATCGAATTGCAATCCGAATGCACTCGAACCCGGACGCCTGGCGTTGTTATCGCTGCGGAAACTGTTGTTGCGGCTTTGGTCGGCCTGCGGGTCATAGCACTCGGCGGTGCCGCGCCGATGCACCATGCCGGGCGGACAGGCATTCTGGTCCAGGTTGAACGCGCCCGAATTGGAACGGGAACCCTGGAACTGACGGAATTGCGCGGCAAAGCTGGGCACGGCCAGCATCGGCCCGGCAAGCAGAGCCGCTGCGAGGCCGACGCCGAGCAGGCACTTGAAGGATTTCAGTCTGACGGCCATTTAGAACTTTCGGAACGGGGCTGGGCGATCTTGCACCAATTCTGCTGCCAGAATATGTGGCCCCGGTTGAACGTCAATGCAACCGGCCATTCATCTGCCGTTTAGGTTGGCCTTCCCCTAACGACCCCAAACCTATCCTTAGCCTGATTGTGCTAGAGCTTGATTACGCCCTGAGTCGCCGAGGTTTCCTGACGAATGCCGCAGAGCAATGACCTGTTTGCCGAACAGCCCGAGCCGGAGCGTGCCCCGCGCCCGACGATCAAATCGATCACCGACAAGCTGGGTAAACCGCCGGCGATGCCTCCTGCCGCCAACGGCTCCTATTCGGCTGCCGACATCGAGGTGCTGGAAGGGCTCGAGCCGGTGCGCCGCCGGCCGGGCATGTATATCGGCGGTACGGATTCCAATGCGCTGCATCATCTCTTCGCCGAGGTGATCGACAACTCCATGGACGAGGCCATCGCCGGTCACGCCACCCGCATCGAGGTCGACTTCTCCGCTGACGGCTATGTAACCGTTACCGATAATGGCCGCGGCATCCCCGTCGAAGCGCATCCGAAATTTCCGAAGCGCTCGACGCTCGAAATCATCATGACGACGCTGCATGCGGGCGGCAAATTCGATTCCAAGGCATATGAGACCTCGGGCGGGCTGCACGGCGTCGGCGCCTCGGTCGTCAACGCGCTCTCGGATGATATGACCGTTGAAGTGGCGCGCGACCAGACGCTCTATCGGCAATCCTATTCACGGGGCAAGCCGACCGGCCCGGTCGAAACGGTCGGCAAAGTTCAGAACCGGCGCGGTACGGTGACGCGCTTCCATCCCGATCCCGAGATTTTCCAGGGCAAGGCTGAGTTTTCGGCGGCCCGCCTGTTCCGCATGACTCGCGCCAAGGCTTACCTCTTCGCCGGCGTCGAAATCCGCTGGAGTTGCGACGAGAGCCTTGCCAACGAGGAGGTTCCCGCCAAGGCGAGCTTCCATTTCCCGGGCGGGCTCAAGGATTTCGTGGCCGTCCGCATCGAGGGCGAGCCGCGCGTCGTCGACGAAATCTTTGCCGGCAGCGTCGGCAAACCCGGCAGCCACGGCACGGTCGAATGGGCGATCGCCTGGACCCTTGGCGATGGCTTCCTCTCTTCTTACTGCAACCTCGTGCCGACGACCGGCGGCGGCACGCACGAGATCGGCCTGAGGAGCGCCCTGCTCCGCGGCATCCGCAATTATGCCGAACTCACCAACAACAAGCGCGCTTCGATCCTGACCGCTGATGACGTGCTGAACTTCTGCTCGTCCATGCTCTCGGTCTTCGTGCGTGAACCCGAATTCGTCGGCCAGACGAAGGACAAGCTGTCCTCGCCCGAGGCGACGCGCATTGTCGACACGGCGCTCAAGGATGCCTTCGACCACTGGCTTACCGCTTCCCCCAACCAGGCCTCGAAACTCCTCGACTGGGCTGTGGAGCGCGCCGAGGAGCGGCTGCGCCGCAAGAAGGAAAAGGAAGTCGACCGGCAGAGCGCGACGCGAAAACTTCGCCTTCCTGGCAAGCTGGCCGATTGCACGCAGACGGCGGCGCAGGGCGCCGAAATCTTCATCGTCGAAGGCGACAGTGCCGGCGGCAGCGCCAAGCAGGCGCGCGACCGCGCCAGCCAGGCCGTGTTGCCCTTGCGCGGCAAAGTGCTCAACGTCGCCGGTGCGTCACGCGAAAAGCTCGCCGCCAACCAGCAGATCGCCGACCTCATCCAGGCGCTCGGCTGCGGCACGCGTGAGCGCTATCGCGAGGACGACCTGCGCTACGACAAGATCATCCTGATGACCGATGCCGATGTCGACGGGGCGCACATCGCCTCGCTGCTCATCACCTTCTTCTTCCAGGAGATGCCCAAGCTAATCGACGAGGGGCATCTCTATCTGGCGATGCCGCCACTTTATCGGATCACGCACGGCGCCAAGACGCTCTACGCCATGGATGATGCCGAAAAAGACCGCATGCTGGCCAAGGATTTTGCAGGCAAGAAGCCCGACATCACCCGCTTCAAGGGCCTCGGCGAAATGCCGCATATTCATTTGCGCGAGACGACCATGGCCCCCAAAACGCGCACGCTGCTGCAGGTCAAGGTGGAAGAGGACCGCGACGAAACCAAGTCCTCGGTCGATCGCCTGATGGGCAACAAGCCCGAAGCGCGATTTGCTTTCATTCAGCAGAATGCGGCGTTCGTGACCGACCTCGACATCTGAGGATCGGCTATAATCGCGCTGCGACATGCAATTGTCGCGGCCGTGCATTAAGGAACGTAGAGGAAACGCTTTGACTTCAAAGCCCTTTCCTCTATGGTCCGGCACCTAGCGGCCACTCGTCCCAGTTCGGCGGAACGCGATCGTGCGGCGCCGGCTGTTTTCCTCCTGCCAATGTGAGTGGACTTTTAGATTTGACTGACGATTTTTCAGGGCTCGGCCTTAGCGCCAAGGTGACCGCGGCGGTTGCCGATGCGGGCTATACCAAGCCTACCGACATCCAGGCCCAGGCAATCCCGCACGTCCTTGAAAAGAAGGACATTATCGGCATCGCCCAGACGGGCACCGGCAAGACGGCTTCCTTCGTTCTGCCCATGCTGACGCTGCTCGAAAACGGCCGCGCTCGGGCACGCATGCCGCGTACGCTCATCCTCGAGCCGACGCGCGAACTCGCCGCCCAGGTCCACGAGAATTTCGAGAAATACGGCAAGAACCACAAGCTCTCGGTCGCCCTGATTATCGGCGGCGTGTCGTTCGACGACCAGAACAAGAAGCTCGATCGCGGCGTCGACGTACTGATCGCTACGCCTGGCCGGCTGCTCGACCAGTTCGAGCGCGGCCGCATTCTGATGAGCGGCGTCGAAATCCTCGTCATCGACGAGGCCGACCGCATGCTCGACATGGGGTTCATTCCCGAGATCGAAAAAATCTGCGCCAAGTTGCCGCCGAACCGGCAGACGCTGTTCTTCTCCGCCACCATGGCCCCGGAAATCCAGCGCCTGACCAGCCGCTTCCTGCGCGACCCAATAAAAATCGAAGTGGCGCGGCAGAACTCGGTGGTGGAAACCATCGACCAGAAGCTGGTGCGGGTCTCCAACAATCCGGAAGAAAAGCGCGCCGCTCTGCGCCAGCTACTCCGCGGCGAGACGGGACTGACCAACGCCATAATCTTCTGTAACCGCAAGCGCGACGTGGCGACACTCGCCCGCTCGCTGCAACGGCACGGCTTTTCGGCCGGTGGCCTCCATGGCGATATGGACCAGAAGAGCCGCATGGAGACGCTCGACGCCTTCAAGACCAACAAGCTGACCCTGCTGATCGCCAGCGACGTTGCGGCCCGTGGCCTCGATATTCCAGCGGTGAGCCACGTGTTCAATTTCGACGTGCCGACGCACGCCGAGGACTATATCCACCGCATCGGCCGTACCGGCCGCGCGGGCCGCGCCGGTACATCGATCACCTTGGCCACACCGTCGGACGGCAAATATCTCGACGCCATCGTAAGACTCATTCAGCACGACATTCCCGTCATGCCGCTGCCGGGCGGTGGGCTGGAGATCGAGGCCGAAGACGGCCCAAGCGCGCATAGCCGGTCGCACAGCCATGGCGAACATGGCCGCTCGCGCGGCGGGCCGGTTCGGCGCGGTTCGCGCCGCGGTGGCAGCGAGCCGCGTCCGCCGCAGCAGCACGGCGGCGACACACCCGCGCCGGCGACGAGCGCGCCCGCCCAGCCGGGCGCAACCCATCGTCCGGTCGAACGGGCAGCCGCGGCAGAGCAGGCACCAGAACCCAAACCGCAGCAGCGGCCGGCACGGCGGAAGCTGGCAAATGGCGAATCTGCCTTCGGCACCGAGGGGCCAGTGCCGGCATTCCTGCTGCGCTCGACGCCTCAACGCGACGAGTAGAAGCGAAGTCTCCAATCGGTTACTTGAAGCTTTGCCGCAGCCTCTTTGTCAGACAAACTCGCTGCCGCGCGGCCGCGCAAAAACGTTTAGTCTATTGACTGGCGCCGCTCTCAGTACATTTGCCAAGGGCTCGCCCCTTTACGACCCCTTAAATGTCTTCACTCAAACTGCGTTATTCGATCATCGCTCGATTCCCCCCGGCGGTCAGTTGAACGATGATCTAAAGTCTTGAACGGACGCAAAAGTTGAATTCACTTTTGCCGAAGACCGTATAGAAGAGCGTGCCAGAAGGCGCGAGGGAATCGTGGCGGAAGAAGAGTTCAAACGGGCGCTCGGCTACGCGATGTCCGCCATCGAGCTTCTGACGCGTTCGCAAATTCCGCCCTATCCGCAATTTTACGAGCTGCTTTATACTTACGCGACGGGCGTGAACCCGTCGCTGAACGCGCGCATCAATGCGCTGTTCCGCGACGGCGATCCGACCATCGAGCTTGCCGAGGCACTCTATGAGCAGTTACTCCGCGCGCAGGATGTCAGCGAACGCATTTCCAACGTTTCCGAGCGGATGGGCGCACGTATCAGCGAGGTGCACTCCGCCATCGACAGCGCAATGATCAACGCCCGGGCCTACTCCACTTCACTGGAGGCGGCCAAGACCGACCTTCAAGGCGAGATCACCGCTGACAACGTCAAAGCCATGGCAGCCCGGCTGCTGCTTGAGACGGAGCGGATGCAATCGGTAAACCGGCAGCTCGAAGGGCGCCTGCAGGCATCGCGCGACGACATCGCCAATCTGCGTCACGATCTCAACGAGGTGCGGCGCGAGTCGATGCTCGACCCGCTGACCAAGATCTACAACCGCAAATATTTCGACGAGGGTCTGTCGCGGGCCATCATCTCGGCCGACAACACCGGCCGACCCATGACACTGCTGCTCGTCGACATCGATAATTTCAAACGCTTCAACGACACGTGGGGGCATCAGACCGGCGATCAGGTACTGCGCCTCGTCGCCATGACGCTGCGGTCCAATCGCAAAGGCAAGGACGTTGTCGCCCGCTATGGCGGCGAGGAATTCGCGGCGGTCCTGCCGGAAACCGACCTCAACGGCGCGGTGATCGTCGCCGACCACATGCGCAAGGCCATCCAGGCCAAGGAACTGCTGAAGCGCTCGACCAACGAAAAGCTCGGGCGCATCACGGCATCGTTCGGTGTCGCGCTCTACCGTCCGGGCGAAGGCGCCCCGGCGCTGATCGAGCGGGCCGACCGGTGCCTCTATGCGGCCAAGCATGCAGGCCGCAACCGTGTCTGCGACGAGACGGAACTGTCGCCGGACGACGATACCGTCGCCGCCTAAGCGGGCACGGTCTCCGTAAGCTTTACGCCGAGCCCGCGCAGCGCATCCCAATAGCCGGGAAAGGTTTTGCCGACGCAATCGGGATCGAGGATGGCGATGCCGCCGATCCTGAGCCCGGCCAGCGCAAAGCTCATGGCAATGCGATGGTCGGCATAGGTCTCGATGCGGGTGATGGCATTTCGGCCCTTGAGGCCACCAAGCTCCGGATCCCCGAATACCAGCAGGTCGTCGCCCTCCTCGCGCGCCAGGCCGGGACGGATACGATTGAGCTCCGTCGAAAGCGCCGTGATCCGATCGCATTCCTTGACGCGCAGATTGGCGATGCAAACGAAACGAACCGGCGTTTCGTTGAAGGCCGCCAGCACGGCGATGGTCGGGATCGCGTCCTGCATCTGCGCCCCGTCGATTACCGCTGGCAGGTGCGGGAATTGGGCAATGACGGCAGCAGCGGCGGCATCCGGCTGGGTGAATGCGTCAGCCGCAACGCCGAGATCGATTTTGCCGCCGGTCAGCGCTTCTGCGGCCCAGAAGTAGGTGGCTGCGGAAGCGTCAGGTTCGATAAGAAAATCGGTCGCGCGGTAACCGGTCGGCAGCACGCGCCAGACGCCGCCACCAATTTCCTCGACTGAGGCGCCGAAGGCACGCATCGCCGCGATGGTCAGATCGACATAGCCTTTCGCGCCGATCTCCTTGCCGATCAGCGCCACCTCGATTGGCCCGTTCCCAAGCGCCGCCGCCATCAGCAGTGCCGAAACGTACTGGCTCGACAGGCCGCTATCGATCTCGACCCGGCCAGAACCGAAATGGCCCTGCCCGTGAACCGTCACCGGCGGACAGCCGGTCGGCGCCTCGGCGGCAATCCCCAGCGAATTCAATGCGGTGACCAGCGGGCCAATTGGGCGCTCGCGCATATGCGCGTCGCCATCGACGATTACTGTACCGTCCGCTGCCGCGACTGCCGCCGTCAGAAAGCGCGTCGCTGTTCCAGCATTGCCGAGATACAGTGGCGCGGGCGGCGCCTTTAGCCGCCCCTGCCCCGTGACAACGAAGCTCGTTGCATCGGGCTCAATGACCTCAACACCCATCGCGATTAGCGCCTTCGCCATCAGCTCGGTATCGAGGCTTTTCAGCGCTCCGGTCAGCCGGCTCGTGCCGTTCGCAAGACCGGCGAGCAGCAGCGCCCGATTGGTGATCGACTTCGAGCCGGGCGGCACGGCGCGACCGACAAGTGGTCGGTCAACTGGTGTTATGGCGACGGATTTCGCTGAGGCGTTCATGGGCGGTGCGATGCCACGAGACGATAGCGAACGCAAGCTGACCACTCAAAAACTCGGGTCATTCCCACGAAAGCGGGAATCTCGGTTTATTCAAGACCAGTGTTCGCGAAAAACGGAGATTCCCGCTTTCGCGGGAATGGCTCGGTGCATTTGGAATTGCCATAGACGGACGGCGGATGGACTAAGCCCCAGCCCGCGCCTCGGCTAACGCCTTCAAGTCCGCGGGCTTGAGCTGCACGCTTTCGCCGCAGCCGCATTCGCCGGTCTGGTTGGGGTTCTTGAAGGTGAAGCCGGATTTGAGCTTGTCTTCCTCGAAATCCATCACCGTGCCGAGGAGGAACAGCGTTGCCTTGGGCTCGATGAAGACTTCGACGCCCTTGTCGGAAACATGGTCGTCGCCGGCGATCGGCGCCTCGACATAAGCGAGCGTATAGGTCTGGCCAGCGCAGCCGGCGTTTTTGACGCCGACTCGCACGCCGATCAGCGGCTTGCCCGAATCCTCCATGATCTCGTTGATGCGCTCGGCAGCGGCATCCGTGAGGCTCATAATCCTGAGGGCCATTTTCAACCTTCCATCGTCACATGACGATATTAGCACGCGCCGCTGGAATTACCACCAGTTCAGCGCAACCTGTGCTTCTTCCGACATGCGGCTAGCATCCCACGGCGGCTCGAACACCATATTGACCGTCACGTCCTGGATGCCCTCGACGGAGCGGGCGGCATTTTCGACCCAGCCCGGCATATCCCCGGCGACCGGACACCCCGGCGCCGTCAGCGTCATGTCGATCGCGAGGTTGCGGTTATCGTCGAGGTCGACCTTGTAGATCAGCCCGAGCTCGTAAATATCGACCGGTATTTCCGGGTCGTACACGGTCTTTAGGACGCCGATCAGGTCGGCGGTGATGCGCGCAACTTCATCGGCCGGAATGGCGTCCGACACCGTCGGCACGATGCGGTTGCCCTCGGTGGTCTCGGCCACCGCAGGCACCGTTTCGGCCATGGTCTCCGGCAAATCCTCGCTCTTGATGTCTTCCATCGTCCCAAAACCCTACGCGAAGAATTTTTGCGCGCGCTCGATGCCATCGGCCAAGGCGTCGATGTCATCTTTGCCCGTATATAGGCCGATCGAGGCGCGGCAGGTAGAGGTAACGCCAAATCTGGTCAGCAGCGGCATGGCGCAGTGCGTCCCCGCGCGCACGGCGATGCCGTAGCGGTCGAGGATGGTCGACACATCGTGGGCGTGGGCGCCCTTCATCTCGAACGAGAAGATGCCGCCCTTGCCCGGGGCCGTCCCGATCAGCCGCAGCGAATTGATGCGGCTCAGCTTTTCGGTGGCGTAGTCGGTGATCTCGGCCTCATGCGCGGCAACCTCGTCGCGGCCGAGGGCATCGACATAGCCGATTGCCGCGCCCAGCCCGATTGACTGGACGATCGGCGGGGTGCCGGCTTCGAACCGATGCGGCGGATCGTTGTAGATGATCGTGTCGAGCGTCACGGTCTCAATCATTTCACCCCCGCCCTGATAGGGGCGCATCGCGTCGAGATGCTCGTATTTGCCGTAGAGCATGCCAACGCCGGTCGGGCCGTAGAGCTTGTGGCCAGTGGCGACGTAGAAATCGACGTCGAGCGCCTGCACATCGACCTTGAGGTGCACCGCCCCCTGGCTGCCGTCGACCAGTACCGGAATTTTCTGGGCGTGGGCGATCTCGATCACGTCGGCGATCGGCACGACGGTGCCCGTGACATTCGACATGTGCGTCACCGCGACCATTTTGGTCTTCGGCGACAGCATCGCCTCAAACGCGTTGAGGTCAAAACTGCCGTCATCGCGGACATCGACAAATTTCAGCACCGCCCCCTGCCGTTCGCGCAAAAAATGCCACGGCACGATGTTGGAGTGGTGTTCCATGATGGTGACGACGATTTCGTCGCCGGCCTGGATGCGCGGGCTCAGGAACGAGGAGGCGACGAGGTTGATCGCCTCCGTCGAGGATTTCGTGATGACGATTTCCTCGACTCGCGCCGCGTTCAGCAGCCGCCGCATCGCCTCGCGCCCGCCCTCGTAGGCCTCGGTCGCCCGGTTCGCGAGCGTATGGAGCCCGCGATGCACATTGGCGTAGGCGTGCTCATAGGCCCAATCCATCTTGTCGAGCACGGCCTTCGGCTTTTGCGCCGACGCGCCGTTGTCGAGATAGACCAGCCGGTGGCCGAAAATCTTTTCGTCCAGAATTGGAAAGTCGGCGCGCACGCGTTCGAGGTCGAAGGTCATAGCGAGCCACCAATTCTGCCTGCGCCCCTCCCCCTTGAGGGGAGGGGTTGGGGGCGGGGGTGGGCCACACACTCAGAGTCCGCCGCCCACCCCCACCCGGCTGCCGCTACCCTCCCCTCAAGGGGGAGGGGAGCATGTGGCAAAAGTTCTGTATTCATTTTCCCGCCAGCCAGCCGTCAACGACGCCCTGCAGCGCTTCGTTGAGGGCCGCGTCCTCGATTGAATCGAACAGTTCGGCGATGAAGCCCCGGACCAGCATTGTCTCGGCTTCGGTCTCCGGCACGCCACGGCTCATCAGGTAGAACATCGAGTCTTCATCGAGCTTGCCGCAGGTCGAGCCGTGGCCACAGACCACGTCGTCGGCGAAAATCTCAAGCTCGGGCTTGCTGAGGATTTCCGCCTCGTCCGACAGCATCAGGCCCTACATCATCAGCTTGGCGTCGGTCTTCTGCGCATCGCGCTCGACGACGATCTTGCCCTGAAACACCGCTTTCGAGCGGCCGCGCGCGATCTGCTTATAGAGCGGCTTGCAGGTGCAGTGGCCCTTGGCATGCCGGATTTCGGCCGTGATATCGGCGTGCTGGCCGTCATTCGTCAGGTTGAGCCCGGTGAAATCCGCATGCGCCCCCTCGCCGCCGAAGCGCGCGAAAATCTGCATCCGCTCGAGACCAGCGCCGGCATGAACAGTGACCGTCCGAAGCTCGGCGTTCTCGCCGATCTCATACTCGCCCGCCGCGAAGTGCGTCGCCTTACGAGCCGAGAGATCAACCGTGACGTGTGTGAGCTTCGCGCCCTTGCCGAGCTGGATGAAGCTCGCATGGTTTGAAACATGCGCCGCATCGCTCCCCGAATAGGTTTCGAGCAGCGTCGCGCTGGCGCCATCGGCGAGATAGATGCGGGCCGAACTTGGCGCGTGCGCAGCCGGTCCATCGGTCCGGCGGTCGATGTGGATGACCGGATCGACCGACCCTTCCAGCGTCAACGTCAGCGTCTCGGTGGCCAGGGCCGAATTGAGCCGCACCAGAATATCGTCGCGCTCGGTCAGGGCCGAGCCCTTGGCCTCGCCGACGATGACGCCAGCCGGGGCGGTACCGTGGCTCTGCACGCGACCGTTGGCGATCATCACCCGAAAGGCGCCCGCCACGTCGAGCGCCGGCGCACCAGCAACCCCGGCGTCGACCGCCAGCGGCGGCACGGTGCGAAGCAGCGTTTTGAGGTCGGTATAGTGATAGGCCTCGACACGGCGCGTTGGCAGGCCCGCGACCGCTAGCCGCTCGGCTTCACTGACTGCGCCGGCGCCCTGCAACTGGGCAATCAAAGTATTTTCGGCGGCACCGAGCCGCACTGGAACCCGCATATGAGATGTCCTTACGCTGCCGCTTCGTCGAAGTCGGCATAGCCCTTGGCTTCGAGTTCGAGCGCCAGGTCCTTGCCGCCGCTTTCGGCCACGCGGCCATCCGAAAACACATGCACCACGTCGGGCACGATGTGGTTCAGCAGCCGCTGATAGTGGGTGATGACGAGCATCGACCGATCCGGCCCACGCAGCGCATTGACGCCCTCCGAGACCAGCTTCAGCGCATCGATATCGAGGCCGGAATCGGTCTCGTCGAGGATGCACATTTTTGGCTTCAGCAGCG
>Ga0134128_10010754_pt1 | contig 10954 bp, 6 predicted proteins | sample KB31754_FD_96462 | JGI IMG/M metagenome (GOLD analysis project Ga0134128, IMG submission 96462) | Terrestrial soil microbial communities with excess Nitrogen fertilizer from Kellogg Biological Station, Michigan, USA - KB3-175-4 | ecosystem: Environmental > Terrestrial > Soil > Unclassified ...
AAACAGTCTTATCGCCGCCAAACCTCAGGCGATTGCGATCTCCCTGCTGTTCTCCTTTGCCAATCCGCAACATGAACGGCTGCTAGGGCAGGCGCTGGCGGACTTGAACGTTCCGCTTTCCATCTCACACCAGATCCTGTCCGAGTTTCGCGAATATGAGCGCGCGAGCACGGTGCTGGTCAACGCGTATCTTCAGCCTGTGATGGAAAGCTATCTCAAACACCTGGAGCAGCGCACGGTAGAATCCCGCCACAGCGGAAAACGAGCGCGCATTTTTGTCATGCAATCCAGCGGAGGCATCACCGCGTTGCAGACGGCGGCGCAGCAGCCGGTCAGGACGGTTCTCTCCGGCCCGGCAGGAGGCGTGGTTGGAGCTGCCGCAGTAGCCGCGCGCAGTGGATTTACGCGGCTCATCACCTTTGATATGGGCGGCACCTCCACTGACGTCGCTCTGGTAAATGGCCGCCCTGCCACTACGAACGAAGCTGAAGTCGCGGGCCTGCCGGTGCGCGTCCCTGTGCTAGATATCCATACGGTCGGCGCGGGCGGCGGTTCGCTGGCACGTTTTGATGCCGGAGGCGCGCTACGTGTCGGGCCAGAATCCGCCGGCGCTGATCCCGGCCCCATCTGCTATGGCAAAGGCGACCTGCCCACAGTAACGGATGCCAATCTCCTGCTCGGCCGCCTTCCGGCAGACCAGTTTCTCGGTGGGGAATTTCAGCTTGATCTCCCCCGCACGCGCAGTCTTGTCCAACGCTGGCTAAAACAGCGGGGAAGCCGTCTTACTCTCGAAGGATTTGCTGCCGGCGTGGTACGGGTGGTGAACGCTAATATGGAGAAGGCTCTGCGTGTGGTCTCGGTAGAACGCGGCTATGATCCCCGTCAATTTGCTCTGATTGCATTTGGTGGAGCTGGCGCCATGCATGCCTGTGAGCTGGCGCTGTCACTGCGTATCCCTCGTGTGATTGTGCCCGTCTATCCCGGCGCTTTATCTGCGCTCGGCATCCTGATCAGCGACGTCGTGAAGGACCACTCCCGCACCGTGCTTCTGCGCGTGCGCGCGCTTCCACGTGCCGCTCTTGATGGCATCTACTCCGAGCTGCGACGGGAAATTGCCGCGGAACTCAGCAAAGAGGACTGGAAGGGAACCGCGGCGTGGGAACGCAGCGCCGATCTACGTTATCGAGGGCAGGGATACGAGATCAATCTGGTTTATGGCCCCGACATGCTGAATCGTTTCCACGCTGAGCATAGCCGGCGGTACGGCTATGCGAGCCCGGAGCGGGAAATTGAAATCGTAACCGTCCGGTTAAGAGCGCGCATCGCCTCACCTGAGAAGCTCTCAAACGTTCAGCCGGAAACTCCAGGCGCCAAACTGCTGAAGGCGCGAGCCAGGGTCTGGTTTGAGGGCAAGTATCAAGAAAGCGCGGTGCTTCCGCGTTCGTCTCTGCGTTTTGGCGAAAACTACCGGGGTCCTGCCATTATCACCGAGTACAGCGCAACTACTGTGGTCCCGCCGGGTTTACGTTTCCAGGCCGATAAGGCTGGAAATCTCCTTGTTGAAGTTGTGTGAGAGGGCGCCGAAAAAAGAAAGGCGCCCTTTTTGTGAGCTGAACCGTCTTATCTGCCAGCCCACTCTAAGAACGCCCTCTTTTCCCTGGAGGAGCGAGCCTATGCTGCGTCTTTCTTCCGATCCATGTCGTTCCGTGTCTCGTCACTACGAAGGTCGTCCGCCGCGTCACGGGCCGCGTCTTTGGCTCTTCCCATCATGTTGCGGGCTTTGCCCTTGAGCTGGTCCGCCGCCCCTTCTGCCTGAGTTTTTTCGTCGCCTGTCCATTCCCCCGCCTGGCGCTTCACACGCCCGGCGATGTCTTCGGCTTTCCCCTTAATACGGTCCTTGTCCATGAACTCCTCCTCCGGCTGTTCCTTGCCGGTTCTGATTTTGCTGCTTTTACTTGTTTAGATGGCGTTCATTGTCAGATGGCGGTTCGTCTTCCACTGATGAGCTGGAAAATCAACGCGATCACGGCAAGCACCAGCAGAATGTGAATAAATCCACCCATGGTGTAGCTGCTGACTACGCCTAGCAGCCAGAGCACTAGCAGGATTACAAAAATGGTCCAAAGCATCTCGTCACCTCGGCGAGTTTCTCTCTTGTGAGATTGGAAGGGCTTTGGAAAACTGCAGGTTGTAAGCAATCGAGAGCTGCACGCGCCCGGGTGCAGCTCTCGACAGAGAAGAAGGTCTGCAAGTTACTCAGAACGCAACGCCAACATCGGATCAACTCTGGTCGCGCGGAACGCCGGAACAAATGCGGCCAAAGCTGCTGTTGTAAGAAGGACCATGCTCGCCCCCAGTAACGTGAGAGGATCATAGGGACGTACTTCAAACAGGAGACTCGACAGGACACGCGTCAGAAAGAGCAAACAAATGGCTCCGGCAAGTAAACCGAAGAGGGCGAGGGACAAAGCTTCCTTCAAAACCAGTTTTACAAGGCTGCTGCCCTGAGCACCCAGAGCGAGCCGGATGCCGATCTCCTGGGAGCGCTGTTGCACCGAGTATGAGATCACCCCATACACGCCGATCGCTGAAAGCGTGAGCGCCAGCCCGGCAAAGATGATCAACAGAATCATTTCAAAGCGCGGCCGCGAGACTGAACTGTCCAGTACTGAATCCAGAGTTTCCACAGCAGCTACCGGCTGCTCCGGATCAACACGGTGAATCGCCGAGATTGCGGAATCAGTAATCTGTCGCGGATCTCCTTTCGCGCGAACCACCAGACTGGCCATATACATAGCCACCTGGGAATTCGGAAGATAAATGGTTGGCTGGGGAGCATCATCGAGCGCTTTCTGGCGCGTATCAGCAACCACTCCAATAATCTGCGCTGGATTTGGAACGTTCCAGCAGACGCTGAAGCTCTGCCCTAACGGATTTTGCCCTGGCAGGAACGTTCGCACGAATGCCTGATTCACCATCATGACGCTGGCCTTCCCCATGGCGTCACGTGAATCGAAGTCTCTCCCGGCAATCACTGGCGTTTGCATCGCCGCGAAGTAGCCTTCGCTCACGATCAGGAACTGGGCATCGGGTGATCTGGTTGGGTTCGGCTCCTCCCTGGTCGGCGGACCGAAACACGACCTGGAGACCTGGCCTCGAAGCGGCAGGAAATGCACGCTTCCGGCGGCCTCCACGCCCGGAACGGCGCGAACTTCGGAAAGGATGTTCTCGACATATTCGGCCCTCTGCGAAGCCTTCCGATATTTGGCTGGCGAGGTGAAGATTCGCATCGTAACCGTGTTGGCGGTTTGGAATCCCGGATCGACTGAAATGAGCCGCTGAAAACTGCGCAGCAGCAGCCCGGCTCCCATGCAGAGCAGAATCGCCAGCGCCAGTTCCATGACAACAAACGCGTTTCTCAGCCGGCGATTTCCCGTTGCGCCGATTTGCTGCCCTGATTGTCTCAATACATGATGCAGCCGGACGCGGGAAGCGCGGAGAGAGGGCGCTAGACCGAAAAGAATTGCTGTAAGCGCCGAGATGACCAACGCAAATAAAAGCACGCGGCCGTCAACGCTAATCGATTCACTCCGAGGCAGAGCAAGGCTCGGAGGAATCATGGCGACCATTGATGGAACTGCGAGTACTGTTAGAAGCAGTCCTGCAGCCATGCCGCTGAGGGCGAGCACGATGCCTTCCGTAAGCAGTTGCTGCACGATGCGACGACGACTGGCTCCCAGTGCTTCACGCAAAGCAATCTCCCGCAGGCGCCCGGCGCCTCGCATCAGCACCAGGTTTGCGACGTTCGCGCACGTGATCAGCAGAAGAAATCCAACTGCACCCAGCAGAACCAGCAAGGGAAGGCGCAGATCGCCAGTCACATCTTGCAGCATGGGGAAGCAGAGTGCGCCCCAGTTGCGGTCGTAGTCTGGACGCAATGCGGCTTCAATGCGCGCGACCGCTGCCATATCCTGCTGTGCCTGCGCCAGTGTTACGCCTGGCTTGAGTCGTGCAATCACGGTGGCGTAGCGCCCTTTACCCCATCCCGGATCACGCGTGATCGCCATTGGTGTCCAAATCCGCGCGCTGCTGCCAGGCACCACGAAGCTCTGCGGCATCACTCCGATGACGATTACCGGACGGCCGTCAATACTCAGGCTCTTCCCGATGATCTGAGGATCGCCGCCGAACCGCTGTTGCCACAGCCCATAGCTGAGCACTGCCTTGTCATCGTGACCTGGCGTGTCATCCCCGGGCTCAAAGGTGCGGCCCATCAGAGCAGGAATTCCAAGTACCGAAAAGTAATCCGCTGAAACCGATGCTGACGGCAGCGCCACCGGATTGCCTTCCCCGGTCAGGTTCAGCTCTCCAGTGGAAACCGCTGCCATAGCTGCAAAGCTGTGTGTATGCTCGCGCCAGATAAGAAAATTCCATGGATTCACCACATTCCGTTTGGCGGGATTGTCCGGCGGAGCTTCCCAGAGATGCACAAGCCGGCTGGGTTCAGGAAAGGGCAGAGGGCGCAGAAGGATCGCGTTTACCACGCTGAACATGGCTGTGTTGGCGCCGATTCCCAGCGCCAGCGTGAGCACCGCAACAATACAGAACCCGGGACTTTTGCGAAGACCGCGGACGGCGTAGCGAATGTCGCGGGCCAGATTCAGAGGCACGGATACGCTTCGGGTGTCGCGGCATTTCTCCTTGTTCTGCTCCAAACCGTCCATCGCGCGCACTGCGGCGAGGCGAGCCGATTCCTCGGGCAAGCCTTTCGCCATGTGCTCCTGCACAAGCCGGTCCATGTGATACTGCATCTCGTCATTGAGGTCTTGATCGGCGCTGCCGGCACGAAATAACGAACGGATTCGCAACGGCAGTTTGTACAACCAGTGCTGCATGCGCATTTAGGCCTCCTTTAGCTTGATGACGTGAGAGATGGCTGCTGAGAGGCGGTCCCACTGAGCAGTCTCGCGCTCAAGCTGACCGCGGCCAAGCCGGGTCAGCGCGTAATATTTGACCCGGCGGTTGTTCTCGCTCTTCTTCCACTCGGCTTTGATCCAGCCTTCCTGCTCCAGCTTGTGGAGCGCCGGGTAGAGTGATCCATCGCTGACTTGCAACACCTCTCCGGAAACCTGTCGCAGTCGCACACTGATGGCGAATCCGTGAAGCGGCTCAAGCGCAAGGATTTTCAGCAACAGCAGGTCCAGCGTTCCTTGAAGCAGATCAGAAGGTTTGCTCATAGGCTGTTCTCGGTTACCTATTATATCGGTAACCGAGCTGAAGAGTTGGACGGCACCGTGAGCTCCGGGTTAGCGCTGGGGAAAAATATTTTAGGCGTTCTCTGGTCCTCACCCGAGATCAGACGGCCATTCCTGAGAAGGTGGATTCAAGTTCGACGTTTTTGTTCCTGCCAATGGGAAACGCCATTCTGCTCCAGGCAGGTGTTCGCGATGAGCGCGGTCCTTTGTCGCGGGGCAAGGTATGATTACTGCCGTGAAAGTTGCCATTCAAGGGGAGCGAGGATCGTTCAGCCACCAGGCAGCTTTGAAGCTTGTGGCCCGCTGCCAGGTGCTGCCGTGCGCACGCTCCATTGAGGTTTTCGATTCGCTTGAGAGCGGCCGGGCAGCTGCAGCCGTGATTCCGGTGGAGAACACGCTGGCTGGTCCGGTAGGCGAGCACCTTGACCTTTTACTCGAGCGTGACGTGTTCATCACGCGCGAATTGCTGCTCCCAATCGACCATAATTTGATCGCACCTCCGGGAGTCAAGCTCAGGGACGTGCGTCAGGCGCTCTCGCATCCGGTGGCTCTCGATCAGTGCAGAAATTTTTTCCGTCGCCACAGGAGCATACGCCCGGTGCCGTTCTACGACACGGCAGGAAGCGTCAAGCACGTAATCGAGGGTAAACTTCGCGACGCCGCCGGAATCGCAAGCCATCAGGCAGCTCAGGAATATGGCGGCAAGGTCCTTATGTCACAGCTGCAGGATGACCCCCGGAACGTAACCCGCTTTTTCCTCATCCTAAAGAAGAGAAAGATCGCTCCGGCTGCGGACAAGACTTCGCTGGCGTTCTCGCTCAAAAATGAAGCCGGAGCGCTGTTTAAAGCCTTGAGCGTTTTCGCCCTGCGCGATCTTGATTTGAGCAAAATTGAGTCCCGTCCCGTGAAGGGCAAACCATGGGAATACCGGTTCTTCGCGGATGTTGTGCGCGGCGACGATGAACCCATGCGTCTGGCTCTGCGGCATTTAGAAGAGATTGCGGGGCTGGTTAAAGTGCTGGGGATTTATCCCAGGGCCAGATAGCGTTTTGCCTGCCGGACGCCGTCAGAAAGGTGTAGGGAAGAGAGCTGGGTTTGTGCGGTCATCCACGTACTTTGTCGCCGCCCAGAAGGTACCCTGACGAGGGATTGCACTGATAACACGACAGATACCTCTGCCTGTTGGTAATTTGCGGCGTGGAACCACCGTGGGGTAGAATCCCGCGAATCATGCTGTTCCAGGAAACTTGCTATCTTGCATCTTTCCTTAGGCCCCTGTCATCAATATCTGAGCGTATTATTATCAAGGATTACACATGGCCTCTGAAAATATCAATGATGTCATAGACTTACAGGAATCTTCTGAAGGGGCGCAGACTTTAGGGGAAGGGGAGCGGAAGGGTGTTCCGGTGCTTCCGGTGCGAGACACTGTGCTGTTCCCCCATGCCGTTTTGCCGTTGACCGTTGGCCGCGAAAGCTCCATTCAACTGATCAATTCTCTGGGCGATGAAAAGACCATTCTGGTGGTGGCCCAGCGCGAAGCACGGGTTGATGCTCCGCAGCCAAGCGATCTCTACAGTATCGGCACACTGGCCACGGTCCACAAAGTGGTCAAAATGCCGAACCAGAGCCTTTTTGTCTTCACCGAAGGTTTGCAAAGAGGCAAGCTGGCCGACTTTAGCCAGTTGACGCCCTTCATGCGCGCCAACGTGGACCTGATTGCCGATGCAGAACCGGCGCCTTCGCCTGAAATTGAAGCCTTGCAGCGCAATGTGCTCACGCTTTTTCAGCAGATCGTGGCTGGTTCGCCAACTTTGTCAGACGAACTCCAGACTGTAGCCATCAACATTGAGGAACCAGGCCGGCTGGTTGATTTCATCGCTTCCTCGCTGCCGTTCCTTTCCACCAAAGATAAACAGGAAGTGCTGGAGACGCCCGACGTCCATAGCCGGTTGCAGAAGATCAACCAGCACCTGGCGAAAGAGCTGGAAGTCCAGCAGTTGCGCAACAAGATCCAGACTGAAGTCCAGGATCAGGTGCAACAGTCACAGCGCGAGTACTACCTGCGCGAGCAGATGAAAGCCATCCAGAAAGAACTGGGCGAGCAGGACGAGGCGCAGCGCGATGTGGAAGATCTGCGGCAGAAAATTGAAGCCGCCGGCATGCCGGAAGAAGTAAAGAAGGAAGCTTTGAAAGAACTGACCCGTCTGGGACGCATGTCGCCGATGGCTGCCGACTATTCGGTCACGCGCAACTACATTGAATGGCTTGCGGTGCTGCCGTGGTCCAAATCCAGCGGCGTCGAGGTGGACATCACCAAAGCGCACGAAATTCTGGATGCCGACCACTACGACCTGAAAAAGGTGAAAGACCGGATCCTGGATTATCTTTCGGTGCGGCGCCTCAAGCCGAACATGAAGGGGCCGATCCTTTGCTTTGTGGGGCCTCCCGGCGTGGGCAAGACGTCGCTCGGGCGCTCGATTGCGCGCGCTCTGGAGCGCAAATTCGTCCGCATTTCCTTAGGCGGCGTGCACGATGAAGCCGAGGTTCGCGGGCATCGCCGGACTTACATAGGCGCCTTGCCGGGACAGATCATCCAGGGCATACGCCGCGCGGAGACCAACGATCCGGTGTTTGTGCTGGACGAGGTAGACAAGCTGGGACGCGACTTCCGCGGCGATCCTTCATCGGCGCTGCTGGAAACGCTGGATCCGGAGCAAAACTCCACGTTCCGCGACAACTATCTGGACGTGCCGTTCGACTTGTCAAAGGTGTTGTTCATCTGCACGGCGAACATGCTTGACACGATTCCTGAGCCGCTGCGTGATCGCATGGAGATCATTGAGCTGCAGGGCTACACGGAAGACGACAAAGTGCACATAGCGGAGCGGTACCTGGTTCCCAAGCAGATTGAGGAAAACGGCTTGTCGAATGAGGTGATTGAAATTCCGGAAGATGCAGTTCGGTTTGTCATCCGGCACTACACGCGTGAAGCCGGAGTGCGCAATCTGGAGCGCAACATCGGAACGCTTTGCCGCAAGCAGGCGCGCCGGATTGCCGAAGGCAACAAAGATAAGCTCCTCGTGACACGCGAGGTGGTGCAGGAGTTTCTGGGCGGAATCAAAATACGTATCGACACCGAAATTGCCGAGCGTACCAAGCGCCCTGGAGTGGCCGTGGGGCTGGCGTGGACTCCGTCCGGCGGCGACATCCTGTTCATTGAAGCCAACAAGATGAAAGGCAAAGGCGGCTTCATGATGACAGGACAGCTGGGTGAAGTTATGCGGGAATCGATGCAGGCCGCGCTCACGTGGGTACGATCCAATGCAGCGGTGCTAGGCATTTCAGATGATTTCTTTAAGGACAATGACCTCCATATCCATGTTCCTGCAGGAGCCATTCCCAAAGACGGTCCATCCGCCGGCGTCACCATGGCAACGGCCCTGGTTTCGCTGCTTACGGACCGGCCGGTGCATCCGCTGACCGGAATGACCGGAGAGATCACGTTAAGCGGCAATGTATTGCCGATCGGCGGCGTGAAGGAGAAGTTTCTGGCGGCCAAGCGTGCGGGCGTACGCGACGTGATCTTCCCCGCGGATAACAGAATGAACGTGGAGGAAGATCTGACGCCCGAGCAACTCGAGGGTGTGCGGGTCCATTTTGTGAGCACGATTGACGAGGTTCTGGCCATCGCCCTTCCAACGTCAAAGCAGGAAGAACGCCGGGATGCTGAGACCCGGGAGCAGGTACTCACGAACGTGAACTAACCACGGAGTAAATTCTTCCGTACAGGCGCCCTCTTGTTGGGCGCCTGATCTCTTTTTGGCCGAACCTTGCTGTCGACGGCCTTTTCTTAGCAGAAATTGCCTTAGTCCTCCTCATTCAGCCAGCAGAGGCTCTGACCAGCAGCATCCAACAGCAAAACATCCGCAGTCCACTTTCCGGGGGCTTTTATGTTTGCGAGTATCACTATCCCATCCCAAAGGAGCCGCCTATACTCGCCTCGTCTTATTTTTTGTGCTGCCGGGTTGGTATTCCTCAGCCTCGGATTTGATACATGGGCCTCTGGGCAGAATTCCCAGACCAGCCTTGAGGTCTATGCCAGCGCCATGAAGCAGCCGCAGGTGGCCGAGCAGATCGCCGGACTCGAGCGCTTTCTTTCCATGTCTGAGAACGGCATTTTGAAACAGGACGCCCTCGAAGTGCTTATCTGGGATTACACGCGTATGGGCAGTCTTGGACACGCACAGCAGCGGGGTGCGGACTTGCTCAAACTCGATGCGGGCAATCCCGTGGCGATTGCTGCCCAAAATCGCGCACCCGAACAGCCTGTACAATCCCGCAATCATAGGAATGCAGGAAAGGAACGCATCGAAGCCGCGCAGCGAGCTCTTACCGCCATGGAGGCCCTGCGTAAACCCGAAGGAATGCTGCCGGGGGACTTCGCCGCTCTTCGCCGCCACGTTGAATCCACACTGAACGGCGCGCTCGGACTGGCTTACGTTGATCGCCAGCAGTATCAGCTTGCCCGAACGCCTCTTCAACAGGCCGTCGCAGTTGATCCCGCCAATCCGCAATATGCTTACGCTCTCGGTCTGGCATTGCTCTTGAGCGGCGACGCTGATTCACAGAACGCCTTCCTCTATCTTGCCCGCGCTGCGGATCTCACCCAGGGGACTCCCGCAGGCCAGCAGATCGCGGAGTTTGCCCGCAAGCAATACCACAGAGCAGGTGGGTCCGACGCTGATTGGAACCGTTATCTCGCCGCAGCTGTGGTGCCAAGTCAGGAAAGGGCACGTTCGCCGATTGTGGCCAGCAGACCCACGCCTCAGCCGGCGGCGCCCATCGTCGCCAGCAACTCGCAACCAGGTGCTCCGCCAGTCGCACCGGCAACAGCGAACTCTACGCAGTCCAACACTCAGTCGTCTTCGCCCACCGTCGCCAGCAACACAAAGCCTGGTGCCCCTGCATCTTTGCCGTCGGGCACGAATAATTCGCAGCCCCAGACTGCATCATCGGCGCCGGCCGGTGCAGCGAATTCAGCGCAGCCTCAGAGGAATCCGAATACTACTATTAGCTCTCCATCGCCCACAAAAACAGCCAAGCTTGTACCCCCGGCCCTGCCGCCTTCCGCCATTCCGACACATCCTTCAGACGCAGCGGATGTTGACACCCATGGAACAAAGCTCACGCCTGAGAAGAAGCCCGGCATAGTCACGCCCTATGAGCCGGTATCGCTCGGCATCCTGATTGAGACCGCGCTGCTCACAAAACAGAATCGTCCTGCCATCATTGCTACGCTGCGTGATGTCATCAAACATCTGCGTGGTGAAGATGAAGCTGCGGTGCTCGTGTTCAGCAACCAGCTCGATTTTGAGCAGGACCTCACGGCTAATGACGAGTTGCTGGAACAGGCCATGAATGGGCTTCGTCCGCAGCGCGGCAAGGCGCTGTTAGACGGCATTGCTTTCGCAGCCGGACACCTCAAACGGATCGGAAAGAACAACAACCGTGTTTTGCTGGTCATTTCTGACGGTCGCAGTGAGAACCTCAGAAGTGACTCACTTCCCCTCAGCTCTCAGGTAAGCGGAGTAAAAATCTATTGCATTGGACTAAATGCGGATGGCGCCGATCAGCGGGCGCTGCTTGAAAAACTGGCGTCTTATTCCGGCGGCCAGGCGGGATTCGCCAGCGATCCT
>Ga0134128_10010756_pt1 | contig 10953 bp, 7 predicted proteins | sample KB31754_FD_96462 | JGI IMG/M metagenome (GOLD analysis project Ga0134128, IMG submission 96462) | Terrestrial soil microbial communities with excess Nitrogen fertilizer from Kellogg Biological Station, Michigan, USA - KB3-175-4 | ecosystem: Environmental > Terrestrial > Soil > Unclassified ...
AGTAGCAACCATGATCTGCGTATCCCCACCGAGAAACCGCGCCATATTCGTGTCCCGGATCTCCGCCTTCTGTCGCCCATCCACCCTGCTGATCCAATATTTCGGTTCGGGAAACCACGCCTTGATATTCTCATACCCCCTCTCCAGATTCTCATAATCCATTTTCTCCGACTCTTCGATCAACGGGAAAATAACGTATACCTGACGCCCCTTGCCGATCTCATGTTTCAGGAAATCCATTACCTGGGACCTCCTATCTTCGAAACGATGGACCGTAGAGATTGGTTGCCTTCCCGGCGGCAATTCGTCCATGACGCTATAGTCCAGATCGCCGTAAGCCGTCATCGCGAGGGTCCGGGGGATCGGCGTAGCCGTCATGACCAGGACATGTGGTGGAACCGCCGCCTTTTGCCAGAGCCTGGCCCGCTGCGCGACGCCAAACCGGTGCTGCTCATCCACGATGGCAAGCCCCAATTGCCTGAACTGTACCGTCTCTTCCAGCACGGCATGCGTCCCGATAAGAATATGCAACCCGCCCTCACGGGCCATTTCCAACACCTCCTTCCTGGCCTTGGACTTTGAAGACCCCGTCAACAGTCGCACCTCCAGCGGCAGATCCTTCAGCAGCGCCGATATGCCCTCGAAATGCTGCCGCGCCAGGATCTCCGTAGGTGCCATCAAACAGGCCTGGTAGCCGTCATCCACCGCCAGCAGCATCGTGAGCAAAGCCACGATCGTCTTGCCACTCCCGACATCCCCCTGCAACAGCCGGTTCATTTGCCGGCCCGTCCCGGTATCCTTCCGGATCTCCCGGAGGACGCGTTTCTGCGCCCCCGTGAGCTCAAAAGGCAAATGGCGGCTATAGAACTGGTTGAACAGCTTCCCCACCTGGGAAAAAACAACACCCTGTGAGCTCCGGTGACGCTTTGATTTGATCAGACCCAAACGGACCTGCGCCAGAAACAACTCCTCGAATTTCAGTCGCACCACTGCGGCCTGGTATCCCCCCGGATTTACCGGGAAATGCACCTGCCGGTACGCCTCATACCGCGAGATCCACCGCGCCGGCTCGCCCGAGACCGGATCGCTATAGGTCATCACCGACTCCGGCAAATTCTCCGGCAGATCCTTCTCCTTCAACAAACCCAGCAGCGTTTGCGTCAGCTTTCCCAACTGCCGCCCACCTAATCCTCTGACTTTCAACTTCTCCGTCGTCGGATATACCGGCTCCAGATGTTCCGGCCGCTCCGCGGCCGGCCCGGCATAAGCCTCGATCTCCGGATGCGTCAGCTGCGCGCTTCCCTGAAAAAAGCTCACCCGCCCAAAGACCAGGTAGTCTCCCCCGACCTGCACCAGCTTCTGGACCCCATGGATACCCTGGAACCATACCAGCTCCAGCGTACCCGAGGCATCCCGGATCTCCGCCACCAGCCGGCGACTTCGCTGCTGCCCTACGAGGTTGACACTGGTGACACGCCCGGCCACCTGGATGAATTCAACGTCCGGCCGGATCTCCCGGATCAGATTGACCCGTGTCTTGTCGACATGCCGGTAAGGGAAATGCTCCAGCAGATCCCTGAAAGTGAAGATGCCCAGCTCCTTCTGCAATAGCTCAGCCCGCACAGGGCCCACGCCCTTGAGATACTCGATGGGATTACCTAATATGGATGGAAGATTCAAGTCTGCAAATGTACGAGAACTTCGGATCGCACTGGAAATCTACTCCCTGTGGCCCGGTCGTACAAAAACTTCGATGACCCCCTGCGTCTCCGCCCCACGTCTCGGCGCCGGGAAAGAGTCTACCTGCGAATACTCCTCTCGCAGCGAATCACGGACCCTGAAGGGATAGAAATTGTTTAGTGTAGGAATGTATTCGAAAAGCACCAGGTCATAATAATGATCACGGATCCTCGTCTCCAGGGTATCCGCCTGCCGGTTGAACATGCCTACCCCCAGATGATACCATAATGGAAGCCGCGGGTTCCTCTCCAGCCGGAAAGGGATCTCCGCCGCCAGCGGCGTCAGCTCGGACATATTCAACACCCGCAGATCACCCGGCGCCACACCCGGTTTGCGGCCCGCCCGATAGTTCTTTATCAGATCCATATCGAGCAACCGGTGTATACCCGCTACCGTAGGAGCGGGCATCTTGATCTTCCGGAAGCTCGGCAACTCGCATTCCACCCACTCGCTCATCGGAATATCCTTCACCGTATCCCGTGAGATCATATACGTGTCCTTGTTCACCACATTCTCGCCCGTGGCTGATACGGTGGCCGTCTCTTTTTTCGGCAGAAACCTTGCTACGATGCGCTCGGTATAATTCCACCAGCTGCCGCTCCACCAGATCACGATACCCAAAAGCAATACTCCCAGCAAAGCCGGCTTCTCCGGCCGTAAGGGCAACAATGGCGCCAGGAGCGAAAAAGCGCAGGCAAAGCCGAAACTCTGAAAAAAGATATTGTTGTCCGGCGGCGTATAGCTCGTGACCTGCAGTACGGCAGCCTCGCCCAGGATACCCAGCGTCAATGCAACAAGCAGCACCGCCGCCCGGTCCCCTCGCAACGCCGCCCAGTTCCGCCAGCGAACGACAACCAGCACCGCTATCAGGAAAAAATAAAATTTGATCCAGGGAGAATAGCCAAAAAGCTCGTTGAGAATATCGAATAGGGATACCCGCGAGGAATGCGGCGGCTGCCCGTGATTGAACCAATACCCGAAACCATGCGAAACGAACGGCAGGATCACCAATCCCAGCAGGACACTAAAACTACCCGCATAGATCAACAGCGGTTTCCATTTCCGCTGCAATCCGCCATCCACCGCCAGCACCCAGCAGGCTACTACTAACGCCAGGCCGCCGCCATCCTGTTTCGTGAGAAAAGAGCAGACCGTAAAAAAGGCGGCGCCCACCAGCCACCCAAACCGGTTACGGCCACCCTCCGCGGCCATGTCCACCCGGACATACCGGAACAAAAAGGCAAGCGCCACCAGCTCATACACGATCACACTGTGATTGTACCACGGCCAGAAATTGAAAAAGCTATACGACAGACAAAATAGCAGTACCGATGCCAGCCTGATCCCCTTGTCGACGGCAAGGCTCCGCAATATCGACCGAAACGACAACCCCGCGATAATATTGATCAGCACCTGCGCCTTGATCAGGGTAATCATCTGGGAACCGAAGATCTTGAAAAAAATGGCGGGTATCACCCAATACATGCCACCCAGCGGAATACCGAAATCCCGGAAAGGCAGCTGGCCATGGCTCATCCGATACGCACCCTCCCAGGACAAAAAGATGTTCACCCGGTAGGGAAGATGAATGAACAAAGGCACACAGGCCAGCAGAACAATGATCAATACTTCGGTTCTTGCGATCGATCTTGAGGTCATTGGGTATAAGTTAACTTATTGTAATGCCGCTTTTAGCGGATTAATTATTCAGGGACAATATTATAAATTTTGTCTTTTTGTTTGTACTTTGGCGCGTTAAATAAATGAAGTGGTATACCTTAAACTTCTAAGGCCAAAGGATTGGGCCAAAAACCTGTTCCTTTTCGTGCCCTTGTTTTTCGGCCGGGAGATCTTCAACCTGGATAAACTGTTCCATGTGGCGCTGGGCTTCCTCGCCTTTTCCTGCATCGCGAGTTCTATTTACATCATCAACGACTACCGGGACCGGGAGGACGACCGCAAACACCCGGTGAAACGTAACCGACCGCTCGCCTCAGGCGCCATAAAGCCATCCACCGCCCTCGTGATCTGTGGTGCGCTGCTGGTGACCGGCTTCGCCCTGGCGTGGTGGATCAGGGACAAGTTCTTTTTCGTGCTCGCCATCTATTTCCTGATCAACCTCGCCTATTCGCTGGGACTGAAGGCCATCTCCATCCTCGATATCATCATCCTTGCCGCAGGCTTCGTATTGCGTATCAAAGGCGGCTCCGTGATCTCCTATGTCCCACTCTCGGAATGGATCATCATCATGGTTTTCCTGCTCGCCGTGTTCATGGCCATCGGCAAACGCCGCGACGACGTCCTGTTGAAACTTTCTTCCGGCACCGATATGCGCAAATCCATCAAAGGGTATAACCTGGAGTTCCTCAACATCCTCCTGGCCTTCGTGTGCGCCGTGATCGTCGTCGCCTACCTGATGTATACCATGTCGCCGGAGACGATCGAACACACTGGCTCGACAAGATTGTATTATACCTGTATCTTTGTGCTCGCAGGCATCATGCGTTACCTGCAGATCATTTATATCTCTAGCGATTCCGGCTCGCCTACCAGGATCCTTTACAAAGACCGCTTCATCCAAGTCACCCTGATCTTATGGGGGATCAGCTATATCGTGTTATTGTATATCAAGGACGTCAATATATTCCGCTAATCATATGCCCTCAGTACTATTACTTGGAGCAGGCTCCGACATAGCCGGCTCGCTCGCCCGGAAATACGCTTCCACCGGGTACGAGATCCAGCTGGCAGCAAGAAAGGTCTCGCGATGCCAACCCCTGAAACAGGATATCGGTATCCGTTACAACGTGTCCTGCTCGCTTCATGAATTCGATGCGGCCAAACCGGAAACGCATGCGGCCTTCTTCGAGTCCCTGCCCGTCCGGCCCGATATCACCGTCAGCATCTTCGGCTATCTGGGTGAACAAAAAATAGCAGAATCGGATTGGGCGGAATGCGAACGAATTTTGCAAGTGAACTATACCGGCGCCGTCTCCATCCTCAATGTCGCAGCGAATGCCTATGCCGCACAGGGCCATGGAACCATCGTCGGCATAAGCTCGGTGGCCGGTGAACGCGGCCGCCAAAGCAACTATTTCTATGGCAGCGCCAAAGCAGGCTTCACGGCCTATCTTTCCGGTCTCCGTAACCGCCTCTATCCCCTGGGTGTACACGTCCTGACGGTGAAACCGGGTTTCGTGGCAACGAAAATGACGGAGAACATGGCCCTGCCTCCCCTGGTGACCGCCCAACCCGACGCCGTAGCCACAGCCATCTTCGAAGCCGTCCGCAAGAAAAAGGATGTCCTCTATGTAAAATGGATGTGGCGCTGGATCATGTTCATGATCAAATGCATCCCCGAAGGCGTCTTCAAAAAAATGAAATTATGAGCCGCATCGCCTTCTTCGATTTCGACGGTACCGTTACCACGAAGGACACCTTGCTCGAATTCATCCGCTTCAGCAAAGGAAAGATCCCTTTCTATATAGGTTTTGTACTGAACAGCCCCTGGCTGGTAGCCTACCGGGTGGGGCTCATCTCCAACCAGGCCGCCAAAGAACGCATCCTGGCCTGGTTCTTTCGCCATACGCCGGTGGCCGAATTCCAGGAGACCTGCGACCGCTTCGCGGCCCAGATGGTGCCCGGCCTTCTCCGCCCCAAAGCGCTCCGCGAGATCACCGAGCTGCAGAACAAGGGCTTCGAGATCATAATCGTCAGTGCCTCCCCCGAGAACTGGATACGCCAGTGGGCCGAAAGCATCAGGGCAGGCCTACTGGCCACCCGCCTGCAAACACGGCCCGAAACAGAAGGCCGGCTCACGGGCAGGATCCTCGGCCATAACTGCCACGGCAACGAAAAGGTCCGGCGCATCGGCGAGGCGTTCAACCTCGATACTTACAACGAAATTTATGCCTATGGCGACAGCTCGGGCGACAAACCCATGTTAGCACTTGCTCATCACTCGTTCTACCGGCCCTTTCGGTAAAATTGGTATCCTTATTGCCCCATCTATTTATAGATCTGCCTCCTATCCACTCTCCCTCCCCCTTTTGAAACAATAACCAATTTGTTCAATCAAAAATTGAATGGGCATGCGTTGCTTATTGTTGCTTTCCTGCTGCCTGGCAATGGGAAACCTCAACCTATCCGCCCAGGTCCTGGGCATCATCGGCTCCTCCACCGCCGCCGGCGAAGGCGCCTCCACATTCGACAGCTCGTGGGTTGCTATATCGACCCGCTATTACAAGGGCCTCGGCGAGCTCTCCAACACTATTGACATCGCCGTCAGCGGTACTACCACCTGGAACGGTATGCCTTCCAGCTTTATTCCGCCAAGTGGCGGCAATCCGGCGCCATTGCCCCCGGATCCGAACCACAATGTCACAAAGATCCTCCAGCTCGGATCCAACGTGGTCATTATCGGCTATCCCTCCAACGATATCGCCTTTGGCTACACCCTTGCCCAATATCTCGCCAACCTCCGGACAATCTATGACTCGGTGGTAGCCGCCGGTAAGGTTTGCTATGTCACCACCACCCAGCCGCGAGACGACATCGCTACCAGCCTTCGCCAGCTCGCTCTCCAGGGACGCGATTCCATCCTCAACGAATTTCCGCAACAGGCGCTGAACTTCTGGGACCCCGTGGCGGACCCGTCGACCCTGGGCATCCTTACGCAATACAGCTACGGTGACGGCATCCATCTAAACAATGCAGGCCACGCCGCCATCGCACTGGTGGCCGAAAAAGCCGGAATCATGACCCCAACGCCTCTGCCCCTTACACTCACCGGCTTCGGCGCAAGCATGGTCGGTGGGGACGTATTGCTGCAATGGACAACAGCGGACGACGGTTCCGGTGGTCCCGTGGTTTTCGAAGTACAAAGAAATACCGATAGTGCCGCTTTCCTTCCTGTGTATAACACCGGCTTCATGCCGCCTGCCTCCCGAACCTGGACCTGGATGGATAATGCCTGCCCGGCGGGTATCGTTTTTTACCGGCTGAGATGGCTGCAAGGATCGCAGGAAAAGTATTCGAAAATCGTCAGTATAGACCATTCCGGCACCGGCACCACCCTCCATATCGATAAAGTCTACCGGCCGGGCACTTCGGAACTGATGGCCCAGCTGGAATTGCCGGCTCCCGGCAATGCGTTCCTCACCATCCACGATCTAGCCGGTCGCCTCATCCTGCAAAAACAATATACCAGCCTGCCGCCCTCGATCCTGCTACCCATAACCCTGCCGCCGATGGCTGCAGGCGAATACATTTTACGGGTGGATACACCGGGCGGCGGACTGGCCTCGGAACCCTTCGTAATATTCTGATATTGTTAAATGCTGCGGGAAAATTGTATTTTGCCCGCTTATGGATATCGTTATCGTCGGCCTCCAGGCATGGTATACCGAGATCGGCAGCAATTGCAAAAGCATTGCGGAAGAATTGTCGCATCATCACCGGGTCCTGTATGTAAACATCCCCCTCGACAGGCGGACCGCCGCCCGGGATTCAGCCAACCCAAACATCCGTAAGCACCTCGATGTCATCCGGAAAAAAGATCCGGTGGATATGATCCGGATCGGCCCCACCCTGTGGAATTACTACCCGCACCGAATGCTCGAATCGGCTAATTGGCTCCCCTGGACCTGGCTGTTCAAAAAATTTTGCCGGATCAACGGCAAGCGGTTCGCCGCGGATATTCGCAGGGCAACCGACATGCTGGGGTTCCGCGACTATGTAGTCTTCAATGACAATGATATTTTCCGGTCCTTTTACCTCAAAGACTTTCTCAACCCGAGCGCCTATATCTATTACTGCAGGGATAACCTGCTCGGCGTCCCCTACTGGAAAAAACATGGCCGCATCATCGAACCGCTCCACATCGCCAAGGCGGATATCGGCGCCGCCAATTCGATCTACCTGGCTAATTACCTGCGGAAATACAACCCCAATAGCCATTACATCGGCCAGGGATGCAATATCGCCCTCTTCGATCCCTCCGTCGCACGACCCCTGCCCACAGATATGCCGTCCACTCCCGGTCCCGTCATAGGATACGTCGGCGCCATCATCAACCTCCGCATCGATAACGAAATTCTCCTGCACATCGCAAAAACACGCCCGGACTGGAACATCGTTCTGGTAGGGCCCGAAGACGAATTCTTCCAAACAAGCGAGCTCCATCGGCTGCCTAACGTGCATTTCCCGGGCCGAAAAGACATCAAAGACCTGCCAACCTATATAGGCCGGTTCGATGTTTGTATCAACCCACAGTTGATCAACGACATCACTATCGGCAATTATCCCCTGAAAGTGGACGAATACCTCGCCATGGGCAAACCCGTGGTCGCGACCCGTACCGAGACCATGGAGATCTTCGGCGATTCCGTCTACCTGGCGGACAAACCGGAAGAGTATCCGGGACTCATCGAGCGTGCCCTGGGGGAAAACAGCCCTGAACTGGCGCGAAAACGAATAGATCTCGCCCGAACCCATACCTGGGAGGCTTCCGTTTATAAACTCTATTCCCTGATCGAAAAACAGTTGCAACGTGAACATCGTACAACGAATAAAATCCAGTGAACGAAACAAATTGCTGGTACTCAGGCTGTTGATGCCGGCTGGTCAGGCCCGGCCAAGGTGGTGGGTGAGGACATTCGTAAATCCGTGGGTCCATAAGCGCGGTAAACACACGGTGATCCGGCGGCACGTAATCCTGGATGTGCTGCCCTTTAGAAAATTCGTAGTTGGCGACCGGACGATCATCGAAGAATTTTCGTGTATCAACAACGGCATGGGCGATGTTATCATCGGCGACAATTGTACCATTGGTCTCCGAAACACGCTGATAGCCCCGGTGACCATCGGCAACAACGTGATCCTTGCTCAAAATGTTTGTCTTTCCGGCCTTAACCACGGTTATCAGGATATCCATACCCCCATCCGCGATCAAAAATGCACCACCGGACAGATCACCATAGAGGACGATTGCTGGATAGGTTCTAACTCCGTGATCACGGCCGGGGTAACCGTTGGCCGTCACGCCGTAGTGGCCGCCGGCAGTGTTGTGACCAAAGATGTTCCCGCTTTTAGCGTGGTCGGCGGCAACCCCGCCCGCCTTCTCCGCCAATATAACGCCGCCACCGGCGAATGGGAAAGGCCGCACTAGGCGGCCTTTCGGTTGTTTATCTTTACCGGCTTAACCCGCCGGCTTGAGGCTTATTGTTTGACGAACCTCTGGACTTCACGCTGGCCGGAGCTGCTCCGGATCACCAGGAAGTAAACCCCACGGGCAAGCGAAGAGACATTAAGCCGATACGTAGCCGTTCCCCCCTCTTGTTCGTAAGTCCCCGTCATCTCGTTGACACCACTTGTGCTAAAGACGCTCATCGTGAACTTCCCTTGACCGGAGGACGTATAGACTACATTCAGCATGCTCTCGGTAGGATTGGGATATAAGCTCACACTGGTCGCGTTCGATAACCGCCGGTTATCGTTGAGTACGACCACATTCACGGTCGCCGCAGCAGTAGTCCCCGCGTCATCCGTTACCGTAAGCTTGAACGTATAGGTACCCGCGACCAACCCGGAAGCCGAAGTCTCGGAAACGCCCGGAGTGCTGAGCGTCACGTTCGACGGACCGCTGACCTCTGTCCAGGCATAGGCGGTGATCGAACCCGCCGAGACCGTGCTAGCCGAACCATTCAGGGTTGCCGTGTTATTGGGCAGCGTGAGCGTATCCGCATTCCCGGCATTGGCTACCAGCGTCGCGGCAGTAGCGGCCGATACGGTTACCGTCATAGTTGCGTTGGCCGTTTCGCCCGCATTATTGGTTACTGTCAGCTCGAAAGTATAGACACCGGACTGCAAACCGTAGATCGAAGGGGTGGCCGTGGTCGAATTGGCGACGGTAACACCACCCAGACCGCTTACCTGCGTCCAATCGTAACTCACGATGGTACCATTGGGCGAATAGCTGCCAGAACCATTCAGCTGCACCGTCACGCCGGGCGCTACCGTTTGGTTAGGGCCAGGAACCGCAATGGGGAGTTGAGGCACCGGGGCCTTCACGGTTACCGTGACCGAAGCAGTCGCCGTATTACCCAGCGCATCGGTTACCTTCAGCTGGAAGGTATAGGTGCCCTGGACCAGGTTGCTCACCGTAGCGGTAGTTGTCGTGGAGCCGCCGATCGTGGCCGCAGAAGGCCCGCCGGTCTCCGTCCAGACATAAGAAGAGATGCTGCCATTGGTCTCAGAACCGCTGCCCGTCAGCGTCACGCTGCTCGTCGGCAAAGTAATCGTCTGATTGGAACCCGCATTGGCTACCGGGCTGCCCGGGGTCACCACCGCAGGATTCACCGTCACGGTCACACTGGCGTTCGCCGTATTGTTCGAGGCATCGGTTACCGTCAGCTGGAACGTATAGGAACCCTGCACCAGGCCGCTCACCGTAGCGGTGGCCGCATTGGCCGGGCTGGGCGTGACGGTGGAAGGACCACCCGTTTGCTTCCAGCTATACCCCGTGATCGTGCCATTGGTCTCAGAACCGCTGCCCGTCAGCGTCACGCTGCTCGTCGGCAAAGTAATAGCCTGATTGGAACCCGCATTGGCTACCGGGCTGCCCGGGGTCACCGCCGCAGGATTCACCGTTACCGTCACACTCGCTGTCGCCGTATTATTCGACGCATCGGTTACCTTCAGCTGGAAGGTATAGGTGCCCTGGACCAGGTTGCTCACCGTAGCCGTAGTTGTCGTGGAGCCGCCAATCGTGGCCGCAGAAGGCCCGCCGGTCTCCGTCCAGATATAAGAAGAGATGCTGCCATTGGTCTCAGAACCGCTGCCCGTCAGCGTCACGCTGCTCGTCGGCAAGGTAATAGCCTGATTGGAACCCGCATTGGCTACCGGGCTGCCCGGGATTACCGCCGCAGGATTCACCGTTACCGTCACCGAAGCGGTTGCCGTATTATTCAAGGCATCGGTTACCGTGAGCAGGAACGTATAGGAACCCTGCACCAGGCCGCTCACCGTAGCGGTGGCCTCATTGGCCGGACTGGGCGTGACGGTGGAAGGACCACCCGTTTGCTTCCAGCTATAACTCGCGATCGTGCCATTGGTCTCAGAACCGCTGCCCGTCAGCGTCACGCTGCTCGTCGGCAAGGTAATAGCCTGATTGGAACCCGCATTGGCTACCGGGCTGCCCGGGATTACCGCCGC
>Ga0134128_10010757_pt1 | contig 10952 bp, 10 predicted proteins | sample KB31754_FD_96462 | JGI IMG/M metagenome (GOLD analysis project Ga0134128, IMG submission 96462) | Terrestrial soil microbial communities with excess Nitrogen fertilizer from Kellogg Biological Station, Michigan, USA - KB3-175-4 | ecosystem: Environmental > Terrestrial > Soil > Unclassified ...
CAAGCCGGACTGCTCCTGCACACCGGTCCGCTGACCGCCCGCCTATCCGAGCGGATCTGGGCAACCCCGGTCAGCGCCCTGTGGGGCAGTACCGCGCCCCTCAACTCACCAGATCCCGCCAACGACACCAACGATCCCTGATCAACGCGGAACAAGACTTGCCCGAGCTGACCAGGTCAGGCATCCGCGCGGGACGAGAGCTAGGCGACTAATCGACCACCTGCATGTAACGCTGAGCGATCGACGCCGCGATCCAGACATCCATGTTCGGTGCCGTCGAGCAGTTGCCAGATGGCGTCGGCGTCCTCCTGACGCCAGGCCCTTGAACGGGCAGGGTCGTTATGACCGGTTCCGTCTGGCCTCCGAGGAACTCACAGCGAGCCGCAGGGCTTGTGGCAGCGCATGCCGGGCTACGCGGATTTGATGGTTCAGGGCCAACTCGGCAGGCAATGCTGCGGGCGACAAACCTCAGGTAGATACGAGAAGGCAATCGCAAATTTTTATATGAAAATATTGCTTGGCTTTTCTGCCAGCTGTCCAGAGCCTGGTCTGCGAGCGGCCGAGCGGAATGTGGCGTCAGGCCGCGCTCGGGTTCGGACGCGCTAGCTGGCCGCGTCCGGCTCGGTTGCCTTCGGGTCGAATCTGCGGGGAAGGCGAACGCTCCGGCCTACCGAATCCAGATGCGACAAGACCTGCGCATAGGAACTCATGAAGCTGGCCTGGGAATAGACCAAGGCTCGTTTCCGGCAGTAGTCCCGTACTATCGGCTGAGCCCGGCGCAGGTTCGCGCGGGGCATGGACGGAAACAGGTGATGTTCGATCTGGTAGTTGAGTCCGCCAAGCGCCAGGTCCGTCAGCCACCCGCCCTTGACGTTGCGGGACGTGAGTACCTGACGGCGCAGGAAGTCACGCTGGTCGGCCTCGTCCAAGATGGGCATGCCCTTGTGGTTGGGAGCGAACGAGATGCCCAGGTAGAGGCCGAACAGGCCTTGCTGAACGCCGATGAACACGACCGCCTTGACCGGCGACAGCACCACGAACACGATGGTCAGGTAGCCGACCAGATTCGCGGCCAGCAGTGCCGACTCGACCAGCCTGTTCTTCGCCGACGGCGTTGCCAGCGCACGGATACTGGACACGTGCAAGCTCAGCGCCTCGGCGAACAGCAGCGGAAAGAACAGGAAGGCCTGGTAGCGGAACAGAAAACGGGAAAGGCCCCGGCTGCCGGCCGCCTGGCTCGCGCTGAAGGCCAGCACGCCGATTTCGAGGTCTGGGTCAGCGCCCTCGGTGTTCGGATGAGCGTGGTGGCGATTGTGCTTGCTGACCCACCAGCCGTAGCTGAGCCCGATGCCGAGGTTGCCGAGCAGGAGGCCAAGGACATCGCTGGCCCGCCGGGAGCGGGAGATTTGCTTGTGACCAGCCTCGTGGCCGAGAAAGCCGATCTGCGTGAACACGATCGCGAGGAACGCAGCCACCGCTAGCTGCCACCAGGAGTCACCTATCAGCACGAACCCAGCCCAGCCGGCGGCCAGCAGGAAGATCGTCACCGTGATGAGCCAGGCGCAGTGCCCTGGGCGCCGTTCCATCAGCCCGGCCTGACGGATCAGCCGGGACAACTGAGAGTACTCCGAGCCGCGCGAGGACGCGGCCGGCGCCAGCGGCGACTGAACAGGCTGGCGCATCGCGGCTGACGCCGCCTCGCTAGATTGCATGTAGGCGGGCTCCTGGATCTGCACATCAACGACAAGTCAAGCGATGTGCCGCCAGGGTCCTGAGCGGCGAGCGTAGGCACGAGCCCACGAGGTTGCTTCCTCAAGAGTACCTTGCCGGGCCGAACGGTCATCACCGTTGGGCCGGCCGAGCGGTCAGGAGGCAGTATCCCTCGGGTCAGCCTTGCCCTGGCGGGTCAGCCTTGCCCTGGCGGGTCAGCCTTGCCCTGGCGGGTCTTTGCCCACTGTTCGCATCGAAAGATGCGCAGACCGCTTGCGGGTTATTCCGGAGCGGGCATGATGGCGTCCGCGCCGCAGAAGTTGAGCTGGGAGTTCTGGTCGGTCCAGGCGAGGATCAGCGAGTCGTTCTGCTGCGGGAAGAGGCGGTTGGTGATTATCGCGGGGCCGCCGCTGCTGTGGTCGTCGGGTGCCGTTCCTGGCCGGCCGAACGGGGAGAATCCCTGATTCGAGTACGCGGCGTTGAGCTGCCGGTTACCGGTGCCGGTCCAGGCAATTGCCAGCTCTATGTTCAGGCCTTCGCCTTGGTCCAGCACCGACAGGGACGGGGCGTCGTCGCTGGTCTGGCCGGTCACGACGCTGCCCTGGGATGCCGGGACGGTGAACTGCCGGTAGTTCCGCGACTGGCAGAATCGCACTCGCAGCTGGTGGTCGGTGCCGGTGAAGCCGACGAACAGGTAGGTGAAGCCCGCTCCGTCGATGTAGGAGGTGAGCGCAGGCCCCGCGATGCTCCATTCGGGCAGCACGACTTTCGCCCAGCTCTGGCCGTCGTCGCCTGAGGTGGCGATGCATACCGTGCCGGCGCCGTCGGTGCCGGTCCAGGCGACGACGAGATCGCCGTCGTAGGTGGCCAGCGCGGGGCCGGCAATGCTGCTTTCCTGCGCGATCGGCTGTTTGGCGCTCCAGGTGCGGCCGTCGTCGGTCGAGGACATCAGCTGCAGGCGTCCCTGCAGGTCCGTCCAGCACAGGAACAGGATGCCGTTGTGCTGGACCAGGGCAGGAGCGGCGCCGCTGCTTTCCCAGCCTTGCCCGCCCGGGTCGCGCACGATCGTCTTGTCCCACACGGTGCCGCTGGTATCGGAGTGGCTGGTGTTGAGCTTGGCCTGCCCGTCGGTGCCGGTCCACGCCAGTACATAGGACAGGCCCGGCCCGCGACCGGAAACCGACGCCAGTGCCGGAGCGAAATGGCTGGTCTCGGGCATTGGCTTGAACGTAGCAACCATGACAGTCGCCTTTCTGCTTGAACGATCCGGCCAGTAGCGGCGGACCGCGAGTTTCGGGAAACGATGCGCACTGGGGTGCGGCGTGACCCCTGGAGGGGCTGGAGTGCCGTCGCGCGGGCACGGATACCCGGCTCGTCAGATTCGGGCGGGCCCTTTTGGATACTGCCATTGACTGCGCCGATCCCGCCGACGGCGGTCAGCTCGACGATCACCTGGGCAAGACCCGCCAGGCCGGCAGTCTGCAAAGAGTCCCTTGGCAATATAAACGATACACGCAAGGTCAAGGCGTTAAAAGCAACCGCAAAATTTTCTATAAAATATGCGGTTGTTCTTCGTCTTCTCCAGAGGTGTTCTCTCTGGCCGCGTCATGAAGCCCCGAGGCATACGCGTGGTCCCACGTAGGCACCACCGGACTACCAGCGGCTGCTGCGCATCAAGAAGGCGTAGGCCCGGCAAACCTCTTCGGCGCGGGCTGCGCCATCCAGCCAGGCAGCTAAGCCTGTCGCCTGCATGCCGTCCCGTCAGCGGTGTCGGGCCGGTAGCTGAGCCAGTCACGGCGGCCAAATGGCGATTCGGCATTAGGAATTTCATGCTATTATGAAAGAAATTTCTGCTCTGGATCTCGGCAGCTGTGCTCGCGGTTTTCGCGGCGCGAGCCGGGGTCCTTTTTTGGTATGTGCGCGAACCGTGCGGGCAAGACGCTGCGGCTAGTGGAGCTCTGGGGTGCCACCGGCGACCGAATTACCGCGCACACGCTAATCTCAGATTCTTAAGGAGCCACTTTAATGGACTTCACGAAATGGATCATTCCGGGGGCGAAGGCTGGCTTCATCGCCAGAGTGCCGACACCCGGACCACGGTCACCAGGCAACGTTCACCGGACCGCGCGGCCGTGAGCAAGTACACCGGAGTGCCGGGGCCGCAGAAGGCAGGCGGCCGGCGAGCCCTGCGCACCGGAACCTGCATCTTCCTGCTCGCAGCCGGCACGATCTTGTGGCTCGCGCTCCCGGGAGGAACCCACCTCGGGGTAAACCTGAACATCGTCGGCATCATCGTGGTCTGCGCTGGCCTGCTCGGCCTTATCTTGCGGCGGGCGCCTGGCCTGCCCGCGCACGCGGACCGGCTGCGCCGCTGGGTCGTCCCCAGCGGCACCAAGGGCCTCGGGGAGGGCCCGCCTGGCGGGTACATGAACGGTTACGGCCATCAGCGGACCTTGCCCGGCGACGGGCGGCAGCCGATGGTCGGGAACTACAGCATGGAGCCAGGACGCCCGACTCTGGCCGATTACCTGCTCGACGCGGAAAGAGACCCGCCGCTCTGACGGCCGGATGCGCGATCTGAAAGGGGCTAGCTTTGGAAGATTCGTCGTGGCACTGCTATCTATGCGTGCGCCAGGAAACCGTAGATCATGTCCACGCTGACCATGAATACCTTGGCCTGGTCATGATAAACGGAACCTCATATTGCCTGTGGCACGCACGACGTCATGCGCGCAGAGCGCTGTCTGTGCCGCCGGCCCGATCACTGCCCGCGAAACTAGCCGGCCGCCAGAGACAGGAGAAGGCACCGGCCTCACGACCGCCGCGATAGCTGTTCTGTGTTCTCGCCGATGCCGGTCAGATGCGGCCGGAGGCAGCCCAGGGCGTGCGCGAGCAGGCGGGAGACATGCATCTGGGAGATACCGAGCTGCTGGCCGACCTGAGCCTGGGTCATGTCATTGTAGAAACGCAAGATGAGGATTTCCTGCTCGCGCGCCGGAAGCTCGCCCCAGTGCGTGGCGACGGCTTGCATGCCGAGCATGCTCTCTAGCCGGAGATCTTCCCCGCCGAGCCGGTCAGCGAGGTTGTCCGTGCTGTCGTGGCGGCTGGCGGGTCCGTCCAGCGATACTGGCTTCAGCACCAAGGCGGCAAGACGGGCATCGCGGACGTCAATGTCGCGGACTGCCAGGTCGTGCGCCAGTTCGGCATCGGCTGGCGCGTGGCCGAGCTGCTGAGTCAGGCGGTCGGTCGCCTCCCGGACGGCCAGCACTAGCTCCTTCACCGGGCGCCCGACATGCACCTGCCATCGGTTGTCACGGAAATGCCGCTTGATCTCGCCGAGAATGCAGGTCCTGGCGTAGGACGACAGGCCGAATCCGAAGGCGGGATCGAAGTTGTTGATCGCCTTGACCAGGCCGACGTATCCCACCTGGATCAGGTCCTCGGCAAGCTCAGGGGTACCCGAGTACCGCCTGGCGCACGATACCACCAGAGCCCGGTAGCGGCTGATGAGCAGGTCCCGCGCTGCTGCCCGCCGGCCGCTGGACAGGGGCAGCGATGCCGCAATGGCCAGCAGTTCCCGGTCATCCATCCCCGGCAGGTCCTGGCCAGGATCGCCTGCCGGAGCTGGCAGTACTCGCATGAGCTCGGCGGCGGGCGCAGCCGGTGACGAAATGGACACCATGGGTACCTCGGCTTGAGTTGAAGGCCAGATAGCGCCGCCGAGGTCTGAGGCAGCTGGGAATGGTTCCTGCGGGATTCTCAGGTGCGGCTGGGGAGCTGGCGCGGGCCGGCTTCGCCGGGTCGCGGCAGGCGTGCCCGCTGCCGGATGGCGACGCGCTCTTCCAGGGTGGTTCCGTCCGGCAAACAGAAACTCCGGGCCCAGTGCCTACAGCTGTGACCTTTTGATGCTGTAGCTGCCGAGGTCCGGAGCAATAGCTTCACTCTACGCTCCGATGGTCTCCGAAGATAGGGCCAAATCCCGCAGACCTCCGATACTGGCACGAACGACACAGTACGACTGGGACGGTCGGGTGCCAGTCGGGCACGGCCGGCCGCGGGAGAGCCAGCATCAGCGAGGCGGGAAATATGGCGCCACGGCGCGATAGCGAAAACATCGCGGAATGCGCCAGACGCAGAGTTAGCCGCTTCTGGTAATATCAGATTAGTTCCGGACCCTGGCATTTGCGAGGGTCCGGTTTTTTAGTACACGGACCGGTACAGGCAGGACTATTTCAGTTACCTCCCCGGCTCACCCCGCTGAGGCGACCGCGCCGGCATCATCACACGACGGAAGGTAGCTCGTGAGCATCACTAGGAAGACTGCGAATAAGACAGAAACTATTAAGGGACGGGCCAGGCGAGCCGCAGGCCGTGTCACCGGCAGCCGGCGCCAGCAGGCCAGGGGTCGCCGTGAGCGGGCCGAAGGCAACTTCAAGCAGGCACTGGCGAAGGTGCTGGCCGCTTTCAGGCGCTAGCGGAGGCGCTGAGGTGATGGCCGGCAGGCCGGCGGTGCTGTCAGCGCGGGGTATCGTAGATGGACCTACTGAGGTTGAGCCGTTGGGTCGAGATCCCGCCTGGCTGCTGTGGCAGGGGGCGGGCGCTCATGGTGAACGCGGAGTTCAGGACCCGGCGAGGGCAGGGCCGCGCCCGGCGAGGTTGCTGCGGGCGGATGCGGGGGTGACCGCTAGCCGTCCGGAAGTCGTGTGGGGGCGGCTGGCCGCGCATGCCGGGGCCCGTGGTGAGCGCGTTGGCATGGCCGATGTCTGCATGGTGGCGGCCGGGTCTGCCGGGCTGAGCGGGGCCTGGGTGGTCGCCGCCCGGGAGGGCGAACCGGACTTCCCGATGTACGTGACCGACCAGGTCTGCGAGGGGTTGCTGGAACTCCAGCTGACGCTCGGACAGGGGCCGTGTCATGACGCGCTGGCATCGGCTGCGCCTGTTCTTGCCGCCGACCTCGACGATGCCGAATCCGCGCGGCGCTGGCCCGCTTTTGCGCCGGAGGCGCTCGGCTACGGCGCCTGCGCTGTCTTCGCTTTCCCGCTGATCGTCGGGGCGATCCAGGCCGGGGTGATGGGCCTGTACCGCCGCTCGGCCGGCCCGCTGGGTGACGGTCAGCTCGGTGACCTGCTTATTCTTGCCGACGTAGGTACCTTGCTGCTGCTCGGCAGCCTGGGCGATGGCGGGGCCGCGGCAGCCGGCGAGAACGGGGAGCGGCTGGACGGGCAGTCCCCTGACCTGGCCATGCACCGCGCCGAGATCGACCAGGCGACCGGCATGCTCACGGTGCAGCTCGGGGTCTCGGCCACGGAGGCCTTTGTCAGGCTCCGGGCTCACGCTTACGCTGAGGACCGGCGGCTTTCCGACGTGGCCAGCGACATCGTCGCCCGGCGGCTGCGGCTGCACCCGGACCCGGACCCGGACCCGGCACCGGACGCCGGGCCATGACAGCTCCGCCCTCAGGCCGAGTCCGCGGCCAGCATGACCTGCCCGCCGCCGAGGAGATGGTGACATTGATGGACGCCGACCTGCTGACAGACACCCTCGTGGAGCTAGCCGACACGATGGTCGCCGATTTCGACGTGATCGATTTCCTGCACCTGCTCACCAGCCGCAGCGTCGCCTTGCTGTCCGCGTCCGCTGCCGGAGTGATGCTGGCCGACCCGCGCGGCGCGCTGCGCGTCGCCGCGTCTTCGAACGAGGCCGCCGGGATGCTTGAGCTGTTCCAGATCCAGAACGATCAGGGGCCGTGCCTGGATTGCTTCCGTACCGGGCAGCCCGTCAGCGCCGCTGACCTGGCTGGTCGCGGGCAGCGGTGGCCCCGGTTCGCCGCTGTCGCGGCCCAGTCCGGGTTCCAGGCGGTGGAGGCCCTGCCGATGCGGCTGCGGGAGCAGGTAATCGGCGCGCTGAACCTGTTCCGCTCCGAGCCGGGGCCGCTGGAGCCGGCCGAGCTGCGGGTCGGGCAGGCACTCGCTGATGTCGCTACGATCGGGTTGCTGCACGAGCGGAACGTGCGCCGCAGCGATACCCTCGCCGAGCAGCTCCAGGGAGCCCTCAACAGCCGCGTCGTCATCGAGCAGGCCAAGGGCAAGCTCGCCGAGCGCCTCGGCACGGACATGGATCACGCCTTCGCCCTGCTCCGCGACTACGCCCGCAACAGCAACCAGCGGCTCACCGACGTGGCCCGGAACTTCGTCAGCAGCGCAACCGCAGACTTCCCCGCCCCGCCCCGCCGGTTCGCCGAACCCGGCCAGGGTCCCTAAATTGAGAACTACCCCCCGGGGCCGATTTGACTAGCCAGCCGTCGCGGTTTTCTCTGGGCCGGGATGAGCGCCTTCAGGCCGGCTCCCTGGACGGGCTCGCAGTTGACGCGCGCGGCGGCGGCCAGACGGCCATACCGGGGAAGTCGCACACGCCTGCCGCCTCGCTCACGCTGGCGTAGAAGGAGACCGCGTCGATCAGGCGGCTCAGCACGAAAACGCGCCGTACCTGCGGCCGCGGAGCGGCCAGCAGCAGAAGGCCGCCGGCCTGCCGAACCCGGCCATGCGCGCGCACAAGCGCCGCTGCGCCGCTGCAGTCGATGAAAGCCAGGCCCGCCAGATCAACGACCGCTCCGCGGTGGCCGGCTGCTGCCTCGGCGAGCGCCGAGGCGACGTCTGCGGCGTCCGTGATGTCGAGTTCACCGCGCAGCGCGACGATGGCGTGATCGCCGCAGGTACGAACAGTCAGATCCACGCTGAACATCAAGATCGCCTTCCTGCACGTGCAGCAAGGCGAGGTCCTGGCCCTGGCGGCTTGATCCGCTACTTCTCGTACACCACACTACGCCTAATTCGCGACCGAGTTATCCGCAAAGCCGGGCAGGTTTTCGAAGATCGCCCCTTCCGTGCAGTAAGTCATATATTTTCCAGCCGCTCCGGCAGCTATTGGCCATGGGCGGCCAGCGATGGCAGCAGCAAATCGCCGCCCGGGCGATCTGACTTCGGCGTGGGCTCAGGCTTGTGGAGGGAGATCTTCGAGCCTGTTCCAGAAAGCACGGTAACGCTGGAGGGCAATGCGCAGTTCCTCGGTTCCTGCATTGTCCGCTTGCCACGCCGACTGCAAGGAGTGCTGCCGTTCCCGGAAAGCCTGGATGAGGTCCGCGACCCGGTCATCTACCAGGCCGGCGGCCAGCTCGGTCGAGGCGCGCGGATCGTCGACGAACATGGCCCGGATCTCGCTCCAGTGCCCGTCGGCGCGCGGGGATTCACTAGCGGAGCGTGAGTCAGCAATGGACGCGGGCGCGATGTAGTGCACCGTGCCCGGGGACGGGCTTGCGGGACTGGTGTCAGGCATCCCTGGCTCCTGCGCAGCGCCACTGCGAAGGAGCAGGCCGCGGTTATCAGGCGCGGCGGAGGTTGCTGGCTGAAGGTCTTCCGGTACCACCACGATGGCCGGATTCGAAGCGTTACTCCCGTCCCCTGCCTGGTCAGCGTCCGGCTCGGCCAGATCCGCTTCAGGGCCCGTCAGGGTTTCTTCCGGTACCGCGTGGTGCTGGTCCGGCTCGGGCTGGTGGCCGTCCGCCTGATAAGTCTGTGAGGTTGTCATTTCGTCAGCTCCTTGCATTAGTTGGGCTGGGCTGCTGGCCGGGCCCGTCAGCGACAGGATCGACAGCATCGAATTTGTGCCGGATGCCGGCCACGTGAACGTCAGACGCAGCGGGCAAAGGCGCCAGTTCAGCGCCAGATGATCCGTTCCCCGGCTCCTCGTTTTCTCCGACGAGGTCAGCGAACAGGGCGCGGTAGCCGATCATGGCCAGGCGCAGATCCTCGGTTGAGGCTGTGCCAGCAGTTGCGCTACGGCTTGTCTGCTCCGCCGCCCTGTACCGGTCAAGGATGGCCGCGTGCTCGACCGACAGGTCGGCGAGGACCTGCTCAGGGTCCGCCGCCGGGTATCCGAGCTCGATCATCACCGCTAGCACGAGGAGTTGCGATGAGGCGACGGCATCTTCCGGGGTGTCGACAAACTGTTCCTGAATCCCCGCCCACCGCAGCGCGTAGCCCGCGCGCGCCGACTCGGTGAGCGGCTGGATGTCCAGGTCATCCACTCGCCGCTGCCGTCCGGTCAGCTCGGATTCTGCCCGGAACTTGCTGTCGCGCTCACCTACCAGCCGGTCATACTCCGGGCCGAAGCGCTGCCGGAGCCGGTGACGGCGCCGTGCCACCGTGACACCAAACAGCAGGACAGCGACCACGACAACTGCCGCAACGGTAACCGCGATGGTCATGGTTGGCATGAGAATCATCTGCCTCCTTCAGGAAACGTGCCGGTCAGCCCCGAAATGGGCCGGATTATCACGTCGGCATGTAATAGCGAGTTCGGGGGATCCGCGATGACACCCAGATCGGCTCCTCAGCTAGTCCGGTAAATAAGGAATTTGCGATAATGGGTCACCCGAACACGGCGCGATAAGGAGCCAGTCCTCCTGCCCGCGCTGCAGTGCATCGCTGGCACGCGTCCGCGCAGGAGAAAGAAAAAGGCATTATGGAGCCGGCATAGCCGCCAGGCTGATCACCGTGAGCGGAAGTCGTAAACGTGCGCGCCGGATACGGTCATCACCGTGGCTGCGGTGCCGGTGATGACCGTGATCGGCGTGCTGCCGGCCTGAACGCCGTCCGTAGTCGTGCATGGGCTCAGTGTCCGGCGGGACGGCTGCGGTGGCACCGCGCTCGGGATGTCCGGGCTGGCGGTGTGCTCGCGGGCCGGGAAACTGGCTGGCCGTCGCATGGCCCGGCGTTCCTCCTGCGTGGTTCCGCCCCAGATGCCAGCCTGCCCGGTGGCCAGAGCGTAGGACAGGCAGGCGGCGCGGACCGCGCACCGGAAACAGACGGCCTTGGCGGCGAAGACCTGCATCAGCGCAGGGCCGGCCAAGGTGACGGGAAAGAAGAGCTCGGGATCCTCGCCTCGGCAGGCACCCAGCGGCATCCAGCCAGGGGTGCCGCCGGCGAGTTCTGGTTTCGGCATGACAGGCCTCTCGGGAAGCGCGCGGAGCGCGAGAACAGAACGGCGCCTGCGTGCAGACCGAGGCACGTCAGGGCGCGGGCAGTTCACTCGGGCGGGTGCGGCGGCACGCCCGTCAAGGTCGGGGCGAGATGGCAGCCTCGTCCGGCTCGGAGGCGCTCACCGGGATCTCGGGGGCTGGCCGCCCGGCCAGAGCACCTGGCTGGCCGGCGGGGCGGGCGGGAGCGAGCCAGTGCCTGACGTCG
>Ga0134128_10010759_pt1 | contig 10952 bp, 7 predicted proteins | sample KB31754_FD_96462 | JGI IMG/M metagenome (GOLD analysis project Ga0134128, IMG submission 96462) | Terrestrial soil microbial communities with excess Nitrogen fertilizer from Kellogg Biological Station, Michigan, USA - KB3-175-4 | ecosystem: Environmental > Terrestrial > Soil > Unclassified ...
CTCGCCGCCGCCCTCGGCTTCGCGCTCATCCACGGCTACGGCCCGGTCTGGACCCGCGTCGTCGGCGCCATGATCTACGCGGGCGCGTTCCTCGTGAGCGGCTCCTTGCTCCTCCCCATCGTCGCCCACTTCTCCTTTAACATGCTTCTCTACGTCCGCGGCCGCTACTTCAAGCGCGTCTAGCGCCGGAACTTTTTCGACCCCCGCTCCGTATACCTGTTGACGTTCGAGAGAACTCAGGAGGGAACATGGAACTGACTCTGCCGAAGATGGACGTGCGCGTGCGGCCGTTCGAGGACGCCTCGGGCCGCCCGACGAAGCTGCTGGCGTTCGCCGAGCTCGTGATCGCGGACGCGTTCGTGATCAAGGGCATCCGCGTGCTCAAGCGCGCCGCCGAGGAGGGCAACGACGAGCCGTTCGTCGTCTTCCCCGCGGAGAAGGGCAAGGGCGCCGCGCAGGACCGCTGGTTCGACGTGGCCCACCCCGTGACCGCCGAGGCGCGCGCCGCCTCGATCGCGCTCGTGCTCGAGCGCTACCGCCAGGTCAAGGACGCCCCGGCCGCCGCGCACGCTTAAGCGCGACCCTTCCCGCCGGACGCGGCGGGGAGGGAGGGCCTTGATGCGCATTGGAATGCGCATTATAATGTCGGGATGAAATACAGGAGACTGAACATCACGTTGCCGGCGCCCGTCGCAAAAGAACTCGAGAAAGCGAAGATATCGAACAAGAGCGCGTTCATCGCGCGCGCCGTCACCGAACGTCTCGGCACGCTGAGGAAGATCGCTCGCCGCCGGGCATTGCTCGAGGACTACCGCTGGGTCGCGAAGCATCCCGAATACGAGAAGGACGGGAGAGACGATTGGTGATCCGTCGCGGCGAGGTCTACTGGATCGATTTCCGCGGCGCGGTCGGCGCGGAGATCCGCAAGGCGCGCCCATCCGTCGTGGTTTCGGCGAACGATCATAACGATCATATGGAGACCGTGACGGTGGTCCCTCTCTCGTCAAGAAACGGGCGCGTGCGTCGATACGAAGTCGCTGTGCCTGCGGGCGTACTCGGAGACGGAAGGCCGAGCCGCCTCAAGACGAACCAATTGCGCGCGGTGGACAAGAGTCGCATCGGGCGCAAGCTCGGGCTGTTCCCGGCGGCGCTGATGCCGGCCTTGGACCGATCCCTTCGCGAGCACCTCGGAATCGAGACGGCTTAAGCCGAGGCGCGGGCCGCGCCGCGCTTGCGGAAGTGCAGCATGGCCGCATAGGCCGCGGCGAACAGCACGATGGCGATGACGATGAAGTGCAGCTTGTGCTTGAGCGCCGCCATCATCATCTCGGGCGAGTCGAGCAGCGCCGGCTCGTCGCCGATGATCTTCCGGCCGAACCAGGCCAGGATCAGGCACCACAGGAAGGCCCCGGCCGTCGTCGCCGCGGAGAAGGCCGCGACCGGCATCTCGAGGATCCCCGCCGGGATCGAAACAAGGTGGCGGATCACCGGCAGCAGGCGCGCGAAGAAGATGCCCGAGACGCCGTACTCGCGCACCCAGTGCTCGCCGGCGGCCACCGTCTTGGGCGGCAGGAAGAAGTATTTCCCGTACCGCTGAACGATCGGAGCGCCCACCAAGAACGAGACGAAATAGCTGACGAGCGAGCCGAACAGCCCGCCGGCCGCGCCCACGAGCACGACCAGCCAGAAGTTCATCCGGCCCTGCGCCGCCCAGTACGCCGCGGGCGGGATCACGATCTCGCTGGGGAGGGGAACCACCGAGCTTTCCAGCGCCATGAGCAGGAAAATGCCCAGGTAGCCTTGAGCCTCCACGAAGTGGAACCAAACTTTCAGAAGAGAGTGAAATTGGGCTTGCATTGATTGAGATATTAGCAAAGACGAGCAGGCTGATTCCGCCCGGAAAAGCGGTATAATTCTCGTCGATAGAAAGAAGGCGCATGCGAGCCCCGATTTGACCCCGAGCACCGCCACAAGCGATATCGCGACCGACCTCCGGGACTTAAAAAATCCTGTCGTAGCCGGCGACGCCGCCGCGCCCGCTCTCCTCCCTGAGCAGCTCGGCGACCCCGAATTCATCCGCGAACACCGCGTTCGTTATGCCTACGCCACCGGCGCCATGGCGAACGGCATCGCCTCCGTCGAGCTCGTCGAGGCGGGAGCCAAAGCCGGTCTTCTGTCCTTCTTCGGCGCCGCCGGCCTGCCGCTCGAGAAGGTCGAGGCCTCGATCAACCGTCTGCAGGCTTCCCTCGGCGACACGCCCCACGGTTTTAACCTCATCCACAGCCCGAGCGAGTCGTCGCTCGAAGAAGGCGTGTGCTCCCTCTATCTTCGAAAGGGAGTTCGCCTCGTCGAGGCTTCGGCGTTCATGGGACTGACTCCGGCCATCGTTCGCTACCGGCTGCACGGCATTCGCCGCGGCGCGAATGGCCAAGTTGAATCGAATAATAAAATAGTCGCCAAGGTCTCGCGTTCCGAGGTCGCCGAGAAATTCCTCTCTCCCGCTCCGGAGTCGATGCTCCGGGACATGGTCTCCTCCGGTCTCATCACGACTGAGCAGGCCGCCCTCGCCGAAGAGATCCCGATGGCCCAGGACGTGACGGTCGAGGCCGACAGCGGAGGCCACACCGATAATAGACCGCTCGTTTCTCTGTTGCCCGCGACGATCGCCCTCCGCGATCGCGTGCAGGCGAAGTTCCGTTTCGCGAATCCTCCGCGCGTCGGCGCCGCCGGCGGCATCGCCACTCCCGCTTCCGCCGCCGGAGCCTTCATGATGGGCGCGGCCTACGTGCTCACGGGCTCCATCAATCAAGCGTGCGTCGAATCGGGCAGTTCCGACCAAGTTCGGAAGATGTTATCGGCGGCGGGACAAGCCGACGTCGCCATGGCCCCCGCCGCCGACATGTTCGAGCTCGGCGTGAAGGTGCAGATCCTCAAGCGCGGCACCATGTTCGCCATGCGCGGCGCGAAGCTCTACGAGGTGTACCGCGCCTACGACTCCATCGAGGCCATCCCCGCCGCCGTGCGCGCGCCGCTCGAGAAGGACCTCTTCCGCGAGCCGCTCGAGGCCGTATGGGACAAGACGCGCGCGTTCTTCCTGCAGCGCGACCCCTCGCAGGTGGAGCGCGCCGAGAAGGACTCGAAACACAAGCTCGCTCTCGTTTTCCGCTCGTATCTCGGCCAGGCGTCCCGTTGGGCCAACGCCGGCGTGCCGGACCGCGTGCTCGACTACCAGGTCTGGTGCGGCCCGGCGATGGGAGCCTTCAACGAATGGGCTCAAGGGACGTTCCTGCAGTCGCCCGAGAACCGGCGTGTTTCGATCGTCGCGCGCAGCATCCTCTACGGCGCGGCCGTGCTCACGCGCGCCCATTTCCTCCGCTGCCAAGGGGTCGCGCTCGACCCCGCGTCGCTGCGGATCGAGCCGCTGACCGCCGAGCAGCTCGACCGTCAACTCAACTAGAGCAAGAGAGTCCATGAGCCAAGACCAGAAGACCGTGCCCCTCGCGATCGTCGGAATCGGCTGCGTTTTCCCGAAAGCCAAGACCTTGCGCGAGTACTGGGCCAACGTCAAGAACAAGGTCGACGCCATCCAGGACGTCCCCGCGAGCCACTGGACCAAGGACGAGTATTTCGACGCGGACCCCAAGAAGCCCGACCACGTGTACGCGTACAAGGGCGGCTTCCTCGAGCCTTATGACTTCGATTGCTCGGAGTTCGGTCTCGCCCCGAACACGCTCGAGGCGACGGACCCGGCCCAGTTGTTCGGCTTGGTCACGGCGAAGATGGCTCTCGCTGACGCCGGTTATGCCGTTGATAAAGAGTGGGACCGCTCCCGCACGTCCGTGATCCTGGGCGTCACCGGCGCGCTCGAGCTCGTCGTGCCGCTCGGCGCGCGCCTGGGTCATCCGCGCTGGCGCAAGGCGCTGGCCGAGGCCGGCGTGCCTCGGGACGTGGCCGACGACGTCGTCGCGCGCATCTCCGACTCCTACGTCGGCTGGCAGGAGAACTCCTTCCCCGGCCTGCTCGGCAACGTCGTCGCGGGCCGCATCGCCAATCGCTTCAACCTCGGCGGCACGAACTGCGTGGTGGACGCGGCGTGCGGCTCGTCGCTGGGCGCGGCGCACATGGCTTGTCTCGAATTGCAGGCCGGACGGTCGAACATGGTGATCACGGGCGGCGTCGACACCTTCAACGACATCTTCATGTATACGTGCTTCACCAAGACGCCCGCGCTGTCGAAGGGCGGGCACGCGCGCTCCTTCGACGCCGCGGCCGACGGCACGACGCTCGGCGAGGGCGTGGGCATGGTCGTGATCAAGCGACTGGCCGACGCGCGCAAGGACGGCGACCGGATCTACGCCGTCATCCGCGGCATCGGCACGTCCTCCGACGGGCGCGGCAAGTCCATCTACGCGCCCAGCGCCGAGGGCCAGACGCGCGCGCTGAAGGACGCGTACAAGATCGCCGGCGTCTCGCCCGACAGCGTCGAGCTCGTCGAGGCGCACGGCACGGGCACGGCGGTCGGCGACGGCATCGAGGTCTCCGCGCTCTCCGGCGTGTACCGCGAGGCGCGCGAGGACGGGACGTGGGTCGCGCTCGGCTCGGTCAAGAGCATGATCGGCCACACCAAGGCGGCCGCGGGCTCGGCGTCGCTGGTCAAGACCGCCATGGCCCTGCACCACAAGGTTTTCCCGCCGACCATTAAAGTTTCCGAACCGCTGCCCATCCTCGCCTCCGGGGAATCTCCGTTCTACGTGAGCCTCGAGAAGCGGCCGTGGCTTTCGCCCGAGGGGCATCCGCGCCGCGCGGCGTGCTCCGCGCTGGGCTTCGGCGGGACGAACTTCCACGCGGTGCTCGAGGAGAGCTCGGCGGAGAAGACGGCGGCCGATTGGGACGGCGACGTGGAGCTGATCGCCCTGTCCGGCAAGGATTCGGCCGAGATCTCCGCGCGTCTCGCGGAGTATTCGAAACTCGCGGGCTGGGGCGAGGTCCGCTCCGCCGCCGTGAAGAGCCGGGCCTCCTTCGACGTTCAGGCCCCGGCGCGCCTCGTCATCGTCGCCGAGCGTTCGTCCGATCTCGGCGCGACGATCGCCAAGGCGATCTCTCTTCTGTCCGCGAACGCGGGCAAGAATTCGTGGTCCTCGCCGGACGGGATCTACTACGGCAGCGGCGCGCCGGGAAAGCTCGGCATCTTGTTCCCGGGCCAAGGCGCGCAGTACGTGGGCATGGGCCGCGATCTCATCTGCTCGTTCCCCGAGGCCTTCGCGGCGCTCGAGGGCGCCGACGCCGTCTTCAAGGGCGACGCGCGCTTGTCCGACAAGATCTTCCCGAAGCCCGGCTGGAAGCCTGAGCACAAAGAGGCGCAGGAAAAGGCGCTCCGCTCCACCGACGTCGCCCAGCCCGCGCTCGGAGCCGTCGCGCTCGGCGCGCTGAAGGTGGTGGAGTCGTTCGGAGTGAAGGCGGACGCCTATGCCGGTCATTCCTACGGCGAGCTCGTGGCGCTGCACGCCGCCGGCCGCTATGACGCGGCGACTCTCCACGTTCTCTCGGGCTTGCGCGGCGCGCTGATGGCCGCCGGAAAGGGCGACCTAGGCTCGATGCTCGCCGTTCAAGCCTCGCTTGTCGAAGTTGAAAAAGTCGTTTCTCAGGAAAAGCTCGATCTCGTCGTCGCCAACCGCAACGCCCCGGCGCAGAACGTCCTGTCCGGCGCGACCGCCGAGATCGAGAAGGCGGAGAAAATCCTATCGGCCCGCGGGCTCAAGTGCGTGCGCCTGCCCGTCGCCGCCGCGTTCCACAGCCCGCTCGTGACGCAGGCGCTCGCTCCGTTCGCGAAGGCGCTCAAGGACGTCGCCTTCGCCAAGCCCGCCGCGCCCGTGTACGCCAACACCACCGGCGAGCCGTACCCGTCGGAGGCCGCCAAGTCCCGCGAGCTGCTCGCCAACCAGCTCGGCAAGCCTGTCGAGTTCGTCAAGCTCGTCGAGGCCATGCACCGCGACGGCGTGCGCACGTTCCTCGAGGTCGGCGCCGGCGCGCGCATGACCGGACTCGTGGGACTGACGCTGAAGGGCAAGGACTTCTGCGCGGTCGCCGTCGACGCGTCCAACGGCCGCAAGTCCGGCGCCGCCGATCTGGCGCGCGCGCTCGCGCAGCTGGCCGCGCTCGGCCACTCGATCGATCTCAAGCCGTGGCAGGGGGGAGAGGCCGGCCTCAAGGACGTGCGGCTCAAGCCCAAGATGGCGACGACGCTCACCGGCGCCGCGTACCGGTCGTCGGTGCCGGCGCCGAGGCCCGTCCGCGCGCCGCTGTCCTCCGCTCCGGCGGCGGCGGCGGCGCCCAGGCCCATCGCGGCGGCGCCCGTCGCCGACGGCGGGCTTCTGAACCAAGCTTTGTCGGCCGCGCAGGCCAGCATCGACGCGCTCACGCGTCTGCAGGAGCAGACGGCGCAGCTCCACCTGCAATTCCTGCAGGGGCAAGAGGCCGCGCAGCGCTCGGTTCAGGCTCTCGTCGAACAGCAGCATGCGCTGACGGCCCGCCTGAACGGCGGCGCCGCTCCCGTCGCGGCCGCCGCGCCCGCCGCGCCCGCAGCGCCCGCAGCGCCCGTCGCTCCGGCGGCGAGCGTGATGGCGACGCTGCTGGCCGTGGTCTCCGAGAAGACCGGCTACCCGGCGGAGACGATCAACGCCGAGATGGACTTGGAGGCCGACCTCGGCATCGACTCGATCAAGAGAGTCGAAATCCTCTCCGCCATCGCGGAGAAGCTCCCGGGCGCGCCGAAGGTGAAGCCCGAGCATTTGGGCACGCTGCGCACTCTCAAATCCATCGCTGATTACCTGTCGGCCGGCATGCCCGCCCCGGCCGCCCAACTCGCTCCGGAGCGAGCCGCTCCGGCGGCCTCCGCCTCATCCTCGGCTCCCGTCTTGCCGACCTTGCTCGCGATCGTTTCGGAGAAGACCGGTTATCCGGCCGAGACGATAAATCCCGACATGGATCTCGAAGCCGATCTCGGCATCGACTCGATCAAGCGAGTGGAGATCCTCTCCGCCGTCGCCGAGAAGCTCCCGGACGCGCCGAAGGTGAAGCCCGAGCACTTGGGAACTCTGCGCACTCTCAAATCGATCGCGGATTATTTGTCGGCCGGCATGTCCGCTCCCGCCGCGCCCGCCGCGACGTCCGTCGCCGCGGCCGTTCCGGCGTCGGCCCCGATCCTGCCGACGCTTCTCGCCATCGTCGCCGACAAGACGGGTTACCCGGCCGAGACGATCGATCCCGCGATGGATCTCGAAGCGGACCTCGGGATCGATTCCATCAAGCGGGTGGAGATACTCTCCGCCGTCGCCGAGAAGCTCCCGAACGCGCCCAAGGTCAAGCCCGAGCACCTGGGCACCATGCGCACGCTCAAGTCCATCGCCGATTACCTGTCGCAAGGGGCTTCACCCGCCGCGGCGCCCACCCCCGCCGCCCCGCCTCCCGTCGCCGCGAAGGAAGAGACGCTCGAAGCGGGGCCGATCTCGCGCCTCGTCCCCGAGCTCGTTCCCGTCGGCCCGCGGGATTCCTTCGCCTTCGACAAATCGCTGACGATCGCGATCGCCCGCGACTCCGGCCTCGACCAGGCGCTCGCGCGCGAACTGCGCGGCAAGGGCCTGAACGTGGAGATCGTCGCGCTCGACGAGCCCAAGTCTCTTCCCGCCGAGCTCGGCGGCCTCATCGTCGTCGCGCCCACGCGCCCCGCCGCGCCCGGCTGCCCGTGGACCGCGGACTCGGAAGTTTGGCTCAAGAAGGCTTACGCGCTGGTCCAAGCCGCCGGCAAGAACATCGCCGCGCGCGGCGGCCGCGGCCTCGTCGCGTCGGTCACCCGCCTCGACGGCGCGCTCGGCTTCGACGGACGCGCGCAGGATCCCGCCTTCGGCGGCGTCGCCGGCTTGATCAAGACGGCGGCGCGCGAGTGGACCGGCGTCGCTTGCCGCGCCCTCGACGTGGACCCGTCGCTGACGCTCGACGCGGCGGCGCGCCTGCTGGCCAAGGAGCTCGGCTTCGAGGGTCCCGTCGAGACCGCGCTCAACGAGTCCGGCGCGCGAACGGTCGCTCTCGTCGAGCGGCCCGTCCCCGCGGCGACGCGCGAGCCGCTGAAGCCCGGCGACGCGGTGATCGTGACCGGCGGCGCGCGCGGCGTGACCGCCGAGGCGGCCCTCGCGCTGGCGCGCGAGTTCAAGCCGAACCTCGTCCTCGTCGGACGCAGTCCCGCGCCGGCCGAAGAGCCGGCTTACTTGTCCGCGGCGAAGACCGAGGCGGACCTGCGCCGCGAGGTCGCGGCTCATGAGAAGGGCCTGTCGCCGAAGGCGATCGGGGAGAAGGCGCGGGCCGTCCTCGCCGCGCGCGAGATCCGCGAGACGCTTCGGCGCGCCGCCGCCGCCGGAGCCCAGGCTCGCTACCGCTCCGTCGACGTGCGCGACGCCGCGGCCGTGAAGGCGCTCGTCGCGGAGACGACGAAGGATTTCGGCCCGGTCCGCGGCCTCGTGCACGGCGCGGGAGTGCTCGCCGACAAGCTCATCCTGGAGAAGACGCCGGCGTCCGTGGACGCCGTGCTCGACACGAAGCTCGCGGGCCTGCGCCTGCTGCTCGACGCGGTCGAGCTCGACGCCCTCCGTCTCGTCGCCCTGTTCTCGTCGTCCACCGCCCGCTACGGCCGCGTCGGCCAGTCCGACTACGCCGTCGCCAACGAGGTCCTCAACAAGGCCGCGCACGTCCTCGCGCGGCGCCTCCCCGCCTGCCGCGTCGCGGCGCTCGGCTGGGGCCCGTGGGACGGGGGCATGGTGGACGCCTCTCTTAAGAAGCTTTTCAACGCCGAAGGCGTCGGCGTGATCGGCCTGGAGGCCGGAGCGCGCCGCCTCGCCGCCGAGGCGCGCGCCGCGGGCGCGCCGGCCGAGACCGTCGTGATCGCGTCCCTGCCGGGCGCGAAGGCGGCCTTGCCCGTCGCCTTCGAGCGCGACCTGTCGCTCGACACCCATCCGTTCCTCGCGTCCCACGTGATCAACGGCCGCGCGGTCGTGCCCTTCGCGGCGTCGGCCGAATGGCTGGCCCACGGGGCGCTGCACTCCAATCCCGGACTCGTCTTCTCCGGCTTCGACGACCTGCGCGTGCTCAAGGCCATCCCCGTGGTCCCGGGCCGCGCGACGTCGATCGTCGTCCGCGCCGGAGCGGCCGAGCGCCGCGACAAGACCTTCGTCGTCCCGGCCGAGATCCGGCTCGAGGACGGGACGCTGTGCGTCTCCGCGCGCGTCCTGCTCGCGGCCAAACGCGCGTCGGCGCCCGCGCCGGCGCTCAGCGTGAAGGGCGCGAAGTACGGCCGTACGCCGGACGCCGCGTACCGGGAGGTCCTCTTTCACGGTGAGAGCATGCGGTTTTTGCTCTCGATCCCGATATGCGGACCCGAGGGCATCGTCGTCGAGAGCAAGACCGCGCCGCTCCCGTCGGCCTGGATGAAGTCCCCGGCGCGCGACCGCTGGCTGGCGGACCCGGCGGCGCTCGACGCGCTGTTCCAGGCCATGATCCTCTGGAGCGCGCAGGAGCTGGGCGCGCCGTGCCTGCCGAATCTCGCCGTGCGCTACCGGCAGTTCGCCGAGTTCCCGGAGAGCGGCGTGCGCATCGTCGTGCGGGCCTCCAGGAAGTCCGGCGGCGCCGCCGGCGCCGACGCCGAGTTCCTCGACGAAAAAGGAGCGCTCGTCGCCCGCGCGGAGGGCTGCGAATGCGCGGTGTCCGAGGGCCTCGCGCCGGCGTTCCGGCGCAACGCCGTGGAGGCCGCCGCCTGAGGCGGGAGACGGCATGAAAAGAACGATCCCCGTCCTGCTCGCCGCGGCCTTCGCGGGCTGCGGCGGCCGCGCCGCGACGAGGCCGGGTGGGCCCGCTCAGGCGCAGGTCGACGCGGTGAAGCTGCGCGCGCAGGCGGCCTCGGCCGACCTCGACCGCGAGGCCGGCTTCGACGTCGCCAAGAAGACCGACGGCGCCAAGCCCATGGCCGCGCCGACGGGCACGACCATGCCCGAGGCCGACGGTCCCGCGCACGGCGAGGCCGAGGCGCGGCGCGGCAAGGTGCTCGGCAAGGACCCCGAGGGCTGCACGTGGGTCGAGGGCGAGGCGACCGTCGTCGTCGGCGACCAGGACACGACCGCGCAGGCGCGCGCGGCGGCGGTCGAGCAGGCGCGCGCCGCGGCCGTGCAGGACTTCCTCGGGGTCGACGTGAACTCCAAGTTCATGGACTTCCAGCAGGAGGGCCTGCGCCACGATGCGCACCTCGTCGAGAGCATCCTGCAGACGACGCGCAACGGGCGGATCATCAAGGAGAAGATCGGCTCGCAGGGCTACCAGGACGCTCCCGATTGCCCGACGTGCCGCTATCACCTCGAGCTGAAGGCGTGCGTGCTCCCGCTGGACTCCGACCGCGACAAGGACTTCCGCGTCGAGCTCCAGCTCTCGCGCGTGCATTTCGTGCAGGGCGACGAGGCCAAGCTCACGATCACCGCCACGCGCGACTCGACGGTGTACCTGTACGACATCTACGACCTCGCCCGCGACAACAAGACCTCGCTCGTCGTCCCCAACGAGGCGGTCCCGACCAAGACCCTGAAGGCCGGCGAGACCTGGGAGTATCCGGACGAGGATGCGAAGAAAGCCGGCGTGCGCCTCGTCGCGCAGCTGCCCGAGAAGGGCGACACGGTCTCCGCCGAGACGATCCGCGTGATCGCGACGAAGACGCCGCTCCCGGAGTCCGTCTACGACCCGAAGGACGGCGGCTACCTGGGCGTGCTGCGGCGGCTGCACCGCTCGAAGCAGCAGTGGGCGGAAGACGCCGCGGCGTACACCATCTCCGACCGGTGAGCGCCAAGCCCGAGCCGATCGCGATCGTCGGAGCGGGGGGACTCTTCCCCGACGCCCCGACGCCGGAACGGTTCTGGGAGAAC
>Ga0134128_10010761_pt1 | contig 10952 bp, 8 predicted proteins | sample KB31754_FD_96462 | JGI IMG/M metagenome (GOLD analysis project Ga0134128, IMG submission 96462) | Terrestrial soil microbial communities with excess Nitrogen fertilizer from Kellogg Biological Station, Michigan, USA - KB3-175-4 | ecosystem: Environmental > Terrestrial > Soil > Unclassified ...
CGATTATCTTGACGATGTCAGTGGCCGGTATATTGAACCTTCTGTGTTCGCCAATTATTTGTCGGGAACCAAACTTACTCAAGCGATACTCTTAAACGACCGTCACAAACCGGGAGCTGAAACAGCCCATCCTGACGGTATTCGGGGCAATCCAAAAAATAATGACGCGTACATGACTTTTAGCGTAAAACTGGGACTTACGTTGGGAAGAGAGAGAAGAAATTAGTTGATTAACTGATGTGATAATTAGCTAATGTGCCAATGTGCTGGTTAGCTAATATTGCATTATTAGATTTTAGAAAAAGCGCCTCAACGCTCCTATCGCATGCATATGTTGGATGCCCCGCCACTAACTTGCTGTCCCTTCTAAATTTTGTTTTGTAAACCAATAACCAATAAAAAAACCTAACACTCTTGATGTCCATGTGACGGCAATTTCAATTATTCTATCTATTCCGCCATAACCATTAGTCCGGACATTATAAAGCTGATACACTGTATAAGATATTATTATAAAAATTATTGACGCTCCAATTATTAAAAGAATTTTATGCGCAAAATTTCTGTCATTTGGTGAAGCCACCCGAAGAGGAGAATAGATAAGAACATACTAACGAACAAATTTTTTGTCGTTACAAAAAAATTGCCTTGCCTCTATTTTCTTGAAGTAAATGTCCGTAGCCTTTCATATAAGCTTCACCATTTTCATAAAAATTTGATTTCAAATAGAAAGTAGTCAAATAGAAAGTCAATATATAATGCCAATTATACAAACTATAAATATTAAAGTCTTGGATTTAATTGTTTCTGTCGAATTGATTTAATCCTCGATAGACATCGCAGTCAGCCAATACTCGCACTAACTAATTAGCACATTACCTAATTGGCTCATTAACTAATCAGCCAATCACAACATTTTCCGGATTTCTTCAATCAACTCATGCTTCGTAAAAGGAACTCCCATGATCTTGTTGCATCCTTTTGCATCCACTAAATATTGATCACGAATTATTTTAATCAACTGGCCATTATTAAGTTCCGGAATAAGCACATGCTCAAAATTCCTTATCAGTTCTCCTAAGTTTTTAGGAAAAGGACGAACATAGCGGAGATGGATATGCGAAACTGATTGTCCTTCAAAAAGCAAGTCAGCAACGGCACTCTTTATGGCGCCATAAGTACTTCCCCAGCCAAGCACAAGAACCTTTCCTTTCTCAGGACCGCTATCAATTTTCTGCTCCGGAATGTATTCCGCAATCTTATCAATTTTTTCCTGCCGGATCTTCACCATCAACTGGTGATTTTCCGGATCGTAACTTACATTACCTGTAATGTTTTGCTTTTCAAGGCCGCCAACTCTGTGCTCCAGACCCGCAAAACCCGGAACCGCCCAAGCCCGCACTAATTTTTCGTCTCTTAAATAAGGTTGAAAAATCTCTTCGTGATCGCCTAACTCAGTTTTGAAGTTAACTTCTATTTCAGGCAGGTCTTTGCTTTCAGGATATTTCCATGGTTCGGCTCCGTTGGCAATATATCCATCGCTTAAAAAAATAACAGGTGTCATATGCTGAACCGCAATTCTTACAGCTTCATAAACGGCCGAAAAACAATCGCTGGGTGTAGAAGCAGAAATTACCGGTATAGGGCTTTCACCATTTCTTCCATAATATGCCTGTAAAAGATCGCTTTGTTCTGTTTTTGTTGGCAAACCCGTTGAAGGCCCACCGCGTTGAATATCGCAAATGATTAGCGGTATCTCAAGCATCATTGCCAATCCCATCGCTTCAGATTTTAAAGCCATCCCCGGGCCACTCGTTGTGGTCACACCAAGGCTTCCGCCATAAGATGCACCGATAGCCGAACTGATGGCGGCGATCTCATCTTCGGCCTGGAACGTTTTTACGCCAAAAGATTTGTGACGGCTCAGCTCGTGAAGTATGTCGCTGGCCGGAGTGATCGGGTAAGTGCCTAAAAAAAGCTGCAAACCGCTTTTTTGAGAAGCCGCAATTAAGCCATAAGCCACCGCCTGGTTTCCCATTATACTACGATAGTTACCTGCGGGCATTTTAGCCTTTTCAACAGAATAGCGCGTGGTAAAAATTTCTGTAGTGTCTCCATAATTATAACCCGCCTGGAGCACTTTGATATTGCTTTCAAGTATGTCTGGCTTTTTAGAAAACTTCTCTTTTAGAAAAGAAATGGTATTATCCATATTGCGGTTATACATCCAATATAGAAAGCCGAGAACAAACATATTCTTTGCACGATCTTTTTCCTTCGTCCCCATTGTAAAATCTTTGAGGGCTTCGCGCGTAATTTTTGTGACGTCCATTTTAATTACCTCGTAGCCTTCCAGGCTTCCATTTTCCAAAGGATTTACCCCGTCAGGATAGTTGGCAAGACGCAAATTCTTTACATCGAAACCGTCCACATTCACAATGATCTTACCGTTTTTTTTCAAAGATTTTAAATTCACTTTTAAAGCGGCCGCATTCATGGCGACCAATACATCGCAAGTGTCGCCCGGCGTAAAAATCCGGTCGCTGGAAAATCTTAATTGAAAACCACTTACTCCCGGCAGCGTTCCCAAAGGAGCCCTGATTTCCGCGGGAAAATCCGGAAAAGTGGCCAGGTCAATCCCCATCAAAGCAGTGTTATTGGTGAATTGCGTTCCGGTGAGCTGCATTCCGTCGCCACTGTCTCCCGCAAATTTTATTACTACCTCTTTTAATATTTCATCTTTCGTTTGCATCATAAAAATTGAATATGCAAATTTAAAAAATCCAGAGGGGTTTAAGAGCTTTATTATTTACGTAGAGCGGAAAAAATAAAGTTAAATCAAGACGTGTGAGAAGCCAAAATGTAGTTTTTTCTTTCCTGCTCCCCAGCCGGTCCCATGATGACCTCAATGCGCTCTATTTGAACAACCGCAATCAGCAATAGCTCTTATGCGGAAAAGCCCAAATATAGATTTTGGCAAATCAAACCCGGTTTAAAATGGCGCTCTCAAACGCATTTTTTTAATCACATCAAATTTTTAGGCGCCTCTCATCAAAATTCTCAGCAGCTTTTGGCCGAAGGCCTTATATTGCGAAAACTAAAAAATTAAATATGAAGGAAATTGTATTGTCGGCAGTGGCTATGTTTGCCGCGCCTGCAATGATTTTTGCCCAGGCTAAACTGGTGCAGAAAGTCGTTAAAAAAGGAAACGAAATTGTAATTCCTTTTGAAAAATATGTGTTACCAAACGGATTAACGGTGATCGTTGCGGAAGACCATAGTGACCCGGTGGTTCATGTTGACGTTACCTATCACGTTGGTTCGGCGCGGGAGGAAATCGGGAAGAGTGGGTTTGCACATTTTTTTGAACATATGATGTTCCAGGGAAGCGACCATGTGGCTGATAAAGAACATTTTAAAATCATCACCGAATCGGGTGGCACACTGAACGGAAGTACCAATACCGATCGCACCAATTATTACGAAACGGTACCGAGCAATCAATGGGAAAAGATGCTTTGGCTTGAAAGTGATAGAATGGGCTTTTTACTCGATGCGGTTACACAATTTAAATTTGAAATCCAAAGATCTACTGTAAAAAATGAACGTGGCCAGAATTATGACAACCGGCCTTACGGGCTTGCCCGCGAAGTGACCGCCAAAGCTTTATATCCTTATGGCCATCCTTATTCCTGGCTTACTATCGGATATATTGAAGACCTAAACAGGGTGAACGTAAATGATCTGAAAAACTTTTTCCTTCGTTGGTATGGCCCCAATAACGCAACGCTCACTATCGGCGGTGATGTAAATACAAAAGAAGTTATCAAAAAAGTAGAAAAATATTTTGGTTCGATCCCGCGCGGACCGGAGGTAAAGCCGGTACAACTTCCGCCCGTGAACCTTACCAAAAAAGAATATGTCAGCTATGTCGACAATTATGCCAAGCTTCCAATGTTGCAGATTACTTATCCAACTGTTCCCGATTATAACGCAGATATGGCGCCTCTTGCCTGTCTTGCCCAGGTGTTAGGCCAGGGCCGCACATCAGCGTTATATCAAAGTTTAGTAAAGCCACAAAAAGCTTTGCAGGCAAGCGCATTTAGCAACCTTGATGAGTTAGCAGGTACTTTCAGTTTCACCGTAATTCCCTTGCCAGGAAGCAATCTTTCTGATATGGAAAAGCTCGTTGCGGAATCGTTGAAAGAATTTGAAAAGAAAGGAGTTACTGATGATGATATTGCAAAATTTAAAAATGGATTTGAAAGCCGCACGATCAATCGTTTGGCAAGTGTCGCCGGTAAAGCATCCCAGTTGGCCGAATTTCAAACATTTACGGGCAATCCTGATATGATCGGTAAAATATTGGCCATGTATAACAAAGTGACCAAGGCGGATGTAATGCGTGTTTACAATAAATATATAAAGAATAAACCGTCTGTAGTGCTTAGCGTATTGCCAAAAGGAAAAGAAGATCTCATTGCCGCGGCAGATAATTTCACAGAAGATAAGTCGCATTATGTGCGTCCGAACTATGGATATGACGGGCTGAAATATAATAAGCCTAAAGATAATTTTGATAGAAAAGTAATGCCTCCTGCCGGCCCGAATCCTGTAGTAAAAGTTCCTGATTTCTGGAAAAAGAATCTGGCTGATGGTATTACTGCCATAGGGGTTGAAAACAATGAAATTCCTGTCGTGAACCTCAATATCTATTTAAAGGGCGGAACGATCCTTGAACAAAATGATCTCTCGAAGGCGGGAATAACAAACCTGTTCACTTCAATGATGACAGAAGAAACCAAAGACAGATCCAGTGAAGATATCAATCTTGCGTTGGAAAAATTAGGCAGTTCAATAAACGTATACGCGTCTACCGACGCCGTTATTTTTTCAGTTCAATCGCTTTCAAAAAACCTTTCTAAAACGATGGCTATTTTGCAGGAAAGAATGTTGCGGCCAAAGTTTACAGAAGAAACTTTTAGCAGGATCAAAAGACAAACTATTGAGAGTATAAAAAATGCAAAAAGCCAGGCATCTGCGGTAGCTAATGTTGTCTTTGATAAAATAAATTATGGCAATAATAATGTGTTTGGAATTGCAGACAGGGGAACAGAAGAAACCGTAAAAAATATAACGCTGAGCGATATTCAAAATTATTACGATCAGTTTATTTCATCTAACGGTGCACAGGTTGTTGTGGTTGGCAGCATTAAAGAAAATGACGCGTTGCCACAACTTACTTTTTTAAATCAATTGCCTAAAAAAATCATTACACTTCCATCTCCTCCGGCCGCACCGGTAGTGGAAAAAACCAAGATATATGTAGTGAATATTCCTAAGGCAGCGCAAACAGAATTTCGTGTGGGCTATGTGACCGACATGAAATACGATGCCACGGGAGAATATTATAAAGCAGCCCTTTCTAATTATAACCTGGGGGGTAGTTTTAATAGCCGTTTAAATATTAAGCTGAGAGAAGATAAAGGCTGGACATACGGCGCAAGATCCGGCTTTACGGGAAACAAATACACAGGTACTTTTTACTTCAATAGTGGCATTCGTGCGAACGCAACTGACAGTGCGCTGATCACTTTGCTGGCCGATATGAAACAATACAATTCAACGGGACCAGACAATGATGAAGTAGCGTTTATGAAAAGCTCCATAGGACAGAGCGACGCAAGAAATTATGAAACAGGTGGCCAGAAAGCCGCTTTCGTTAGCAGGATCCTGATGTACGACCTGCCTGCTGACTTTGTTGATCAGCAAACAAAAATTTTAAATAGCATCTCGACTGAAGATATCGATGCGCTGGCAAAAAAATATTATGACCTTAATAAAATGAATATTTTATTGGTTGGTGATAAAGACCAGATCATTCCGGGAATCAAAGACCTTGGATATGATATTATCGAGCTTGATGCTGACGGAAATAAGCTTTAATCGATCGCATATAATTTTATGAAGGGGCTGGTCACTGACCAGCCTTTTTGTTTTTAAAACCCGTGCGACCAAGGGCTTTTTTAAATTTATTGTATAATGAAAATCTACAAAATGGCTTATCACATAATTAGGCATCCACTATTTTTAACCTGGTTTATAGTTTTAAAATACTTTTCAAATAATATTTTCTATCTTTCTTTGCATCATAGGATCACATGGAAAGAACGCAACAAATACGCTACTTTTTATTCAGTCAATACCTGGCTGATGGCATTCGCGTGACTCTTGAAATCATTATCCCCGCGGTAGTTTTTTCTTTTTTGGGCCAACTTGAAATTGGTATGCTTCTTTCTCTCGGTGCGTTGTGTGTGAGCATCAGTGATGGCCCGGGCCCTGTGGTACATAAGAGAAATGGAATGCTTTATTGCAACATTTTCATTTTCATAATGGCGCTTCTCACAGGATTCGCGAATCACAATCCCTGGCTTTTAGGCTTACTAATTTTGGCCTCAACTTTCCTGTTTTCAATGATCTCGGTTTATGGAAACCGCGCGGCGTCTATCGGCACAGCTGCATTATTGATGATGATCCTTAGAATGTCAAGCGAGCACACGCCAGTTGAAGTGATCATAGAAGCCCTATTGGCATTAGCCGGTGGCGTTTGGTATATGGCCATTGCTTTATTATTTTATCGCATTACTCCCTACCGGCCCGCACAGCGATCATTAGGAAATTGTGTCCATGAAACGGCGAAATATTTATTGATCAAATCAGAAATGTACAACCCAAACTCTGACCTGGAAGCACAATACAAAAAGCTTTTGGACCAGCAGGTCATTGTAAATGAAACACAGGATACGGTAAGAGAATTATTATTTAAAAACCGGGAATTATTAAAGGAATCAACTTATTCCGGACGGCTATTGGTATTAACTTTTGTAGATGTGGTCGATCTTTTTGAGCACATAATGGCTACCTGGTACGATTACGGACAATTGCGCCAGAAATATGCATCTACTGGAATATTGGAAGATGTGTCAGTCCTTATAAAAAGACTTGCCGCCGAAATGAATAACATTGGTCAGGCAATTCAATCTAATAATTCTTATAAAAAGCAATTTGAAATCATTCCCTCGCTGGATCATTTAAAAGAAAAAATAGATACCTTAAATGATCAGGGCAGCACTATAACACTGAAAAAAATATTGGTGAATCTGCGCAACCTCAGCGAAAAAATTGATGGAATTCTAAAATATTTTAACCGGAATATAAATATTGAAGGCACCCTAAGAACCACAAAAGAATACTCAAAGTTTGTGACGCATCAAAAGATCAACGGAACTGTTTTAAAGAATAACCTGACGTTTGAATCTTCGGTGTTTAGGCATGCATTAAGAATGATGATCACCTGTGGCGTAGGATTTATTATCGCCAAATTATTTTCGTCCGGCCATCACAGTTATTGGATATTGATGACTATTATCATTATTTTGAAGCCGGGTTTTAGTCTCACTAAGCAGAAAAATTATGACAGGCTGGTCGGCACTATCGGCGGCGGTGTTATAGGTTTATTAATCCTCGCATTCGTGCATAACACCGACGTCTTATTCGCGCTGATCGTATTTTTTATGATTGGCACGTATACTTTCAACCGGCACAACTACATTGTAATGGTGATCTTCCTGACGCCTTATGTTTTAATCTTATTTCATTTTCTTGGATTGGGTGCTGCAAACGTGGCGGGCGAGCGGCTTGCAGATACCGCTATCGCGTCTTTGCTGGCGTTTTTGGCCAGCTATTTTTTATTTCCCCATTGGGAATCAGGCCAGCTTCGCGGCTATATGGCAAATGTTTTAAAAGCAAATATTCATTATCTGAAAAAATTAAAAGAAATTCTTTTTGGAAAAAAGATATCGTCACTTGATTACAATCTTGTGAGAAAAGAATTGTTCGTCAGCACGGCGAATCTTTCTGCAGCCTTGCACCGCATGCTGAGCGAGCCGAAAAGTAAACAAAAACACCGGAAAGAGATTTACGAATTTGTTGTCTTAAATCACGTTCTGTCATCTAATATTGCCAGCCTTACGGCGTCAGCGGTCAACAAGGAAAGGCCTTATTCCAAAGAAATCATTCAGCCTGTAAAGCGCACCATTGCCAGCCTTGAAAACAACCTAAGTCTATTGGACAATACTTACGATGAATCGGAGCCTGATGAAAAAGATCCGTTTGTTCTCCAAAACGAAAAAACAATTTCTGATCATCATATGAGTGAGCAACTCGACTTTATTTATAAATTATCGGAGAAGATTGATAAGCTCACAAAAATTATTGTTGCATAGAATTGCAACGTTGATTGCATTAACAATATTTGACTAAGCATTCAATTAACTCCAACAACTTAACAACTCATTTTTTTGAATAACGATTGCGTGACAAAATTCATTTTGCAGAAAATGAACTTCGATGTTCTGAACAGATTTTAAAAACAAAGAGCGTCCAATAATCTATGGAAGAAAAAAATGACAAGTCGCCGCATGTATTGTCGGCCTCATCTAATTTATTAGGATTGTGTTTTATCGTGCTTACATCCCTTCGCGTGTTGCACCTGGACGGAAAAACGATTATTGATGAATGTACGGCTACGGCTCTTTTGATGTTTATGCTGAGCAGCATTCTTTCGTTTCTTTCGATTCGTAGCAAAAGGGCAAAAAGTGATCAATATGAAAAAATAGCGGATATCATTTTTTTGTTAGGACTTTTTTTCCTGTTTGCAACGACCATGCTTGTTACGTTTAACATCATAAAATAATGGTTCAGCCAGAAAAGCGAAAATGTAGAAATCTATATTTTGACTTAGGAGAATCTTGTTATTAATATTCTGATACCAACGATACCAAGGGAAACTGCCAATGCTTTTATGATCATTCTACCACGCATATTTCTGGATAAGAAAGCGCCGAGCTGGGCTCCGGGAATGACCCCGATGACCAGGCCAATCGTCATTTTCAAAATCAAAGGATCATCATAACCACCACCGGCGATGTGAACGATTACACTGACTGTTGCCATTATCGCGAGAATAAAGTGCGAGGTCGCTGTTGCAATGTGAACAGGAAAACGAAGCCATTCCACCATAGCCGGAACGTGGATAATGCCGCCTCCGATGCCCAATAATGGAGAAAAATATCCTACGAAAATACTCAATACTGATCCAATGCGCATGTCATATGCGTATTCATATTTTTCATTCCACTTGTCTACGAGATGCTGTTGTACCCAACCTTTGCGAAGTTTAGCAGGCGGTTTCTCCACTTCATTTTTGCCACCTTTTATAAAAAGAAAAACGGCGAGAGCAAAAAGTACAACACCGAAAATAATATCAAAAACATTTCGCGGAATGACCTTAGTCGTGAGTACGCCCAGGATGGATCCGGGAATGGTAAACAAGGCGAAAATAATTCCGGCTTTATAATCCACACGTTTGGTGGCCATGTACGCGACCGAGCCCGATATCGCATTGCATGCCACAACGGCCATTGAAATTGCAGTAATCGTTTCCGGGGAAAAATCCGGATGCAGTAGAATAAGCAATGGCACTAAAATAAATCCGCCGCCCGCACCAATCAGCGTCCCTAACGTTCCTATCAAAAACCCGATGAGTATTAATAAATAGATATTATCCATGAAGTTCCTTAAATCCAAAAAAAGTAATCAATCCCAAAAAATAAAGTAATTTATTTCTGTGCAAACTTATTGCTTTTCAATTTGTTGCCTGCACTCGCTAAGATGCGGATTTTTGATTTTATTCTCTTTATAGTTAAATAAATATTTTTGAAATAAAATATTTAAAATGAATACAAAGAGATCAGGCGATAATCAGTATGGCCATGTAATTTCTACTCACAATGCCGCGCATTACATCTGGGGCGATAATTGCGATGGCTGGCATTTATTAAAAACAGAATCTCTTAGTGTGATACAGGAGAAAATGCCGGCAGGGACCTTTGAGCAACTTCATTATCATAATCGCGCTCAACAATTATTTTATATTTTATCAGGCGTTGCGACTTTTGAAATAGAAGAAAAAATCATAGTAGTAAAGGCAAACGAAAGTATTGCCATTCCTGCAGGAGCCAGACATTTTATCAGGAATAAAACGTCCGAAAATTTGAATTTCATAGTTATCTCTCAACCGGATTCCCACGGCGATAGAATAAATATTCCTCCGAATTAAAATTTTAAAAGAAAAACATCAAAAACTACATTTTAGCTTTTCAGAAAATATATATCTTCAAATAATCAGGATCGAAAATTGATTTTATAAACCATTAAACCAAATGAAAATTTTTGCGGAAACAGGGCGATTCATTTTAAGAGAATTGCTTTTGTCAGATGACAAAGGAATCTTTGAGCTTGACTCTAACCATGATGTGCATAAATATTTAGGAAAAAAGCCCATCAAAAATATTGAAGAAGCGAGAAAAGTAATTGATTTCATCAGGCAACAGTATGTCGATAACGGGATCGGCCGCTGGGCTATTATTGAAAAAGCGACTAGCAAATTCGCTGGCTGGACAGGATTAAAATTAGTTAGAGAAAAAATAAATAATCATTCCGATTTTTATGATTTAGGTTACAGGCTCATTCCAAAATTTTGGGGAAAAGGAATTGCTACGGAAACGGCAAAAGCTTGTGTGAGCTATGGTTTTGACAGACTGAACTTAGACAGCATTTATGGAATGGCGGATATCGATAACAAAGCTTCGATAAATGTTTTGCAAAAAGCGGGACTTGAGTTTATCGAAACTTTTGACTACGATGGCACTGAACATGCATGGCTCCGCATTTCAAAACAAAAAGTATGACAAACAACGAGCAACTAATCCGCACCTTTTACCAGTCTTTTCAAAATAAAGATTACAAGGCCATGCAATATTGTTATGCCGAAGATGCAATATTTAGCGATGCAATATTTAAAAACCTTGATTCAAAACAAGTGAAAGCGA
>Ga0134128_10010762_pt1 | contig 10952 bp, 6 predicted proteins | sample KB31754_FD_96462 | JGI IMG/M metagenome (GOLD analysis project Ga0134128, IMG submission 96462) | Terrestrial soil microbial communities with excess Nitrogen fertilizer from Kellogg Biological Station, Michigan, USA - KB3-175-4 | ecosystem: Environmental > Terrestrial > Soil > Unclassified ...
AGCTTCTCGCGCTCCTTGCGCAGGTTGAAGAACAGATTGCGCTGCGCGTGCGTCGTCGCGACCATCACCAGCAGCCAGTTGGCGAGGATGAACTTCGGGATATACGCCCGGATCCACCAGGAGGCGTACGACGACAGCTTCACGCCGCGGTAGGGATCATACTTCTGGACCGCGTGGATGAGCCCGATGTTCCCCTCCTGGATGAGGTCGAGGATATTCCGGTGAGCCCGGCGGTACTCCTGCGCGATCTTCACCACCAGGCGCAGGTTCGCCGTGATGAGGCGGGCCGCCAGGCGTTGCTCGGCGGTCTTCGAGAACTCCACCGCGACCTCGTGCTCCTCCTCGCGGGTCATGAGGGGGTAGCGGCGCAGCTCGTGCAGGTAGGCGCCGATGGTCGAGTAGTCGGTCGGAGCCGATTCGAGCCCGGTCGTGGCGCTCACGGGGGGGGCGCCGCCGTCCGCTTCGGGGCTCGACTCGATCGGCAGGCCGGCCACGTCGGGCGTCGCGCCGTTGGCGCTGGCCTCGATCTCGACGTCGGGCTCCGCTTCGGTCTCCCCCTCCTCGGTGTCGACCGATTTGAGGTGCCGCGCTTTCTCCTTGTCGTTAGCGTCCTCCGCGCCTTCGATGGGCTGCGTTTCGGCCGCGTCGGCCGAGCGGCGCCTGCGAGTCGCGGTATGCCTCGATGAGCTTGCGATACTGAGCATGCCGCTCTTCATCGCAAGCCCCATGCCAGCAGGCTTGCCCGTAATCCTAGGAAATGCCGGGACTTAGAGGCGCGTTCCCAGCACCCTGTTACGATCCGGTAGCATCCCTACGGATGCTCTTGATACTTACGTAACCACTTCCACCCATGGCGTCCAGTCCCCCCTACGGGGAGTCACGGGGCTTCGTCGTAACGTTCCGTACGCCCAAAGATGTCGTCGTGGTACCTGATGAAGAAATAGAGGGAGACCGCCCCGAGCACTGCGGCCGCGCCGAACGAGACGTTGGCCGCGGTCGCGAAGTGGCGCTTCTGTTCGAGGTCGTCGGTCGCCTGCTGGCGGGTGGAGCCGTTCGGCTGTAGCTGCGACAGCTCGCCGAGGAAGCCGCCGGCGGCCAGGGCCGCGCCGGCTGCGATCGCCGTCCCATAGGCGGCGTAGGGGGGCCACCTGCGGCGGCGGGGGAGGTTGTCGGCGGTCAGCTTGATCTGGAGCTCCTGGCCCGGCAGGACCTCCACGCGCGACGCCCAGGGGAAGTGGCCGTCGGCCTCCACGCGCACCGCGTGCTTGCCGGCCAGCAGCGTCCCCGAGATGAGCGGTGTGATGCCCAGGTAGGCATTGTCGATCGAGACCCGCGCCCCTTCGGTCTCGCTGGCCACCTCGATCTTGCCCGGCTCGACGTGGGGCCGGAACAGCTCACCCGACGCCTCCTGGACGGCGTGGATCAGATCCTCGACGCCCCCTTCGACCAGTCGGAACACCCGGCTTTCGACCTTTCCCTCCTCGACGTTGTCGAGGTTCAGGTTGAAAAGGAACTGCTTGCCACGCGTGCCCACGCTCCCCGCGACGATGCGCCGCACACCGAGCGATACACCCGCGCGCCCGAGGCAGGAGATGTCGTCGAGGCAGCTCTGCGCGCGCTTCTCGTTCTCCATGCCGAGCCGGGCGCGAAACTCCTCCTTGCCGGCGATCTCGAAGCCGCCGTGCTGCGCGACGTAGGCGATCAAGACCTCCGTGAGGTTGTCGGCCAGCTCGGCGTCCTTCTCCGCGGTGGCCAGCACCAAGACGGCGATCTTTTCGCCGGCGCGCGCGGGACGCGCCGCCGCGGCGACCGCTGCGGCGGCGATCAGAAGGGCGAGGGCGCTGCGCGAGAGCCTCATGGGGTCGGCGCCGCGCAGGTCCTGCCCACCGCGCCGCCATCGAGAGCCATCTGGCAATTCTTGGACTGACACTGGCTGTTGGCGGCACACGGGCGCCCTCCGGCCAGCAGCGGCGCGCAGACGCTGGAAGGGGCGCAGAACGACTGGTTCGCGGTCCAGCGATCGGCGTTGCAGTCGTCGTCGATCTGGCAAGGGTGCGTGCAGATGGTGGAGGTCGACGGGGTGTTGGGATCGACTGTCCGGCACTTCATATCGCCCGCGCAGTTGGCGTCGGAGAGGCAGGGGAGACCGAAGAACCCCGGGAGGCAGGCGGTGGTCGGCGTGCCGTCGGAGGTGTAGAAGAACGGGAACGGCGTCTGGCCGATCCCCGCGCGCGGACCGCAGTCGCCCATGTTGAGGGGGCGGAGGCAGGTCCCGATGTCCGTCGGCTTCTCGGGCGGGGTCTGGAAGACACAGGAGGTGGTGGTGTCGCGCACGTTGTTTCTGACGCAGTCCGCGTCGGTGCGGCAGGCGTTGCCCCGGTATGAGTACGGGCTCTCGCAGTAGTGGTTTCCGTCGCTGCGGAGGACGCACCCGAAGGTCCCCTGGTCGCTGTCGTAGAGCGCGCAGTCGTCGTCGCTGCTGCACGGGATCGTGCAGAGGTTGAGGCTGGCCACCGGGTCATCGTCGGGGAGGCACTTGCCGACGAGACAGTTGATGTCCGACTCGCAGATGAACCCGAGTAGCCCGGGGATGCAGATGGCCGGGTTGGCGGGCCCGGAGATCTTCTGGAAGCAGACGTGGTTGGGCGGGCAGCTCTGTTGCGAGTCGCAGTTGGGGACGCAGATGTCGGGCGCGTGCGCCGAGGCCGGCACGAGCAGCGGCAGGCACGACTGCCCTGGCGAGCAGGAGGAGGCGCCGCTCTGGCAGTTCTTCTGCAGGCAGTAGAGATGGTCGGCCTGGAGGCTCGTGTTGTTCGAATAGAGCTGGTGGAGAAAGGTTGTGGCGCAGGTGGAGCGCACGGGATCGGTGCAGTCGCTGTCCAACGTGCAGGGGGTCATCGTGGTGCACACCCCCTCGTCGTTCGTCACGTCGGTCCGCAAACAGCCGAGCTCGCTCTGCCCGCAGGTGATCTGGGCGTCGCCCGTGGCGGGCGGCGCCGGTTCGCAGAACTTGAGCGCGGCGTCTCCTTCGACGCAGACGTCGGAGTCGGAGGTGGAGGGCGCCGTCGACATGTCACACGAAGGGGCGCAGAAATCGCTGCCGTCGAGCAGGCTGGCCGGGTAGCAGGCCATCGGCTTGCCGCCCGAGTCGGTGCCGCAGCCTGGATCCTTGGCCGACGGGTTACAGGCAAAGATGCGGCTGTCGAACGCCGCCTGGTCGACCTTGCAGCCGGCCATGAACGCGATTCCCACGAGCCCCGCGACAACGAGTGTGCGCGGGGCGGTCACTTGATCATGCTCTTGACGAACGGGGCGTCGGGGGCGTTGGGGGCGAGCTCGAGGTACTTCTTGTAGTTGTCGTTGGCCTGCTGCGCGCGTCCGGCACGCATGTAGCATTTGCCGAGGAACTTGTAGGCGGCCGGGAGGCGCGGGCTCATCTTCTTGGCCTCCTCGCCACGGCTGCAGGCCTCGCCGACCTCGCCCTGGCCGAGCAGCTTGTCGGCCTCGGCGAGCACCTCCGGCGCGCCCCGTGGCGGGGGCGCGGGCGCCGGCGCCGCGACGGGAGCGGGGGCGGCCACCGCCGGCGCGGGAGAGGGCGCGGCCATCGCGTTGGGCTTCGGGGCGGTTGCGGTGTGGTGGTGTTTGCCGTGCTCGTGCGTCGCGGGCTCGTGCGCGGCGACCGGCGCCGGCGCAGCCGCCGTCGGAACGGTCGGCATCGGTTCGGCCGCCGCCGGCGACGGGGTCGGCGCGGGCGCCGGCTTGGCGGCCGGCGGCAGCGGCGTCGCCCGCGCGGCCTCGATCGCCGCCACGCTGGCCTCGTCCGCCCGCTTCATCTCGATGCGCGCCTTGTAGGTATAGACGGCGCCGGCGATCGACACCGCCGCCAGCGTGGCGATGCCGGCCACCACGATCGGCGTCTGGCGCCGCGGCCGTCCGGTCAGGTTGGTGGTGGTGCCGAACTTGTCCGCGGGCGACTGCAGCGGGACCGTCCCGGTGCCGCGGGCGCCGGCGGCGGTCAGGTCGTGGCCCGAGATGTCGCGCACCGTCGGCGACGAGGCGCGCACGCTGGGAGCGACCGGCGTGGCAGGCCCGCTGGTGGCGCCCAGCACCCCCTCGAGCACCTCGCGGAACGCGAGGGCCGTCGGGTAGCGCATCTCGCGCTCTTTCTCCAGCCCCCGCATGACCACGTCGTCCACGATCTTGGGGAGCCGCAGATCGGGACGTCGCTTGCTGGGCGGCACCGGCGTCTCGACCAGGTGCCGGCTCACGATGGCCATCGGCGAGTCGGCGCGGAACGGGATGTCGCCGGTGACCATCTGGTAGAGGATCACGGCGGCGGCGTAGAGATCCGCGCGGCCGTCGAGCTGTTCGGCGCGCGCCTGCTCGGGCGCCATGTACTCCGGCGTGCCGCAGACCAGCCCCTGGATCGTCAGCATGGCGCCGCGATCGTCGCCCTCGGAGAGTGTCGCCTTGGCGATCCCGAAGTCGCACACCTTGACGAAGTCGCGCTCGTCGCGGCGCTGGATGAGCATGATGTTGCTCGGCTTGAGGTCCCGGTGGATCACGCCCTGGGCGTGTGCTTCCTCCAGCGCCGACAGCACCTGCGAGAGGATGCGGACCACACGCGGCAGCGGCAGCGGAAAGTCGTCGCGGATCACCTGCGCCAGGTCCCGCCCGGACAGGAGCTCCATGGCGATGTAGAGCGTCCCGTCTCTGTCCTGTCCCGAATCGATGATCTGGATCGAGTGCGGGTGATTGAGCAGCGAGGCGCTCTTGGCCTCGCGCTTGAAGCGTCCGACCAGCTTCTCGTCACCCATGAGGTGCGGGTGCAGCACCTTGATCGCGACCTGCTTGCCCAGCGAGAGCTGCTCGGCTTTGTAGACGTTCCCCATCGCCCCACTGCCGATCAGCCCGTCAATCCGGAAATTCCCGGCGATGACCCGGCCCGGAAGGGGGTCGAGGCGCTGAGGTGCCGGGTCCTGCTCCTGGGGCGGGCTCATGGGTCAGAGGTACGACCGCGAGATGATACCCCAGCCCCCCAGCTTGTGAAACAGCCCGGCGGAGCCCCCCGTAAAGCTAATCTCCCAGGCAGATGCCGAGGTCGCGCGCCGTCATCACGGTGTCGGAGTCCAGGGGCACCGTCTTCATGACCGCGATCGCCTCCTCCATCTTGACCGGCACCATGTGGGGCGGGTGATAGGCGACGATCTTGCCGAACTCGCCCTGCTCGACCATCCGGACCGCCGCGGCGCCGAAGCGCAGCGCCAGCAGACGATCGCGGTGGGTCGGGCTGCCGCCGCGCTGCAGGTGCCCCAGCACCAGCGACCGGCTCTCGAACCCGGTTCGCTCGCCCAGGTAGTGGCCGATCTTTTCGGCCAGACCGCCGAGTCGTACCTCGCGCCCGAGCTCGGTGCCGATGGTGCTGATGGTCCCGTCCTTGGGCATCGCTCCTTCGGCGACGACGACGATGCAGTAGCGGCGCCCCGAGGCGTAGCGCTTCTTGATCCGGTCGACGACGCTGTCGATGTCGTAGGGGATCTCCGGGAGCAGGATGACGTGCGCGTTCCCCGCCACGCCCGCGTGCATGGCGATCCAGCCGGCGTAGCGCCCCATCACCTCGACGACCATGATCCGCTCGTGCGACTCGGCGGTGCTGTGCAGTCGGTCGATGGCCTCGGTCGCCACGGTCACCGCGGTGTCGAACCCGAACGTCGCCTGCGTGCAGGAGAGGTCGTTGTCGATCGTCTTGGGGACCCCCACGATCGGCATCCCCTTCTCGATGAAGCGGGTGGCGATCCGGAACGCGCCGTCGCCGCCGATGGCAATGAGCGCGTCGGCGCCGATCTCGCGGAAGCGGCGCATGATCTCGTCCGAGACGTCGACGGTCGTCTTCTTGCCCTCTTTTTCGATGATGAACTCGAAGGGGTGCCCCTTGTTGACCGTCCCCAAAATCGTCCCGCCGAGGTGAGCGATGCCGCGCACCTTGTCGCGCGTCAGCTCGATTAGCCCGTCGCGCGGCGGCTCGAGCAACCCGTGGTAGCCACGCCGGATTCCGGTGACTTTCCAGCCCCGGCGAAGCGCCGACAGGGTGACGGCTCGAATGACGGCGTTGAGCCCCGGGGCGTCGCCACCCCCGGTGTTGACGAGGATATGCATGTACCTAGAGGCCATATCCTGGCTGGGCCCGGATGGCAACTCCGATACGGATCCGGGGTCCCGAGCCCCCAGAGCGGCGCGCGGTGACCGTTGTTACGAGCGGCGGGGCTCGGATTGGCCGAGCGTGGCGCGGAGCGTCTCGAGCTCCGTGGCCAGCTCGACCGCGGCAGTCACGGCCGAGGTGGTCTTGTCCTGGAGTCGCTGCTGCACGCGGTGCTGCACGCGCAGCTGTCGAAGCTGCCAGTCGACCCGCGACTGAGAATCATCGGAGAGGGCCAGCTCCGGTCGTTCGTAGAAGGGGTTGTCGCAGGTCTCACCGCGAACGATGGCCACCGGGTGGGTGCGGAGCACGTCCTGCACCCGGTGCGGCGGAACGATCGTCCGCGGGTAGCGGCAGAGGCCGACGAAGGGAAGGCGCGCGAACCGGTCGTTGATCTGCGCGTCGTACCAGACCATCTGCCGCCAGACCTCGTCGCTCGGGACCATCGTCATTCCACCGGTCGCCGAGAGGCCGGTGAAGCCGTCGGCCAGCGCCCGCTTGAGGTCGCTCTCGAGTCGCTCGAGCACGACCTCGGGGACGAAGGCGCCGCCCTCGAGGTAGTACTCTTCGGGCGTCCGGAAGACCAGGGCCCCGCGCGACTCTGCCCGCAGCGAGCAGAGCCCTTCCTCTTCCAGCGCCACCCCCAGCTTTTCGTACTCTTCGCGCGTCCCCACGAACAGGCAACGCATCCCGTGCGTCAGCCCTTCGTGGACGAACGCGCGGAGCGCGCTCTCTTTCTCGGATCCGGTCTCGAACGGAAGGCAGATATGTCGGCTGCGATGGAGGCTGTTACGCGCCGCGTGCGCAGTGGGGCTCATGTTTCCTGGAGTCTTCTTTTGCTGCGGACAGTCTACACGGTCAGGCAAAATTGCGGATCGACTTTGTGCGCTTGTTTGTTCGCCTGTTACGGCTGGGCTGGCTCGAGAATGGCGACCGGTAGGATGGAAAAGATCTTCTCCGCCGGCAATCGACGTTTGTCATTCCCGGCAACCTCGACCGTGATCCCGCTGAGCGCATCCTTGTACCGTTGCGCGGAGAGCTGATCCGGCAGTTGCACCTGGGCCTCCGAGCGGCTCGCTGGACTTTGCAGTCCGGCAAAAAACCGTCCGACCACGGTCAGAGAAGCCGTCCCGCTCGGGCCGACCCGCGCGAACGCGAGGACGTGGCGAGAGCCGGGCCCCTCGACCGCCAGCGGCAGGTAGTCCCCCCGCCGATAAAGGTCGGCATGGCGCCGGCGGTGCGCGAGCGCGCGCATCGTCACCAGCAGCTTGAGAGCGCCGTCCGTGGGGTGCGCGCGCGCGACAGCGATGCGCCGCCGGAGCGCCTCCCCCTCGAGGGGGCCGAGCTCGCGGAGCAGGGCGCGGCGGGCGGCGTAGTCGACCGGCCGGCGGTTGTCGGGATCGACCAGCGAGAAGTCCCAAAGCTCGGTCCCTTGATAGAAGTCGGGGACGCCCGGGACGGTCGCTTTGAGCACCACCTGGCAGAGCGAGTTCTCGACGCCCGGGCGCGCGATGCGGGCCAGGAAACGACGGAAGTCGGCCAGGAACGGGCTTTGTCCCCCCTGTCGATCGAGCAGCCCGCGGAGAAACTGCTCGCACGCCTTCTCGTAGGGCTCGTTGACGTTGATCCAGCTGGTGTGCAGCTTCGCCTCCCGCAGCGCCTTGACCAGGTAAGCGCTCACCCGATCGGCCAGATCCTGGTGCTCGGCCTCGGAGAGCTCGCGCTCGAGCGCCGCCAGCGGCCACACGCCGAGCAAGGTCTGATAGATGAAGTACTCCTCGTTGCTGCCGGGCACGCGGACGTCGTCCACCCGCGGCTTCGAGCGCCGGTTCATCCGCTGCCAGCGCCTGACCGTCTCCAGCCACTCGCGCGGGATCTCCGAGAGGACGTCGAGGCGCGCCCGCATGTCCTCGCCCCGCTTGGTGTCGTGCGTGGCGGTGGCGGAGAGCCCTTCGGGCCAGCGCTCGCTTCGATCGGCGCAGAAGACGTGGAACCGCTCCACGTCCATCGGGCCGGTCGTGGGCCGGCCGCCGACCTCGTTGAGTGAGGCGAGCGGGTAGTAGCGATAGAAGACCGTGTCCTCGAGCCCCTTGGCCATCACCGGGCCGGTGAGCTGCTGCAGGCGCATCACCAGCTCGCGCCGCTCGACGTGGTCGGCCGGCGAGGTCCCCTCGGGCTCGCGCAAGAGGAGCAGGTCGCAGAGGAAGTCGAACAGCGATTCCGAGGTGGCGCGGTTGCGCCGCTTGGCCTCGCGGACGGCGCGCAGCACGTGCAGTCGGTCGCCGTCGCTGATCGACGGCGAGTCGGGCTGGGCGTAGGTGCGGTAGACCGGGAAGCAGGCGATCACCTCCGAGAGCGCCAGGTGCAGGCTGCTGGCGGTGAAGTCGCGCGACCAGCGGTGCTGCTCGGAGATCCGGTCGAGCCGCCGCGCCAGCACGTAGAGCTCGCTCGACATCGCGGTCCGCAGGATCAGCTTCTTGGCGCGGTAGAGCAGATCGTCGAAGGTGCCGCTCCCTTCGCGCATCCGCCGGTAGCCGCGCTCGATGAGGCGCAGGCCGGCCCCGTCGACCAGCAGGCCGTTGACGGCGTTCAGGAGCTCGTAGCCGGTGGTGCCGTGGACGGGCCATTCGGTCGGGAGCTCCTCGGCGCCGGTCAGGATCTTCTCCACCACCACGTAGACGCGACGGTGGTCGCGCGGGGGGGCGCCGGCCTCGCCGTCGCGCGGGCGCTGCAGGTCCTCGAGGTAGCGGCGCGGGTCGTAGAGGCCGTCGACGTGATCGATGCGGAGGCCGGTCACCTTCCCCGCGGCGAGGAGCTGGAAGGCCTTGTCGTGGACCGCCTCCAGGACCTTGGGCTCCTCGATGCGGATGGCCGCCAGATCGTTGATGTCGAAGAAGCGGCGGTAGTTGATCTCCTCCGCCGCCACCCCCCAGTAGGAGAGCCGGTAGGCCTGCTCGCCCAGCAGCGCCTCCAGCGTGTCGAAGCTGTGCGGCTTGCCGGGGTGACCGTTGATCGCCTGCAGGCTCCGCTCGAGCGCGTCGCGGACGGCGGCGCTGGCGGACACCAAGGTGTCGAGCCGCCTCTTGACGATCTCCTTCTCGCGCTGCCGCTCGCGGATCTTCTCCGGATCGATCTCCCAGCGGGTGGGGAGGTTCTTGGTGGCGGTGACGATGCTCTCGATCTCCAGCACGTCCGGGTGATCGTCCGGGTGGGTGCGCCGCAGGTCGGTGACCATCGGCTCGAGCAACGGCAGGATGGTGCGCGGCCCGATGGGGAAGCGCGAGGCGCCGTACTGGGCCTGGAAGGCGCCGCCGACATAGCCGATCGAGATCTCGCTCCCCTCGAGCACGCGGCCGTATTGCTGCCCCAGCACCGGCAGCAGGATCTTCTCGTCCAGCTCGGACTTGGGTGGGTGCCAGTCGATGTCGAAGAAGGGGGCGAAGGGCGAGCTGCGGCCGTTCTCCAGCACGTCGTTCCACCAGTGATTGAGGTCGCTGGCGATGCACATGTGGTTGGGGACCACGTCGAGCACCAGCCCCATCCCCCGCGCGCGGAGCGCCGCGGCCAGCGCGTCGAGGTCGCTCTCCGTCCCGATCTCCGGGTTGAGCCGGGCGTGGTCGACGACGTCGTAGCCGTGCGTGCTGCCGGGGCGCGCGGCGAGAAAAGGCGAGGCGTAGATGTCGCTCACCCCCAGCGCGGCCAGGTAGTCGACCAGCGCGGTGGCGTCGCGAAAGTTAAAGTTCTTGTTGAACTGAAGCCGGTAAGTGCAAATGGGGACTCGGACCGTCATCGCGCGCGCCGTCCCAACGTAGTCGTACCGTCGGCGAACGCAAGCAGTCCGTCGCGCTCAGAACGAGGGAGCCATCGGTCGATCCGCCGGATCGCGCATGCGCGACGACGGCGGCGGCGCGGGTGGCGCCGGGCTCACCGCCGGGCCGGGCGGCGGCTCGCGCTCCGGCGCGGGGGGGGGCGCGAAATCGTGCGACGGCGAGTCGGTGGTGGGGGCCGGCGGCGGAATGGTGAACTGGTCCTGCACCTTGTCGGGCCCGAGCGACGGGGGCGGCGTGCCGGGGGGCTGCGCGAACGGGTTCGCCCGCCTGGTCGGCGCCGCGGGTGCGGCGCTCGGCGCCTCGGGCTCGAAGGGCTTCGTGGGGGAGAGATAGACGCTCCCCGGGTGGTGGATCGGGCGCGGCTCGGAGACATGGTGATGGCGCGGCTTGGTCGCGGCGGTGGGCCTGTCGGCCACGGGAGCTGGTTTCGGCCCGACCGCTGCCGGGGCGGGCGGCGCCGCCTTGGCGGGCGAGGGTGGCGCCGCCGCCGCGGGCAGCGAGGGGGCGGAGACGGGCGGGACCTCGCGGACCGGCGCCGGTGCGGGCGCGCTCGTCGAGGCGGCCGGACGGAGGCCGAGCGCGTGCCGGGCGGCCGGGACGATCCGGCGGTAGAGGCCGCTTACGCCCAGGACGGCGGCCAGCAGCAGGATGGCCAGGCCGGCCAGCGCCAGCCGGTGGTGCGTCACCGGCAGCTCGTCGCCGGCGTCGTCCACGCTCCAGCGGCCGGACGGCCGGACGCCGGCAGGCGACTCCTCTCCGAAGTCGGCGCCCAGATCGACCTGCCGCCGCTTGGGCGCCGGGCGGAGCGGCTCCGGGCGAGGCTCCGCCAGGCGAAGCGGCGCGGCGTCCGGCGGCTCGCCGCCGAGCAGCTCGGGCGGAGGTGTCCGGACCGGCGGCGGCTCGTCGGTGATCTGGGCGCTCGGCCC
>Ga0134128_10010763_pt1 | contig 10951 bp, 14 predicted proteins | sample KB31754_FD_96462 | JGI IMG/M metagenome (GOLD analysis project Ga0134128, IMG submission 96462) | Terrestrial soil microbial communities with excess Nitrogen fertilizer from Kellogg Biological Station, Michigan, USA - KB3-175-4 | ecosystem: Environmental > Terrestrial > Soil > Unclassified ...
GATATGCGCGCGATGCCGGAAGCGACCGCGGGATCGAACAAGGCGAGCGCGACCAGCGATCCCAGGAAGACGAGCCAGCCGACAGTGATGTGGGAATAGCGCACATGCCAGCGGCTGAGATTGAGATAGGCGAACAGGAAGACGAGCAGCGTCGCGGCAAGGATCGCCTCGCCCGACGCACGCCAGACGCGCTCGGCGTTGTTCGACATGTCGAGCACCTTGCCCCAGAAGCCGAAGTCGACGCCGATATAGACGAGAACCGCCCAGGCGAGAGCTGCGGCGGCCGGGAACATGATGCTGCCCTTGACCACGAACAGGATGGTCAGCACCAGCGCGAGCAAGCCCGAAATGCCGATCACGATGCCCTGGTACAGCGTGAAGGAATTGACCTTGTCCTTGTAGGCGTCGGGTTCCCAGAGATAGAGCTGCGGCAGCTTGTCGGTGCGCAGCTCCGCCACGAAGGTGATGACCGCGCCAGGATCGAGCGTGATGCGGAACACATCGGCGGTCGGGCTCTCCTGCCGATCCGGGCGGTCGCCGGTCGAGGGCGTGATGGTGGCGATGCGCGACAGCCCGAGGTCGGGCCACAGCAGGCCCGAGGACACGATGCGGTAATGCGGCGCGACGATCAGGCGGTCGAGCTGGTCGTCGGTGTTGTTGGCGAGCGCGAACACGACCCAGTACTGGCCGCCTTCGCGGGCGCGCACCTCGATGCGGCGGACGATGCCGTCGGTTCCAGGCGCGGTGGAGACCTGGATGCGGTCGGTATCACTGTGCTGGTGTTCCAGCACGCCGGTGAGGTCAATGGCGGGCGCGTCGCTGCGGACGCTGACGGCGTCAAGCGCATACGCCGACGAAGCGGCGAAAACAATCATGAGGCCCAGCGCAAGCCGCGCGAGGCACCTGATCAGGCGCAAAGTCAGTTCTCCGCATTCGACCGAACCGCCCTCGGTCGTGCGCGATCATTGCCACGAATGCGAAGGAAAACAAAGGGTTTCCGGTCACCCTTCGGTCAAGAGCGTTAAAGCTCCAACACAATTTTGCCAATATGTTCGGAGGTCTCCATCCGGCGGTGCGCCTGTGAAGCCTTTTCCAGCGGAAATGAGCTGTCCATCAGCGGTTTTATGCGGCCGTCGCGCAGGAACGGCATTACTTTGGCCTCGATCGCCGCGACCATCGCCGCCTTGTCCGCATTACTACGGGGACGCAGCGTCGAGCCGGTATGCGTCAACCGTTTCACCATCAGCTTGGTGAAATTGGCGGTCGCTTTCGGCGCGTTGGAAAGGAATGCGATCTGCACGATTCGGCCATCGACGGCGGCGGCATCGTAGTTGCGGTCGACATAGTCGCCGCCGACCATGTCGAGGATGACATCGGCGCCGGTTCCGCCGGTCGCCTTCCTGGTGGCTTTGACGAAATCCTCGGTCTTGTAGTTGACAGCGTGATCCGCGCCGAGCTTGAGACAGGCATCGGCCTTGTCCTTTGAGCCGACGGTGACGATGACTTTCGCCCCGAGCGCCTTCGCCATCATGATGGCCATCGTGCCGATGCCGGACGAGCCGCCATGGACCAGCAGGGTTTCGCCGGGCTTCAGCGCGCCGCGCTCGAACACATTATGCCAGACGGTCATCAGTGTTTCCGGCAGTGCGCCGGCTTCCTGCATGGTCAGCGAGGGCGGCACCGTCATCGCCTGCGCGTCTTGCGCGATGCAATATTGGGCGTAGCCGCCGCCCGCGACCAGCGACATCACCTTGTCGCCGATCTTGTGCTTCTTCGCATTGTTGCCGACGGCGACGACTTCGCCGGCGACCTCGAGGCCGGGCAGGTCGCTCGCGCCGGGCGGGGGTGGGTAGTGGCCCATGCGCTGGGCCACGTCGGGACGATTGACGCCTGCCGCCATCACCTTGATGAGGATTTCGTCGGGCCCGGGCTGCGGCACCGCGCGCGTCCCGGGAAGCAGCACTTCCGGACCGCCGGGCTTGCTGATGCCGACAACGGTCATTTGCGAAGGGAGCTTTTCCATGATTTGTCCTGACGAATGCGGGATTTGAAGCCGCATCTGATTAGCCAGCAGGGCGCTCGCTGGCAACGGGTGAAGCGGATTTGAAGTCCGCTATGCTGCCGGCGGCGCGTTCGCAAAGCGAATGTCAAATCCAAAGCTTCGCCAGAATCAATATTTTCGATGAGCGCCGCGCTTCAGACATTTGCCTCAAGGCCATGCGAATGTTGGAATCGGACCACTGGGCCGGAGGCCGACGAACAGGAAGGACCAAGCATGCCAATGGAAGACGACGACCGGCCGCGCAAAAAGATCACGCATGAGATCGGGCAGGACATCTCGCTGCTTTCGGTCGAGGAATTGACCGGGCGCATCGCGCTTCTCACCACCGAGGTCGCGCGCTTGCAGGAAGCGGCGACGAAGAAGCGCGCGTCCAAGGACGCGGCGAACTCGTTCTTCAAGACGTGACCTTGCTCAAAGACTCCACTCTCATGATGGCAGGGCCTGTCCCGCCTGCGGGGCCGAAGCCCCTTCGGCGCGGCGAAGGCCCGGCCATCCACGTCTTCTCCCAAGACGTGGATGCCGGCACGACGGCCGGGCATGGCGAAGGGAAGAGCGGGCGTGCTCGGCCAATGGCCGACATGGCTAACAACCCTTAAAAAAATTCGCGCGTTTACGATCGATTAAGCTTTCGGGTTTATGACTATCACTGTCCTCGTTTGGACACCGAGTGGCTCCTGTCCACTCTGTTTGACGCCTCCCTGTTATCAACTTTCAAAGCCGCCGGTCTCCGGCGGCTCTTTTTTTGTGCCCGCTTTGCGTCGCGCGCTGTCCCGAATCCGCACGGCATTCATCGCCTGTCATCGATGGGTCCTAACAGTCGGAAACCATATCAACGGTTCTCGCTGGACTCTTCCCTGCCCCCGCGCAATGATTTGTTCATCATAAGCCGGCGCGTATCGCCGGGGGCGTAATCGTTGCGTAAGGGGCGTTAATCATGACCGATCGTTTTCAGGGCGATGGCGCACTGGTCCAGTTCAGCGAACGGCTCACCAATTCGACGGCGTTTGGCAATCTTTTTCGCGAAGGCATGGATCTGGTCGAGGAGACCGCGGCCTATCTCGACGGCGCCGGCCGCGCCGAAGCAAAGGCGCTCGATCGCTCCGTCAGCCTGACCTATGCGACCGAAAGCATGCGGCTGACCACGCGCTTGATGCAGCTTGCCTCCTGGCTGCTGCTGCATCGTGCGGTGAAGGAAGGCGAGATGACGCTGACCCAGGCCAACCGCGAGAAGACCAAGGTGAAGCTCTCGGCCGCCGATCCCGGCCCCGACGACATGCTCGAAAAGCTGCCGCAGCAATTGCAGGACCTGATTGCGCGCTCGATGAGCCTGCAGGCGCGCGTCCGCCGCCTCGACATCACCATTCATTCGCCGCCGCCGGAGCAGCGCGCCGCGATCGGCAATCCGCTGGTGCCGCAGCTCAACCGCCTCAAGGCCGCGTTCGAGCAGTAAGCTTGCTCCGTCATTCCGGGTCTGCGCTTCGCGCATCCCGGAATGACGGTTGAAAAACAAAAACGCCCCCGGACCGGGGGCGTTTTGCTGTTCGGCAGAACCGAAGACTCAGTCCTTTTTCAGGAAGCCCGAAAACTTCTTCTGGAAGCGGGAAACGCGGCCGCCGCGATCCATCAGCTGCTGGGAGCCGCCGGTCCACGCCGGGTGCGACTTCGGGTCGATGTCGAGGTTCAGCGTGTCGCCTTCCTTGCCCCAGGTCGAGCGCGTCTGGTACTCGGTGCCGTCGGTCATCACGACCTTAATCATATGATAATTCGGGTGAATTTCGGCTTTCATGACATGTCCTGTGGCGGCGCGCGCCGGTATCGGTAATGCTGCGATGGCGGATTTGGGCGGGTCTATAACGTATGCCACCTCCCAAAACAAGCCGCCTGCCTCGCGTATCTTGCCGGATTTGCCAGCCCCCGCGGCTGCGCCTATTTGGAGGTGGGCGACGGATTGGCGGGTCTCATGAGCGCTGTGGAACGGCTTGACGACGAGGGCAGCGGCACGACGCGACCGGACCCGCTGATTGCTGCAGCATCCGCCGGCGAAGCCGTGATCGAGCCGGAGAAGGGGCGCGCAAAACTGCGGCCGCTGATCGCGCTCTGGCCCTATATCGCGCGCTACCGCGGCCGCGCCATTCTGGCGCTGATCGCGCTGACGATTGCCGCCCTGACCACGCTGCTGGTGCCGGTCGCGGTGCGGCGGATGATCGATTTCGGCCTGACGCCGAACGGCATCGCCATGATCAACAACTATTTCAGCGTGATGATCGCGGTCGTGGCCGTGCTCGCGCTCGCCAGCGCGTCGCGCTACTACCTCGTCATGACCATCGGCGAGCGCATCGTCGCCGATCTGCGCCGCGACGTGTTCGCGCACCTGCTCTCGCTGTCGCCGTCCTTCTTCGATGCCTCGCGCTCGGGCGAGCTGATCTCGCGTCTCACGGCAGACACCACCCAGATCAAGTCCGCAGTCGGCGCCTCCGTCTCGATCGCGCTGCGCAACCTGATGCTGTTCTTCGGCGCCGCCGCGATGATGGTGGTGACGAGCCCGAAGCTCTCCGGCTTCGTGCTGCTCGCGATTCCGCTGATCGTGATTCCGCTGGTCGCGTTCGGACGCCGGGTGCGGAAGCTGTCGCGCGGTGCGCAGGATACGCTCGCCGATGCCTCGGCCTATGCGTCCGAGCTGATCGGCGGGATCCGCACCGTGCAGGCCTATACCGGTGAGCGGCTGGCGAAGGCGCGTTTCGGCAACGAGGTCGAGCAGGCCTATGAAGCGGCCCGCGTGTCGACGCAGGCCCGCGCGATCCTGACGGCCGTCATCATCTTCATCGTCTTCTCCAGCGTGGTCGCGATCCTCTGGGTCGGCTCGCATGACGTCCTGATCGGCGCGATCACGCCGGGCCGGCTCGGCCAGTTCGTGCTCTATGCGGCGTTCGCGGCGGCCGGACTCGGCCAACTCAGCGAAGTCTGGGGCGAGGTTTCCGCCGCGTCAGGCGCCGCCGAACGGCTGCTCGAAATCCTGCACGTGAGACCCGAGATCGCGGCGCCCGTTTCGCCCCGCGCGTTGCCGCAGCCCTCGCGGGGTGACGTGACGTTCGAGGATGTCAGCTTCGCCTATCCCGCGCGCCCGGACGTCGCCGCGATCGATCACGTGTCGTTTGCGGTCAAGGCCGGCGAGAAGGTCGCAATCGTCGGTCCTTCCGGTGCGGGCAAGAGCACGCTGTTTCATCTGTTGCTGCGCTTCTACGATCCATCTTCAGGCACGATCGCCCTTGACGGCGTGTCCGTCAGGCAGGCGGATCCGCAGGCCGTTCGCAGCCATATCGCGCTGGTGCCGCAGGAATCCGTGGTGTTCGCGGCCAGCGCACGCGAAAACATCCGGTTCGGCCGGCCGACGGCCACCGATGCCGAAGTCGAGCGTGCCGCCGACCTCGCCCACGCCACCGAATTCATCCGTCGCCTGCCGGAAGGCTTTGACGCGCCGCTCGGCGAGCGCGGCGTGACGCTCTCGGGCGGCCAGCGCCAGCGCATCGCGGTCGCGCGCGCGATCCTGCGCGACGCGCCGCTGCTCTTGCTGGATGAAGCGACCTCGTCGCTCGACGCCGAATCGGAAACGCTGGTGCAGACCGCGCTGGAGGAATTGATGCGCCATCGCACCACGCTCGTGATAGCGCACCGGCTCGCGACGGTTCTGTCGTGCGACCGCATCCTGGTGCTGGACCAGGGCCGCATTGTCGAGCAGGGCACGCATGCCTCGCTGGTCGCCGCCAACGGACTTTACGCCCGGCTGGCTCGGCTGCAATTCCAGGGCACTTGAAAGTCCAAGGCACTTGAAATTTCAAGGCACCTGAAATTCAGAGCCGCCTGATTCGCACCCAACAAATGTTGCATTGCAGGTGCAACCTTTGCTGACTCCCGGACGTTGCCTGCCCGAAAATTGTTATCGCCGTAACTGGACAGCAACGGGAGGCCATCATGCCCTATCGCCGCGGCGGTTTCGCGCTCACACCGCCATCGCTTTTCATTTTCTTTGTTTCACTTGCATTGGCGCTGGTCGCCATGCTGGTGCGCTATATGCACGCGCCGGTGCCGATCATCAACGCGTCGCATGTGTTCGACCTGCTCGCGATCGCCTATGTCGTATTGACCATCGGCGTGCTCTTTCGGCGAGTTTAGCGGATCAGGCTGCTGCCTTCGAGCGGCGTAGCCATTCCTCCAGACCGATGTGGCCGAGGCGCGCTTCGCCCAGCGGCACCAGCGAACGCTCCTCGACAAGGCCGCCGAAGTACCGAGCCTCGGGGTCACCCACCACCTCGCGCGGGTCGCCGACCGCCTTCAGATAGCGGGCAATGATTTCGTTGAACGGTGCTCGTTCCGGGCCGGCAATCTCGACGATACCGCTTCGCGGCGCCGCGAGCGCCGCCTCGGCGACGAGGGGCGCAACATCATCCGCCGCAATGGGCTGGAACAGGCCGGGCGAAATCCTGACCGTGTTTCCATCCGCGCCTGAAGCCGCGATGCCGCCGAGGAATTCCATGAATTGGGTAGCGCGGACGATGGTGTAGGGGATGCCCGAGGCCTCGATCAGTTTCTCCTGGGCAACCTTGGCGCGGAAATAGCCATTGTCGGGCGTCCGGTCGGTGCCGACGATGGATAGCGCGACGTGGTGCCGGACGCCGGCAGCGGCCTCCGCCGCGAGAAGGTTGCGCCCGGACGTCTCGAAAAATTCCAGCACCGCCTTGTCCTCGAATGAGGGCGAATTGGCGAGGTCGATCACCACCTGCGTGCCGGCCAGGGCCTCCTTGAGCCCCGCGCCGGTGATGGTGTTGACGCCGCTCTTGGGCGAGGCCGCTATCACCTCGTGGCCGCCCTGGCGCAGAATGGCGACGGTCTTCGTGCCGATCAGGCCGGTACCGCCGATCACAACGATCTTCATGGTTGACCTCCATGTTTGATGACTGAGGACGTTTGAATGGGTTCGAATGTGAGCGCCCGGGCCGCCGCGGTTTCGATGCTTGCTGCGCGCGGGAGACAGCGGTCACGCGACGCCGCGCTGATTTTCAAGAACAGCGCCGCCACATGAGCATCAGCATAGCATACCGCGTGGCTTTTCTCGACTGGTCGGCAATGCTGATCGATTTTTTTGGAACCCGGATGTGGCTCGGCCCGAGCGGTCAAGAGCAAGGCATCAGCCCCTCATTCTGAAAATAACGCCCGATTCAGCAATCACAAAAAAACGAGGCGCTCATAGAGCCGCCAGGCAGGATTGCACCATGTCGCCACGTGCGGCGAGCCAACCCCGCAAGCATGTGTCCATGTCTTCCGGGGGTCGAAATCGGCGGATGGGCAACACGTGGCCGTGCGCGGCTATCGGGTCCAGCGATGCCGATTGTCGTTCCCGTCGCGCTGGATTAAGGTTTCAAGTCCGCGCAGCCTGGAACGATCTTGAACGGGTGCGTATTTGATTCCTGTCGCAAGGAGGCTCAGGCATGAGGATCGTGACCGTATCGTTCGCTCTGGGAACGGCCCTGGTGCTGTGTAGCCTGGGGACCTCCATTACCGCGGCCCACGCGCGGAAGGCCAAGGTCGTCAGCGTCGTGGTCAGGCCGGATATTCCTTACTGGGATTCCAACGTTGTTCCACGATATCGTTATCGCCCTGAGGATGACCGGGTCGATCCATACGGGCCCCCGGTCGTGCCGGTGATCCGCTTTGGGAGTCAGGAGGAAACGGTTCGGTTCGGACATTGGTAGGACGGGGCGATACATCGCCAATCGTGATCTGGCGTGGCGGCTGTGAGCCGCCTTGAACCAATCCGCCAGCCCTAGCCGTGGCCGATCTGCCGCAGAATCGCATGGGCGACGCCGGTGTAGTGACCGCCGCAAAGGTAGCGATCCAGCAGCGACAGGACGACAAACGCCATTACTGCATTGCAGTACGTCTTGATCATGGAGCTATGGTAACGGCGAGCGGTAAATGTGGCGTAATGGTCAGGATTTCGCGGAGCCTGACCGAAGAAGCACCACCGTTTCGGGAACTTTCGAACCGGCTGAAATGACCCGCTTTTCGTCGTGGCGGGGCTTGTCCCGCCTGCGGGGCCGAAGCCCCTTCGGCGCGGCGAAGGCCCGGCCATCCACGTCTTTGCAGCCAGGACCTGGATGCCGGTCATGACAAGCTCAATCTCGTTGGCTGCTACTTCATTGAGTCAGGACACGAGCCTCAGCGTTCGGTCAGCTTGAGCTCGATGCGGCGGTTGCGTTTGTAGGCCTCTTCGGTGTTGCCGGCATCGAGCGGCTGAAACTCGGCAAAGCCGGCCGCGACCAGCCGCTGCGCCGGCACGCCGCGCGAGATCAGATATTGCACCACCGAGATCGCGCGCGCCGAGGACAATTCCCAATTCGACTTGAAGGTCGCTCCGCTGACGGGGCGCACGTCGGTGTGGCCGTCGACGCGCAGGACCCAGGCGATTTCGGGCGGGATCTTCTTGTCGAGCTCGGCCAGGGCGCCGGCGACGGTGTCGAGCTCTGCGATGCCTTCGGGCAGCAGCGTCGCCTGTCCGGTGTCGAAGAAGACTTCCGACTGGAACACGAAGCGGTCGCCGACAATGCGGATGTCGGGCCGGTTGCCGAGGATGGCGCGCAGGCGTCCGAAGAACTCGGAGCGGTAGCGCGACAATTCCTGCACCCGCTGCGCCAGCGCGACGTTCAGGCGCGAGCCGAGATCGGCGATGCGGTTCTGCGATTCCTTGTCGCGCTTCTCGGAGGCGTCGAGCGCCTCTTCCAGCGCGGCGAGTTGCCGGCGCAACGCGCTGATCTGCTGGTTCAGCACCTCGATCTGCGCCAGCGCGCGCGCCGAAACGTTCTTCTCCGACTCCAGCGCCTTGTTGAGCTCGACATTGCGGCCGGCCGCGTCGTTGCCGGCGCTGGCGAGTCCTTCATACAGGCCCTTGATGCGGTCGCGCTCCGCTTCGGCGGAGGACAGCCCGGCCTTGAATTGCGCAATCTGGTCCTCGAGATTGAGCTTGCCGAGCTTCTCGACCGACAGCAGGTCGTTGAGCTGCGCGATCTTGGCGTTCAACTCCTCCAGCGCCTTGTCCTTGCCGGTGACTTCCTGCGACAGGAAGAACTGCACCACCAGGAACACCGACAGCAGGAACACGATCGAGAGCACCAGCGTCGACAGCGCGTCGACAAAGCCGGGCCAATAGTTGAAGCCGGATTCGCTGCGGCGGGAACGCGCAAGGGCCATTCAGGTCTCGCTATGTCTTGGCAGGGCTAGCTAGCCCTGCGGTGAGTGGCAAACCGCTTCGATGTTGTGGCCGTCCGGATCGAGCACGAAGGCGCCATAGTAATTTGGGTGGTAGTTCGGCCTTATGCCAGGACGTCCATTGTCCCTGCCGCCGGCCGCCATCGCCGCTTCGTGGAACCGTTCCACGGTCGCGCGGTCCGGCGCCGCAAAGGCGATATGCGCGCCGGTTTGCGGGGTCTGTCGCGTTCCGATCCAGAAGAACGCCTTGGGACTGACGCCGTATCCCGCGAACCGCTCGCCTTCCGCATAGAGGCGCGTGATGCCCAGCGGGGCCAACGCCCGGTCATAGAATTTCTTCGACTGCTCGACATCGCGAACGCCGATGGTCACGTGATCCAGCATGTCGTCTCTGCCGTCAGTTCTTCTCGGGCTGCCTGGCGAGCCGCTCCAAGAGCCGCTTGATCTCGCGGTTCTGCTCGCCCTGGCCATCGGCCCATTCCCGGATCATCTGCTGCTCGGTGCGCATATGCGCCACCAGCCCCTGGATCGCCTCGGCAAGGTTGGACATCGCCGCGGTGGTGTTGCGGGCGCTGCCGCCTTCCTCCACGGCGGCGCGGATCTTGTCGAGCGCGGCCGAGAGATCGCCGCCCGGCGAGCCGTCGCCGCCATAATGGCGCACGGTGGTGGCGAGCCAGTCCTCGAGGTCGGTGTAGAAGCGGTTTTGCGCCTGGCTCGACTGCAGGTCGAGGAAACCGAGGATCAGCGAGCCGGCGAGGCCGAACAGCGAGGACGAGAACGAGATGCCCATGCCGCCGAGCGGCGCCGCAAGGCCCCCCTTCAGCGTATCGAACAGCACGCCGGCGTCGCCGCCGACCTTCAAGCCGTCGATCACCTTGCCGACCGAGCCCACGGTCTCGATCAGGCCCCAGAAGGTGCCGAGCAGGCCGAGAAAGACCAATAGACCGGTCATGTAACGGGAAATGTCGCGCGCCTCGTCGAGGCGGGTGGCGATGGAGTCGAGCAGATGCCGCATGGTCTGCTGCGAGATGCTCATCCGCCCGGTGCGCTCGCCGCCAAGGATCGCCGCCATCGGCGCCAGCAGCGTCGGGTGACGCTCGATCGCGAGCCCGGGATCGGCGACGCGGAAATTATTGACCCAGCTGACTTCCGGATAGAGCCGGATCACCTGCCGGAACGCCAGCAGGATGCCGGTGGCGAGCACCATGCCGATCAGCGCATTGAGACCGGGATTGGCGAAGAAGGCGACCATGATCTGCTTGTACAGCACAACGGCCACTAGGCCGCAGGCGACCAGGAACACCAGCATCCGCACCAGGAAGATGCGGGGCGAGGACAGCTTGTTCAGCTCGATCTCCATGGCGGAGCGGGGGGCGTGGCCGGCCATTCTTTCATCCGTTTTGGGGAACCGATCTTGAGCCTCACTATGGCACAGCGGCGGCGGGAAAAAAGCTCAACTCGCCCGGAAATGCGGCGTTGCCGCGGAACCTTCGTCTGAAACCGGCCGTTGGCTCGCCACGTAGTTGAGGGAGGCCAAAACCTGCCGGAACCGCGTGGGATTCCGTATGACCATTTTATTTCTCGAAGTATTTGCGGCGATCGCGGTGTCGCTGTCGACCCTGATGGCTA
>Ga0134128_10010764_pt1 | contig 10950 bp, 13 predicted proteins | sample KB31754_FD_96462 | JGI IMG/M metagenome (GOLD analysis project Ga0134128, IMG submission 96462) | Terrestrial soil microbial communities with excess Nitrogen fertilizer from Kellogg Biological Station, Michigan, USA - KB3-175-4 | ecosystem: Environmental > Terrestrial > Soil > Unclassified ...
CACAGCTCCATTGGGGATGTGACACCCCAGGAGTTCATCAACACCTATCAGGACGGGGCTCGCGTGGCACAGAAGTCAACTTCGTTGGCGGTGGTGTAACAAATGGGGGAAGGTCAGGACGAGCTCGATGGACCTCGTATCAAGGGAGTGTCAATTCATGTCGAACGTCCGGCAAGAGCCTGAAAGATCAGTCTTCGTCTATTCGCCGGGTAGTGCGATCGGTCGTGCGGTTCTATGTCGGCTTGCGAGATAGTCTCCCAAAGATTCGCAGCTAGTTCCTTCTAATCGGTGTGACCTGTTCCAACTCGTCGGTGAAGATTCTATTTTCTGGACCGCTTGGCTGAGCGTTTCGGGCTGGGTTTCGCCTTGGGTGTTTTTGACTCGGTAGAGGAGAATTCCTCCAGCTCCCAGTGCGTCCGCTTCGATTTGTCCTGCTCGGAAATTATGAACACAACGTGGAATGGGGCGCACCGGCCGTTGGCGGTGTGTCCCGTGCTCCAAGCTTCTCCGGCGTCGTCGAGGATTTCCAACAGTGTCTCGTACTCTTCTTCGTCCTCCGGCAGCACGGCTTGTGTGTTGGTAATGAGTAAGATGTACCCTTTGGCCGGAAGCCACTCCAAATCGGCCAGACACTCTTCGAGTGCGTCCCAGTTGTGTCCGAAGTAATCCGGGAAGGCGAGTGCCCGCGCGAACTCACCGAAGAGACCCGCTGGAGTTCGGCATTTCTTCCCTTGGATGGTACGCAAGGCATATCCCGGCGGCGTTTTCACCAACCTTGAGGCTGAGGTCCCGCGAAGAGCGACAAGAAGAGCCGACCAGGGGGGGGTGGCATTGCAAAGATGAGTCTGTAGGGTAGGGTTTCCTGTCATAGAGACGTTCTTGGTTTGGATGTTCGTCAGTTAAGAGGGACAAACGTTCGGTAGTGGTCTCCGGTATAGTAGGCTTTCCCGGTTCGCTGCTCAATGACGAGTCGTTCGGCATCGCGTCCGCGGCCTCGTCTCTTGGGATTGACATCATACTCCCGATAGCAGCCTCGTGGAAGACGTCGTTCTCGGTTTTGGAAGTCACGTCCTCCGATGTAGCCTGGCAGCGGTCTCCCCCCTCGCTCTTCAAGCTGTTTGAGCAGGTCGTAGGCTTTCTCAGGTGGCGTTGCGAGTGAGGACGGCGGCTCGATTTGGCCCGGCGAGCTGATAATGGCGTTGACATTCGGATGTCCGTCACCGAGGTCGGCAGCGGCGATGGCGACCGAGGACGACAGGCTGAACGTGCACCATAGGATATGAAGACCGATGAGCCGAATCCATCCCCATTGAAGGGTGAACACAGGCTCTTCTTCCTTGGCAAGACGTTGACTTGAAGGGCGACCATAGCATTCTCTTTTCACGAAGGTCAAACGATACAGGAGCCATCACCTCGTTACCTGGATGTCTCTAGTCTCGTTTGCTAGAATGAGAGGGCTTAAGTGCACATCTGAAGAAAATAGGTGTCGGATGTACGTCCATGGGTTATTGTGCGAAACCTAGTGTGTGTGATCCATCCGGTTAGACGCGTGAATTCTTTACCCAGGCGTTTCGTTCATTATCTTGTCGCAGCGGCTATCCTTGCTCTGGCCGTCCCTTCGAACGCACAACTGACTCCGAGCGGTTCGATGAAGCGGTCTCCTGCGGAAGTCGTGAAGCGCTATGTGCTTTTGGATCAGAAGGGTGCTCGCTTAGATGCTCCATCATTCGAAACCGTGACTCCCTATATTGAATGGAAAGAAGAACCTGCATGGGGCCGAGTCGTTGTCGTTCAGAAAACAACCGTCCCGGATGATTATCGAGAGTGGGAGATCCTCAACAATCTGGAAGTGGTCATTCCGGTTACATTTCACGTGCTCGGGGCGGTCTATCTGGAAACCGCCACCTTCGTGCAGGAGGAAACGACGGAAGAGGTTCGTTTTCATGTGAAGGTTGTGGAGAACTTCTGGCGCATCGTTTCGCCGGTGATTCCTCCGCACGTCGGACTGAAACGGATGGTGAGCTTCGCGCGAGAGGCGGAAGCCCATGAACAGGATAAAGCCCAACGCGTCGTGCTCGCCGCCCTCATTGACTCCCTGCGAAAGGTTGAGTAATGGCTAAAATTCCGGTGGATTTGATGATTTTTGACTTGGACGGTACGCTGATCGAATCGAAGTGGGATATCGCGCAATCTGTCAACTTCACCCTAGTCGAGCTGGGATTACCCGAACGCCCCATCGAAGAAATTTTCGGTTTCGTCGGCGACGGCGTCAAACGGTTGCTGCGCCTTGCAGTCGGAGAGGGAAATCAGACCAGATTCGAAGAAGCGCTGAAAGTCTTTCGAGCGTATTATCTCGAACATTGCTTGGACCGGACCAGCTTCTACCCCGGTATTGAGCCGATGCTGCAACATTTCGCCCACAAAGACATGGCGATTGCGACCAACAAGTCCATCGAATACACTCGCGTGATCCTGAACGGTTTGGGCCCGCAACATTTCCGGTACATGGTCGGTGGAGACAACGGGTTTGGGCTCAAACCGGAACCAGGGATGCTCTTGCACATCATGGACAAAGTAGGTGCGCCGAAAGAACGGACGGTCCTGGTCGGAGACAGCACGAATGATATCAACGGAGGACATAACGCCGGCATTCGTGTCTGTGCGGTCGGATATGGCATGGGGAATCGAATGAAAATGGAAGCGTGTCAACCAGATTGGTTCATCGAAAAGCCGGAACAACTCATGGAGATTTTTATATGAAACATACGTCAAGGTTGAGGCCGAGGCTGAGAACAGATCTCGTTTGCAGACGAGGCAGTCTCATGATTTTTTGGCTGAGCTTCGCTCTGATCCTCAGCCTCAACCTTAGCCTACTCTATGCTGCCACGCCCAGTCTTGCCGAGCGCGTGATCGAGCATCGGCTGGCCAATGGGCTGACCGTTCTCATGGTTGAGCGACATCAGACGCCTGTTGTCTCGATCAACGTCACCTTCGCGGTCGGCGGGATCAATGAGCAAGTCGGCCAAACCGGTCTCGCGCATCTCTATGAGCATATGGCCTTTAAAGGCACCAGGTTGGTCGGCACGACGAATTACGAGAAAGAAAAGCCGATCTTGGACGAACTCGCGCTGGTCGGGACCGAGCTTGACCAACGTCAGCGTGACTTGGCTGACAAGCGGGATGGTGCGACGACTGAAGAGCGGGCAGTGGTCGAATCACTCCAGAATCGTCTCCTTGAACTACAGGCACAGGCCGCTCACTATGTCGTCGGGAATGAACTGGCTCTGTTGTACCAGCGGCACGGCGGGGTGGGACTCAATGCATCGACGGGAAAAGACGTGACGCGGTACATGATCAGTTTACCGTCCAATCGATTGCCGTTGTGGGCGGCGATCGAATCGGATCGAATGGCCAACCCTGTGTTGCGCGAGTTCTATAAGGAACGCGGTGTCGTGATGGAAGAACGGCGCTTACGGAACGACGACAGCCCGAACGGTCTGTTATTTGAGACGTTCACATCCGCTGCTTTCCGGGCCCACAGTTATGGTGTTCCGACCATCGGATGGGGATCCGATATCTTGTCATTAACACCGGCCGACACGGAAGCGTTCTTCAAGGCCCACTACGGTCCGGATCAAGCCACAATTGCTCTGGTGGGTGATATCAATCCGAAAGAAACGATTGCCTTGATCGAACAGGCCTTTGGAAAGATTCCTGCCGCCCTCCCACCGCCGCCTTTGGTGACGATCGAGCCGGAACAGCGAGGTGAGCGACGAGTCGAGGTGGAATTTGATGCGGAACCGGCTATCGTCATCGGGTACCACAAGCCGAGGTTAGGGCATCCGGATGACGATGTATTTGACGTGATCGATGCGGTGCTGAGCGACGGGCTCACGTCTCGCTTGCATCAGACGTTGGTACGGGAGAAACGGCTGGCTGCTTCAGTCGGGTCGGATGCGAGTCATCCGGGAGTGCGGGCGCCGAACCTATTCATTTTCACAGCGACGCCGTTGGCCCCTCATACCACAGCGGAAGTAGAAGTAGCCGTCTATGAGGAGATCGAGCGGCTGAAACGTGAACCGGTCGCTTCCAAGGAGCTGGAGAAGGTGTTGAATAATTTGGATGCCGATTTGGTGCGGGGTCTGCGATCGAATAGTGGTCTGGCTTCTCAACTGGCGTTATATCAGGCCGTGGCCGGTGATTGGCGCTACATTTTGACATCGCGCGACAAGGTTGCTGCGGTCACGGCTGCCGATGTACAGCGGGTGGCGAAGCAGTACTTTACCAAGTCGAATCGCACCGTCGCGGTCTTGGTAAAGAAAGGCGTCAATAACACCGTCGCAGTTATGCCGGTCGGCGAGGTGAGACCATGAGGCGGGTGAGGGTGCAGTGGTTGAGTCGGATGAGCTTTCGCCAGGTGAGGACGGTGCTCGGCATGTTGGCGATACTGCTGACGTCCGTTGTGGTCGCCTATTCAGCCGATCCGATGCTCAGCGATCCAAGGACTATGACGTTTAAGCCGGTTGAATTTTCACCGCCGGAGCCAGAGCGGGTCGTTCTGGACAACGGCATGGTCCTCTATCTGTTAGAAGACCATGAATTACCCCTGATCACGATCACGGCCACCATGCGAACAGGTAGCTGGCTCGATCCGACCGACAAGATCGGACTGGCTGGCATGACCGGGGCGGTGATGCGGACCGGTGGTGGTGGCGGTCTTTCCTCGGAGCAGGTTGATGCTGAACTGGAGCAATTCGCGGTCGATGTGAGTATCGGGATCGGGCGACAATCCGGGTCGGCATCTCTCGATGTCCTGAGCAAGGATGTGAATCGAGGGTTGGAGATCTTTGCCGGTCTTATTCGGACTCCGGCGTTCGAGCCTGCTCGTGTCGAGTTGGCCAAGTTGCAGGCTATCGAGGGGATCCGTCGCCGTCAGGATAGTCCCGGCTCCATCGTCGGCCGGGAATTCGCCAAGATGCTCTATGGGGTTGCTCATCCGAGTGCGCGAGAAAGCTCGCTGGATTCGGTGAAACGCATTACGAGGGATGATCTCGTCACCTTCCATCGCAACACGATTCACCCGAACGGTATGATTCTCGGGGTGACGGGTGACTTCAAGAGAGACGAGATGATCGCCTCTCTCCGTAAAGTGTTCGGAGATTGGGAAAAGGGAACTGTGCCGGAGCTGAAGATTTCCGATGTGTCGGAGGCGGAAATGTCCGGACCGGTTGTCAGGTTCGTCGGGAAAGATACCTCCCAGACTCATCTCCGGGTGGGACATCTCTCGATCAAGGAGAATGACCCCCACTACGTCGCATTGGCCATCGCGAACGATATTTTGGGTGGCAGTTCATTCCGCAGCCGCCTGTTCAACGATGTGCGGTCGAAACGGGGGCTGGCCTATTCCGTCGGCAGCCGCCTCCATACGGGCATGCATGACCAAGGGATCTGGCTGATGCGGGCGGAAACCAAGTTGGTTTCCACTCAGGAAGTGATCGAGCGGTTTGTGGCGAATATCGAACGGATGCGCGCTGAGCCGGTGACCGATGCCGAGCTTGCGGAGGCGAAGGAAGCGTACGTGAATTCGTTCGTGTTTTCCTTTTCCAGCCCTTCGGCGATCGTCAGCCGGTTGGTCGAGTTAGAGTACGATGGATTGCCGAAGGATTTTCTTCAACAACTGCGTGCCAAGGTGGTGAAGCTGACCAAGGAAGAGGTCTTGGCGGCGGCCAAGAAACATTTGCGCCCGGACTGTTTGAAGATCGTCGCGGTTGGGTCGGGTGATGCCTTGCCAAAGGCCCTTGCGACGTTTGGAGATGTGAAAGAAATCAAGCTCAGTCCGGAGGGGTAATGGGACACGCAATGAAGCGGACTCGCTTCAACGACAATATTGTCGTATTCATCACTTCCGCAGTCGCTTATTGGCTGTAAGCCGCCATGCCATTAGAAGACGACTTTTCCGACATTCTTAAAAAAGCACGCACCGGGCAGAGCTTGTCGATCGGCGATGTTGCCCGAATGACGGGATTGCCCGGCGGTGATATTACTGCGCTGGAACGTGGCGATCAGCCGAGAGACCGTGCCGAGGTGCGCGCCTTGGCAAAGGCCTTGGGTCTGCGAGCTGAACCGCTCGAGCAAATCGCCATCGATAAGTGGGAGCCGGTTGCCCAACGCATGCCGCCCTGGGTGGACATGGTTCATGGGTCTATTAATGGATATGGTGTGCAGGGGTATGTTGTGCATGATGAGGGGGAGGCGTTGTTGGTCGATACTGCCTATAACGCCCCCGCGATGATTGATCTGCTTCGTCGGCGAGGGTTGCGCCTTGTCGGCATTTGCCTCACGCATGGCCATGCGGACCATGCGGATGGGATCGACCAGGTCCTGAGCCATTGCGAAGTTCCGGTGTACTTGAGGCCGGAAGATGTGAACCTATTGAGTTGGCGGCCACAGACGGAGTTGCTGGTTACGCCGATCGATGGAATGTCGATCAGTGTCGGACGTCGTACGGTTCACTGTTTGATGACGCCGGGCCATACACCGGGCGGCATCTGCTATCGGCTGGATGATGCACAACACCCGGTCTGTTTCGTCGGTGATACACTCTTTGCCGGATCGATTGGTCGATCCAATCCCAAGGAATTGCATTCGACCCATCTCAATTCGGTTCGTCGCCGTGTGCTGACCCTTTCACCTGATTATCGTCTCTTGCCCGGACATGGACCTGCCACGACTGTTGAGGAAGAACTCGACCATAATCCGTTTGGGACGATTGAATAAGCAGGGATTGCATGGGTGGATTCGGACGGAACGAACATCGCGATCTCGATAGAGGTCTCGTCATGGACGCCGGCGAAGAGCGGGTTCCACAGTCGACGGACCAGATGGAAAGCGACGCTGAGGAAGAACCGTCGTTCTTCTCGAAGTGGACGTTACCGATCATCCTCTTCCTCATGACGGTCTTTACCACGCTGTGGGCAGGGGCGTATCAAGCCTACACCGGTCCGGTGCGCGGGCCTCTGGATTTTCTTCTGGCATCTCCTGAGATGCTGTGGCGGGGAATCCCGTTTGCCGGCGCGCTGCTCTTTATTCTCACGACCCACGAGTTCGGACATTATCTGTTGTCTAAAATTCACCGCGTTCCCGCTTCCTTGCCCTTGTTCATTCCCGGGCCGCCTCATTTTATCGGGACGTTCGGCGCCATCATCCGCATGCGGGGTCCGATTCTGAGTCGTCGCGCCTTGTTCGATATCGGCGTCGCCGGTCCCTTGGCAGGCTTCGTGGTCGCCATCATCGTGCTGATCGTCGGACTCAGTCTGTCCACGGTTGTGGATCGAACGAGCACCTATGGCTTGCACCTGGGCGAGCCCTTGCTGCTGCAGTTCATGTCGTGGGTAATGATCGGATCGTTACCGCCGGAGGCCGACGTCGTGCTCCATCCGATCGGCTTTGCCGCCTGGTTCGGGCTCTTTGTCACCTCTCTCAATCTCCTTCCGATCGGCCAACTCGATGGCGGCCATGTCGCCTACGCCTTGTGGGGCCGGCGACAGCGGACGATGGCGCTCGCCTTTCTGCCCATCTTATTGGTCTTGGGATTTGTCGGCTGGTCCGGCTGGTTTCTGTGGGCGTTCATGGCGGGACTATGGGGGATCGGTCATCCACCTGTCATGGATCCTCATGTTCCATTGGGTCGCAACCGGATGATCGTCGGGTGGATTGCCCTCGTTGTGTTTATCATCACCTTTGCGCCGGTTCCTTTTTCCTTCCATTAAGCGATTCGTTGTCCGCTCAGTGCTGTGTCATGAGCCGCCGAAGAACGGCACGTTCGTTCCATCTTCGGAGGCATAGTTTCTTGTGATGCAAGGGTAAGCGTCAGACAATCGCCAGGCTGGCTCTAACCGAAAACCGCGTCATCCCACTCTTCATGAGCAACAGGGCAAGTTAGCGATAGACCTCGCGTCGATGGCCGATCTTCACGACCTCAACGAGACGGGCGGCATCGTCGAGGCTGTAGACAATGCGATAGTCACCCTGCCGAATCCGATAGCGTTCCGATTCGCCCGAGAGCTTTTCGCACCCCGATGGCCGAGGCTGTTTGGCCAAGCCTCGAATCCGATCGATGACTCGCTTGAGGTCACCCGAAAGTACTGCTTTCAGCTCCTTCTCTGCAGATCGGTTGATGACGATGCTATATGCTTCCGTCACGCTTCAACTCCTCGAGAAGCTTCTCAAATGAGCGCGACGGCTCTTTCGCCCGGCGATCAAACGCTTTCAGGTCCAAGGCATCCTCTCGAAGAGATTCCAATACGGCGGCATTGACCAAGTCGGAGACAGACCGGTCTGTAGTTGCGGCTTTGACTTTGAGGGCTCGATAGACTTTAGGTTTCAAGTAGATGGTCGTGCGAGTGTCCGATGGCATGGCGCTCCTCCATTGTGGCGTTGAGGCATTATAACATCATGATGTTATAATGCCATCTGCCGCTTTCCATACCTGCCTTCCCTCTGCTTGCCTGAGGCCAGCACCAAGGCCTCATCATGAGACTGTCGAAGGGCAGCGCTGTTCGTACCGCAATGATGGGAGTCACAACTTGGTCTGAGCATCGGAGCCGTTGTTCGAGTAGGTTGACCGCGCATGGTACAAGGTCCGACCCTACTACTATTCTCCGGACGAGGAACTCGATTTCATCATCACCTACGATATCAAGTACTGCATGGGCCAGGATGCAAGGGGGGAAAGAGTGAAAGCTGGGATGTTAGAGCAGGTGTTGCAATCTAGGGTGAACCTTGGGAACATGCTGGGAACGATGTGGGAAGAGAGGAGGCGACCGTGGATTATCAACAGTTCATCGTGCGCGATCCGAGAGTCTGTGGTGGGGAGCCGGTGATCAAAGGCACACGCGTGACCGTGCGGACGGTCTTGGCGAGCCTCGCAGAGGGCGACAAGGTCGAGGAAATCCTTGAAGACTTTCCGACGCTCAAGGAAGAGGATGTTCGCGCTGTGATCGCCTTCGCCGCCGCATCCGCCGAAGAGGACCTGCCAGTCCAGAGCGTGCCGGACATCCGGTGAGGATCAAGCTGGACGAAAATCTTCCCCTCAGGCTCGTTCACATTCTTGCCCCACTTGGCCATGAGACCGATACCGTCCCGCAGGAAGGCTTGGCTGGCCAGGATGACGCTCACGTCTGGCAAGCGGCGCAAACGGCCGGTCGCTTTTTCATCACGCAGGATTTGGACTTTTCGGACGTGCATCGGTTTGCGCCAGGTACCCACCACGGTCTTCTACTTGTGCGCTTGCGGGATCCCGGCCGCAATGCGCTCGTGAGTCGGGTTCGAAGCCTCTTTCAAACCGAAAACGTTGAGGCATGGAAGGGATGCTTTGTCGTGGCGACCGAACACAAGGTTCGGGTCCGGTCGCTCAAGCAGCAGAACGATCCGAACAAAGGCTAGCCCATCATCGACGACGATATCAAAAGGGCAATGATGAGGTCACATCTGGTTCTGTGTATCGGAGCCGTTGCTCGATACGTTGGCGGCGCACGGTATAAGATCCAACCCCACTGCTATTCTCATTTGTCTTTTCAGGAAGCGCTTCATTGCTTTGTCCTTTCGCTTCCCCGCACCGTTCTCCTAATTTTCTTGTCCGATTCCTGCCGCGATCCTAGAGTGTAGAGATGCATACAGCTGGTGCCCCTGCGACCCACTGTCCAAAATGTCACGCGGCCCGGTTAGATGAGGCACAGGAGTGTATTCGATGCGGCATCATCTTTGCCAAGTATCGACCGGATGTGGCGACGGCTCGCCTCTCGTCAGGCCAATCGTCGCGGAAGAAGTCTGAATGGCTGCTGACGGCCAAGCAGTGGTTGATAGAATCGGACCGGACGACCGATTCGATGGCGTTCTACGGTCGAGCCGCTGTGCTGACTGCAATGATCTGGTGGGGGTGGAAGTTCATCCTGACGCCGCTTGAAACGAATTACACTGGCGAATCATTCCTGCATCTGGTCAATCTGCCTTTTCATGAAGCCGGACATGTGATCTTCATCCCATTCGGTCGCTTCATGACGATTCTGGGTGGGAGTCTCGGCCAGGTTCTCATGCCGATCATCTGTCTCGGTACATTCCTTGTGAAGACTCGTGACCCATTCGGTGCCTCGGTTGCTCTATGGTGGACGGCGGAAAGCATGATGGATATCGCTCCCTACATCAACGATGCACGAGCAATGGACCTCATGCTCATCGGCGGAGTGACCGGAAAAGAAACCGACAGGCACGACTGGAACAATATCCTGACGATGCTGAGTTTATTGGAATGGGATCATCGACTGGCTCATCTCACATACAACGTTGGTATTCTGCTCATGCTGGGCTCCATTGTCTGGGGCGGCATCATCATAGTGCGTTACTATCGCCGGTTGTCCACCTAATTCACCTCTCTTCTCCCTGCTCAACATCGGTACACGTTTCAACATTGCACTGTTGTGTGCGAGAAGAAGCAATCATGTGTCACATCTAGTTCTGTGCCTCGGAGCCATTGTTCGATATATTGGCCGCGCACAGTTCAAGATCCGACCTCCCTGCTATTTTCTGTCAGACTCGACGTATTGGTTCAAGTACGTCTTGGCCTCTCGGGGCTCCACGCACTCGTCTCATTTGGGGCTTGACTCCTTCGTCACGAATCGTCATGAATAAAACATAGGTTAGGAGTTTTCAGCGAACTCAGATTTCGGTGGTTTCAAGTTCCAACTGTAACGGGTAGAACCTAAGGGCGTTTAAAGCACCGCTCTCCGGAGTTCTTTACTCTCCATCGTCGGCTGTTACACAATGAAAAGAGTCGAGCGTGGGTAGGACTGTTCCTCTCAACATAGTTTTTTGTAGTTCGATTCGTCCCATTGCCTGTCTGCTCTGTGTGCTCACTCTGGAGGGTTGCGTCACCAGTGCGTCCGGCATGGCTCG
>Ga0134128_10010767_pt1 | contig 10947 bp, 6 predicted proteins | sample KB31754_FD_96462 | JGI IMG/M metagenome (GOLD analysis project Ga0134128, IMG submission 96462) | Terrestrial soil microbial communities with excess Nitrogen fertilizer from Kellogg Biological Station, Michigan, USA - KB3-175-4 | ecosystem: Environmental > Terrestrial > Soil > Unclassified ...
CCGGCGCCCTGGCCGCCGCTGACCGCGAGGAACGCCTTCGTCATCGCGATCGAGATCTTCGCCGGCTCGAAGCCGACGACCGCGCCGTTGCGACGGATCAGCTTGAACTGCGCAAAGCGCGCATCGACCGCCGCCCCTCCCGGCTCTCCCACCATCAGATCGCGCGGCGGCGTGGGAGCGGCGGAGGAGGTAGGCGTGGTGGCGATGCGCATGAGAAAACTCCTTGTTCCTGCCTTGTCGGTCGCCGGCGTTTGGATCCGGCGGAAGCCTTTGGTGGCGCGCAATCGCGGCGCGAGATCCCGGGCATGGCGCCCGCGAAATCCGGCTTCGGCCCACCTGCCGAAGCCCCAGGGGCGCTACCCGGTGCGAAGGAAGCGCCTGCGGCTCGAATCTACTATATGTTGTGCCGCTCGTGTGTTCTGCCCACCAAGCATAGTAGGCGGGCGCGGACAGCGCAAGCGTTTTTTCCTCCACAGCGAGGATGCCCGGAGGACCGCGTGGAATGGGGCTTTGCGCTCGGTGCGCACAACGATCCACCGGCGCTTGCACCGGCTATCCACCGTTTCGTCCACAGCGCGACTACGTGCTCGCGGGGCCGACGAACGGCAAACCGTCGTTGCAGTTTTGCGACAGTGGCGGCACCTCGAACAGTGCGTCGCCGGCGATCGCGACGATCCGCTCATCGTGTGCGGGCACGACGTCGGCCATGCCGGTGAAGCGTCCGAACGCGGGAAGAATTGCGTGCTCGCGACCGAGCACGAAGCACGGCAGGCGCGCCGAGTCGCCGCCGCTGGCGATGCGCACCGCCGGATGCAGATGTCCGCACAGCGCGTAGCCGGTACGCGGTTTCTCGACGTGATGGCACGCGAGAAACGGCGGCAGCGGATACGGCGCGTCGACGCAACGCACGCGCCACTCGGGCGGCGGGTCGCCTGCGCGCGCGTCGTGATTGCCGCGCACGAGCACGACGTCGACGTTCGCGTGCCGTGTGCGCCAGCCGACGAATGCGCGCGTGAGCGCGCCGACGCGTCCCGCCTTCGCGTGCAGAAAATCACCGAGCACGACGACGCGCGCGGCATTCGCGTGCGCGATCAGCGTGTCGAGCCGGCGCAGGTCGGAGGCCGTCGAGCCGCGAGGCAGCGGAACGCCGGCGGCGCGAAACGCGGCGCCCTTGCCGAGGTGCACGTCGGCGACGAACAGCGTGCGCTCGCGCGGCCACTCGAGCGCGCGCATCGCGTGCAGCACGATGCGCTCGCCGCAGGCGCTCGTCGTCCATCGCGGACTGCGGCGCGCCGCGCTGGGCGGACGGTCGAGCGGAAGCGGAAACGACGCGGCGGACATGATTCGCGGAAAATTGCAGCGCGACGTGTGTTCGCGGCGCCCAATCAGCGCACAATTGTAGTCGACGCACCGTACGAGAACGCCGCATTCGTTCGACATGCCGCGCTTTGCCGCCAACCTCACGTTTCTCTTCAACGAAGTGCCGTTCATGGCCCGCTTCGGCGAGGCGGCGCAGGCCGGATTCCGCGCGGTGGAGTTCGCGTTCGCGTACGAATACCGGATCCAGGAGCTCGCCGCCGAGCAGCGCGCGCACAAGCTCGACGTCGTGCTGATCAACGCGCCGCCGGGCGACTGGGAGGCGGGCGACCGCGGCCTCGCGTCGGTGCCGGGGCGCGAGCACGAGTTCACGGCGAGCATCGCGAACGCGCTTCGCTATGCGCAGGGACTGTCATGTCCGCGCATCCACGTGATGGCCGGTGTGCTGCCGGCCGACGCCGACGATCCCGAACGCGAGCGGCGGATGCGCACGTACGTGCGGAACCTGAAGCATGCGGCCGCCGACGCCGCGGCGCAGAACGTGACGATCCTGATCGAGCCGCTCAATCTCCGCGACGCCCCGAACTATCTGCTGACGACGCAGGCGCAGGCGCACGCGGTGCGCACCGAGGTCGGCGCACGCAACCTCAAGGTGCAGATGGATCTCTACCACGTGCAGATCGTCGAGGGCGACCTGACCGAGAAGCTGCGTCGCTATCTTCCGCACATCGGCCACATCCAGATCGCCGGCGTGCCCGGGCGCCACGAGCCCGATGTCGGCGAAGTCAATTACGGCTACCTCTTCAAGGTGCTGGACGAGCTCAAGTACGATGGATGGGTAGGCTGCGAATATCGTCCGCTGCAGGGAACGAACGCGGGACTTGCGTGGCTCTACCGTCTGCTCGATCGCCGGCCGCAGTCGACGCGAGCTCCAGGTTGAACAAGGAACCGAACGAATGACTCTTGCATTCACGTGGCTCGCGGACGATTTCGCGACCGCAGGTCAGTTGAACGTCGACGACGTCGCGCAGGCGGCGGAGGCGGGCTTTCGCAGCATCGTCAACAACCGCCCCGATTTCGAGGGTGGACCATCGCAGCCCACGTCGCAGGCGATCCAGGCGGCTTCCAAGGCGGCCGGGCTCGATTACGCGTTCTTGCCGGTGCAGTCCGGATTCCAGACGCCGGACGAGATCGCGAAGATGCGCGAGCTGCTCGACAAGCTGCCCAAGCCGATGCTCGCGTTCTGCCGCTCGGGCGCGCGCACGAGCAACCTGTATCGCGCGGCGAAGAAGCGCTAGAAAGTGGGGTCAGAGACGACTTTGCACCGCACGGAAAGTCGTCTCTGACCCCACTTTCATAGAGCGACGGACATTCCGCCGTCGATCATGATCATCTGGCCGGTGATGTAATCCGCCGCCGACGACGCGAGGAACACCGCGAGCCCGGCGATCTCGTCCGGCTGTCCCCAGCGTCCGGCCGGCGTGCGCGCCTTCACCCAGGCGTCGAACTTCGCATCGTCGAGCAGCGCGCGGTTCATCTCGGTCGCGAAATAGCCGGGCGCGATCGCGTTGACCTGGATGCCGTGCGGCGCGAGTTCGACGGCCATCCCGCGCGTCAACTGTCGCAGCCCACCTTTCGCCGCGATGTACGGCACGACGGTTGGCCGCGCGACCTCGGCCATGAGCGACGCGACGTGGATGATCTTGCCGCGCCGCCGCTCGATCATCGCCGGCAACACCGCCTGCGACACGAGATGCGGCGCCGTCAGGTTCGTCGCGATCACCGCGTCCCAGTCGCGCTTCGGAAACTCGACGTACGGATGACGCCGCTGGATGCCGGCGTTGTTGACGAGGACGTCGACGTGTCCCGCGCGTGCGGCGATCGCCGCGATGCCATCCTGCACCGCGTTTTCATCGGTCACGTCGAACGACGCCGTGTCAACGGCACCGTTGAGAGCCGCGATTTTTTTGGCGGCCTCGACGAGCGCCTTCGCGTCGCGGCCGTTCAGCACGACGCGCGCGCCGGCCGCGGCGAGTCCGCGTGCTATCGCAAAGCCCAGCCCGCGGCTCGCACCCGTGACAAGCGCGACGCGACCCGACAGGTCGAACCACCGCGCCATTGGACGGTCGGCCTGATCGCTCATCGCGTCGGTCCTCCTTCTCGCACGACATCCGTCTCGCGCTGCGCCGCCGCCTCGAGATCGGCGACCATCCGCGCGACACGCGCTTCGAGCGCCTCCGTCGTGAGTTTCTCGCGGAAGAGCTCGACCAGCAGCGGAAACGCGAACGGCGTCGGCCGCGAGGGCCGCGTCACGACGGCGCGGCAGCCGCGCATCCTCGCCAACGCCGCCGCGAGCCGCGACGCCTCGAGCTGCCGCTCGAGCACCTCGCGCGTCGCCTGGCGAAGCAGCAGGTTGTCCGGATCGTATTCGTTGAAGACGTCCCACAGCAAGCCGCTCGACGCCTGAAGCTGCCGGTTCGATTGCGGCTGGCCCGGATAACCCTGGAACACGAGACCGGCAACCCGCGCGATCTCGCGGAACTGCCGGCGTCCGAGCTCGGCGGCGTTGAGACCGGCGAGAATGTCGCGCTCGACGTCCGGCGCCGCGAGAATGCGCCCGATCTCGCGCAGCGTAAGCTCGAACGGCGTCTTCGACATGAGACCGAAGCCGTAATCGTTGACCATCAAGCTGAAGCTGCGCGGCGCATCGCGCGACAGCCGGTAGCCGACGAGCGTCGCAAGACCGAGGTGCGCGAGGCGTCCCTCGAACGGATAGAAGAACGCGTAATGGCCGTCGCGAAGCGTGATGCGCTCGCAGAGCCATTCGCGTTCGTCGGGCAGGGCGGACCAGCGCGCCTGCAGCTCGAGCAGCGGCCGCACGAGCGCGAGCTCCGGCGAATCGAAGCGGCCGTGCTTCGCGGAGGCGATCAGCTTGCGCGTGCGCTCGGACAAAAGCGTCGACAGCGGCATCTTCGTCCCGAGCCACCGCGTGACGACCGCCGATTGCGGCGGCGCGAGGCGCACCCACGCGGTCATTTCGCGCACCCGCAGAAACTCGAGCACGCGGCCGGCGAACACGAAGCAGTCGCCGGGCCCGAGCCGCGCGATGAAGGATTCCTCGACATGACCGAGCCTGCGGCCGTTTCGAAGCTGCACGACGATGCTCGCGTCCGACACGATCGTGCCGATCTGCATTCGGTGCCGGCGCGCGATCTGTGCGTCGGGCACGCCTGCCACGCCATTGTCGCCGATCACGACGCGGCGATATTCGGGATAGGCGTTGAGACTCGCGCCGCCGTGCACGACGAAGTCGAGCGCCCACTGCCATTCGTCGTCGCCGAGCCTCGCGTAGGCGTGCGTCGCGCGAATCTCCGCCAGCAATTCGCTCGGACGAAAGCCGCCGCCGAGTGCGCACGTGACCAGATGCTGGACGAGCACGTCGAGCGGCGCGACGAGCGGTCGGCGCGGCTCGATCTGTCGCTCGTCGGCGGCCTCGCGCGCGGCGGCCGCTTCGACGAGCTCGAGCGCCTGCGTCGGCACGACGGTCACTTTCGACACCGCGCCCGGCTGATGGCCGCTGCGCCCGGCGCGCTGCAGGAGCCGCGCGACGCCTTTCGGACTGCCGATCTGCAGCACCTGGTCGACCGGCGCGTAGTCGACGCCGAGGTCGAGGCTCGACGTGCAGACGACGGCACGAAGCCGATTCCTGCGCAGGCCTTCCTCGACGAAGTCGCGGACCTCGCGCTCGAGCGAGCCGTGATGGAGTGCGATCTGGCCCGCCCAGTCGGGCCGCGCGTCGAGGAGCGCCTGGTACCAGATCTCGGTCGCCGAGCGCACGTTGGTGAAGACGAGTGTCGAGCGCGCTGCTTCGATGGCGCGGATCACCTGCGGCAGCAGTGCAAGGCCGATATGGCCGCCCCACGGAAAGCGCTGGATCGTTGCCGGCCGCGCTGTCGCGATCGCGATCTCTTTCGCGGCGAGACCTTCGATCACGGACGCGTTCGCGACATTGCGCGGACCGAGGAGACAGGCGAGCGCTTCGTCGAGGTTCGCGAGCGTGGCGGAAAGCCCCCACGTCGGGACACGCGGGCGATGACTTCGCAACCGTGCGAGCGCGAGCTCGACCTGCACGCCGCGCTTCGTCGACATGAGCTCGTGCCATTCGTCGACGACGACCGCGCGCAGATCCGCGAACCGCTCGCGCCAGTCGTCGCGCGACAGCAGCAGCGTCAGACTCTCCGGCGTCGTCACGAGCATCGTCGGCAGTCGCTGCGCCTGGCGGGCGCGCGACGACGGGTTCGTGTCGCCGGTGCGCACGTCGACGCTCCAGTACGGCCGCAGCGCCGACGCGGCGCGCGCGAGCGCGAGGCCGGTGTCCTGCGCGAGCGCGCGCAGCGGCGTGATCCAGAGGATCGAAAGCGACGGCGGCCGCTCGGCGCCGCCCGGTGGTCCGAGCGCGAGCGGACCGAGCAGCGCTGCATACGTCTTGCCCATGCCGGTCGGCGCGTGGATCAGCCCCGAGCGGCCGTCCGCATACGCCTGCCACACCGCTTCCTGGAACGCGAATGGCGTGCAACCCTGCGCGCTGAACCACGCGCGTGCGGCCGCGAACGCGTCGCGAGCGAGCAGGGCAGGCGTGTGCGGCGCGTTCATCGGCCGACGTCTTCTTGTGCGCGGACGCAACCATGCGCAGAATGGCGGGCGCGCGACGCCGCAGGCCGTCTTGCCCCTGTCCGATGCACGATCCTTCCCGCCGTCGTTTCCTGCGATCCGCCGCCGCGCTGACCGCGCTGGCCGTCGGTGAGCCGCGCGCGCGCGCCGCCGTGTCGCGGCCACCCGCGCGCCTGTCGGACATCGACCACACCATCGTGCTGATGAAGGAGAACCGCGCGTTCGATCATTACTTCGGCACGCTCGCCGGCGTGCGCGGGTTCGACGACCCGGCGGCGATGACGCTTGCAAGCGGCCGCTCGGTGTTCCATCAGCCCGACACGATCACCGCCGAAGGGTTCCTGACACCTTTTCACCTGGACACGAAGCGCACCAGCGCGCAGCGACTCACCGATCTCGGCCACAGCTTTCGCGCGCAGCACGCCTGCTGGAACGGCGGCGCGATGGACGCCTTCGTGCGCGAGCACCGCGCGTACGACCACGAGGCGGGTCCGCTGACGATGGGCTACATGAAGCGCGACGACCTGCCGTTCTATCACGCGCTGGCCGACGCGTTCACCATCTGTGACGGCTACCACGCGTCGATGCTCGGGCCGACGCAGCCGAACCGGCTCTACCTGATGACCGGCTCGATCGACGCCGACGGCAAGTTCGGCGAGCCCGTGATCGCGAACGGTCGCCGGGACCTCGGTTGGGAAACCTATCCCGAGCGGCTCGAGCGTGCGGGCATCACGTGGCGCATCTACCAGGATTGGGACGACTATGGTTGCAACGCCGTGCGCTATTTCTCGGCGTACGCGCGAAGCCCGAAGCGCTCGGCGCTGCGCGACCATGCGCTGCGGCTGCGGCCGCATTACGAGCTTCTGCACGATCTCGCCACCGGCAACCTGCCGCAGGTGACGTGGATCGTGCCGGCTTCGACCGTCAGCGAGCATCCGGACTTCCTGCCCGCAGCCGGCGAGCATCACACGCACGACATCCTGCAGGCCCTCTGGTCGAATCCGCGCGTCTGGGCAAAGACCGTCGTCATCGTCGACTACGACGAAAACGACGGCCAGTTCGACCACGTGCTGCCGCCGGTCGCGCCGCCCGGAACGCCGGGCGAGTACGTGAACGGCCAGCCGGTGGGGCTCGGCTTTCGCGTACCGTGCCTCGTCGTGTCGCCATTCTCGCGCGGCGGCTACGTCGTCTCCGACACGTTCGACCATACGTCGACGCTGCGCCTGATCGAGACGCGCTTCGGCGTCGAGGTGCCGTATCTGTCGCGCTGGCGGCGCGAGACGTGCGGCGATCTGACCGCGACGCTCGCGTTCGGCGAAGCGCCGCGTCTCGACGTGCCGCGAATGCCCGACACCGCCGCGCGGCTCGCCCAGGTCGAGCGGACCGTGCTCGACCTGCCGCCGCCGCGGGCTCCCGACGTGCAGACGATGCCGAAGCAGGAGACAGGGACGCGCAAGCGGCGCGGCTCCGCGTAACCGCGGATCGCCGTCAGCCGTGCCGGCGCACGAGCGCCATCGCGCGTTTCAGCGTCCGTTTGCGTTCGTCCGGCAGGTTGCGGCCCGATCGATTGATGTAGAACTGGATGAAGCGGTTGATCGAACCTGCGTCGCGGTCGCGGTTCGCGGCAAGCAGCGTGCGCGCGAGCTCCACCGCGGGTTTGCCATCGTGCCTTCCGGCACGTCGACCGCCGACGTCTTCACGCTCGCGATCCAGCGCCGCTTGCGCTTCTTGTGCGGGTGCTTGTGAAGCGGCATCCAGGCTGACCGATTCTCGAGTGCCCGCGGCGAGTCGGGCCGATCAATCCGCCGCCGCGAGCGCGACGCCGGCCTCGGTCTGCGGTTGCGGCGCCGCGCGGAAGCGTTCGAGCAGCGCTGCTTCGCGCGCCTTCGCATCCTTCAGGTGCCGTTCCTTCACGTGTCCGTAGCCGCGGATGTGCTCGGGAATCGACGCGAGCGAGACCGCGATCTCGTAGTTCGCAGGCGCGAGCTTCGCGAGCAACTCGTCGACCAGCGCTTCGTACTCGCCGATCAGCGCGCGCTCGCGCTTGCGCTCTTCCGTCCTGCCGAAGATGTCGAGCGCGCCGCCGCGGAAGCGCCGCATCTTCGCGAGCAAACGAAACGCCGGCAGCATCCACGGGCCGTAGGTCGATTTGCGAGCTTCGCCGGTCGCAGCATCGGTCTTGTTCGTCGTCGGCGGCGCGAGGTGGAAATTGAGCTTGTAGCTGCCCTCGAATTGCGCGGCGACGCGATCGACGAAGTCGGTTTCCGCGTAGAGCCGCGCCACCTCGTATTCGTCCTTGATCGCGAGCAGCTTGAAGTGGTAGCGCGCGACGGCCTCGGTCAAGTCCGTCGCGCCCGGCTGCTTCGCCGCTTCGGCGCTGCGCACCTTCGCCACGAGATCGGTGTAGCGTTTCGCGTACGCGGCGTCCTGGTAATCGGTGAGGAACGCGCGCCGGCGCTCGACGACCTCGTCGAGCGACTCCGACAGACGCTGCGAGTCGGGCTTCGCGGACGGAATCGCCGCGGCGACGACCTTCTGCGGTTCGACAGCCGCCAGCCGGCCCCAGCGAAAGCTCTGCTTGTTCGCCTCCACCGCCGCGCCGTTCAACTCGACGGCACGCAGGATCGCGTCCTCGCCGACCGGCAACAAGCCCCGCTGGTACGCGTAGCCGATCATGAACAGGTTCGTCGCGATCGAGTCGCCCATCAGTCCTGTCGCGAGCTTCGTCGCGTCGAGGAATTCGGCGTCGCCGGGCGCGACCGCGTCCTTGATCTCCTGCTCCATCGATCCCGTCGGGAACGCGAGGTCGGGCTCGCGCGTGAACTGCGCGGGCATCACGAGCGACGTGTTGACGAGCGCCTTCGTCACGCCTTTCTGCATCTTCGCGAGCGCCTCGTTGCCGACGCCGGTCAGGATGTCGCAGGCGAGGACGAGCTTCGCTTCGCCGGCCGCGATCCGCGTCGCGTGGAGCTGGTCGGGATGCTCGGCGATGCGCACGTGCGACACGACGGCGCCGTTCTTCTGCGCGAGCCCCGTCATGTCGAGGACCGACACGCCCTTGCCTTCGAGGTGCGCGGCCATGCCGAGGAGCGCGCCGATCGTCACCACGCCGGTGCCGCCGATGCCGGTGACGAGCACGCCGTACGGTTCCGTCGCCGGTACGGGCGACGGTTGCGGCAGCTGCGAAAAGTCGACGGCTTCCGCCTTCTTCGGCTTGCGCAACTGACCGCCGACGACGGTCACGAAGCTCGGGCAGAAACCCTTCAGGCACGAGTAGTCCTTGTTGCACGACGACTGGTCGATCGTGCGCTTGCGCCCGAACTCGGTCTCGATCGGCGCGACCGACACGCAGTTCGACTTGACGCCGCAGTCGCCGCAGCCTTCGCAAACGAGCTCGTTGATCACGACGCGCTTCGCCGGATCGGGGAACGTGCCGCGCTTGCGCCGCCGCCGCTTTTCGGCCGCGCATGTCTGGTCGTAGAGGAGGATCGTCGTGCCCGCCGTCTCGCGCAGCGACTTCTGCACCGTGTCGAGGTCGTCGCGGTGATGCACCTCGATGCCGCCGTCGAAGTAGTTCGGCGGGTACTTGTCGGGCTGGTCGGTGACGACGACGATCTTCGTGACGCCTTCGGCCGCGCACTGGCGTGCGATGTCGCGCGGCGAGATCGGACCGTCGACCGGTTGTCCGCCCGTCATCGCGACGGCGTCGTTGTAGAGGATCTTGTAGGTGATGTTGACGCCGGACGCGACCGCGGCGCGGATCGCGAGGATGCCGCTGTGGTAGTACGTGCCGTCGCCCAGGTTCGCGAAGATGTGCTTCTCGTTCGTGAACGGCGCCTGGCCGATCCACGGCACGCCTTCGCCGCCCATGTGCGTGAACGTCGACGTGCGCCGATCCATCCAGATCGCCATCACGTGGCAGCCGATGCCGGCTGTGGCGCGGCTGCCTGCGGGCACGTTCGTCGACGTGTTGTGGGGGCATCCGGAGCAGAAGTACGGCATCCGCCCGAGGCTGATCTTGGGTTGCGCCAGCGCGCGTTCCTTCTGGTTGATGAAGTCGACGCGCTGGCGGATGCGCTCGGCGGTGCGCGGGTGCAGGTCCAGCCGCTGGATGCGCTGCGCGATCACGCGCGCGATCATCGCCGGCGTCAACTCGGCATGCGGCGGCAGCAGCCAGTCGCCGTGCGGGCGCACCCATTCGCCCTTCTCGTCGAACTTGCCGACCACGCGCGGACGCACGTCGTCGCGCCAGTTGTAGAGCTGCTCCTTCAACTGATACTCGACGATCTGCCGCTTTTCCTCGACGACGAGGATCTCGTCGAGGCCCTCGGCGAATTGCCGGACGCCCTCGGGCTCGAGCGGCCACGGCATCGCGACCTTGAAGACGCGAATGCCGATCTCGACCGCGTCGCTTTCGGTGATGCCGAGATCGTCGAGCGCCTGCCGCACGTCGAGATAGCTCTTTCCGCTCGTGATGATGCCGAGGCGCGGCCGCGGCGAATCGATGACGATCCGGTTCAGCTTGTTGACGCGGCAGTAATGCAGCGCCGCGTAGATCTTGTAGTCCTGCATCCGTGCTTCGGTGCCGAGGAACGTGTCGGGCCAGCGGATCGACACGCCGTCGGGCGGCAGCGGAAAGTCGTCGGGAACGATGATCTCGACGTGGCTCGCATCGCCGTCGACCGACGCCGAGCTCTCGACGGTGTCGGAGACGCACTTGAAGCCGACCCAGCAACCGGAATAGCGGCTCATTGCCCAGCCGTGCAAGCCGAGGTCGAGGATCTCCTGCACCGACGACGGATACAGCACCGGCATCATTGCCGCCGAGAACTGATGGTCGGACTGATGCGGCAGCGTCGACGACTTCGCCGCGTGGTCGTCGCCGGCGAGCACGAGCACGCCGCCGTGCTTCGACGTGCCGGCGAAGTTGGCGTGCTTGAACACGTCGCCGCAGCGATC
>Ga0134128_10010768_pt1 | contig 10947 bp, 8 predicted proteins | sample KB31754_FD_96462 | JGI IMG/M metagenome (GOLD analysis project Ga0134128, IMG submission 96462) | Terrestrial soil microbial communities with excess Nitrogen fertilizer from Kellogg Biological Station, Michigan, USA - KB3-175-4 | ecosystem: Environmental > Terrestrial > Soil > Unclassified ...
GAAGGTGGAAAAACTATTTGCACTTTTAAAGCAGGATCATTAACTGTTGGACCAGAAGGTGAAATCGGTGCGATAGAATATTGTGCAAAAGCTTTAAAATTGGAAATTGAGAATGGCAAAAAAAGATTTGTTGAAACTATTAAAATGCGTCATTGTTAGTGATGCAGATAATAACAAAATTAAAGAGAAAAAAGTAAAACAAGCGTTGGTAAAAAACCTATTTGATTTTAAATTTAAAATAAATCTCAATGTCATATTTTTAAAATGTATTAAATTATATTTTTTATATAATAAAATCTAATTGAAAGAATATACTTTATTTTTATTATATTTGTAACAAGATTGCATCACAAAATTATTAGTTTTAATCATAAAAATAAATGAAAATAGAAATATTGTAATATCATTTCAGTATGGTAAATAGTTTCATCTTTCTGTATTGTGTCTTTCGTTTTGGGCCTAAAAAAAGGATTCAGTTATGAAGCGGGCTCGTGGGACTTGGTGCTGATATCGGTTCTATGAAACGGATTCCATAATTAAATAAAACAATGATTCATTTAAAGATTTTGAATATTTGTTTTATCCTTAAAATACATTTCTATGTTTTCACTTGTTATCAAGTAGAATACTAAATGAAAATGTTGCACCTTTTCCATCCTCATTGTTTTTAGCCCATATCTTGCCTCCATGAGCTTCAACAATGTTTTTGCAAATATAAAGTCCTAAACCGGTCCCTTGATAGGATTTTGAAGCAAACTTTGTAAATAATCTTGGAAAAATCTCTGAATCTATTCCTTGGCCGTTATCTTTGATGCTAATAATTACTCCGTCAATAACGCTGTTAGAGCTGTTGTTACTTTCGTTACTGTTTATTATTGTTTTTTCAATATTAATAGATATTAAGCCCTTTGTATCTTCCTTTCCAGTTTCTGTGGATATAAACTTTATAGAATTGTTTATCAAATTTGAAATTACTTGAGTTAACCTGTTTTTATCAGCAACAACAATAATTTTATTTAAATCAATACTGTTAAAATGTAGTTTGAATTTAATATTTTTGTTGTTGTTGATTTCTAAAGTATGTCTAAATTCTTTTATTATAGAATATAGTAAGTCCGAAATACAGAATGATTCTTTATTTAAATGTAATTTGTGACTTTCTATTCTTGTTACATCTAAAATGTCTTCAGTTAAGCTCTTTAATCTATTTGTATTTTTAATTATAATATTAAGTAAATCTCTTTGATCTTTATCATTGATATTATCTTTAACAATTTTTGATAAACCAAGGATTGGTTGTAGTGGTGTTCGAAGCTCGTGAGCTGCTGTGTTTATAAAATCTTTTTGCCATTTGTCACGTATTTGAAGCTGCTCATTTGAGTATTCAAGTCTTTCATTTAAAACCAAAAGATTGTTATTTGTTTCTTCCAATTCTTTTGTTCTCTCTTTTATAGTTCTATCTAAAATACTATTCATTCTCATTAGAAATAAAATAAGAATCATAATAGCTCCAATTATACCTGCTATAAGAGAGAGCATCTCCAATCTTTCATTGCTTATTATGTGGTCAATTTTTGAATATATGGTAGTGGTAGGTGTTATTATAAATACTGAATACTGTGGTTTTCCATTTAGTAATATGGGATAACCTGTAGTAAATCTTTCACCATTAACAAAATCATATATTGCTGAAGATGGTTTTCCTGAATATACTGTTGTATCAATAAGATTGTTTAATACTGGATTATGTTTAGAGATGTTTTGAAAATAATCTCCATAAAATGGTTTTCCTATTAAAGATGCTACTGGATGTGTAAGAAGTAATCCTTTGCTATCTATTACTGAAAGATATTTTAACTGTGTATTGTATATGTTTCCATAATATCCAAATAACTCGATAGTCGGTATTACTGCTCCGACTAACCCTGCATAATTTATTGATCCAAAACTATTTTTTATAATTATAGGATAGGTTATTGCTATTCTATATTTGCCATCTCTACCAATAAAACTATTTGAGAATTGAGGTAACAATGTATTTTTTGTTTCTTTTACCCAATCTCTATAAGAAAAATTCATTCCAACAAAAGAGCGCTGTCCTTTTGGAATCATATCAACCTTGTTTACTCCTTTTGCATCAAGTATAAATAATCTGTCTACAGGTGAAGTTGAGATTATTTCTCGATAATAATTTTGTAAAAAATTTCTAGTATCAATTGATTGAAAATCTCCACTTTGAATATATGTAGAATGAGATAAACCTTCTAACTTTGCCATTATCAAGTTAAAATCAGACTGTATGTGTTGAGCAAGTGATATACCAAGATCTTTTTGGTTTTGTATTTGCTGTGCAAGTATATTATCTTTAATACTTTGTTCGGTTTTTTGTTGAAAATAAAAAAACAAAAGAAATGAAATAGAAATTATAATGATGGTAAAAATTAGAACGGTTTTTTTTACCGATTGAGAAATAAAGCCAAAGTTTTTTCTAATCAAACTCTTTCTGTTTCTGAAGAATGCCCCCACAAATTTATTTTAACATACCATAAATAAAATAGTTATTCAATAGTGTGAAGTATTGCATATAATTGAAGATTAATGAAGTAAGCATTTAAGTAATAGTATCTAGCAACCAAATCTATTTTTATCTGTCATGATTTGATTTGAGTATTCAGACCTGTAATCTATTGCTATAATGTTTGGCAACGTAGTTCTCTATGTGTTAAATGTATTTGTTAAGATGATTGCAGTTTCGGCACTATATGAATCAAAGGTTTTAGAGTATCTTTTGTTGCTAAAATGTCACTTGAGACACAAAACCTCAAATAATTACCCTAAATATATCTATATTGGAATCTTATATAAATAGAAAGATTATGAAATTAAAAATAATTTAATTAGAAAACTAATAAGAAAATGCAATATCAAAATCTAAAATAAAGAATGTTTTGTAAAATATATTGTTGTCACGTGATAAAACAAAATATACCATGAAGCAAGATAAAATAAATCATTAAACTGAAAGTAGATTCATCAAAAAAACCAAGATATATCGTAATTATGACACTTAATTAAGACATAGACATATATCAATAATCTAAACAAGTATCCATCTTCATATCCGGAATCGTTAGTTCGTGTGACAGAAACAGATCGTTAAATAACATAAACAAATTTAATTAAAAGACTGCAAAAGAATTATTTTTTATCTACTAGAGTCATTAACAGGATTTTTGTATTAAATATTTCAAACCTTGAAATATTTAATTTTTTAAACTTACTATAACTGTAGTATTGTGTGGATCTTACAAACACAAACAGAATAAAAATTATCACAATATTTATTATACAAAATTGAATTTTCAGTTAAAGATGGATGCAAAACCTTCTGAAACTACAAAACCACTAATTGAAAAAAGAAAATCAATAAGAGTGTTGGCCTTTATGGAAGCAAAAGAGGGCAAAGAGCAGGAATTGGTTAACCATGTTCTTTCTATTGTTGATCCAACAAGAAAAGAAGAAGGAAATATAGCATATGTTCCTTGTATTTGTTTGAATAACTCTAACCAAATATTGGTTGACGAGATTTGGACAAGCAAAGGGGCACTGGACAACCACTTTAACACCATTCACATGAAGGAAGTTGTACCAAAGATAGAACCTATATTGGCCAAACCTTTGGAGATTAGAATATACAAAGAGGTTACTCCGTAAATAGAACATTGTTTTTAAAGGTATATGATATATTATATTAAAGGATTAAAACAATTTCTCTTCTTCATCCCCGATTTCGTTAGAACGTGTGACAAATTTGTTGTCACATGATAAAACAAAATAATTATTAAAAAAGATTTATGTTTAAACGAGTTTTATAGGACATGATATAAGATAATTCTCTTTGCAAGTTACTTGGTATCAAATATCCTATTATACAAGCAGATATGGGTGGAGGAAATACAACTCATGATTTATTTTATTATGTTTTAAAAGAGGTAAAATCAGAAATACTTGTTTGATGCTTGTTACCTATAAAAAAGCCTTGATTTTTCTCATTCTGTTCTACCTCTTTTGTCAAGCCATCTATCTCAGGTTTATCCATTAACTTGAGGAAAGGATTAGCAGACTGAGGACCAAAACCAGCAAAAGGATTATTAAAAGCAATGACCATTTTTTGATAATCTTCCAAATCTGTTTTTTTTAGGATATCAAAATATTCGACCATCTCCTTTTTTCTATCCTTTTACAATCTTCAAAATTTTTATTATCTGTAATTCTATCGCTGATAGATCGTATAAAGATTTGATAGATATTACTATACAAGATTTTTCAATTATTTTAAAAAAATTAAAATAAAATTGAACCAGTATTTAATAATGCTCTGATCTACCTGTCTGATTTGCTTGATTTGTTTGAATTTGTTTTTCTATTTGACTTGTTAGCGGACCTTGATTTGATGCACCTATTCCAGATTGAACGGGGCCTGATTGAACAGATCCTGTTTGTCCAACTGGACCTGATTGGCTTTGGCTTTGCGCTGAGTGGCTTTGGCTTTGTCCTGCTTGGCCGGAGGTTCCCGATTGTGTTTGATTTAGGGAAGAACCAGTTTGATTTTGGGCAGATGTTGAATTGCCTCCTGTTGCTCCTGAAGAAGATACATTTTGTCCCAACACTAAATTCAAATTTGCAAACGTAAAAGAAAGAGCAAAAGATAATGCTATAGATGCAATTATTGTTGAGTTTTTATACATTAATACTTTATAGTGATTAATATTTATAAAGGCCATATAGTTATTTATTAAAAACATATTTTTTAAAAATACTATTGTCAAAAAATTATTCATTTTATTATATGATATTTATGATACGATATTACAGATCCAATAATCCAGCAACAAGTTGCTCATAATTTATCAAAAACTTTTGCTCTTAATACATCACAAATTTGCAATTTAATCGGAGACCAAGCCTGTGTATTTATGAGCAGTAACTTCAAAATATTATTCAATCAAACTACAAAAGATAATTTTGGTAACTGGGTCTTAAAAGGATAATCTCAGAATAGGGAGCAAATTCAATTAACAATGTCCTAGTAGTATGGCATTTGTATGATGCTCTTGGGAGCATCTTCGGATTAACACAAGGATCCCCTATACCTTCTATTTTGGGAACTGGACAGACAACCATATTTAATTTACAGCTAAAGCCAACAGATCTAACAGGCATACCTCAATTTTATAGGATTTCTTTTGTTTTTTAAAGGTGAAGAACTTGTAATTTTTATTCTTTATTATAAATTATAATTTTCTTAATTTAATGTTAAGAAAATATATCAAATTAAAATATTATCTCTTTATTGCCTGGATCATATGGACATGTGACACCAATTTTGTCACACGATAAAACAAAAAATATTGTAGTAACATTATAAAAAATTGATTATAAAGAAATCAATAATTAATAAGTAAAAAAAAGGTAATGAACTAATAATCAAAATAATCATTTTTATCAGATAAAAATTTACATCCTGACCGTCTTTCATATCTTATCCTTTACAAACCTTATAGAGAAATAGATAATAATTTCTTTTGTCATTTTTAATTGGTCTTACAGATAATGATTAATTTTCCTGGTTTTGGTGGTAGCTCTTCTGAAACTATGTCTTTGAATTTGGAAAAATCACAATACCATAATGGAGAGAAAGTTAAAGGATATTTAACAATCACTTCAAATAAGGATACAGTTTCACGAGCATTAAAGTTTATTGCAGAAGGAAAGGAAGAAACAAAAATAACTGTTAGAGAATCTTATTCGGGCAGCAGTAGTAGTTATTCTAATGAGTATAGAAATGTAACATATACTTCATCAAATGTTATCTTCTTCTAAGATCTTTTGATTTGGGGTTTTCTAATTGGTCATTACGTGTACTGGCAGGCTTTCTTATGTATGACTTAAAGATGGTGGATAAAATAAGCCAATCTGCAGAAATAAGGAATATTCTTCTCAAATATGATATAAAATGGAGAAAATCTAAAACCGTTTTATCAAATAAAAGCAATGATCCAACATAATACGCTTTGAAAATAAGTACCTTGAATACTAGGTACAACACACCTACATCAGATTCCGTGTTATTATATGTAGATGAAAAAGGGCCAATAACAGCAAAGACTCATTGTGGTATATTATGGTCATCAGTACAGGTAAAGGTTGGAAGGCTCAACAAAAGATAAACGGATTGTTAATGTGTTTGATCTTGGATATTTAGGATTAGAGAATGACTATCAAGGACAACTATCCTCATTACCAAATAGAAAGAAGACTAACTTGCTACAGTTATCCCAAGAGCAAAAAGAATACAACAAAAGCCATTCTAAAAAGAGAATTGTGATTGAGCATACTATCTGCAAATTGAAAAAATATAAGATACTTGCAGATGTATTTAGAAACAAATTAAGAAAGTATGATAGAATATCAGACATAGTATCAGGTATGGTAAACTATAGGATAATGAATCCTTCGTAGATTCAAAGATGAATCCTGTGAGATATAGCAGATATTGACCAATTCTAATTATGCAAGAGATCTATTATCCAAAAATATTGTAACGATAAAACCAATAATACTGGTAGTCCTATATAATCAACAATAGAATTAATAAATAAATTAGATTTAATATTTGTTAAAACTTTAACAATAAAATCACAAAAATGCTGAGAAAATGAATTGATGATTATTAATTTAACAAAAATAAGAAAAATGACTGGAATCTATTTGAGCAGTTTCTTTATCCACAGAAAAAATAATCTATAAGTATTCATAGCTTTAATTTATTGAATCTTTTTGAAATTTTTAGAAAGCTTCCTGCATCTTTTATAATTTTACGATAATAATATGCCGCCTGGATTATCAGAGTTAAGGACAATATTAAAATAATAAAGACGGATATAAAAAATATCAGCTGTTCTCTCATTAAATATAAAAGAAATATCCAATATTTTAAATTATTATTATTATTGTTCTTTGTATAGTGGAAGACTAAAAGAAAATGTCGCACCTTTTCCCTCTTCATTATTTTTAGCCCATATTTTTCCACCATGAGCTTTTACAATGTTTTTTGCTATATAAAGTCCCAATCCGGTTCCTTGAAATGATTTGGAAGTAAACTTTGTAAATAACTTTGGAAAAATCTCTAAATCGATTCCTATTCCATTATCTTTGATACTAATAATTATTGCGTCTATAATATTATATGAACTTTCATTTTCTTTGTTGTTTATTTTTGTTTTTTCTATATTAATAGATATTAAACCATTCTGATCTTCCTTTCGATTTTCTATTGCTATAAACTTTATAGAGTTATCTATTAAATTTGAAATTACTTGAGTTATCCTGTTTTTATCTGCAAACACAATTGTGTTTGAATCGACATTATTAAAGTGCAGTTTAAATTCTATTTTTTTGTTATCATTAGTTGCTCTATATTCAAATTCTTTTATAAGGGATTGTAATAGACCTTCAATATCAAAGACATTTTTATTTAAAGTTAATTTATTTGCTTCAATTTTTGTTACATCTAAAATATCTTCTGTAAGATTCTTTAATTTCTTTGCATTTTTAATTACAATATCTAGTAACTCTTTTTGCTCTGGATCTTTTATTTTACTTTTAATAACATGGGATAATCCAAGTATCGGTTGTATTGGTGTTCGAAGCTCATGAGCTGCTATATTTATAAATTCTTTTTGCATTCGGTCATTAATTTTCAATTCTTCAATAGATTCTTTTATTTGCTGATATAACTCAGATTGTTTCCACAAGTTCTCAAATATTGCAACATAAGATAATACTCCTGCTTTGCTAGTTGAGTGAGTGCTGAGTCCTATAGCTTCTGTAAAATTATCTTTTGTATCATCCTTAAGCTCCATTACCAAAGACTCAGTTCTATCCACTATCAAGATAGTAGCTTTGGTATGTGACATTTGTTCAATATATCTAACTTCTATATCACTATTAGAAAAAGAAACAAAAGAGGAGGGATTTGGATTGTCATTATTTTCTTTTTTATCTTTTTTTAAAAATAGTTTAATGTATTTTTCAACAGATTCATTCGCAGGTGTTAGTATTCTAACTTTAATCTTTCTTTCTTCTGATGATTGAATAGCTGATTCTAATTCTTTTATTTGTCTAATAAAAGTCATGGATGTTGGAAATATGCAAAATATTTCACTTTGGGCTGATCTAACAACATCTAAATATTTATCTAGCGCTCTATCAGAATTTCTAATAATTTCTATATCGTAATCCATTCCTTCTTCAATATCTTTAATCCTCTCTTTAGCATCAATTCCATTCTTATTCCATAAATCATTAAAAAATAACATAAAATGTTTTACATAGGCTGGTTCATTGCTGATTAATAATCTGTCCATAAATTTGCCCTCTTCCATACTACCTATTGTTGTTTGAATACTATTATTATTGAAAGAAAAATTCATTGATGGCAGATTTTTAATATGTCTTACTTGTATACCTGCATCTAAAAATTTTTTTACTAATTCAACACTATTTTTATCATTATCTATATAAGTAAGCCACTTAATTCCGCTACCTTCTCCTCTCTTTTGTCTTTCAATAATATCTTTATACAATTCAAAAAAATTATTATAAATTATCTTCATTCCACCAATTGATGAACATACATATCTTTCTTTTGATTTTTTAATCGTATCAAGAAAACGTTTGTATATCTCCTCTTGATTTTCCAATATTTTGGTTTGTATTGGTTCTGCTCCTTCTTCGATTTCTTTAATTTTTTGAATTGCTGGAATTGCTTTGTTCCACAAATTATCAAACATGTATTGTTGTGCCTCTACAAACCCTTTTACGCTAGTTAAAATAGCATGAGATATTGGGTTTGTTTTATAGGAGATACCATGTAGTAATACCTGTTTTCTATCAGCTATTCCAAAATTAGTTCTAACTCCATCCAAATGACGAATTTCACTAACTTCCATCAACTTTTTACAATAATGTATGTTATCTGCTGTAACTTCTGTTATACATCTTATTTTTATTCTTCTTTTTTTAAGTGAAACTAAGCCATCCCATATTGGTTTATATAAAACATGAGTAGATAGACCATCTTTATCTAGAGAACCATCCATACTTTTTTTCGTCCATGAAAAAGTCTCCAACGTCTTTTTAACAATGGCATCATTATCATACAATACTTCTGTCTTATCAAGCTCTGGTATTTCATCAACCAAAAAAGTATCAGCCAAAAATATCATTCATTCGGGTCCTATATATGTAAAAGATAAAATATTTAGAAAATATTTAGAAAATATTTGTTGACAATACTTTGACAGTTTAAAAAATTACCGTCAAGTAAATACTATAAAAAATCAATTAAAAGATTAGAATTTCTTGGAATATAGAAAACATTGTTTGAATATGATAAATGATATGTAACACTAGTTACACCACATGTTTGAACAAAAAAGGATACGAGAATAAAATATATTTTTCATTCATTAAACATTGACCTTTGAAAATATGACTTTGCTAAATTAAAAATATATTGACAAAGCATCAAAAAATTTTCTTCTCTTACCCCCTAATTCGTTAGAGAATGTGACAGAGAAACCTATAAGGAAATTGTCACATGTTCAAATAAAAAATACTATAGAGACAAGTAATAAAAATATATGATACAAAAAATTTTGATTATGTTAAATATTTCAACTAATATAAGAGAAAAATTCGTGTGCCTCTATTCCCTATTTCGTTTGAGCCTATGACAGATTATTTGTCACAGATAAAACAAAAAATAGAGCGAAGATAAAATGATATTAATTAAAAATTAGATTGTTTGAAATATAATAAACAAAAAAATAAAAAAGTTTGATGAATTTATCATCAAGATGAAACCCAATTGAATATGGTTCTTTTGATATATTGATTATGATAGATTACCATATAACCAAAAGATAAAGAAATTCTTTCAATGCCTATATCCAAAGAAGGGAATATGTTTATAGCCGAACTTTTTTCCCTTCAAAAGTCATAGGAGAAAATGGCAAACACTCTGTTGTTTGAATAGAGATTATGATACATGTCATTCTCAAACATGTATTTTTCTTAAAAGCGAATTATTGTTTGAATTCTCACTTAATTTTTGCATATTGTTTATCAATACATTTATTAGATAATATGTTGATTAATATCTAAAATGAAGAATAATTCGATTTATCTTCTTTTAATAGCAATAACGATATCTTTTACCATTTTACTATCAAATAACATATCTTTCTTTTCTTCCTATAGCCAAAATACTACAAGCACAAAAACAACAACAGTAAACAATCTTAATCTTTTCAGTATTCCTGCTAACAAAACAAAGGTTGGAGACATTGATATAGGTTATAAAAAAATTGGAGTAGGTCCACCTATTTTATTAATTACTGGTTTTTCTGCTTCAATGAATAATTGGCCTCCGACTTTAATTAGCAATTTATCCAAACATCACACAGTTTATATTTTTGATAATAGAGGTATTGGAAATACAACTTTAGGATACAAGAACTTTACTATCGACCAATTTACTCAAGATACTCTCGGATTAATGAATGCTCTTAATATTAGTAAAACCGATATAATTGGTTTCTCTATGGGAGGATTTATAGCACAAGACATTGCTGTAATTAACCCACAAAAGATAAACAAACTTGTAATGTATGCGACAGTTTGTGGTGGACCTGAAAGCACCCCTCTTAATAAAAATTTAACATATATTACACAAAATTCTAAAAATACCACAGAATTTTACCGAGTATTGATACCATTGATATTTCCTAAAGAGTTTATAGATAAGATTCCAGATTTTATAGTTACTGCTGCTAAAACATTTCCATTGGACACTCCTATGAATACACTTAGAAATCAATA
>Ga0134128_10010769_pt1 | contig 10947 bp, 10 predicted proteins | sample KB31754_FD_96462 | JGI IMG/M metagenome (GOLD analysis project Ga0134128, IMG submission 96462) | Terrestrial soil microbial communities with excess Nitrogen fertilizer from Kellogg Biological Station, Michigan, USA - KB3-175-4 | ecosystem: Environmental > Terrestrial > Soil > Unclassified ...
CAGGGGCGCAATTGCGCCCCATGGTTCGCTCCCTGCGGTCGCGCCCCGGAATGACGTTCCCACGCTGGATTTTCGGCGCTTTAGCCTATATCTGAGCCTCGAAAATGAGCGCCGCGCCGCATAGGCGCCGCCGCACCGGTACCATCAAAGGAATCCATGACGCCACCGCGCAAGCTGCATATCAAATCTTATGGCTGCCAGATGAATGTCTACGATGCGCAGCGCATGGTGGACACGCTCGCGCCTGAAGGATTTGTAGAGACAGCGAATGCGGAGGAAGCGGACCTCGTCATCCTCAACACCTGCCACATCCGCGAAAAGGCGTCGGAGAAAACCTATTCCGAGCTCGGCCGCCTGCGCGTGGCGAGGGAGGAAGCCGCGCGGAACGGCCGCGACCTGCGGATTGCGGTCGCGGGCTGCGTCGCGCAGGCCGAAGGCGAGGAGATCATCCGCCGCGCACCGGTCGTCGATGTCGTGGTCGGCCCGCAGAGCTACCATCATTTGCCGCAACTTCTGGCTCGCGCTGCGCGAAACGGGAAAGCGATCGAGACCGAGTTTCCGGCGGAAGACAAGTTCACCTTCCTGCCGCAGCCGAAATCGGACGCGATCCGCGCCCGCGGCGTCTCGGCTTTCGTCACCGTCCAGGAGGGATGCGACAAATTCTGCACCTTCTGCGTGGTGCCGTACACCCGCGGCGCCGAGGTGTCGCGTCCGGTCGACAAGGTCGTCGACGATGTGAAGCGGCTCGCCGACAACGGCGTGCGCGAGCTCACGCTGATCGGGCAGAACGTCAACGCCTATCACGGCGAGGGTCCGGATGGCCGTCCCTGGCCGCTCGGCAAATTGCTGCATCGGCTCGCCACAGTTCCCGGCATCAAGCGGTTGCGCTACTCGACGAGCCACCCGCGGGACGTCGAGGACAGTTTGATCGAAGCGCATCGCGACGTCCCTGCGCTGATGCCGTTCGTGCACCTGCCGGTGCAATCCGGTTCCGACCGGATTCTGGCGGCCATGAACCGCAAGCATACCGTCCGCGATTATATCGAGGTCATCGACCGATTCCGGCATGCCCGCCAAGACATTGCATTTTCATCGGATTTTATCGTCGGCTTCCCCGGCGAAAGCGCACAGGATTTTTCCGCCACACTCGCGCTTGTCATGCAAATCGGATACGCTGGCGCCTATTCATTCAAATATTCGCCGCGGCCAGGCACGCCGGCGGCGGAAATGCGGGAGATGGTGCAAGCTTCGGACATGGACGAGCGATTGGCGCGGCTTCAGGAGTTGATCGACAGCCAGCAATCGGCCTTCAACAGGGCTGCGATTGGCACCACCGTCGATGTGCTGTTCGAGCGGGCTGCCCGCAATAGAGGCCAGATCGTCGGCCGAACCGCCTATCTGCAGCCTGCGCATGTGATGGCCTCGTCAGATATCATCGGCGAGGTGCTGCCGGTCCGGATCGAGGGCCTCGAACGCTACAGCCTGCTCGGCGAACTCGCCACGACGGCGCCCGCGCAATCTGCGCGCACGGCCCCTTCTCAAACGACCATTGGAGCCTGAACCCTTGCCAAAAAGCGCATCGGATTCGCCCTCGCTCGCTCCCAGCCGCAAGTTTGACCGCGACGTTCAAGTACCGCCCGAAACCCAGGTCGTCATCGATTTCGACGACAACCGCGCGGTTTCCGCCCTGGTCGGCCCCTACGGCCAGAATCTGGCGCAGATCGAACGCCGGCTCGGCATCGTCGTGGACTCGCGCGGCAACCAGATCACCATCGCAGGCTCACGCGACGGCTGCGATGCCGGCCGGCGCGTGCTGGAGACCCTCTATGCCCAGGCCGTGAAGGGACACGAAACCGCACAAGGCGACGTCGAGGGCGCGATCCGCGCCGTGATCGCGCAGGGCTCGCTGTTCGAATACGACGCCAAGGCTGCCAAGTCCGCCTTCGAGATCATCAATCTGCGCAAGCGCCCGGTACGGGCGCGCACCGCCGCGCAGGACTCCTACATTCGCGCGCTGAAGCGGCACGAGTTGGTGTTCGGCGTCGGCCCCGCCGGCACCGGCAAGACCTGGCTTGCGGTTGCGCACGCCGCCCAGCTCTTCGAGCGCAAGGAGGTGGACCGCATCATCCTGTCGCGGCCCGCGGTCGAGGCCGGCGAGCGGCTCGGCTTCCTGCCGGGTGACCTCCGCGAAAAGGTCGATCCGTATCTTCGCCCGATCTATGATGCGCTCTACGACGTGATGGACGCGCGCATCGTCGAGCGCGCGCTGCAGACCGGCGAGATCGAGGTCGCGCCGCTCGCCTTCATGCGCGGCCGCACGCTGACCAACGCAGCCATCATTTTGGACGAGGCGCAGAACACCACCTCGATGCAGATGAAGATGTTCCTGACCCGGCTCGGCGAGAACAGCCACATGATCGTCACCGGCGACCCTTCGCAGGTCGACTTGCCGAACGGGCAAGTGTCGGGGCTCGCGGAGGCGACGAAGCTGCTCAACGGCGTCGAGGGCGTGGCCCAGGTGCGGTTCACCGCAGAGGACGTGATCCGTCACGAGCTGGTGGCACGCATCGTTGCAGCCTATGAAGGCACCCCGCTCAGGACGGCCGGCAACAAGTGAAATCAACGGTCGCGCGCAAGCCGGCCCGCGCGCGGGAAGTTTCTCGAGACGATGTCGCAGCTCACCCACCCCATCACCGAGGTTCTCGTTGTCGCCGACTGCTGGCGGAACGAGCCGGAGGCCGATGCCGTGATCCAGCGTGCGATCGCGGCGGCGGCCGACGCCGTCGATGCCGATGTCGCAGAGGCCGAGCTCGCGGTGATGCTGACGGACGATACCGGCATCCGCACGCTGAACCGCAATTGGCGCGGTATCGACAAGCCGACCAATGTGCTGTCGTTTCCGGCACTGCAGCCGTCGACCGCCCCAAGGCCCGGCGACGCGCCGCGCATGCTGGGCGACATCGCGATCGCCTATGAAACCATGCGGCGGGAGGCGCACGAGGAGCAGAAGCCGTTCGATCATCATTTGAGTCACCTCGCGGTGCATGGTTTCCTGCATTTGATCGGCTACGATCACGAGAACGAGGCCGACGCTGAAGCGATGGAATCTTTTGAAACGGAGATTCTGGCGCAGCTCGGGATTCCCGACCCGCATGCGGACCGGGAACGGATGGACTGAGATGGCGGACTCCGAACCGATCCACGACAATCCGCGCAACACGCGCAACCTGCCCGCGGTGGTGCCGCACGGCGAGGTCGCTCGTACCGCATCGGAGAACTGGCTGCTCCGCGCCGTCCGCGCGCTGTTCGGCTGGAAGGCCGGATCGGTTCGCGACGACCTGCAGGTCGTGCTCGATGCCTCGCAGCCGGACGAGGTCGGCTTCACCGCCGTCGAGCGCACGATGCTGCGCAACATCCTGTCGCTGCATGAGCGGCGCATCGCCGACGTGATGGTACATCGCGCCGACATGATCGCGGTCAAGCGCGACATTCCGCTCGGAGAGCTGATGGATATCTTCGAGAGCGCGGCGCACTCGCGGCTCGTGGTCTATAACGAATCGCTCGATGACCCCGAGGGCATGGTCCATATCCGAGACCTGCTCGCCTTCATGACCGCGAAAGCGCGCGTATCGAGCGCGGCGAAGACGCGGCGCAGGAAGCCACCGCCGGCCGGCCTCGACTTGCGCGCAGTTGATCTCGCTTTGCCGCTGTCGGAGGCCAACATCATCCGCAAGCTGCTCTACGTCCCGCCCTCGATGCGTGCGATCGACCTGCTCGCACAGATGCAGGCCTCGCGCATTCATCTGGCGCTCGTGGTCGACGAATACGGCGGCACCGACGGCCTGGTTTCGATCGAGGACATCGTCGAGCAGATCGTCGGCGAGATCGACGACGAACATGACAGCGACGAGCCGCCGGCGATCGTGCGCCAGCCGGACAATTCCTTCATCGCGGATGCGCGCGCGAGGCTGGACGACGTCCGCGCGGTGATCGGCAATGAGTTCGTCACCGGCGAGGCCGGCGAGGACGTCGACACCCTGGGCGGTTATCTGGTGAGCCATGTCGGCCGCCTGCCGGTGCGCGGTGAGGTCATTTCGGGCCCCGGCAATTTCGAGGTCGAAGTGCTCGATGCCGATCCGCGCCGGGTGAAGCGGCTGCGCATCGCCGCGCGAAAGGAGCGCCAGGCGCCACGTACCCAGCGTAGCCGCCGCGAGGCCGCGTCCGACGCCAACCCGCAGCCGCAGGCCAACGACAACACGGCTCCACCGCCGGCCGACGGAGCCGGGTCGCAGTGAAGATCGCCGACAAACTTCGCGCAGCCGGGCTCGCAATCGTCCTGGCCTGGGGATGGAAACGAGCGGCGATCGCCTTTGTCGCCGGCGCGCTATCGACCCTCGCCATGGCGCCGTTCAACGCCTGGCCGGTGCTCCTCGTCACCTTCCCGGCCGTGGTCTGGCTGATCGACGGCGCGGGCGCCGGGCGCCTTCGTGGCGTGCCGGCCGCCGCATGGACCGGATGGTGCTTCGGGTTCGGCTATTTCGTCGTCGGACTTTACTGGATCGGCAAGGCCTTCCTGGTGGACGCGGATACGTTTGCCTGGCTGATGCCGTTCGCGGTGCTTGGATTGCCTGCCTATCTCTCCCTCTTCACGGCGACCGGCTTTGCGCTCGCCCGCCTGCTCTGGACCCGCGACGGCTCGCGCATCCTTGCACTCGCGATCAGCCTGACCGCGGGCGAGTGGCTGCGCAGCTGGGTGTTGACCGGCTTTCCCTGGAACACATTCGGCTACGCGCTCAGCGAGCCGCTCGCATTCGCACAGACGGCTTCGCTGATCGGCATCTGGGGCCTGACGTTTCTCACGGTTGCGATCTTCGCCTCGCCAGCCGTATTGATCGACGGCATCTCGCGCGGGCGCAAACCCTGGACGGCGCCGATCGCCGCGCTGTCGGTGCTGATCGCGATGGGACTTTTCGGCGCCGTGCGCCTGTCGCGCATGCCGACGCATCTGGTGCCGAAGGTCAAGCTCAGGATCATGCAGCCGAACCTGCAGCAGGACGTGAAATTCAACTATTCCGCCAAGGCGGCGGTGATGCAGAAATACCTGAGCTTGTCCGACCGCTCCTCGGGTCCGCAATCGACCGGCGTGCGCGACGTCTCGGTGCTGATCTGGCCCGAATCGGCCTTCCCGTTCTTTCTCACGCGCGAACCGGACGCGATGGCTGAGATCGCCGCCTTGCTGCCGAAGGGCAGCGTGCTGATCACGGGCTCAGTGCGCGCACCCGATCAGCCGCCCGGACTGCGCATCACGCGGGCCTACAATTCGATCTATGTCATCGATCACGATGGCAACGTGCTTTCCGTCTACGACAAATTGCATCTGGTGCCCTTTGGCGAATACCTGCCGTTCCAGAGCTGGATGGAGAGCCTGGGATTCCAGCAGCTCACCAAGGTCATCGGCGGGTTCATCCCGGGCACGGTGCGTCGGACCATGGCAATTCCGAACGCGCCGCGCGCGCTGCCGCTGATCTGCTATGAGGCGATCTTTCCCGATACCGTTGCGACGCGCAATGACCGGCCGGGATGGATCGTGAACCTGACCAATGATGGCTGGTTCGGAATTTCGACCGGACCGTACCAGCATCTGCAGCAGGCGCGGCTGCGCGCGATCGAGCAGGGGCTACCGCTGGTGAGGGCGGCGAATACGGGCATTTCCGCTGTCATCGACCCGCTGGGACGGGACGTCGCACGGCTCGGTCTCGGCCTCGAAGGCGTGCTTGATTCGCCGTTGCCGTCGGCGATTCCGCCGACCATTTACGCGCGCATCGGCGACATCCCCACAGCGATCATGATCGCGATGGCGCTGGTCTTCGTCATTCGCCGGCGCATGACAAAACGGGGCAAGTGACATCGGCAGTTTTGGCGACTGCAAATTCACGTTCGGTTTGCGATGTCCGGTAGAAATATTCCATGTTGCGCCGCTCCGCCAGTTGACAGATCGGCGCGTCACTTCGCATTCTGTGCAAATCAGTGAACCAGTTGGTTCATGCCCGTTCGTCCGCCTTCGGATGCCGGGCGGGACTTGACGGGGGTTGGCGCACGGGACGAACGGCCTTCGTTCGTCTCTTCCCGCCAGTGCGCTGGCCTAGGCATTCGTCCCCGATCGCTTCTGCTGACCGTGGCGCGCGATTGTCACGTCGAAAGCGCACGCTGATCATATCTGGGAGCGACCTCTCGGCACTGCGTTCAAGTGACGAATGCGGACCGGGAGGATGCGAGTTTCGGGACCGGGTCGTCAGCCTGATCCCAAGGAGAGTCGGAAATGTCGATCAAAGCACCGAACCCTGTTGACAAATATGTCGGCAGCCGGGTGCGAATGCGCCGCATCATGCTGGGCATGAGCCAGGAGAAGCTCGGCGACGCCTTGGGTCTCACCTTCCAGCAGATTCAGAAATACGAGAAGGGCACCAACCGCGTCGGTGCCAGCCGCATCAAGCAGATTTCAGAGATCCTCCAGGTCCCGGTGTCGTTCCTGTTCGAGGGGGGCCCGGCCGGCACCGCCGGCGCCGACGGCTTCGGCGAGGAGGCTTCGCCCTCCTACATTTCCGACTTTCTCGCAACCTCGGAAGGACTGGCGCTGACGCGGGCCTTCACCAGGATCACCGACGCGAAGCTTCGGCGCAGCATTGTCGATCTGGTCGAGCAGATCGCCGCGCGCGAGGTTCCCGAGCAGCGGTAAAGCTCGTTCTCCCATTGACGTGCCCGAGGGGACAGGCGCATGACAACGGCGCTCATCTTACTTTGGCATGGCAATGACTGCACAAAACCCCTTCGATTCCGCCACCATCCTCGACGGCATCCGCCGCTGGGTGGAGATCGAGACGCCGACCGAGGCGCCTTCAGAGGTCAACAGGCTCGCGACGCTGGTCGCCGACCGCTATTCCGGCCTTCCGGCAAGGGTCGAGCGCATCGCCGGCAAGAATGGTTGCGGCGACCATCTGGTGACGCGATCGTCCTGGGGACAGGATGCGCCGGGCATCCTGGTGCTCAGTCATCTCGACACTGTGCATCCCCTGGGTTTCATCCAGCGCCTGCCGTTCAAGATCGCGGGCGACAGCGCCTTTGGTCCCGGCATCTATGACATGAAGGGCGGCGCCTACATTGCCCACCATGCGTTCCGGCAACTTTGTGCAGCGGGCGAAAAGTCGCCGCTCGGCATCACGCACATCTACACCTCCGACGAGGAGATCGGCAGCCCGACGTCGCGCGCGCTGATCGAAGCCGAGGGACAAAAGGCCAAATATGTGCTGGTGACCGAGCCCGCGCGCGACGGCGGCAAGATCGTGACCGGCCGCAAGGGCGTCGGCCGGTTCGAAGTCTTCATCAAGGGCGTGCCGGCCCATGCCGGCTCGCGGCCCGAAGACGGCCGCAGCGCCGTGCGCGAGCTCGCCAACGTGATCCAGACGCTGGAAGCGATGAACGACACCAGGCGCGGCATCACCGTCAATGTCGGCGTGGTCAAAGGCGGCACGCGGCCGAACGTGGTTGCCGAAGAGGCCTATGCCGAAGTCGATCTCCGCGTGCCTGGAATTGCGGAAGGCGACGAGATGGTGCCGAAGATCCTCAGTCTGAAACCGCGGGGCGAAGGCATCAGCGTCAAGGTCATCGGTGGATTGAACCGGCCTCCCTATGAGAAGGGTAATGCCGGCGCGGCCCTCTACGAACACGCCAGAACGCTGGCCGCCGAGCTCGGCTTCGAGCTGACGGACACTTTCACCGGCGGCGGCTCCGACGGCAATTTCACGGCAAGCCACACCGCAACCCTCGACGGCCTCGGCGTCGACGGCAAGGGAGCGCATACCCATTTCGAGCAGCTCTACATCTCTTCGCTGGAACCGCGGGCGCGGCTGATCTACCGGCTGTTCCAGACCTTGCGATGAACCAGCCTTCCGGCGATCGCGACGACGGCGGCGCCGCGCGGCATGCGCAAGGTTCATTCTTCGGCCGGCGCAAGGGCCACAAGCTCCGTGCGCACCAGGCCGATCTGATCGCGCATTTGCTGCCGCATCTTGTGCTCGACATTCGCCTGGAGCCGCCATCGTCGTTGACGCCGCTGTTCGATCCGCTGCCGAACGCGATCCGGCTCGAGATCGGGTTCGGCGGTGGCGAGCATCTGGCCGCTGAAGCGCAAAAGCTTCCGCACACGGGCTTCATCGGCTGCGAGCCCTATGTGAACGGGATGGCGAAAATCCTTGCGCAAATCGAGGCGCAAAATCTCGGCAATATCCGCCTGTTCGCGGGCGATGCCGCCGATCTACTGGCGTGGCTGCCGCCGCAGTCGCTGGTGCAGATCGACCTGATCCATCCCGATCCCTGGCCGAAGCGGCGGCACTGGAAGCGGCGCTTCGTGCAGGATGCGACGGTTGAGGCGATGGCACGCGTGCTCAAGCGCCGCGGCGAGTTCCGTTTTGTCAGCGATATCGATGATTACTGCGCCTGGACGCTGGCGCATCTCCTGCGCTCGCCGGATTTTCGCTGGGTGGCGGAGCGCGCCGACGACTGGCGCCTGCCGTGGGACGGCTACACCATGACGCGCTACGGCCGCAAAGCCGAGCGCGAGGGACGCGCCGCGAGCTATCTGCGGTTCGAGAGGATCTAACCTCGTCTTTCCGGGTTCGATGCCGCGCACCGCGCCGGAATGACGATCATCATTGGCGCTTCGCCGCCTCCGCCATTCGCGTCTTCCTCGCGTCGGTCGCTTCCCATACCATGCGCTTACCCCGCTCGCGTCCGAGCAGCTCGATCGGGTCGTGATTGTCGATGTGGCCGAACTGCCCCTTGTAGACGCTGTAGCCGCACAATTCCTGCAGCCGCCGTGGGAAGCGCCGCGCGGTCTCCCGGGGAATGCCAAGCTGGAGATTTTCCTGCTGCCGCATCCAGCCCCAGCAATAGGCGCAGGAGAAGGCGAAGCGGCGCGCATCGCTGATGTTGGCGCCGCCGCCATGCCACAGCGCGCTGTCGAACAGCATCACGCTGCCGGCCGGCATGGTCGCGGTGACGGCGTCGTAGTCCTTGCCGTATTCCGGCGAGGCCGGGAACTTGTGGCTGCCCGGCACGATCCGGGTCGCGCCATTGTCGTGCCTGAAATCGGATAGCGCCCAGATCGCATTCACCGTGATCGGAATGTGCGGCCGCGGCAGCGGAATGAGCTGGGTGTCCTCATGGATCGGCTGCGCCTCCTGGCCCGGCCCGAGCACCAGCGAGCAGAACGAGGAGAGCAGACATTCCTTGTCGAGCACGCGCTCGACCACCGGCAGCACGTCCTCGTGCAGCGGCACTTCCCAGAAGATGCCGTCGTAGGTGAGGAGATTGTTGACGCGCAGCGTCTTGAAGCCCTCGAACGAGGTCCTGGCGGGACCGAGACTGTGCTCGCGCTCGATACGCTCCACCGCCTCCTGCAAACCCGTGACGAGATCGGCGGAGGCCGCGCCCTCGATGACGGTATAGCCGTCGTCCCGAATCCGTTGGACATGCGATTGAATGGCACTTTCCGCCAGCATCGAGGTCTCCCCGTTGGCGCTGTGGTGGGGTTTGGGAAGACCCTAGCCGGCCCGCGCCGGTTTTGGGAGGGACCGGCGGTCAGGCCGACTGGCGCATTTTCCAGAAGCCGACCACGCGCTCGGCGGTCGAGGGCATCAGCCTGGCGAAATTCACCCGCGCACTCTCGATGTCCGAGGGCGCCGGTACGCGGTTCGGGCCGAGCCGCATCAGGATCAGCGCACGCACGGTCACCCATTCAAGGCCGATGGTCTTGCCGACGATCAGGATCGGATCAAAGCGGTCGCTGGAAATCAGATTGTCCAAGGTGGCAATCTTCACGCCCGACATCGCCGAGAGCGCGACCACCGATTCCTCGTAGCGGTGGGATCTGGCAAAGTCGAGCAACGCGGCCTCGTTGAGATTGCCGGCCTCGTGCAGCGCGAAGATGGTGCGCTGCGCCGGCATGAAATCGCGCTTGCTCTCAAATCGCTCGGGCACGCCGCTGATTTCCGCAACTGCCAGCATGATGGCGTTCCGCCGCTCGGGCTTGACGATGTCGTGCAGGCGGCGGCGAACCACGTCGATCGATCCCGTCAGAAGTTGTTTGAGCCTCACATCCGAGAGGTCCGCGCGCTGGCCGACCGCGAGCGTCAGCACGCTGTCCTGGCTCGCGCGCTTGATCAGCTCGGTATATCCGCTCTCGGAGAACAGCGCGCCGCCATTGCCGGCCGCGCGCCTCACCACTTCCCGGTCGCCGCGCTCCACGATGACGTCGGTGAGATCGGCGGACAAATTTGGCCGCTCCGACATTGCCAGCAGATGACCCTGCCCTTTCACCCGCGCGATCTCGAGCAAAGTGTCTTCGTCGAGAACCGGCGAGCGGCGCAATACCGGGCCGGCCACCAGGATCTCGTTCTCGCGCGCAAGCCGCCCGACCAGCACACGCGGCGCGTTCGCGACCAGCGACAGCCGCTCGGCGAGCTCCGCGCGCGCGATGAGCTTGGTATGCGGAACGAGATCGATCAGGATTTCATCAAACAGATCGACATGCTTGGGTCGCAGATGCGCGGCGTCCTGCAGGAACAATTCGGCGATCCGGCGCGCCGCCTCGGCACGGCGCTCGGGACCGCCATTCCTGACGATTTCATCAAGTCCAGGAATTAGCGTGGTGGCGATGGTCATCCAATTGGCCCAATCCGCACGCGTCGCGCGACCGCGCCTGAGCTACGCGAAAGGCGCCGTCCCGAAGCGCGGAGAACGGACCAGTTTTCGGGCAATTTAGGTGGACTTGGTGAAGGAAGGGTTAGGTTTGGGGCGGCCGCCGGTGGCGCAAATTAATCTCGTCCGGCCTCGTCCAGCCTTGCCGCTCGATCTGAAAAGGGCTATATCGGCGGCAACTTAGCTGTCTCA
>Ga0134128_10010771_pt1 | contig 10947 bp, 8 predicted proteins | sample KB31754_FD_96462 | JGI IMG/M metagenome (GOLD analysis project Ga0134128, IMG submission 96462) | Terrestrial soil microbial communities with excess Nitrogen fertilizer from Kellogg Biological Station, Michigan, USA - KB3-175-4 | ecosystem: Environmental > Terrestrial > Soil > Unclassified ...
CAATCCGTCACCGCATCAAAAAATGCGCCTGGAACGACGACTACCTCATCCATGCCCTAACCCATATGCGATAGCCCTGCCCAGGAGGGGGAGGGAGACGATGGAGTCGCTGGCGTACAGGCTACCCCCGCCCGCCTTCCTTCATGATGCGGGCCTTGTCGCGGTTCCAGTCGCGTTTCGCTTCGACTTCGCGCTTGTCGTAGCTCTTCTTGCCCTTGGCGAGGCCGATGAGGAGCTTCGCGATACCCCGATCGTTGAAGTAGAGTTTCAGGGGCACGATGGTGTTGCCCGAGCGGTGAACCTCGGTCGCCAGCCGCGACAATTCCTTGCGGGAGACAAGCAGTTTGCGCCGCCGCTTCTCTTCGTGGTTGAAGCGGTTGGCCTGCAGATATTCCGGGATATGCGCATTGATCAGCCACAACCCGCCATCTTCGGGCGAGGCGTAGGACTCGGTGATCTGGGCCTTGCCGGTGCGCAACGATTTCACCTCGGTGCCGGTCAGCATAATGCCGGCCTCGAGGGTGTCGAGAATTTCGAAATCGTAGCGCGCGCGCCGGTTCTCGGCGACGGAGCCGTGCGTTATCAGAGCCGGTTTGCCGGGTTTTGTTGCCATTACCGTTAGTTGGGGAGCAGCCCGGCATGTGCAAGGGCGGCGTCGATCGCCTGCTCCGTCGCACGGCCGACCGGCACTATCGGCAGGCGGAACTCGTAGCGGCAGAGCCCGAGGCGCGAGGCGGCGTATTTCGGGCCGCCGGGATTGCCCTCGAGGAACAGCGCGCGGTGCAGCGGCGCGAGGCGATCCTGCAGTTCGAGCGCCAGCGCATAATTGCCCTGCTGGCAGGCATTCTGGAACTGCGCGCAGAGCTTGGGGGCGATATTGGCGGTCACCGAAATGCAGCCGGTGCCGCCATGGGCATTGAAGCCGAGCGCCGTGATATCCTCGCCCGAGAGCAGGATGAAATCGGGCCCAAGCATCAGGCGCTGCGCCGTGGTGCGGCTCATGTCGGCGGTCGCGTCCTTCACCCCCACGATATTGTCGTGCGCCTCTCTCAGGCGCGCGATGGTTTCGACGGTGAGATCGACGACGGTGCGGCCGGGCACGCTGTAAAGCAGAATCGGCAGCGAGGTTGACTCCGCAACGGCCGAAAAGTGCTGGAACATGCCTTCCTGCGTCGGCTTGTTGTAGTAGGGCACGACCGAGAGCACGGCGTCGGCGCCGATCTTTTCGGCAAAGCGGGTCAGATCGACCGCTTCGGCCGTCGAGTTCGAGCCGCCGCCGGCAACGACCGGCACGCGCTTGTTGGCCGTCTTGACGCAGACCTCGATGACACGGCGGTGCTCTTCGTGCGTCACGGTGGGGTTCTCGCCCGTCGTTCCCATCGGCACGAGGCCGTGGATGCCTTCGGTGATCTGCCAGTCGACCAATGCCGAAAAGGCTTTCTCATCCAGCGCCCCGTTGGCAAACGGGGTAATGAGCGCCGTCAAAGATCCTCTCAGCATTTCCTTGTCCTCAAAATGAAAAATGGCCCCGGAGGGCCGGCTTCGATCGTGTTGGGGGCTACGCGGCCCCGATTGGCCTTCCTTGGAAGAGCCATTATTCGGCAACATAGAGTCTCGGGCGCCGCGTCACAAGCGGAGGCAAAGGACGCCTCTAGCTGGTATAGATACCAAAAATTCATTAGGCCAAGATAATTTCGGGTTAACCGCAAGGATGGGGGCACCTTGTTGGACGGTTTTGAAGACCTACAGGACGGCACCAATGTTTCGCGTTCGGCCCAGGCGCTTCCGCCTATCCGCCGGCATCGCCCTGGCGCTTCTTGCCGGGGCTAGTGTTGTTGCACTGCCCTTGGCAGCGCGCGCCAGCGAAGCCGTCGACCCGATCACCACCGGTTCCATCGATCCCAGCGCCGCGATTGCTGCTGCGCCGCAGGGCTCGGCGGCCTTCCGCAAGGCGCTGGCGGTGCTTGCCAGCGGCGACCAGGCGGCGGCCTATCAACTCGCCACGGCCCTTCCCAGCGATCTCGAACGGCGGACCATCGAGTGGGCCGCAATCTACTACGGCAATGGCATCATCGACTACCACGCGGTTGAGCGCTTCGCCGCCGATGCACCGGACTTTGCCTCCGACGCCCTCTACAAGACGCGCCTCGAGCAATCCCTCGTCACCGCCAATCCGAGCGGCGCCGACGTAATCCAATACCTCGGCGGCTCCCTGCCCGGCTCGATCAAGGGCCGCGTCATGCTCGCCATGGCCTATCAGCAGGCCGGCCAGCACGACCGCGCCGTAAGGCTGGCGCGCGAAGTCTGGACCGACAATTTTCTCGATCCCGACAACGAGAAGCTGGTGCTCTCATCGGTCGGCGGCCTGCTTACCCAATCCGATCACTGGGCGCGTACCATCCACCTGCTGATGAACGACCGGGCCAGCAGCGCCGGCCGCATGCTTGGCAAGCTATCGCCCGCGGAAAAATCGCTGGCGATGGCGGGCATCGCGGTGGTCGGCAACGCGGCGAATGCCGGGACACTCTTGGGCAAGGTCGATCCGAGCCTCAAGAAGACGCCGCTCTACTATTTCATGGCCGCCCAGCAGGCGCGCGCCGCCGGCAATTTCTCGACCGCGCTGGGCGATCTCAACGCCGCCAAAGGGCCGCTGCCCGATGCGCCCGAGTGGTGGTACGAACGCCGCACGCTGATCCGCCAGATGCTGATGCATGGCGACGCCAAGCTCGCCTACCGCGCGGCGGCGACCTATACCAGCGGTCCGGAAGGCCGGCTGGTCGAAGCCCGCTTCCACGCCGGCTGGATCGCGCTCTCCTTCCTCAACGACGCCAAGAGCGCCAAACCGCAATTCGAAAAGATGCTGACGCTGTCGACGCTGCCGGACAGCATCGCGCAGGGCAATTACTGGCTCGGGCGGACCGAGGCGGCGCTTGGCGACAAGGCCGGCGCCAAAGCCGCGCTGAGCAAGGCGGCGCGCTACGGCACGATCTACTACGGGCTTCTGGCGCGCGGCGAGCTTGGCGAAAAGGCCGTCGAATTGCGCCCGCTTCCGCCCTGGAAGGGCGACGAAGCGGCATTCGAGGCGCGTGACGTGGTGCGGGCGGTGCGGCTGCTGGCGGCGAATGCGCAGGGCGAACTTGCGGTGCCATTGCTGCGCAATTTCTCCAATCATCTCAGGGATGGCGGGCAATTGCTTTTGGCGGCAAGGCTCGCACAAGCCATAGATGCGCACTATCTGGCCATTACGATTGCCGACCGCGCCGACCAGCTCGGCACGCCGCTCGACCTGTTCAATTACCCGATGGACCCCCTGCCCTCCGGCATGAAGCTCGCCGATGTCGACAAGGCGGCGGTCTATGCGATCGCCCGGCAGGAGAGCAAGTTCCAGGTCGATGCCGTCTCGCGTTCCGGGGCGCGCGGCCTGATGCAGCTGATGCCGGCCACGGCCAAGGAAATGGCCGGGAAAATGGGCCTTGCCTATTCGCCCAACCGGCTGACCAGCGACGGCTCTTATAACGCGCTCATCGGCTCGACTTATCTCGCTGGGCAGCTCCGGCAGTTCGACGGCTCGCTGGCCCTGGCCGCGGCCGGCTACAATGCGGGCGCCGGCAATGCCGCAAAATGGGTGACGGCGTTCGGCGATCCCCGGGCCAGCAATGTCGATCCGGTGGTCTGGATCGAGCTCATCCCGTTCGAGGAAACGCGGCGCTATGTGCAGCGCGTCCTCAGCAATTACGTGATCTATCGGGCCCGCCTCGGCGACACCAGCATCACCATGGCGCAGGCGCTGCGGCGCATCCCGAGCTAGCCGCGTTTGTGCGCGGCGCGCCCTCTGCTACAAGGCAGTCCATGCCCAAGACCGGCCCGATCACCGCCGAATCCCCCGTCTTCGTCAACCTGCCGGTGCGGCATGTAACGATCGGCTCGGGCGGCGAGCAGATGGCCGTGCATGTCGCCGGGCGGCTCGACATGGGCCGGTTGCCGCTCATCTGCGTGCCCGGCTACCAGCGCAACATGGCGGATTTTGCCGATTTCGTGCCCGCACTGCACCGGGCGCTGGAGACGGACTGGCCGATCGTGCTGGTCGACCTGCGCGGGCGGGGCCGCTCGGCCTACCGCCGGCGGGCTGACGATTATAGCACGATCAACGATGCACATGACCTGTCGATGGTGGCGCGGGCGCTCGGCATCGAAGCCGCAATTTTCGTGGGCCAGGGGCATGGCGGCCAGGTCATCATGGCGCTCGCGGCGGAACGGCCGGCGCTGATCGCGGTCGCCATCCTCGTCGACGCCGGGCCGGTGACGGCGCCGGAGAGCCTGGTGCGCCTGCGCAGCAATAACGACGCGATCCGCAGCACACGCGGCGCCGCCGGGCTCGCCATCATGCTGCGGCGGATGCAGGCGGCGGACTATCCCGATGCACCGCCGGAAGAGCTCGACCGGCTGGCGCAGCGGACGCATCTGCTCGATGAGAGCGGCCGGGCGCGAACCCTGTTCGATCCGGTACTGATCGAGCGGCTCAGGGGATTTGCGCCGGACGATGTACTGGTGCCGCAATGGCAGCTTTTCGACCTGCTTAAGCGCGTGCCGCTGCTGCTCATCCGGAGCGAACTCACCGACCAGGTGCCGCGCCGGATTTTCGAGGAAATGCTGGAGCGCCGCGCCGATGCCGCGAGCATCGTGCTGCGCCGGCAGGGATCGCCGGCGCTGCTCAACGGCGATGACGAAGCCGGCGGGATCGCCGCCTTCATCGCGGAAGCCACGCAAGCCGATACCCCCGCCGTCAAGCGGGCCTGACCGGCGGGGCGGCGCGAGGCCTATTGCGGCCCGTCGCCGACCTTGAAATCGATACGGCGGTTCTTGGCCTTGTTGCCTTTGGTGGTGTTGGGCACCAGTGGCAACGTCTCGCCATAGCCGACGGCATAGAGCCGCGACGGCTTGACGCCGAGCTTCACGAGGGCGTCGACCACCGCCTCGGCGCGGGCCACCGACAGCGCCATGTTGGCGCCGGCCTCGCCATCGCTATCGGTAAAGCCCTCGACATCGACGCGCTCGTCGGGACACAGCGCCAGGATCGTGGCGATCGTATCGAGCGTTGCCTCGGTGCCCTTGGCGAAGTGGGTTTTCGCGTCGAAGTTGACCGGCGCCGCCTTGACTGCATCGGCAATCTTCAGCCGGCAGACGACGACCGGCGGCGGGCCGGCGATGTCGAGCGACCAGGTCTTGCCACCCGGCAGATCGCCGATGCTGGCGATGATGCTGTCATGCAGATCAGGCGTCGGCGCGCTGCCCTTGAGCGACCATTTTCCACCGTCGAAAGCCAGTTCGCCACTCGCCAGCTTGCCGAGCGCGGCAAGGCCCCCGACCGCGCCATTGATGAAGTTGTCCGGCGGGTTGGCGACGATCTTCAAACCATCGGTCGAGGCGTCGCCGGCGATGCTGGCAAGGTTATCCCGCACCACGGCGTTCGGCACGTCGCCGGTGAGGCTGAGGGGACCACTGCCGGATTTCGAGGCGGTGAAGCTGTAAGCGGGCGGCGGCGGGGTCGTGGTTGCCGCGGCAGTGCTCGATGACGGTGCGGGCGTGGCGGCGGGCGCAGGCGCTGGCGTCGTAGCAGCCGTACTGGCGGGCGGCGGCGGCGTGGCGGGGGTTGAGGCGACGGCAGGCGCAGGTGAGGCTGCGGGCGTAGCCGCCGCCGTGGCCGGTGCGGTCAGATCGATGGTCCAGATTTTGGGATCGACCTTAGCCAGGGCGGCTTTCGCGGCGGTTCTGGCCGCGTCGCCGGCGGTTCCGGTCAGGGTCCATTTGCCATTGGCGAAATCGAGCTTGCCGGATTTCACCGCGGCCAGTGCCTGCAAACCGAGCAGCACGTCGCTCAGATAGGCGGCGGGCGCGTTGGCGGCGATGGCGGAGTTGTCGGTGAGCTTGCCGGCGGCGTGGCGCGCGAGAAAGGCCTTGAGCCCGGCATCAGGCACCGAACCAGCGAAAGTGACGCTACCGTCGTCGAGCTTGGTGGCCGACCACGCATAGCCGGCGGGGGTCGGGGCTGCGGCGGCTGGCGCGGGGGTGGCAGCGACGGGTGCAGTCGCCGCTGGCGCGGTTGTGATTGCGGGCGCAGGCGTCGTTGTCGCGGTAGCCGCCGCTGCCGTGGACGATGCAGCCGGAGCCGACGGTGCGGCGGGTGCTGCCGCGACGGGTGCCGCCGGGGCGTCGACCTGATAGGTGGCGCCGGCATCCTTGAGCGGCGAGGCGGCGAAGGCGGCGGCGGCAATCGACGCCTTGCCGGCGCTATCGACCTTGCCGGCGACGCTCCACGCGGCGCCGTCAAATGCGACCTTGCCGGTATCGAGGTCGCCCAGCAGATCGAGCGCGGCGACGGCGCGGGTGGCGAAGTGATCGGGGCCGCCCGAGGCCACGGCGGTGGTATCGCCGCCGATCTTGCCGACCGCATCGGTCAGGGTCAGCCGCACGTCCTGACTCGGCACGAACCCGGCGAAGGAGATCGAGCCGTCCGCCGCCTTGGTGGCGGACCAGATGAACGGGCTGGCGATCGGCGGAGCCAACTGGACGATATCGCTGGCGGCTTTGGCGGCGACCACCAGCGGCGCCGCGCCGTTCGCTGCCCACGCAGCACCGGCGACCGCAACGCACGCGGTTGTTGCAAGCAGCACAGCGATCGAGCGAGATCTATACCGATTCAACATGTTGAAACCCAAGCCTCATCCAACGTCTTAATCCTGTCGCGCCGGCGCAGGCGCCGCGACTCATGCGGTTACGCCGACAATAGCAGCGGCAACGGCGGTCACAACCGCCGCGCGGTCAAGCCTCTGCGAGCGTTGCGGTAAATCACCGGCGCTGTTGGTGAGATCTGCCGCTGTCTTAGTGCCTGTGGCCGCCCCCTCCACCATGCTGCGCATGGTCCCCCTCCCCCGCGAAAGCGGGAGAGGATGGGGCGAGGCGCGTGCGGGCGGCGGGCAAAAGAAAAGGCCCGGCAAAAGCCGGGCCTTCCCAATTTGATAGACAGCCAGTGTTACTGGAAGTTCTTGGCCGCGCTGAAGGTCGCGCGGTAAGCACCGTCCGAGTACACTTCGCCCTTGAGGGACGAGGTGAAACCACCACCAGGAGCCCAGGCGATAGCCGCCGACCCGTAGTAGGTGTTCTGCCAGGTACCTGGTGCCGATCCACCCGCGGTCGTGTTCGAGGCGGTCGAGAACGTGGTGTTGACAATCGGCCCGGTCGGCACGCCCGTGTCGTAAGACGCCGTCTTAAGCGCACCGCCACTGTTCTGGCCAAAGACACCGATTTCACCCGTAAGAGTGAGGGTCTCGGTGACTGCCGCGACCAAGGACGCCGCGACCTGGTAGCCTTCGTTGTCCGCCGTCGCAACGTCGGTATCGAAGTAACGGCCACCGAGGTTGATCGACACGCCGTCCGACACCGTGAGGGTGCCCGACAGACCAGCGCCGAAGCTCTGGACGCCAGCAGGCGATTCGGTACCGCCGTTTGCCGGCAGGCTGCCGACAGCGTTGTTGCTGTTGCGGGCCGTTTCAACCGACGCCGCCAGCTTGAACACGTCGAAGCTCGCCTGTGCGGACGCCAAGGCGTTGTAGTACCCGCTGCTGTCGCCAGCGATGGCACCAATCAACTTGAACTTGTCGAACGTCCCGGTGAAGCCGGCGTGATAAGCGGTCACATCCGGATGGCCGTCGAGGATACCGGCTTCGATAACCGTCAAGTGCGCGGTCAGGTTGTCGCCGGCATAGCTGATGACGCCAACGGCAGTACCAGCGCGTTCCGGATGGGTATCCTGCAGGTCTTCGAGACCGCCCTTGAGGGTGATGCCGTTGCCGAGCGAGGAGGTGACCTGGATAACCGCGCCACCCGTCTGGATATCGGCGCCCGAGCCGTCAACTTCGCCGGTCTGGTTGTTGATCAGGCCGTACATGTTGTTGCCGCCGGCCCACTTCTGCACCGACCAGAGCACGCCACCAGTCGAGGTATTGCTGGCGTTGAACAGGCCGAGATAGTTGAGCGGGGTGTCGTCGCCGGTGTTGGCGATCGAACCGGCCTTACCAGCCGTCAGCACAGTCGAGTCACCGACAGACACATAAGCCTGATCGAAGATCACGGTGCCCGTCGGGCCCTTGCTGATCGGCATCGCATGATCGATGGCGTTTTCGCCGAGGCCATTGTTGGTGGTGGCGCCGCCGGTGTCGTCACCGTCGTACCAGCCGTAGCCATTGGCGCTGTGGCGATATTGCTCGCTCTTCAGCTTGATCACGACTTTCGCCGGACCAAAGTCAGAGTCGGCAGTGCCGACAACCTGCAGCCAGGCGATCATCTGGCTGTCCCAGTCGGTCGCACGGCCCGTCGTGCTGGTCGAGTCGCCAGCCACCGGGATGGCAAAGGTGTCGTCGCCGGTCTTTACGATGCCCTGGCCGCCAGCAGCGGTACCGGCACCGGCCTTATAGTCGCCCCAGGCGAACATGTAAGACACGCCGCCAGTGATCTGCAGACAGTCGGTATCCGAAGAAATCGTCAGACCCGAAAGGCCCAGCGCGTCGCAGACGTCGAGTGACGTCATCACGCCCTTGGCCAGGTCCGCCGCCTGAGCCCCGGCAGCGAAGCCGGACACGCCCGCAAGCGCCAGAGACCCCAGGAGAAGGCTCTTGATTTTCATTATTGACCTCCAAAGTCAGTCATTAGTGCCAGCGAACCGGCGGTTTGTCGAAACGCGACCACACCAAGTGGTCCAGTGTGTTGCCGCCGCGTTTGCGACCGACAAACGATCCCATGCATGGATTCGCAATAAGCACCTTAGTCATGCCGCCAAAGGACGCAACCACACAAAAGACGAAATTGGCCAAGGGCACTCGGGTTGGCCACTGGTTGTTGCATATTGAGCACACAGTCCAAAACGCCTGCTTAACCGGGGTAAACCGCGGGTTAACGAACGGGCCATGACAACGGCCCCGAACGGCCACGCCGCCACAATTGCGGCGGCGATTTCGGCACAGATGATGGTTTTCGGGCGGCAATACGGCCCAATACGGCCGGAATTGTTGCTGTTCGCGGCAGGAATTGGTGTTGCGGGGGCGGCGTGCGCAGGCGCCCTGCCCCTTTGCCGCGGCGGGCGATCAGGCTGAAAATACCCGGCCGCCGCCGATCCAGGTGGCCTTGACGGCGAGCTCGCCCGACAGGTGGACGAAATCGGCGGCGGCGCCGGGCCGCAGATGCCCGTGACGATTCGCAACGCCAAGCGCCCCGGCGGGATAGACGGTCGCCATGCGCAGCGATTCCTCGAGCGGCAGGCCGATTCGCCGGTGGATGAAGGCAATGGCGTCGATCATGGTGAGATCGGCACCGGCCAGCGTGCCATCGGCGAGGCGCAGCGCGCCATCCTTGCGGTGGATGATGCGGCCATTGAGGGTGATGGTCTTCAAATCGGTGCCGGTCATCGACATGGCGTCGGTAACGAGGAAGATGCGGCCCGGGCCGCGCTTGGCACGCAGGGCAATGCCGATGGTTTCCGGGTGGACGTGGATGCCGTCGGCGATGAGGCCGGGGCTCAGCCGGCCATCGGCCAACGCCGCGCCGACGACTCCCGGCTCGCGATTGCCGATCTGGCTCTGGGCGTTGAAGAGATGAGTGGCGATCGTCGCCCCTGCCGCGGCGGCGGCTTCCACCTGTGCAAAACTCGCATCGGAATGGCCGATGCTGACGACGATGCCGGCGGCGGCGAGGCGGGCGATCTGCTCGGGCGGGACGGTTTCGGCGGCAACGGTCGACAGCAGATTCGGCAAGCGCTTCCGCGCCGCGATCAGCGCGGCAAGGTCGGCCTCGTTCATCGGGCGGATGAGTTTGGGGTCGTGCGCGCCTTTGCGGGCGATCGAGAGGTGCGGTCCTTCGAGATGGAGGCCGAGGAAGCCGGGGACGTTCGCCTCGGCCGCCTCGATTCCCGCCGCGACCGCCTTCGCGCTAATTTCGGGCGTATCGGTGATGAGGGTGGGCACGAGGGCGGTGGTGCCGAACTGGTAATAGGTCTCGCAGATGGTGCGAATGCCATCGAGAGTCGGCACTTCGTTGAGCAGCACGCCACCGCCGCCATTGACCTGCAGATCGACGAAGCCGGGCACCAGCATGCCGCCATCGAGGCGTTCAACGGGGCGGCCGGCGACGCTCGAGGCCGGGACGATCGCCTCGACGCCATCCACGCCGACCAATAGCGCGGCGTCATCGTGCCAGCGCTCGCCATCGAAAATGCGGGCGCCGGCGAAGGCTTTGGGCTCGCTCATAGGGTTTCCGTTACTTTCTTGAGGTGCGGCGGCTGGTCGGGATTGAATCCCCGGCGGCGCGACAGCGCTTCGACGAAGCCGTAGAACGAGACGATCAGCACCAGCGCGTCGGTCAGCGGATGGCCGGACAATGCGAACGGCAGCGACCGTGCGGCGCTCACCCGGTCGGAGGTGATAAAGGTCATGGCGCCCTGCGCCGCGAGCTTGTCGGCGATGCCGGCGACCGAGGCTTCTGCAGCGTCGCGCGAGGCGAGGACCAGCAGCGGATAACCGGCCTCGACGATCCGCACCGGGCCATGCATCACCTCGGCGGCGCTATAGGCTTCGGCGTGGATGCCGCAGGTTTCCTTGAATTTGAGTGCCGCCTCGCCGGCAATCGCCAGCGTCGGGCCGCGGCCAAGGACGTAGAGTGACTGGTGGCCATCGAGCGCGGCCAGCAGCGGCGACCAGTCGCAGGCCACCGCCGCCTTGAGGGCGACCGGCAGCGTTGCAAGGGCGGCGAGCAGTTTTTCGTCGGCGGTCCAGTGGGCGAGAAGGCCAAGGCCGGCGATGATCGAACTGACGAAGCTCTTGGTCGCGGCGACGCTTTTTTCGGGGCCGGCCCGGAGGTCGATGGTGAAATCAGCGGCAGCGGCAAGCGGCGAATCCGCAG
>Ga0134128_10010772_pt1 | contig 10946 bp, 10 predicted proteins | sample KB31754_FD_96462 | JGI IMG/M metagenome (GOLD analysis project Ga0134128, IMG submission 96462) | Terrestrial soil microbial communities with excess Nitrogen fertilizer from Kellogg Biological Station, Michigan, USA - KB3-175-4 | ecosystem: Environmental > Terrestrial > Soil > Unclassified ...
AAGGCCGAGATCTACCGTATCATGCGCGACCTGGCTGCATCAGGTGTCGCGATCCTGATGATCAGCTCGGAGCTGACCGAAGTCATGGGCATGGCGGACCGGGTCATCGTCATGCGCGAGGGCCGCGTGACGGGTGAACTCGCCGGGCGCGAGACGACGGAGGAAGGCATCATGCATCTGGCGACCAGCGAGTGCGCGGCGTGACCGGGGCCATCGGTATTCGCATGGAGATGCCGTGGTGGCTTCGTAGCCATGCGGGCCTCGCCGGCGTGATTGTCCTGATCGGCGTGGTCTGTCTGGTCGGCATGATGGTGTCGGACCGCTTCCTGAGCTTCAATAATTTCCTCAACGTGTTCGAGCAGACCACCGATCTCGCTTTGGTGAGCATCGGACAAACCCTGACCATCCTCTCGGGTGGCATCGATCTCTCGGTGGGATCGCTGATCAGCCTGACCTCCTGCCTGACATCGGGGCTGATCAACAACAATCCGGATCGCGTCATCCCGGTGGTGCTTGCCGTGCTCGCGTTGGGAACGCTGGTCGGCTTCATCAATGCCGGGCTCGTCGTTGTCTTGCGCGTGCATCCGCTGATCGTCACGCTCGGCATGGGCGCGATCCTGCAGGGCGTGACGCTGCTCTATGCGCTCGGGCCCGTCGGCCGCGTCCCGCGCAGTTTCAATTTCCTGGCCTATGGCCGCCTGTATGGATTGCCGCTCGGCGCCACCATCGCCGTGCTGCTCTGCCTTCTCATCGCCTTCGTGCTGCGATATCTGCCGCTCGGGCGGCAGGTCTACGCGCTCGGCGACGACGCCAATTCGGCGCGGCTGGTGGGCCTGCGGCGCACGCGCATTCTCATGCTGGTCTATGGCTGCTCTGGGTTCTGTTGCGCGGCGACCGGACTTTATCTCGCGGCGCGCTTTGGCGCCGGCCAACCCTATACCGGCGTCAACTACACGCTCGCCTCGATCACGCCGGTGGTGCTGGGCGGCACGCTGCTCAGCGGCGGCAAGGGCGGCGTGATCGGCACGCTGCTCGGCGCGTTCCTGATTGCGCTTCTCAACAACCTCCTCAATTTCATGGATGTCTCCAAACACTATCAGCTGGTGGCGCAGGCGCTGATCATCATCCTTGCCGTCTCCGTCTATGTCGACCGCCGGGGGATGGCATGAGCGAGCCGCTGACGACATCGGCCGAGTTGGCGCGGCCGGTGGCGCCATCCGCGTCAGTGCGCGCCTTGCTCGACCGCTTCGGAATGGTCCTCATCCTGCCGATCCTGATCGGCGCGGGCGGCGTGATCTCGCCGGCCTTTGTCAGCGCCGACAATCTTTCCAACCTGCTGCTGCAATTTGCGCCGCTGGCGATCGTCGCCATCGGCCAGGCCTTTGTGATGATCGTGCGCGGGCTCGACCTGTCGGTCGGCTCGATGATGGCGACCGCTGCCGTGATCGCCACCGGCCTTTCCGGCGCCGACCGCGACGTGGCGGCCATCTTCGCCGTGGCTTTTCTGGTCGCGGTTGCAGTGGGCCTTCTCAACGGCTTTCTGGTCACGAAGCGGCAGGTGTCGCCGTTTCTCGCCACGCTCGCGACCATGATCCTGCTGCAGGGCTTCCGGTTCGCCTATACGCAGGGCGCGCCCTCAGGCAACGTGCCGCCGCTGCTCCGCGTGTTCGGGGCCGGGAAGTTTCACGGCATTCCCTACAATGCGCTGGTGCTGCTGGTGCTGGCGATCGTGCTCGCCATCGTGCTCCACCGCTCCGTCTTCGGCCGGCGGATCTTCATCGTCGGCGGCAACCCGGTGACCGCGCGGCTGTTCGGCATCAGGTCCGACCTGGTCGTGATCGCCTGCTACGTGATTTCGAGCTGCCTTGCGGCGTTCGCCGGCCTGATCCTGAGCGGCTATGTCGGGCTCGTCGACAATTGGGTCGGCCAGGGCTACGAGCTCGATTCCATCGTCGCCTGCGTGGTCGGCCAGGTGTCGCTGCAGGGCGGCCGCGGATCGATCCTCGGCGCGCTCGCGGGTGCGGCCGTGATCGTCATCATCGCCAACGAGGTGCTGCTGCTTGGCGTGCCGATCCAGGTCCAGATGATCATCAAGGGCGCGGTGATCGTGCTCGCGGCAGCGCTCTATGCGCGCAGGGAGACTGCGTCCGGCGGATGAGCGGCCCACGAGCACGTCGCGTCCAGAAGCTTCACGCCATGGATGCGGAGGGCTGAAGTCTGCTATTACGGCTCGCATGATCCTGGTCTTCGGTTCGCTCAACATCGACCTGGTGGCGCGGGTGCCGGTCATTCCCGGCCCGGGCCGCACCGTGCTCGCGCCGTCCTATGAGACGCATTTCGGCGGCAAGGGCGCCAACCAGGCCGTGGCCGCCGCGCGGATCGCGGGCGCCGGCAAGGTGGCGATGGCGGGCAGGGTGGGACGAGACGGTTTCGGCGACGAGGCGGTGAAAAATCTCGGACGCAATGGCGTCGACACCAGCCTGATCGTTCGCACCGAGCAACCGACCGGTTGCGCCTTCATCACGGTCGATGGGAGCGGCGAGAACGCGATCACGGTCGCGAGCGGCGCCAACATGGCCGCATGCGCCGCGGACGTCCCCGCAGCAGATTTCACCGTCGATACGGTCCTGGTGCTGCAGATGGAGGTGCCGTTCGCCGAGGCGCTGGAGGTCGCCCGCAAGACGAAAGCGGCGTCCGGCAAAGTCGTCTGGAATCTGGCGCCGGTGCCGGAGAAGATGAAGGGCGGAATGGTTCGCGACATGCTCGACGCGACGGATTATCTCGTCGTCAACGAACACGAAGCGCTCGATGCCGCCGCCGCGCTCGGGATGAAGATCGGGAATTTCGAGGCCGCTGCCGGCGAACTCGCAAAAGCGGGTCAACTGAGCTGCGTTGTAACGGCCGGCGCAGAAGGCGCCATCGCCTTTGCGCCCGATGGCGTGCGTCTCCACGCTCCGTCGATGAAGATCGCTCCCATCGACACCACCGGCGCCGGCGACACCTTTGTCGGCGCCTTTGCCTGTCTCGTCAGCGAGAAGGCGCCGCTGCAGAAGGCGCTCGCGGCGGGCTGCGAAGCCGCAGCGCTGAAATGCCTGAAGGCCGGCGCGCAGGCCGGCATGCCGATGCGCAGCGCGATCAAGGCGCTGCGCGGCTAAGCGTCGAAGGCAATTGCGTTGCCTTACTCCTGCAGCGATGACACGCTTGCCGCGATATTGTCGGCAAGCCCCTTCACCAGCGGTACGTAGCGCTGGACGACGTCGGCGCGGTCGAGCGCCGAGGTGAAATAGGTCATGCCGACGGTGGCGAGCACACGGCCGTTGACGATGATGGGAAGGGCGATCGTGCCCGACGAGCGCGGCTCGACCATGGGGTCGCGTTCGGCAAAGCCTTGCTTGCGGATCGCGGCCAGCAGGGACAACGCGCTTTTGCGCTCGGCCGCAAGCCTGTCCTCGCTCTCCTGCGACCGTGCCAGCATGTCCAGCAGCATCGAGCGTTCGCTCACCGGACAGAAGGCGAGATAGGCGCGCCCCAGCGCCCGCCCGAGCAGGCTGAGATGCATGTTGAGGGTGCCGTGAAATGGCGAGACCGGACTGTCGGGGATGGTCGAGAAGCGGACCACGACAGAGCTCCGGTCGAGCACGGCGACGGCGATCGGCCAATGATATTGCCGCGTGAAGGCGATCGCCCAGGGCCGCGCGGCCTCCACCACCAGCGGATCGCCGTGAAAGCCGTTGCTCAGCGATTTGACCCGCGAGGCGACCGCGTAGCCGCCCTGCCGCCGGTCGTTCGCGGCATAGCCCATCGCGCACAGCGACTTCATCAGGCGCACCACCGTCGATTTCGGCAGCCCCGTCGCCCTGTGCAGGCGGTCGATCGAGGTGACGCGGTGGCGGTTGAGCTCCTCCAGCAGCAACAGCGTGCGGGAGGCGGCTTCGACGGTGTCGGACCTGAGCGGCATCAATGAATTCCACCTGGTGGAACGCTGCGGAATAGTGATGGCCGATCCGCCTCCTCCCTGCAATGGTTTTCGCCAAAGGCCACGCCAGAGCCCGTCCTCTCGAAGGCGGCCCGCGGCAGATGGTCGGGAGGAAGCAACCGTGTCCGCAGATGTCGTCAGGCCGCATTTTTCGTCGTTCCGCCGCCGGCTCGTAGCGCGGCAGACCGTGGTAGGCACGTTCATCAAAACGCCGACCCCGCACGCGACCGAGATTTTCGGCGCGCTCGGCTACGATTTCGTGGTGATCGACGAGGAGCATGCGCCATTCGATCGCGCGGCAACCGATGTCGTGCTCCTGGCCGCGCGCGCGAGCAACCTCGCCGGCATCGTGCGGGTGTCGTCGGACGATCCGGCCAAGATCCTCTCTTGTCTGGATTGCGGCGCCAGTGGCGTGCTGGTGCCCCATGTCGCGACGGTAGAGAAGGCGCGCGCGGTCGCGGCCGCCGCGCGATACCGCGGCGGGCGGCGCGGCTATTCCGGCTCGGCCCGCGCCGGCGGATATGGTGCCACCTCGGTGTGGACCCTCGTCGACGAGCAGGACGCGTCGGTCTGCGCGATCGCGATGATCGAGGATCCCGAAGCGCTCGATAAGATCGACGCCATCGCCGCCGTCGATGGCATCCATGGGCTCTTCATCGGCCGCGGCGATCTCACCGTTGCCCTCGGCGCCAAATCCTCGGCCGATGCGCCGGTGAAGCACGCGGTCGCGAAGGTGATTGCCGCCGCGAACAAAGCCACAAAACCCGTCTGCGTGATGGTCGCGGGCGCGGCGGAAGCCAAGGAGTTCGCTGGCCTCGGCGCCAGCGCCTTCATCATCTCGTCGGATCAGGGCCAGATGCGCCGGGCCGCCGCGCAAACGCTCACCGATTTCAAGACGCTCGTTCCAACCACGGATGGCTCCCATGTATCACAGCACTGATCCCCGCGCGGCGCTCGCCGCCACGCCCGCTGCCGCGAAACCTGCCGCCACCCATTACGCCGGCGCCGAGTATGCGAAATTCTACGAGACGCCGCCGGCTGAAACGCAAGGGGGGGCGCGTACCTGGTACGCCCGCGGCCAGAATTTCATCATCGCCTATAGCGACGCCGACCAGGGCGCGGTGTTGAGCCGGACGAGCCAGCCAGACGAATATGTCGTGCTGCTTCCCGACCCCGGCGCCGGCGCCGAGATCGCGTGGGGCAGCGAGCGCGCGATCGTCGGCGGCCACTCCATCAGCTTTGTGCCGGCGGGCGCAAGCTCCGTCACGCTGAAGGGCGCCGCCAAGGTGGTGCGCATGATGACGACGCGGTCGGAAGATCTCGCCGGGCTCTGCTCCAACGCCGCGTCCTACGCGAAGCCGCATCCCAATCTGCCGCCGTTCGAGCCATGGCCCGAGGCCACGGGCGGGGCGAAGATCCGGACCTACAGCCTCGACATCGCGGCCGCGCCCGGCCGGTTCGGGCGGATCTTCCGCTGCTCGACCTTCATGGTGAATTTCCTCGAGCCGCGAAACGGTCCGCGCGATCCGTCCAAGATGTCGCCGCACCATCACGACGATTTCGAGCAATGTTCGCTGGCGCTGGCCGGCACCTTCGTCCATCACTTGCGCTGGCCGTGGACGACGGATATGGCCGAGTGGCGCGACGACGATCACGAGAGCTGCGGATCGCCGTCCGTCGCCGTTATACCGCCGCCGGCCATTCACACCTCGCAGGCCGTCGATCCCAGGCTCAATGTTCTCGTCGACATCTTCTGCCCGCCGCGCCTGGATTTTTCCGCCAAGCCGGGGTGGGTGCTGAACGCGGATGAATATCCGATGCCCGCGCAAGGGGCCGCCGGCAAATCCGCCGCCTGAGCCGTCTTCAACCGAAAGGGGCCCCGACATGGCCGACCAGCAAAAGTCCTACCCGACCACCGTGCGGCTGCCGCCGCTGTCGCGGCTGGCCGAGGTCAACGAGCTTCTCGCCGGCGCGATCGACCTGCACTGCCACAGCGGTCCGGCGGCGATGCCGCGCATCCTCGATCATCACGACGAGCTGATGGATGCGGCGGAAGCGAAATTCCGCGCCGTGCTTTATAAGGATCATTTCTATGCCGGCATGGCGCACGCGATCCTGCTGGAGAAGCTGTTTCCCGAAACCAACGTGAAACTGTTCTCCGGGATCGCATTGAACAATGCGTCGGGCGGCATCAACCCGCACGCGGTCGACCACACCATCAAGCTTGGCGGCAGGATCGTCTGGATGCCGACGCTGTCCGCGGCGAACCATATCGAGGCCATGGCGAAGGGAAATACGACCTTCCCGAAAACCGCGCAGAAAATGCTCGATCCGATCCCGCTGTCCGCGCTGGACGCCAACGGCAAGCTCACGGACGATACGAAGAAAGTCATCGATCTCATTGCGGAAGCCGACATCATCCTGGCCGGAGGCCATCTGCCTGCCAGCGAGCTGCACATCCTGTTCGACGAGGCGGCGCGGCGCGGCGTCAAGAAGATGATGGTCAACCATCCGACCTACATCGTCGGCTGCAACGACACCGATATCCGCCAACTCGTGGCGCGTGGCGTCAAGATGGAGCATTCGATCTGCATGTTCATCGAGGGCAAGTCGTTGAAGTACAGCCCGGACGATCTCGCGCACCTGATCGAGGTGGCCGGCGTCGACAATACGATCCTGTCGTCCGACCTGGGCTTGCAGGGATCGCAGCGTCCGGTCGACGGTTTCCGCAGCATCACGCAGATCCTGCTCGATCTGCAGATGCCGCGCACCGCGATCAAAAAGCTCATCAGCGACAACGCCGCGCGGTTTCTCAATCTTCCGGCAACCCAGTCGGCCGCGCAGAACGCCGCCTAGCAGCAGACGCGCAAAAGACTGCGACAAGCGGCCGGCGCCAAAAGGGGAGGAGGTCATCATGGATCGGATCGATCGCGACGCGCTGAAAGGCTGGCGACGGTGGAAGCCCCTGGCTGCGGCATTGTTGCTGGCCGTATTAAACCATCCCGCCTTTGCTGAAGGCCCGCCAAAGCCTCCGATCGTCCTGGAATCGACGGGCGCCTATGAGGTGGGCTGCAAGGTCATCAGCAAGCCCGGCGATCCCAACCAGACGCTCTCCTGCGATCATGGTTATGTCGAATATTTCATCCCCGTGAAGCGGCGCAGCGTCGGCCTGATCATGTGGCATTCCTCGAGCACCAAGGTGTGGGAAAACCGCTGGGACGGCGGCGAGGGCTACAAGAGCATCTTCCTGCGCAAGGGATATCCCGTCTACCTCTGGGACGGCCCGCGCGTCGGCCGCGCGAACTGGAGTTGCGAGCCGATCACCTACACTCCGGAATATTTCGACCAGCGCAACTTCGCCGCCTGGCGTTTCGGCGTGACCTTTCCCAACTGGAATCCGGGCCTGCAATTTCCGACCGCCGACAAGGAAGCCTGGGAGCAGGCGACGCGCGCGCGTTACGACGAGTTCGACACGCTCGAGAATGTCTTGTTGCAGGCGGATGCCGGCGGTCAGGCCATCGACAAAATCGGCCCCGTCGTGGCGCTGACAAATTCCGCCGGCGGCTGGCGCGCACTGATGTCGGCAGTCAGGGCGAAGAGCGACAGCATGAAAGGCATCGTCGCCTACGAGACTCCGGGCTTCGTTTTCCCGGAGGGAGAGGGGCCCGAGCCGCAGCCGAAGGCGCCGTTCGGTCCCAATGCGGTGCCGCTCGACGAGTTCATGAAGCTAACGAAATTTCCGATCCAGATGGTGTTCGGGGACTACACCGACACGCGTCCGATCTGGGCTGCCTCGATCAAGCTGGCGCACACCTTCTGCGACATCGTCAATCAGCACGGCGGCGATTGCGAAGTCCTGCTGCTTCCGGATGTGGGGCTGCGCGGCAACTCCCACATCGCCTTTGCCGATCTCAACAACGAGGCCGTCGCGGACGAACTATCGAAATGGCTGCACCGCAAGGGCCTCGACAGGTTTGCCGGAGAATAACATGCGCCTCTTCTCTATCGGCCTCCTCGGTCTTGCGCTCATGCTTGCGCCGTGTGAGCGCGCAGCCGCGCAAGACAAAGCGCAGGCGTGGCCGGAGCATCCGGTCACGTTCATCGTGCCGTTCCCGGCCGGCGCCGCCGTCGACGCGCTGGCGCGCGCCGTCGCCGTCGAGCTCAGCGAGAAATTCGGCAAGCAGTTCATCGTCGACAACCGCGCGGGCGCGGGCGGTAATCTCGGCGGCGCGTCGGTCGCGAGGTCGGCCGCCGACGGCTACACGCTGTTGTTCGGCACGCCGGCGCCGATCGCACTCAACAAGCTCATGTACAAGGGCCTGGCCTACGACTCCGAGCGGGATTTCACGCCGGTTGTGCTCGTCGCCAAGTCTCCATTGGTGATCACGGCAAGGCTCGACTTTCCGGCGAAGACGCTCGCCGAGCTGATTGCCTATGCCAAGCGGAATCCGGGCAAGGTCAATGTCGGCGTTCCCGGCAATGGCACGCTCGGACACATCACCTCGGCGCTGATCCAGCAGTTTGCCGGCGTGCAGATGACCAACGTGCCGTATCGTGGTTCGGCGCCGCTGATGACGGACCTGCTCGGGGGACAGATCGACGTCGCCATGGATTTCATGCCGAGCTACCTGCCGCTGGTGGCTGGCGGCAAGGTCCGCGCGCTGGCGGTGACGACGAGCGGTCGTGCCGTGCAATTGCCCGATGTAGCGACGGTGCAGGAAGCGGGATTTGCCGGTTTCGAGGCGACCGCGTGGTACGCGATCGTTGCTCCAACCGGCACGCCGCCCGAGATCGTGACCAGGCTGAACGAAGCGGTGAACGCCTTCTTGAAGAGCGACAAGGGCAAGGCCATCCTCGAGCAGAACGCGCTGCAAGGCGTCGGCGGTTCTCCGGACGACCTCAAGGCGTTCATCGCGGGCGAACTCGCCAAATGGGGCCCCGTGATCGCAGCCGCGAAGATCACGATGTAGCCGGGCCGCCCGCGAGAGCTGCCGACGGATCGCGCGGTCGCGATCAGTTGGTCAGAGGCGTCGCATAGCCGGCAACGAGCTTGACGAGGTCAGCTTGCCGCGTGGCGCCGGTTTTTTCGAACAGACGGTTGACATGGGTCCTCACCGTCGTGTCCGCGACGCCGAAGGCGGTAGCGACTTCGGGAACGCCGCCCACCTCGATGATAGCCAACAGGATGCGAAGTTCAGTGGGTGTCAACTTGAACGCTTCACCGATGACCTGTGACATCGCCGAGGCCACCAGGGCAGCCCTGCGAACGAACAGGGCCGCGGCCGCGGTGTAAACGATGCCGGCGCGACGGCGCGCTCCCGAGGTCAGCGGCAGCGCATGCGCGACGTAACGCTCGCCGCTTTTTCCGGTCAGCGGCACGGCGATCCCTTTGGTACCCAACGCCGCGTCGCCCCGGCCTGCATTCGCAAAGATGTCTCGCAGGGTTTGCTGGGCCCGTGCATCGCGTGCCACCAGCCGTCCGCCGATGGAATCGAGGATATCGCGTGCGGCAAGAATGGCGTTGCCGGCGGCATTGGCGTGAATGAGGCGGCCATCCGCGTCGACCAGATACATGCCCGAGCTGAGCCCATCGAGGGCATCGACAAATGTCGCAGCTTCCGCGGCCTTGAACTCGAACATCTTGCCGATCAGGATGGAACGCCTGATATGCGGCGCGATCAACCGCATGTGCTGGCGCGCCCGGTCATCAACAGTGCCGTTTCGCTCGTGGCGGAACACTCCGAAGATGGCCGCGCTGATGGCAGTCCTGTCGATCACCGCGCTGACGAAATCGACAAAGCCGCAAGGCTGCGCCCATTGGCGGTATAGTTCGGTCCGGGCCAACTCCCTGAAGGGGATCAGATCGGTGGTTGCGACCGGCTCTTCAAGATCGCCAAGGAAATGCCGCTCCAACGGATCAATCTGCTGAAAGAGATAGGCCGGCAATGGCCTTTCAAACCCGAAATGGTGCGGGCTGGAAGCGTGGTCGGCCCCAACGTCCTTGCAGAAAAGGGCAGCGCCGGCCCCGCCGACGAAATCCGCCGACCTTTCGATCGCACATTGCCAAAGCGAGGGGTCGATGGCGGCGTCGTAAATGACGCCGATCAGATCGCTCAGCCGCTGTTCGCGCGAACGCCCGCCCGGCGCGACGGCCGGGACCGGTCTCAGGCTCGACGCAATATTCATTTCAAGAAGACCCTCCGGAGCATCACGACAGTCGTGCTCCTGATGGAGCCGGTCACGTCGTGTCCGCTCAAGTCATGCTTTCAGGCCCGCTTGGGCGCGCCCGGCGGGGTCGATTCCTCATTGTACCTTGCCGGCATGGCAGCGCATCCTTCGATCGGAGGATGGACGGTTTGGCCGGTGGCCAGGCGGTGCCGCCGCCTTTCTCACCCCTGTTGTCGGTTCATTGATGGTCGAGCCGGTCACAGCCCGGCGGTACTCGGAGTTTCGGCACGATGTGCGGCGGATAAAGCTGTTGCATTTCCGGTATGCCTTCGGTCCGGCAGAGCCACGCGGTGTTCGGCGCAAAAACAACAGACATCCTTGCTCTCGCATGCTCCAAGCTCGTAATGGAATGCAATCGCCCTGCGATTGTCCGCACGCGGATACGACCAGACTTCCCGCATTCCGAATTGCTCATGGCATCGCAGTATCGCCGCGGCGTTGAGCCAGGCCGCCAGGCTGAGGGACCTGGTTCGCTCCGCAGCCCGGCGAACGGAATGGGTCCGGCGGGGGCGGATCGCCGAATTCAGGCCGCACGCAGTGAAACGAAATGCGGGGCCCGCATGGACAAGATGATGATACATCGTGGTGCCGATCGCGATCCCGTCTTCATCCAGCAAGAGGCTCGTGAGTACCGCGCTGTCGCATCCCTCCACGAAGTATTGCGGCTGCGGAAACATGTTTGCCCGGGCATGGAGCTCCTGGACCTGCCGAAGGTGTCCGGGTTCGGCATGGTCCGCGAGGT
>Ga0134128_10010776_pt1 | contig 10944 bp, 8 predicted proteins | sample KB31754_FD_96462 | JGI IMG/M metagenome (GOLD analysis project Ga0134128, IMG submission 96462) | Terrestrial soil microbial communities with excess Nitrogen fertilizer from Kellogg Biological Station, Michigan, USA - KB3-175-4 | ecosystem: Environmental > Terrestrial > Soil > Unclassified ...
CCGGTTCGCTCGCGCCATGCCTATCTGCGCGATCCCGACGAGATCTACCGCCAATCCTTCGCGCGCATCCGTGAAGAGGTGGATCTCTCGCGCTTTCCCGACGAGCTGCATGGGCTGGTGCTGCGCCTCGTCCATGCGGCGGGCGATCCGTCGCTGGCGCGCGATCTCGTCTGGTCCGAGGGCGCTGCGGCGAGGGGGCGCGCCGCGCTGGCCGCCGGCGCGCCGGTCCTGGTCGATGCAAAGATGGTGCGCGCCGGCATCATCGACCGCGTGCTGCCGCGACGCAATCGCGTGCGCTGCCTGCTCGACGATCGGCGCGTGCCGGCTCTCGCACGCCGGCTCGGCACGACACGCTCGGCCGCCGCGGTCGAGCTGTGGCGGCCGCAGCTCGCCGGCGCGGTCATCGCCATCGGCAACGCGCCGACCGCGCTCTTCCACGTGCTCGAAATGCTGGAGGCAGGCGCGCCGCTGCCGGCGCTGGTGCTGGGCTTTCCCGTGGGCTTCGTCGGTGCGGCCGAGGCCAAAGCGGCGCTTGCCGCGAACGCGCTCGGCCTACCCTTCATCGCGCTCACCGGCAGGCGCGGCGGCAGCGCGCTCGCCGCCGCCGCGGTGAACGCGCTTTCCGGGGCGGGGCCGTGACCCCCTGGCTCACGGTGGTCGGCATCGGCGAGGACGGGCTTGCCGGTCTTTCCGCTGCAGCGCGCGCGCTCATCGACGCAGCCGAGCTGCTGGTCGGCGGCGAGCGGCACTTGGCGCTGGTGCCGCCGGGCAAGGCCGAGCGCCTCGCCTGGCGGCAGCCGCTCGTCGACACCATTGCGCTCATCACTGCGCGCCGCGGCGCACGCGTGGTGGTGCTGGCGAGCGGCGATCCCATGTGCTACGGCGTCGGCTCGACGCTTCAGCGCCACATTGCCGCCGGAGAGATGACCGTCCTGCCGCAGCCCAGCGCTTTCAGCCTCGCCGCCGCGCGCCTCGCCTGGCCGCTCGATGGCTGCGTCATGCTGAGCCTGCATGGCCGCCCGCTCGAAGCCTTGCGGCTGCATTTGGCGCCCGGAGCGCGGCTCCTTGTGCTCACCAGCGATGGTGATACGCCCGTCCAGGTGGCGAAGCTCCTGGTCGAGAGCGGCTGGGGGCCGAGCGCGATGACCGTCTTCGCCCATATGGGCGGCGAGCGCGAGCGGCGCATCGACGGCACGGCCGAGAGCTGGCCGCTCGGCCGCGTCGCGGCGCTCAACACGCTCGCTATCGAGTGCAAGCCCGGCACCGCTGCGCGCCCTCTTTCGCGTCTCGCCGGGTTGCCCGATGACGCCTTCGAGCATGACGGCCAGCTCACCAAGCGCGAGATTCGCGCGGCTTCCCTGGCGGCGCTGTCACCGCTGCCGGGCGAGCTGCTCTGGGATGTCGGCGCCGGCAATGGCTCGATCGCCATCGAGTGGCTGCGGGCGAGCCGCACGCTCACGGCCATCGCTGTCGAGCGCGATGCGATGCGCTGCGCGGTGATCGCGCGCAACGCGGCGGCGCTGGGCGTGCCGGAATTGCGCATCGTCCAGGGCACCGCGTCGGCGGTCCTCGCGGGTCTGCCGCCGCCCGATGCGATCTTTTTCGGCGGCGGCGTCAGCGAGGCGCCGCTCTGGGACGCGCTGTGGCGCGCGCTGAAGCCGGGCGGCCGGCTCGTCGCCAATGCGGTGACACTCGAGGGCGAGGCCCAACTGCTAAAGTGGCAGGCGCAGCAGGGCGGCGATCTCCTGCGGCTTGCCGTGTGGCGCAGCGAGCCGATCGGCGGCTTTCTCGGCTGGCGGCCGCTGATGCCGGTGAGCCAGCTCATTCTGGTGAAGCCGCGGGATCCGGCGCCGTGATCGAGCGCTGGAGCGTCGGCTGGCGGCCTTACGCGCTGATCGCGCTGCTCTGTTTCGGACTCTATCTGCCGGGCATCGCGACGCTGCCGGTGACCGATCGCGACGAGGCGCGCTTCGCGCAGGCGACGCGGCAAATGCTGGAGACGCAGGATTTCCTGCGCATCCGCTTTCAGGACGAGGCGCGCAACAAGAAGCCGGCCGGCATCTATTGGCTGCAAAGTGCGGCGGTGGCACTGCTGAGCACGCCCGAGAGCGCCGCCATCTGGCCCTATCGAGTGCCCTCGCTGCTGGGTGCGCTGGCGGCGGCGCTGCTCACTTTCGCGCTGGGGCGCGCGCTGGTGGGGCCCACGGCGGCGCTGCTTGGCGCGGCGCTGCTCGCGTCCTCGATCGGCGTGGTGGTCGAGGCGCATCTCGCCAAGACCGATGCGGTGCTGCTCGCCACGGCGGTGGCGGCGCAGGGCGCGCTCGGCATGATCTATGGCGCGGCGCGGCAAGGCCGGGATAAAGCGCCCTGGGGCTGGGCGCTGCTTTTCTGGCTTGCGCAGGCGGCGGCCATTCTGGTGAAAGGCCCGGTCGTGCCGGGACTCACCCTGCTCACCGTGGCGGCGCTGTCGCTCGCCGACCGCGACGCGCGCTGGCTGCGCAGCTTGCGCCCGCTCTGGGGCCTGCCGCTGCTGCTGGCGATTACCGCACCCTGGTTTATCGCCATCACGCGCGCCACCGGCGGCGCCTTTCTCGATCAGGCGGCCGGGCATGATTTCCTCGGCAAGCTCATCGGCGTGCAGGAAGCGCATGGCGCTTGGCCGGGCTACTATCTGGTGCTGCTCTTTCTCACCTTCTGGCCGGGCTCGCTGCTGCTCGGACCCGCCGCGGCCTGGGCCTGGCAGGCGCGCGGGGCGGTGGGCGAGCGCTTTCTTCTCGCCTGGGCGCTGCCCTTCTGGCTGCTGCTCGAGCTGGTGCCCACCAAACTGCCGCACTACATCCTGCCGGTCTATCCCGCGGTTGCGCTGCTCGTCGGTCGCGCCGTTCTGGCGATGGCCGAGCAGCGGCTGGTGCGCCGCCGCTGGCTCGAGCCGATCGTGCTGGTGCTCTGGCTGGCGGCAAGCCTCGCTCTCGCCCTGCTGCTGGTGCTGGTGCCGTTGCGCTTTGCCGGCGCGCTCGACATTGCCGGCGTTGTCGCCGCGGCGATTCTCTTGGGTTTCGGCACGCGGCTCGCGCTCGCCGCCTGGCGAGGGGGCGGTGGCGGCCTCGTCGCGCGCGCGGCGCTGCTGGCACTGCTCGTGCTGCCGCCGACGCTCGCCCTCGTCGCACCCGCGCTCGACGGACTCTGGCTCAGCCGTTCGGCCGCGGCCCTGGTCGCGCATTACCGGCCACCCTCCAGCGCGCCGGTGGTGGCGGTGGGCTATAGCGAGCCCAGCCTCGTCTTCCTGCTCGGCACGGCGACGCGCCAGCTTTCGCCCGACGCGGCGGCGCAATACATCACCTCCGCGCGCGGCGCCGCGGCGCTGGTGAGCGAGCCGGACGACGCCGCCTTCCACGCCGCGCTTCGCCGCCGCGGCTGGGAGGCGCGCGCCGTCGGGCGCGTCAGCGGCCTCGACTATTCGAGTGGCCGCGCTCTGGCGCTGACGCTCTATACCGGGGCGCCCGGATGACCGGCACGCTGCGCGGGCTCGGTCTCGGTCCGGGCGATCCCGAGCTGGTGACGTTGAAGGCGCTCCGCCTGCTGCGCGCCTCGCCGGTGGTGGCTTATCCCGCACCCTTGGGCGGGACGAGCTTCGCGCGCCGCATCGTCGCCCGCTTCCTCTCGCCGGCGCAGCGCGAGATCGTGATATCCGTACCGATGGAGCAGGCGCGCTTTCCCGCCCAATCGGTCTACGACGAAGCGGCCCGGCGCCTCGCGGTCGAGCTCGAGGCCGGGCGGGATGTCGCCATGCTGTGTCAGGGCGATCCGTTCTTCTACGGCTCCTTCATGTATCTCTTCGCGCGCCTCGCCGAGCGTTTTGTCGTCGAGGTGGTGCCCGGCGTCTCCTCGCTCGCCGCTTGCGCCGCCGCGGCGCAATCGCCGCTCGCCGCTCGGCTCGACACGCTGCTGGTGCTGCCGGCCTCGCTCTCCGAGCAGCAGCTCCTTTGCCGCCTCGCCGAGGCCGACGCGGTGGCGATCATCAAGCTCGGCCGGCATTTCGCCAAGGTGAAGGCGGTGCTCGATCGCCTCGGCCTTGCCGCGGCGGCGCGCTACGTCGAGCATGCGAGCCTTGCGAGCGAGCGCGTTCTGCCGCTCGATGCGGTGCGCACCGAGGACGTGCCTTATTTCTCGATGATCCTGCTGCATCGCCGCGGCGTGGAGCTCCGATGAGCGGCGCGCCGCCGCGCGGGGTTGCGATCCTCGTGCTCGGCCCGAGCGCGCTGCCGCTCGCCGAACGGCTGAAAGGGCATCTGCCCGATGCGCGGATCCACGCACCCGCCAAGCGGCGCCTTGCCGCCGATATCGCCTTCGAGGACGCGGTTGCGCACATCGCCGCGCTCTTCGCTGCGGGAACACCCATTCTCGGCCTTTGCGCTGCCGGCATCCTCATTCGCGCGGTGGCGCCGCTTCTCGACGACAAGCGGAGCGAGCCGCCGGTCGTGGCGATGGCCGAGGACGGCTCTGCGGCGGTGCCGTTGCTCGGCGGGCACCGTGGCGCCAATGCGCTGGCCCGCGCCGCTGCATCGCTCGCCGGCGGCGTCGCGGCGATCACGACGGCCGGGGAGGTGCGGCTCGGGTTGGCGCTGGACGAGCCGCCGCCAGGCTGGCGCGTCGCCGATCCGGCGCGGGTGAAGCCGGTGGCGGCGGCGCTCATCGCCGGCGACAAGGTGGCGCTCGAGATCGAAGCGGGAAATGCCGATTGGCTTGCCGGCGCCGAACTTCCGTTCGCAGAGGGCGCGGATCTCGCGATCCGTGTCACCGATCGCGCGGTCGCTCCCGGCGAGCGCGCGCTGGTGCTGCATCCGCCGGTGCTGGCGCTCGGGGTTGGCTGCGAGCGCGGCTGCGGCATCGACGAGCTTGCTGCACTCGCCCAGGCGACGCTGGCAGAAGCTGGCCTTGCGCCGCAGGCGGTTGCGGCGGTCGTCTCGATCGAGCTGAAGCTCGACGAGCCGGCGCTGCACGAGCTTGCCGCGCGGCTCGGCGTTCCCGCGCGCTTCTTCACCGCCGCCGAGCTCCTCGCCGAGACGCCGCGGCTCAGCATGCGCTCCGAGGCGGTGTTCCGCGAAACCGGCTGCTGGGGCGTTGCCGAAGGCGCCGCGCTGGCCGCGGTGGGCGCGACCGGCGCGCTCGTCGCGCCAAAGCGGAAATCGACCCGCGCCACCTGCGCCATCGCCCGCGCCGCCGCACCGCTCGACCCCTCGACGATCGGCCGCCCGCGCGGCAGCCTCGCCGTCATCGGCATCGGTCCCGGCGACCCCGCCTGGCGCACCCCCGAGGCGGAGCGTGCGCTCGCCGCCGCAACCGATGTCGTCGGGTATGGGCTCTATCTCGATCTGCTGGGCGCGGCGATCGACGGCAAGGCGCGGCACGAGAGCGGCCTCGGCGCCGAGGAGGCGCGCGCCGTGCGGGCGCTCGAGCTTGCCGCCGACGGCCGGAGCGTGGCGCTCGTCTCGTCGGGCGATGCCGGCATCTACGGATTGGCGGCGCTGGTCTTCGAGCTGATCGATCGCGGCGAGCAGCCGGCGTGGCGCCGCCTCGCGCTCACCGTCGTGCCCGGTCTCTCGGCGCTGCAGGCGGCGGCGGCCCGGCTCGGCGCGCCGCTCGGCCATGATTTCTGCGCCATCTCGCTCTCGGACCTGCTCACCCCCTGGCCGGTGATCGAGCGGCGGCTGCGCGCCGCGGCCGAAGGCGATTTCGTCGTCGCTCTCTACAATCCGCGCTCCGAGCGGCGCCGGATGCAGCTCGGCGCGGCGCGCGACATTCTGCTGGCGCGTCGCGCGCCGGAGACGCCGGTGGCGCTGGCGCGCAATCTCGGCCGCCCCGGCGAAAGCATCGCGCTCACGACGCTTGCTGCGCTCGAGGAGGATGCCGTCGACATGCTGACCCTGGTGCTGGTCGGCAGCAGCACGACCCGCGTCATCGCCGGTGCGGCGTCCCGCCTCTATACGCCGCGCGGCTATGCGGCAAAGCGCGTCGCGCCATGACCGTGCATTTTATCGGCGCCGGGCCGGGTGCCGCCGATCTCGTCACGCTGCGCGGCTTGCGGCTCATCGAACGCTCGCCGGTCTGCCTCTATGCGGGCTCGCTGGTGCCGCCGGAGATCCTGCGCGCCGCGCCCGCCGGCGCGCGGCTCGTCGATACCGCACCGCTCACCCTCGACGAGATCGTCGCCGAGATGGCGGCGGCGCATGACCGCGGCGAGGATGTGGCGCGGCTCCATTCCGGCGATCTGTCGCTTTATGGCGCGATCGCCGAGCAGATGCGCCGGCTCGACGCGCTCGGCATTCCCTATGACCTGACGCCGGGGGTCCCCGCCTTCGCCGCTGCCGCCGCCGCGCTCGGCATCGAGCTGACGCTGCCGGAGATGGCGCAGACGGTGATCCTGACGCGAACCGCCGTGCGCGCCTCGCTGATGCCGCCGGGCGAAGATCTGGCGACGCTGGGGCGCAGCGGTGCCACGCTGGTGCTGCATCTCTCCATCAACAACCTCGCCAAGGTGGTGCGCGAGCTGCTGCCGCATTACGGCGCCGATTGTCCGGCGGCGGTGGTCTGGCGCGCGAGCTGGCCCGATCAACGCATCCTGCGCGGCACCCTCGCCACGCTTCGCGATCGGGTGAAGGAAGCGGGATTTACCCGCACCGCGCTGATCCTCGTCGGCCGCGTGCTCGCCGCGCCTGAGGCAGTCGAGAGCCGGCTCTATGCCGCAAGCCACAGTCATGTGCTGAGAAAGCGGAAGCAGCGCTGACCTGCCGCGGCGCCGCGCGCGCCGACCCGATGAAGATAATTTCCATTGCCAATCGGCGCTCAACGGGCGGATGCTGATCGCGTCCTGCCCGGCGGAGCGATCGCTGTGGGGTCTGAACCTTCCGCGGACGGGACAGGAACAAGAACAAGAGCGACGTTCGAACCGTCGGATGAGCGGCGCGCCCTCCATGGGGCGGCGCCGTTCGCGCGCCTGTGCATCGATCTGGGAGGACAACACCGGCAAGGGAGGACACGACCATGGCGACGACCGTAGAGGCGGCTGCTCAAGTGCCTTGGTGGAAAGAGCCCACGAAAGATCAATGGCTGGCCTGGGTGGCTGCCTGGCTGGGCTGGACCCTCGACGCATTCGACTTCACGATCTTTCTGCTCATCATGGTGCCGATCGCTCAGTCCTTCGGCGTTCCGCTGGTCGCGGTCACCGCCGTCTTCACCATCACTCTCTGGCTGCGTCTCGCCGGAGCCGTCGGCTCCGGCTGGCTTGCCGACCGCATCGGCCGCAAAAAGCCGCTGATGATCTCCATCCTCTGGTACTCCATCTGCAATTTCGCCGCCGGTCTGGCGCCGAGCTTCCTGCTGCTCTTCGTCTTCCGCGCGCTGCTCGGCGTCGGCATGGGCGCGGAATGGCCGGCCGGCGCGGCCCTGGCGATGGAATCCTGGCCGGCGCGCTCGCGCGGCTTCATGAGCGGCGTGCTGCAGGGCTCCTGGAGCATCGGCTTCCTGCTGTCGAGCGCCGCCTATGGCCTGCTTTACGATGTCATCGGCTGGCGCGGCCTGCTGATGCTCGGCATTCTGCCGGCACTGGCTGTGGTCTGGATCCGCACCTATGTCAAAGAGCCCGAGGTCTGGTTGGAGAATCGCCGGCTGCAGCGCGAGCAGAAGAAGGAATTCCGCGCGCCGCTGCTCGACATCTTCCGGCTGCGGCTGCTCGGCAACACGCTCAGCGCCTGCTTGTGGATGGGCAGCGGCTTCGTCGTCTACTACTCTGTCTACGGCATGTTCGCGACGCATCTGCAGAAGGATCTGCATCTCGACGCGGCGATGATCGCCATGCCGATCGCGCTCGCCAATCTCGTCGCCTTCTTCGCCAGCGGCTTCTGGGGCTGGGTCGCCGATCGCTGGGGCCGGCGCTGGGCGATGATCATCCCGGCGGCCATCGGCTTCTTCATCACGCCTCTCTATCTGTTTACGGCCTCCTACGCAGTCATCGCCGGCGCCTTCATCCTTCAGGGCGCCTTTCTCGGCGCGATCTACGGGCAGAATCCGGCCTATCTCGCGGAGCGCTTTCCGACCGAGGTGCGCGCCACCGCGTCGGGCTTCTGCTATCACCAGGGCGCGATCTGGGCGGGCTTCACCGGACCGGTCCTGGCCATCCTCGCGGAGGGCCAGCCCATGGGCTTCGCCGTGCCCATGCTGATTGCGACCTGCAGCGCGGCGGCGGTCTTCGTCTTCGCCCTGCTCATCGGTCCTGAGACCAAGGGCAAGGTGCTGGAGCGGCGGCTGACCTTGGTTTCCGAGTACTGAGCGGGGGTGGGGCGGGCGGCGCCGTCCGGCGCCGCCCGTTTGTGAACGGAGCCGGGGCGATGAAGCCCTGGCCGAGCGCTCCGGGGTCAGCGTCAGCATGCTTTCGACCGTCGAGCGCGGCCAGAAAGTACCGTCCATCCTGGTTATGGGACAGGTCGCGACCGCCCTCGATACCTCGATAGGCCGTCTCCTCGACGAGGAGGCGAGCCCTCGGGTGATTGTGATGCGCATTCTCGATCAGCGCGTCATCAAGGATGCGGCGGGTATAGAACGGCGCAGCCTTTCGCCGGTACTCCCGGGCGTCGAGTTCGAACTCATGCGCATGACGCTTGCGCCGGGCGTCGACGCCGGCACCTTCCCACCGCATCGCGCCGGGTCGCGCGAATATCTCGCTGTCGAGCGTGGCACGCTGACCTTGACGCTCGCCGGAACCGAGTATGTTCTTCGGGCGGGCGACAGCATCTATCACGATGGCGACTTGGAGCATGGCTACCGCAACGACGGTCGCATGCCTTGCACCTATTATCTTGCAATGGATGTTGTTGGTAAGGCGTCCTGATCAGCAAGCTGTCTCTGGCGTCGAACTCGACCGCCGGCGGCAGACCCGGCATTTGGGGGAGGGCGGCGATGAAGGTCTCGATCCTCGACGATTACTTCGACACGCTGCGCGGTCTGCCCTGCTTCGCCAAGCTCGCCCGGCACGAGGTCACCGTCTGGAACGACCATGTCGACGATATCGACACGCTCGCCCGCCGGCTCGCCGATACGGAAGCGCTGGTCCTCATCCGTGAGCGCACCAAAATCCGCGCGCCGCTGCTGGAGCGTCTGGCGAAGCTCAGGCTGATCAGCCAGCGCAGCGTCTATCCGCATATCGATATCGACGCCTGCACTGGGCTCGGCGTGCTTGTCTGCTCGAGCATGCATCCTGGCACGCCCTCCTATGCGACGGCGGAATTCACCTGGGGCCTGGTCTTGGCGGCGCTGCGCCAGATCCCGCAGCAGGTCTCTTCGCTGAAAGCGGGGCGCTGGCAGAGCGGCGTCGGCACCTCGTTGCGCGACAAGACGCTCGGCATCTACGGCTATGGCCGGATCGGCAGCGTCGTCGCATCCTATGGCCGGGCCTTCGGTATGCGCGTGGTCGCCTGGGCGCGTCCGGACTCACTCGCGCGGGCGCGGCAGGACGGCTACGAGGCGGCCAGCAGCAAGGAGGAGTTCCTCGAGGCCTGCGATGTGATCTCGCTGCATATGCGGCTTGTCTCCGCGACGCGCGGCATCGTCACCGCTGCCGATCTGGCGCGCATGAAGCCCACCGCGCTGCTGGTCAACACCAGCCGCGCCGGCTTGATCGAGCCGGGCGCGCTCGCGGCGGCGTTGGCGGCGGGGCGTCCGGGCTTCGCTGCGGTCGACGTCTTCGAGGAGGAGCCGATGACCGATCCGCACCATCCGCTGCTGCTCAGCGACAAGGCGCTCTGCACGCCGCATCTCGGCTATGTGACGCGCGAGGAGTATGAGCTGCAATTCATCGACATCTTCGACCAGATCAACGCCTATGCCGCGGGCGCGCCGATCAACATGGTGAATGCACTGGTGCTCGAGACGCCGCGGCAGCGGCGCTGATCCAGCGCCGTCAGAGCGCGGCGAGCCCGCTTGCGCCGAGCGCGCCGAGGATGACGACGAGCCAGGGCGGCACGCGCCAGAAGACGAGCAGTAGGAAGGCGGTGAGGCCAAGCGCGAAATCGCTGGGCCCGAGGATCGCGCTCGTCCAGACCGGCCGGTAAAGCGCCGCGAGCAGCAGCCCCACCACCGCGGCGTTGACGCCTTTCATCGCCGATTGCACCGCCGCGCGGCGACGCAGCGCCTCCCAGAACGGCAGCACCCCCACCAACAGCAGAAAGGAGGGCAGGTAGATTGCGCTGAGGCAAAGCAGTCCGCCGACCCAGCCGTTGGGCGCCGGCCCCATCACCGTGCCCAGATAGGCGGCGAAGGTGAAGAGCGGCCCCGGCACCGCCTGAGCCGCACCATAGCCGGCGAGAAAGGTATCGTTTGAGACCCAGCTTGGCGGCACCACCGCCTGCTGCAGCAGCGGCAGCACGACATGACCGCCGCCGAACACCAGCGAGCCGGAACGATAAAAGCTGCTCGCCAGTGCCACTGCGTGATCGCCGGTCGCCGCGGCGAGCAGCGGCAGGCCGAACAGCAGCGCGAAGAACAGCATGAGCGCGGCGAGCGAGAGCGTCCGGCTGAGCCTGAGGCCGAGCGCGGTCGCGCCGCCGCCCAGCGCAGGCGGCAGGAGGCGCCAGCCGACGAACCCGCCCAACAGGATCGCGCCGATCTGCCCGGCCGCCGAGGGCGCCGCCAGCGCCAGCAGCGCCGCGCCCACGGCGAGGCTCGCGCGCTCGCGGTCTGGGCAAAGCTTGCGCGCCATGCCCCAGACGGCTTGAGCCACGACGGCGACTGCGACGATCTTGAGCCCGTGCAGCCAGGCAGCATGCGCCGTGTCGCCGAGCGCGCCCACCCCGTAGCCAAACGCGATCAGCGCCAGCGCCGAGGGCAGGCTGAAGCCGACCCAGGCGGCGACGGCGCCGGGCAGGCCGGCGCGCAGCAGGCCGAGCGTGATGC
>Ga0134128_10010778_pt1 | contig 10944 bp, 19 predicted proteins | sample KB31754_FD_96462 | JGI IMG/M metagenome (GOLD analysis project Ga0134128, IMG submission 96462) | Terrestrial soil microbial communities with excess Nitrogen fertilizer from Kellogg Biological Station, Michigan, USA - KB3-175-4 | ecosystem: Environmental > Terrestrial > Soil > Unclassified ...
CCTGACCCTGCCCTCCACAGGCACAAGCACCTCATAGGTACCCGCAAAGCGCGCATCTTTGGTGAGCGCCGCAAATGGCGCCGGGAGAGTCTTTTTGCTCTTCTTCATTGCAGTCCCTTTTGAAGTTGCGTCAGGCCGCCCGCCGGTCACGCAGTGGCGTCACTACCGCCGGCAAACGGGCGTATTTTCAGCGCTCGATTGTGTTCCCGCGAACAGCGCCTGCGATTCGGGTCGCGGACGGCTGTTTCACGATGCGTTGGATTGCGCGCAACCGATCGTGTCGAGCCATCAAAAAATGACGGCAGCGGAAGACTAGCCGGCGGCGGCTTCTTCGGATTCGGCCGTTTCGACCGGGCCGGAATCCTTGCCCTTGGCTTCCTTATCGCGATCGACGAACTCGATCACCGCGAGCGGCGCGTTATCGCCATAGCGGAAACCCGCCTTAAGGATGCGGAGATAACCACCGTTACGTTCGGCATAGCGCGGTCCAAGCACATCGAACAGCTTGTTGACGGTCGCGGCATCCCGAATGCGCGACAGCGCAAGTCGCCGCGCATGCAGGCTGCCTTTGCCGTTTTTCGCCGCCGTCACCATCTTTTCCACGATCGGCCGCAGATCCTTCGCCTTCGGCAAGGTCGTGGTGATCTGTTCGTGCTTGACCAGTGCGCAGGCCATATTGGCAAACATCGCCTCGCGATGCGCGGAGCTGCGGTTGAGACGCCGGCCGGATTTCAGGTGACGCATGGCATTTCCCTAAAAATCAGGGGCGCTCTGGTCCCAGAGCGCCCCCAAAACAGATAATCAGTACTGGTCCTCGTACCGTTTGGCCAGTTCTTCGATGTTCTCGGGCGGCCAACCCGGCACTTCCATGCCGAGATGCAATCCCATTTCCGCCAGAACGGCCTTGATCTCGTTCAGCGACTTGCGGCCGAAATTCGGTGTACGGAGCATTTCGGCTTCGGTCTTCTGGATGAGATCTCCGATATAGACGATATTGTCGTTCTTGAGACAGTTGGCCGAACGCACGGAAAGCTCCAGCTCGTCCACCTTTTTCAGCAGCACCGGATTGAAGGCGAGATCGGGCTTCGTTTCGTCGGTTACCCGTTCCTTCGGCTCCTCAAAATTGATGAAGACCTGGAGCTGGTCCTGCAGGATACGCGCGGCATAGGCGACCGAGTTGTCAGGCGATACGGCGCCGTTGGTTTCGACCGTCATCGTGAGCTTGTCGTAGTCGAGGATCTGGCCTTCACGGGTGTTCTCGACCTTGTACGAGACTTTCTTCACCGGGCTGAAGAGCGAGTCGACCGGAATGAGTCCGATCGGCGCATCCTCCGGGCGGTTGCGGTCGGCGGGCACATAACCTTTCCCCGTCGCGACAGTAAGTTCCATGCGGAATGAAACGCCCTCATCCAGCGTGCACAGCACGAGACCGGGATTGAGGATTTCGACATCGGCGACCGGCGTGATCTGGCCCGCGGTGACTTCGCCCGGTCCTTCGGCGCGCAGCGTCAGGCGCTTCGGGCCTTCGGCGTGCAGACGAAGTGCGATCTGCTTCACGTTCAGGACGATGTCCGTCACGTCTTCGCGAACGCCCGCAATAGAGGAAAATTCATGCAGCACGCCATCAATCTGAATGGCGGTGACGGCAGCGCCCTGAAGCGAAGACAGGAGGACGCGGCGCAGTGCGTTGCCAAGCGTCAGTCCAAAACCGCGCTCCAGCGGTTCTGCCACAATGGTGGCGATGCGCGTCTGCTCATGGCCGGCATCGACTTTGAGCTTCTGCGGTTTGATCAGTTCTTGCCAGTTTTTCTGAAACACTTCTTTACCTCATCGTTTCCCGGACAGAGATTGAGCCCCGCCCAATTCGTTCGATGGACCAAAAATCCGTTTGACCGGCGGTCAGACCCGCCGCCGCTTCGGTGCGCGGCAGCCGTTATGCGGGATGGGCGTCACATCGCGGATCGCGGTGACGTTCAGACCCACGGTCTGCAGCGCACGAAGCGCGGATTCGCGACCGGCCCCCGGGCCGCTGACCTCGACCTCAAGCGTGCGCATCCCGTGTTCCACCGCTTTCTTCGCTGCGTCTTCCGCTGCGACCTGCGCCGCATACGGCGTGGACTTGCGCGAACCCTTGAATCCAAGCGAACCGGCCGATGACCAGGAAATCGCATTGCCCTGACCGTCGGTGATGGTCACGATTGTATTATTGAAGGTCGCGTTCACGTGCGCGACGCCGGTCACAACGTTCTTCTTTTCCTTCTTTCGCGCGCGCTGCGCTGCTTTGGCCATTATTTAGTTACCTTTTTCTTGCCTGCAATGGCGCGTGCCGGGCCTTTGCGCGTCCGCGCGTTGGTATGCGTGCGCTGACCGCGTACCGGCAATCCACGGCGGTGGCGGAGGCCCCGATAGCAGCCGAGATCCATCAGCCGCTTGATGTTCATTGCCACCTCACGGCGCAGGTCGCCTTCCACGATGTAATCGCGGTCGATGGTTTCGCGGATCTGGATGACCTCGTTCTCCGTGAGGTCGCTGACCCGGCGCTCCTCGCCGATGCCGATTTTGCGGCAAATTTCTTTGGCGTTGGTGGGCCCGATGCCATGAATGTAGCGAAGGGCGATTTCCACGCGCTTATTGGTCGGAATATTAACCCCGGCGATGCGGGCCACGGCAGTCTCCTATTCGATGAGCGGCGGACGCGCGCAGTAGCGCCGGAGTTCCTGAAAACTCCAGCCGCAAGGGCGCGGATTATAGAAACCGGCAAATTGAAGTCAACCGGTTAACCCGTTCACGTCCGTGCGCGTATGAGCGCTGATGATGGCGCGGATTTCGGCCGCGACTTGCGGGATGGGCGCCATGCCATCAACTGTCTTGAGCTTTCCCTGAGCCTGGTAGAAAGCCAGCAAAGGTTCGGTATTCCGGCGGTAAACCTCGAGCCGCCGCCGCAGCGTTTCCGGGGTATCGTCCGGCCGCGCCGATCCGCCGGATTCCTTGACCCGCGATTCCATCCGGCCGACCATTGCCTCATCATCGACCTTAAGCTCGATCACTGCGTCGATTTGACTGCCGCGCCCCGCGAGCATGTGATCCAGCGCTTCTGCCTGGGCGATGGTGCGGGGGAATCCATCGAAAACCGCGCCGCTGGCGCAGTCTGCCTGGTCCAGCCGCTCGGAAATGATGCCGACCACGATCTCGTCGGACACCAGATCGCCGCGATCCATGATCGTCTTGCAGCGATTACCCAGCTCGGTACCTGCGGCAATCGCGGCCCGCAGCATGTCCCCCGTGGATAGCTGGGGCAGCTCCAGCTCACGCTGGAGAATGGCTGCCTGCGTACCCTTGCCTGCGCCGGGTGGCCCGAACAGGATCAGATACATTTGTAAACTCCTCCCCGGCACCGCATCGTTCGCACGGAAATCAGCTTCGCCGGCTTGTGATTCGCGCTTCCGGCCCTGAAGCGGCGCTCAGGCTCCGCCAGCACAGCGGAATCCCCGCGCCAATCCACCACCGGTTTATTTAAGACGGGCGCCCTTCAGCCGCGCCTTCCGGATCAGCCCCTCATATTGCTGCGCAATGAGCTGGCTCTGAATCTGCGCGACCGTGTCCATGGTGACGCTCACCACAATCAGCAGCGAGGTGCCGCCAAAAGCGAATTGCTGCACGTTATAGGCGCCGCCGATGATCTCGGGAACCAGGCACACGGCCGTCAGATACAGCGAGCCGACCACGGTAATCCGTGTCAGGACGAAATCGATATATTCGGCTGTCCGCTTGCCGGGACGGATGCCCGGAATGAACCCGCCATATTTCTTCAGGTTGTCGGCGGTCTCCTCCGGATTGAACACGATCGCCGTATAGAAGAAGCAGAAGAAAATGATGCCCAGGGCATACATGATGATGAACAGCGGTTTGCCGTGACCGAGCAACACCACGATATTTTGCAGCCACCCAGGAATATTTGCGGCATTGAAATTGGCGATCGTGGTGGGCAACAGCAGCAGCGACGAGGCAAAGATCGGCGGGATCACGCCCGCGACATTGATCTTCAGCGGCAGATGCGAAGATTCACCGCCGAACACACGGTTGCCCTGTTGTCGCTTGGGATATTGCACCAGCAGGCGCCGCTGGGCGCGCTCCATGAACACCACGAAGCCGACGAGGATTGCGAAGAGCGCAAACATGCCAAGCAGCAGCGCAGGGTTCACTGTGCCGGTGCGGGCCTGTTCGAAAACCTGAACCAGGAATGTTGGCAGGCGCGCGACAATACCCGCCATGATGATGAGCGAAATGCCGTTGCCGACGCCACGCGCGGTGATCTGTTCACCCAGCCACATCAGGAAAATCGTCCCGCCGGTGAGCGTAATCACAGTGGAAAGGCGGAATGCGAGTCCTGGCGCGATCACCACCGCGCCCCACTGTTCGAGGCCGATGGCAATCGCATAAGCCTGCACGGCGGCGAGCATCACCGTTCCATAGCGGGTGTACTGGTTGATCTGCTTGCGCCCTGCCTCACCCTCTTTCTTCAGCTGTTCAAGGGTGGGCGAAACCGTCGTCATCAACTGGATGATGATGGACGACGAGATGTAAGGCATGATTCCCAGTGCGAAGATCGCCATGCGCCCGATGGCGCCGCCGGCCAGCAGATTGAACACGTCGAGAAGGCTGCCCTGCTGCTGCTGGATCTGCTTGGCAAGTTCGCTCGCGTCGATGCCGGGCATCGGGATATAGGTGCCAAGCCGGGCTATGATCAGCGCCACCATGGTGAAGAGGATGCGCTGCTTGAGTTCCGTCGCCTTCGAGAAGGCGGATAGGTTAAAATTGGATGCTAATTGTTCGGCTGCCGACGGCATGGCGTACTCCGATCCAGAGCCCTTCGGCTCGACTATACAGGAACTGGGACAAAACGCGGGCCCCGCTGATATGGGTCCGCGGCGGTCGCTTTTTCAGGTTGCGGGCGTTCGCGCGGCGCGCTTTTCCGCCGCCGCCTGACGACGCTGCACGCGCTTGCCGGGCTCGCCTTTTTTGTTCAGCCGCACGGGTTTGCTATAGGTGGTTTTGACCGAACCGCCGGCCTGTTGCACAGCTTCAATGGCTGCCTGCGATGCTCCGGCAACTTCCAGATCCAGTTTCGCCGTAACCGCACCTCTGGCGAGAAGCCGCACGCCATCACGCGTCTGGCTGACCATTCCCAATTCCAGCAACCGGGCGCCGGTGATCGTTCCTTCGTTTTTCAGCAGACCACTATCGATCGCCGCCTGAATGCGCCCGAGATTGATCGGAGCAAAATCGCGCGCGAAATGATTGTGAAAACCGCGCTTTGGCAAGCGCATGTAAAGCGGCATCTGACCGCCTTCAAAACCGTGAATCGAAACGCCGGCGCGGGCTTTTGCGCCCTTGACGCCGCGGCCACAGGTTTTCCCGAGGCCCGAGGACGACCCGCGCCCCACTCTGGTGTGGCGACTGCGGGCGCCATGATTGTCGCGCAGCTGATTCAGTTTCATGTTCTATTCTTCCGTGACTTCCACAAGGTGAGCGACCTTGCGGATCATGCCCCGCACCGAGGGCGTATCCTCGAGAACCTTGCTGCGCCCGATTTTGCCCAAACCGAGTCCGCGCAGAGTTGCACCCTGCATCGCAGGCCGCCGCGCCTGACTCCGGACTTGCCGGACTGTGATCTTTCCCGCTTCAGCCATGTTTTATGTCCCCGCTGCGGCTTCCGCCCTTTCCTTGCCCTGCGTCCCGCGCTTCTGGACGATCTCCTGAACGCTTTTGCCGCGGCGCTGCGCGATGTGGCGCGGGCTCTGCTGCTGTTTCAGCGCATCGAAAGTCGCGCGCACCATATTGTATGGATTCGAAGTGCCGAGACTCTTGGCCACGACATCACCGACGCCGAGGCTTTCGAAAACGGCGCGCATCGGTCCGCCTGCAATGATGCCGGTGCCCTGATCCGCGGGACGGACGATCACCTTGCCCGCGCCGTGCCGCCCGATGGTTTCATGATGCAGCGTGCGGCCATCTTTCAGCGGAACGCGCAGCATGGCGCGTTTCGCGGCGTCCGTGGCCTTGCGAATGGCTTCCGGCACTTCGCGGGCCTTGCCATGGCCGAAGCCGACGCGGCCGCGCTGATCGCCTACTACCACGAGCGCGGCAAAGCCGAAGCGCCGTCCACCTTTCACCACTTTGGCAACACGATTGATATGCACGAGCTTGTCGACGAAATCGCCGTCCTTGTCTTCCCGCTCGCGGTGTTCACGTGCCACTTGGTACCCTTTCCTCAGAATTCGAGGCCGCCCTCGCGGGCCGCATCTGCGAGCGCCTTCACGCGCCCATGGTAGAGATAGCCGCCGCGATCAAACACAACCTGCTTGACGCCTTTTTCGATCGCGCGCTGCGCAATGAGTTTGCCGACTTCGGCGGCAGCCGCGACATTGTAGGTTTTGGCAGCGCCATTTTTGGCATTTTCCACCGAACTCGCGGCCGCAACGGTTTGCTGCGCGCCATCGTCGATGACTTGCGCATAGATATGTTTGCCCGACCGGAAAATGGACAGCCGGGGTCGGCCGCCGCTGACCTGCGCGATGTGGAATCGCACCCGCCGGCGGCGCCGTTCAAATAGAGATTTTAGATTCGCCATCGCTGATATCCGTTATTTCTTTTTGCCTTCTTTGCGGCGAATTCGCTCGCCGGCATATCTCACGCCCTTGCCTTTGTACGGTTCGGGCGGGCGGTAACTGCGGATTTCCGAGGCTACCTGCCCTACCAGTTGTTTGTCGATTCCGGTGATGGTGATGATCGTTGGCTTTTCGCACACCACCTGGATGCCGGCCGGAATTCGGTGCAGCACGTCGTGCGAGAAGCCAAGCTGCAATTGCAGATTTTTTCCCTGCACGGCGGCGCGGTAACCAACGCCCGAGATTTCCAGCTTTTCCGTGAATCCGTCGGTGACGCCGCGTACCAGATTGCTGAGCAGTGTGCGCTGCATGCCCCACATCGCGCGCGCGCGATCGCTCTGTTCGCGCGGCGTTACGGAAATGCCGGCATCGTCAACGGCTGCTTCCACTTCGGGCACGAGCTGCAGTTTGAGCTCTCCCTTCGGGCCCTTCACCGATACGGCGCCGGCCTCGAGTTTGGCGGTTACGCCCTTTGGCAGGGTCACCGGTTTTTTGCCGATACGCGACATCAAATCATCTCCATCTGGATGGTTTGTGCCCGGGTTAGAACACCCGGCACAACACCTCTCCGCCGACATTCTTCGCCCGCGCATCGGAATCCGACATCACACCCTGTGGCGTCGAAAGGATTGAAATTCCCAAACCGCCGCGATGCGGCTTCAGTTCGCTGACCGAATTGTACACCCGGCGCCCCGGCGTCGAGATGCGGGTGAGTTCACGAATGACCGGCCGTCCTTCGTAATATTTCAGTTCGATTTCGAATTCCGGCGTGCGACCCTTCATCTGCACTTCGGAATAGCCGCGAATGAAACCTTCGTCCTTGAGCACGTCGAGCAGGCGGGCGCGCAGCCTCGAGGCCGGGGTGGACACTTTCGCAAGCCCCCGCAACTGTCCGTTACGAATTCTCGTCAGCAGATCGCCGATCGGATCGTTGATGGCCATCTTTTACTCCTCTACCAGCTCGCCTTGGTCATGCCGGGGATTTGGCCGAAATTCGCGAGGTCCCGCAGCGCGATGCGGGAAAGCTTTACCTTGCGGTAGAATCCCTTCGAACGGCCGCTCAGGTCACAGCGATTGTGGATGCGGCTCGGCGAGGAATTGCGCGGCAGCTTCGCAAGCTTCAGGCGCGCACTGAAGCGCTCTTCCGGCGGGACGTTCTCGTCTTCGGCATGCGCCTTCAGCGCCGCACGCTTGGCCGCGTAGCGGGCGACCATTTTTTCACGCTTGCTGTTCCGGTTGATCTGGCTGAGTTTCGCCATTCCTGTCGGGCTCCTGAATCAGTTCATGAAAGGCAGACGGAAACCGGCGAGAAGCGCTTTGGCTTCGTCATCGGTCCGCGCCGAGGTCTGGATGATGATGTCCATCCCCCAAACGGTCTCCGTCCTGTCGTAATCGATCTCTACAAAGACGATGTGCTCCTTGAGGCCCATCGCATAATTGCCCCGGCCGTCGAAGCTGCGGCCCGACACGCCGCGAAAATCGCGGACGCGCGGCAGCGCAACGGTGATCAGCCGGTCGAGAAATTCATACATGCGGTCCTTGCGCAGCGTCACCTTGACGCCCACGGGGCGGCCCGCGGTGATTTTGAACGCTGCAATGGCCTGCTTGGCGCGCGTGATGACGGCCTTCTGGCCGGCGATGGCGGTCAAATCGTTCTGCGCGCTCTGGATCTTCTTCTGATCGGCAGCGCCCTCGCCCGCCCCGATATTCAATACGATTTTTTCGATCCGCGGCGCCTGGAGCCGATTTTTATAGCCGAATTTTTCCATCAGCTGCGGACGCAGCACGTCGAGGTAATGCTGCTTGAAACGCGGCACATAGCTCGCGTCGTGCGCCTGCTCTGCGACCGCGGCAGGGGCTGCGGCTTTGCCGGCGTCGCCTTTTTTCTTTGCGCCCTTTGGGGCAGCAGCTTCCTGCCTGGCGGGGTTTGCTTCCTTCCCGGCAGCAGGTTGCTTCGGCGCTTTTGGTTTTTTCGCCTTCGGCTCTTCAGCGTCAGACATCGATGACTTCTCCGGATTTTTTCGCAAACCGCACCAGGCGGCCGTCCTGCAGGCGCTTGAAGCCGACTCGCGTCGGGCCGCCGGATTTCGGATCGATATGAGCGATCTTCGACAGATGCAGGGGCGCCTCTTTCGAAACGATGCCGCCCTGCTGGCGCTGCGTTTGCCGCTGGTGGCGCTTCATCACGTTAACTCCGGCGACAAGCACGCGGCTGTCATCCGGATAAACGCGGATGACTTCGCCCGATTTGCCCTTGTCCCGGCCGGCGGTGACCACGACGCGATCGCCCTTTTTCACCTTCGCAGGCATTACAGCACCTCCGGCGCGAGGGAGATGATCTTCATGTGGTTCTTGGCGCGCAGTTCACGCGTGACGGGGCCAAAGATGCGGGTTCCGATCGGCTCATTCTGGTTGTTGATGAGCACAGCGGCATTGCCGTCGAACCGGATCAACGAACCATCGGGACGACGAATGCCATGCGCCGTGCGGACCACAACGGCTTTCAGCACTTCGCCCTTTTTCACACGACCGCGCGGAATGGCCTCCTTCACGGAAACCACGATGGTGTCGCCCACATCGGCATATTTGCGGCGCGATCCGCCCAGCACTTTGATGCACATGACCCGACGTGCGCCAGAATTGTCGGCCACGTCGAGCTCGGTCGTCATCTGGATCATCGGTTCACGCCTTTCCTTCGGTTTCGGCGGATTTGCCGACGACTTCCCACCGCTTCAGTTTGGAAATCGGTTTGCATTCACGGATGCGAACGATGTCGCCGATCTTGTACGCCCTGGTTTCGTCATGGGCGTGATACTTCTTCGAACGGCGGACGGTTTTGCCCATCACCGGGTGAATGAAGCGGCGCTCGACTTTAACGACCACCGTTTTTGCGTTTGCATCGCTGACCACGACGCCCTGCAGGACGCGTTTAGGCATATTGTCTCTTCCTATTCCTTAGCGGCCTGCTGCTGGCCCTGAAATCTTGCTGCTGCGCGCCGGAATATCCCTTTGCGCTTCGGCTTTGCCTGTGGTGGCGCACTTGCCGCCGGTTGCGCGGCCGCCTCGTCCGCGCGTTGGTGAAGTACGGTCTGGATTCGCGCGATATCACGACGCACAACGCGAAAGCGCGCAGTGTTTTCCAACTGGCCGCTGGCGCGCTGAAAGCGAAGATTGAACTGTTCTTTTTTCAGCCGGGAAAGTTCATCGCCCAACTGGTCGACCGACCTGTCCCGAAACTCGCTGACCTTCGTCATCCCCGAATCCCCTTAAGCCGTCAACCGCGCGACGAATTTCGTCGCGATCGGCAATTTGCCTGCAGCCAGGCGCATGGCTTCTTCGGCCACTTCGCGCGGCACTCCATCCACTTCGAACAGGATGCGGCCGGGTTTGATGCGGCAGACCCAGAATTCCGGCGCACCCTTCCCGGAGCCCATGCGCACTTCGGCGGGTTTTTTCGACACCGGCACATCCGGAAACACGCGGATCCAGACGCGGCCGGCGCGCTTCATATGCCGGGTCAGCGCGCGCCGGGCCGCCTCGATCTGGCGCGCCGTTACGCGATCGGGTTCGATCGCCTTCAGGCCATAGGATCCGAACGCGAGCGAAAATCCGGCTTTGGCAGCGCCGTGAATCCTGCCCTTTTGCTGTTTACGAAACTTCGTGCGTGCCGGTTGCAGCATTGCGAATTGCCTTTTGTTACGCTTGAGGACGTCCGCCGCGGCCCTGGCTTTCCGCGGCTTCGTTCAGGCGGCGGTCCTGGGCCATGGGGTCGTGTTCCATGATCTCGCCCTTGAACACCCACACTTTCACGCCACAGGTGCCGTAGGTCGTTTTCGCGGTCGAGACGCCATAATCGATGTCTGCGCGCAGCGTGTGCAGCGGAACGCGTCCTTCGCGGTACCATTCGATACGGGCGATTTCCGCGCCGCCGAGCCGGCCGGTGCAATTGATGCGAATCCCCTGCGCGCCAAGACGCATCGCCGACTGTACGGCGCGCTTCATCGCGCGACGGAACGCGACGCGACGCTCAAGCTGCTGACCGATATTGTCGGCAACCAGCTTCGCATCGATCTCCGGCCTGCGGATTTCCACGATATTGAGATGCACTTCCGAACTGGTGAATTTCGACAGATCGTTTTTCAGCTTCTCGATGTCGGCGCCCTTTTTTCCGATCACGACGCCGGGCCGCGCGGAATGAATGGTGACGCGGCATTTCTTGTGCGGCCGTTCGATGAAGATGCGCGAGACGCCGGCCTGCTTCAGCTTGTCCAGCAGG